>Ga0318565_10000506_pt1 | contig 10835 bp, 11 predicted proteins | sample GRESIP066b5f21_FD_203501 | JGI IMG/M metagenome (GOLD analysis project Ga0318565, IMG submission 203501) | Tropical soil microbial communities from Luquillo Experimental Forest, Puerto Rico - GRE.SIPMG.066b5f21 | ecosystem: Environmental > Terrestrial > Soil > Tropical forest > Bulk soil...
GGGATGGCGGCGGGCAGCAGGGCGGCCGGCGGCGGCGGGCCGGCGGGCGCCGCGCCCGCGCCGCCGATCGGCATGCCGCGGCGGACATCGGTGATCGCGCGCAGGAACTGGCCCGCGTCGGCGGGGCGCAGGTCGGGATCCCGGCTGGTGGCCAGGGCCACCAGCGCGTCCAGCGACGGCGGCAGGCCGGGCACCGCGCTGGACGGCGCCGGCACCGGGTCACTGACATGCTTGTGGGCCACCGCGAGCGGGGTCTCGCCCGTGTGCGGCTGGGCGCCGGTGAGCAGCTCGTACAGCATCACCCCGGCGGCGTACACGTCGGTGCGGGCGTCGGATGCGCTGCGTGAGACCTGCTCCGGCGCCAGGTACGCGGCCGTCCCGATGATCATCCCAGTCCTGGTGTGGCTGGCCTGTGACGCGGCCCGGGCCAGCCCGAAGTCGGCGACCTTGATCGTATTGCCGTCGCCGAGCAGGACGTTCTCCGGCTTGACGTCGCGGTGCACGATCCCGGCCTGGTGCGCGGCGGCCAGGCCGGCGAGGACCCCGCTGATGACGTCGAGCGCCTCGCGGGGGCTGAGCCGGCCGCGCTCGCGCAGCAGTTCCCGCAGCGTCCGGCCGGGCACGTACTCCATGACCAGGTACAGCACGCCGGCGTCGGAACCCTGGTCGTAGACGGCGACCACGTTCGGGCTGGACAGCCTCGCCACCGACCGCGCCTCGCCGGTAAAGCGCCGGACGAATTCGGGATCGTCGCCCAGTTCCGCGTGAGCGACCTTGAGCGCCACCGTACGATCCAGCTTGGTGTCGGTGCCCAGGTAGACGGTGGCCATGCCGCCACGGGCGATCCAGGAGCCCACCCGGTACCTGCCGTCGAGCAACTGGCCCGCGTGGAGGCTGGAAAGGGTGGTATCCATCGGGAGAAGTGTAAGGGCCGTTACCCGCGCGCGGGCGGCTATCGGCACCGCAGCGGTCGCTTGATAGCTAACAGTAACGAGGTCGTGGCTTTTCGTTGGCATAGTAGCCCGGCGGGTCGCGGAGCGCAGGCGATGCGAGGTGATGGGTGAGTCCGGGTAGCTCGGCCGGGTCGGAGCGGATCGTGGTGGTGGGCGGCGGGCTGGCGGGCCTGCGCACCGTGGAGGAGCTCCGGGCCCGGGGATACGCGGGTGAGGTGACCCTGGTGGGCGCCGAGGCGCGGCCGCCGTACGACCGGCCGCCGCTGTCCAAGCGGCTGATGGCGGGCGAGCTGGACGACACCACGCTGCGGGACGACCTGGCCGAGCTCGGGGCCCGGCTGCGGCTGGGCGAGACCGCGACCGGCCTGGACAGCGGCCTGCTACGCACCGATCGCGGCGAGCACGAGTTCGACCGGCTGGTGCTGGCCACGGGGGCCGAGCCGGTGGCCCTGCCGGGCCCCGGCCCGCAGCGGTTCCTGCGCACGCTCGACGACGCGCTGGCGCTGCGCGCGCGGCTACGTCCCGGGCTGCGGCTGGCCATCGTGGGAGCCGGCTGGATCGGCGCCGAGCTGGCCACGGCGGCCGCGGCGCGCGGCTGCCGGGTGACCGTGCTGGAAGCCGCGGCGGCTCCGCTGGCCGCGGCCCTGGGCGCCGAGGTCGGCGCGCAGACCGCCGGGTGGTACGAGGCGGCGGGCGTGGAGTTGCGGCTCCGCCAGCCGGTCGAGTCGGTGCAGCCAGGCGGCCTGGCGCTGGCCGGGGGCGGCTGGCTGGCCGCCGACGAGGTCGTCACCGCGGTGGGGGTGCGGCCGGCCGTCGGCTGGCTGGAGGGCTCGGGCATCGCGCTGGACAACGGGATCGCGGCCGACGAGCACCTGCGTGCCTCGGTGCCCGGCGTGTTCGCGGTCGGGGACTGCATGGCGTTCTGGTCGCGGCGGTACCGGCGAAGGCTGCGGTTCGAACACTGGGACGTGGCGCTGCGCGCCCCCGTCGTGGCCGCGGCCAACCTGATGGGCGCGGCCGACACCTACGACCCCGTCCCGTATTTCTGGTCGGAACAGTTCGGGAGAATGATGCAGTATGTCGGCTTTCACGGCGGGGCCGGCCAGATGGTGCTGCGCGGCGACCCGGCCGGGCCGCGCTGGGGAGCGTGCTGGCTGGCCGGTGACCTGCTGGTGGCGCTGCTGGCCGTGGACTCGCCGCGCGACCTGGCCCAGGGCCGGCGCCTCATCGAGTCCGGGGCGGCGGTCGACGCGGCCCGGCTCAGTGACCCGGGGATCCCGGTACGGGACGCCGCCCTCGGCTGACCGGCCGCTCCGGCCGGCGGGCCGGCTCCGCCGCCGGGCACAGCGGGGGGTCGAGCAGCCGCAGCGCCGCCGCGTCCGCGTCAAGTTCGGCCGCGACGCCGATCGGGAACGTCTGGAAGTAACCGCCGTGGCCGACGTTCGCCCACGCGATCATCGGCACCCCCAGGCCGCCGAGGCGCTCGGCGAGGATCTCCTCGATCACGGCGGGATCGCCGCAGCCGACGAACGTTCCGGCCACGATCCCGGCCACCCTGTCCAGGTACCCGGAGCGCCGCAGCTGGGTGAGCATCCGGTCCACCCGGTAGTCCTCCTCGTTCTCGTCCTCCACGAGCAGGATGCCGCCTCGGGCCGGCCACGAGGTGTCGGTGCCGATCGACGACGTCAGCAGGGTCAGGTTCCCGCCCAGCGTCACGCCGCGGGCGGTCCCGCCGGCCACGCGGGTGGCCATCGGATAGCGGATGTACGTGGCCCGCTCGGGGTGCATCAGCGCGCGGAGCATGGAGGCGAACGAGTAGTGGCCCGCCGCGCCGCCGCACGACACCACCATCGGGCTCAGCAGCGACGCCCAGCCGAGCTTGCTGGCGACCGCCTCGAGCACGGCGGTCACGTCGGAGTAGCCGGCCAGCACCTTCGGCGGCAGGCCGGCCAGGCCGGCCCAGTCCATGGCCTCCAGGGTGCGCTGCGCGCCGGAGCCGCCGGTGGCGAAGATGATGCCGGCGATGTCCGGGTCGGTCAGGGCGGCGCGCAGGTCGCAGGTGCGCATCCGGTCGTCGCCCGCCAGGTAGCTGCGGACGCTGCCCTGGTCGTGGGCGGACGGGTAGAGCACCGGGTCGAGGCCCGCGAAGCGCAGCGCGTCGAGCCCGATGGCCAGCTGCGCGGGATCCGCCGGGCTGCTGACCGACAGCACCGCGACCTGGTCACCCGGGCACAGCGCCGGCGGGCGCAGCGCCGAGCGGCGCTGAGCCCCGGCGGGCGCAGCAGGGGCAGGTCGCGTGGGCCCATGCGGCGGTGTCATCCGGTGCTGGCTCCTGTTCTGGCGTGTTTGGCGGCAGGCTCATTGTGGGAAACTCTCCAGACGTGGCACAGATCGACCCCCAGGCCGACGTCATGGTCGGTGACTGGCTGACCGTTCCCGAGGTCGCCGACCGGCTCGGCCTTCCTCCGAGCCGGATCAAGCAACTGCTCCGCGACCGCAAGCTGGTGGCCGTCCAGCGCCCGGACGGCACGTTCTGCGTGCCCGCGGCCTTCCTCGACGGCGGCCAGGTCGTCCGGGGCCTGCACGGCACACTCACCCTGCTCTTCGACTGCGGCTTCGACGAGGCCGAGGCCCTGCGCTGGTTGTTCACCGCAGACGAGTCGCTGCCCGGCACGCCGATCCAGGCGATCGCCGAGCACCGCGGTACCGAGGTGAACCGGCGGGCCCAGGCGCTGGCGTTCTGAAGCGGTCAGTGAGCCTTTTTCATCCGTTTCATCCGTAGATCTCACGCTAAGCGTAACGTGAGCCGCCGGGGAGGATGAGAAAGGCTCAGTCACTGCGGTCGGTCGCGAGGACGGCCAGCTCGGCCAGCGCGAGCTTGGCCTGGCTGGTGATGGGCGCATCCTCGAGCGCGCGCAGCGCCTCAGCGACGCTGGAGCCGATCATGAGCTCGCACTCGCCCAGCGCCCCGGTTCCGACCAGGATCGAGCGGATCTCCTCCGCGCCCGCCTCGTCGAGCAGCCGGTCGCCGAGCCTGCGGTCGAGCAGCTCGCGCTGGGCCGCGGTGGCCCGGTCCCGCGCGATCGCGACCAGGACCGTCCGCTTGCCGTCCCGCAGGTCGTCGCCGGCCGGCTTCCCGGTCTGCGCGGGATCGCCGAACACGCCGAGCACGTCGTCACGCAGCTGGAACGCGATGCCCAGCGGGATGCCGTAGCCGGTGCCCGCGGCGGCTATCGGCCCGTCCGCCCCGCCGGCCAGCGCCTGGCCGAGGTGCAGCGGGCGCTCGATCGTGTACTTGGCCGACTTGTACCTGATCACCCGCAGCGCGTCGGCGACCGTGCCGTCGCCCGCGGACTGGCCGAGCAGGTCCAGGTACTGACCGCAGATCATCTCGGCGCGCATCGCGTCGAGCACCGGCTGGCCGCTGCGCAGCGCGGCGGGCGGCAGCCCGCTGTCCTGGAACAGCTGGTCGGTCCAGGCCAGCAGGAGATCGCCGATGAGGATAGCTGCCCCGGCCCCGAACGACTCGGCCGACCCGCGCCAGCCGCCCTCCGCGTGCCGGGCCGCGAACCGGCGGTGTACGGACGGCTGGCCGCGCCGGGTGTCGCTGGCGTCCATGACGTCGTCGTGCACGAGCGCGCTCGCGTGCAGGAGCTCGAGCGCCGCGGCTGCGGCGTAGATCTGCGGGCAGTCCTGGCCGCCCGCCGCGCGCCAGCCCCAGTAGCAGAACGCCGGGCGCAGCCGCTTGCCGCCCGCCAGCAGCCCGGTGATCGCGTCGAGCCACGGCAGCAGGTCCGCGCCGATGCCGCCCAGGGCGGCGCGCTGCCGGCCGAGAAAGTCCTCCAGGGCGCGCCCGACCTGGTCGCGGATTCCGGCCAGGCCGGCGTCGCTGGTCGCCATGCTGGCGAGATTAGCCCGGCGGAGGCACGGCGCGCCGGCCCGGCGCGGCCGGCGGGCGACCGGTACCGTCTGCCCAGCGCGCCGGGGGGCCGGAGAATCCGGACAAGCGCAGGGGTTGTGATTCGCGCGCGACATGCCACGCTGGTTGGTGAAGGCTCCGCGGAGGAGAGCATGACCGAGGACCAACCGGTCCCGCCGGGCGTCGACCCGGCTACGCCGAGCCCGGCGCGCCTGTACGACTACTGCCTGGGCGGCACCGACAATTTTCCCGCGGACCGGGACGCGGGAGAGCAGATCCGGGCCCGGATGCCCGAGCTGGCCGACGCGGCGTGGGCGAACCGGGGCTTCCACCAGCGGGCGGCCCTGTGGCTGGCGGCCTCCCGGGGCATCCGCCAGTTCATCGACATCGGGTCCGGCCTGCCCACCCAGAACAACACCCATCAGGCGGTGCAGAAGGCGGCCCCGGAGGCGCGCGTCGTCTACGTGGATCACGATCCGCTGGTCCGCGCGTACGCCGGCGCCCTGCTGACCGGCGATGGGAGCACCAGATTCGTCCCGGCGGACCTGCGCGACCCGGACCGCGTGCTGACCGACCCGCATACGCGCGAGCTGATCGATTTCAGCCAGCCCGCCGGGCTGCTGATGACCGCGGTGCTGCATTTCGTGGCCGACGGATCGGACCCGCGCGGCCTGCTGGCGCGCTACCTGGCTGCGCTGGCGCCCGGCAGCTACCTGGCGCTCAGCCACGCCACCGCCGACCAGAAGCCGCCCGCGACCGTGCGGGTCCTGCTCGACGTCTACTCCCGCGCCACCGAGCAGCTCTACCTGCGCACCCGCGCCGAGGTGGAGCGGTACTTCGGCGGGCTGGAGCTGGTGCCGCCGTACGAGGGCGCCGTGGCGGCCGTGACCTACGTCGGCGAGTGGGGTGCCGAGGACCCCGAGCTGGCCGACAGCGACGGATCACGGTGGTCCTACGCAGCGGTCGCCCGCCGGCCCTGAAGCGTTCACCCTGGCCGGGCCAATCCCGCTAGCCTGTGGTTATGCCACCGCGCCAGCTCAGAGCCGCGCCAGCGATCAAGGACCTGCTGGCCTGGGGGGTTCTGTCTTCCTCGTTCGAGTTCATGCCGCCGAAGACCGAAGCCGACGAACGGCAGCTCTGGCGGGCGATCCGCCAGCTGGAGCCGCTCCGGCCGACGTTCGTATCGGTCACCTACGGGGCCGGCGGCTCGACCCGCGACCGGACGGTCCGGGTCACCGGCAGGATCGCCGAGGAGACCACGCTCACCCCGGTGGGCCACTTCACCGCCGTGAACCACTCGGTGGCCGAGTTGCGTCATGTCCTCGGCTCGTACGCGGCGGTCGGCGTCAGGAACGTGCTCGCGCTGCGCGGTGACCCGCCCGGGGCGCCCGGTGACGAGTGGGTGCCCCACCCGCAGGGGCTGCGGTACGCCGAGGAGCTGGTCCGCCTGATCAAGGCGTCCGGCGACTTCTGCGTGGGCGTGGCCGCGTTCCCCGAGGGACACCCCAGGTCGCCGGACCTGGAGTCAGATATAACGCACTTTGTAGCTAAATGCCGGGCGGGCGCGGACTTCGCGATCACCCAGATGTTCTTCTACCCGGAGGACTACCTGCGGCTGCGGGACCGGGTCGCGGCGCGCGGCTGCGACGTGCCGATCCTCGCCGGCATCATGCCGATCACCAGCGTGGCGATGATCGAGCGCATCGTGGCGATGTCCGGCGCGCGGTTCCCCGGGTCGCTGGCGCAGCGGGTGCACGCACAGGCGGACGACCGCGCCGTGGTGCGGAAGATCGGCGTGGAGTTCGCCGCCGAGATGTGCGACCGGCTGCTCGCCGAGGGGGTGCCCGGGCTGCACTTCTACACGCTGAACGGCTCGCGGGCCACCCAGGAGATCTACCATCTGCTGGGGCTCGGAGAGCGGGCCTCTGGGGCGGCTGGGCGCAGCGGGAGCGCGGCGCCCATCACCGCGTAGGGCACGGGCGTGCCGGGGAAGCAGTAGCCGGTCAGCAGGTCGGCGAAGCCGAGGCCGCGGTACAGCCGCCGGGCCGGGGAGTCCGCGTCCTGCGTCGACAGCACGGCCGTGCGCTCCCCGCGGCCCTGGGCCAGCCCGAGCACCATGCTCCGGCCTATGCCGCGGCGGTGGAAGTCCGGGTGGACGTGCACCTCTGCGATCTCGAGCGAGTCGGCGAGCCACGCGTCGGCCAGCGCCCTTCCCGACCGGGCGGTGAGCGCGGTGGCGACGACGTCGTGCCACCACTGGCCGCCCGCGCCGCGGAAGCCGTAGCTGAACGCGATGATCTTCCCGGGCGCGCCGGGGCCGCCGGCGGCGTCAGCCGTCACGGCGAGCGCGCGGAAGCCGTCATAGGTCACGTGCCGCTCCATGATCGAGCGCCGTCCCGGCAGCTGGGCCGGGTCGGGCCGCATCGCCGCCAGGTACACCGCGGTGAGCGCGTCAAGCTCCGCCACGAAGGCGGCCCGGCTGAGTTCGGTCAGCAACGTGTGGCCGTGCACGGCCGCCAGCGTATGCCAGGCCGGGCGCCGCACCCGCGGCCGGCCGGGTCATCGTGGCCCGGCGGCCACCCATTCTGTCGGACCCGCCCGGTAACTTCGAACGCAGGTGCAATCGACTGGACAGTCGAACGAATTTCTGTTCGAATGAAAGCCGGGACGCCGGGCGAGGTCCGCCCTCGCGGGGTGCCGGGCACCGCCTCGGGCGGGGTGCGGGGGAAGCGCCCCGCCCGGCCACCAAGGCGGCGCCGGGCCACCCAGCCGGCGGTCGATGATAGGAGGAGCCGCCGTGAGTACAGCTGCTACGAGCACGGACGCCCAGGCCGGCCGTGACCGGAGCGACCCCCGGCCGCGCCGGGTCGCGCCGTCGGCGCTGGCCCTCCTGGAGTCGGCCAGGCACGGGCTCGCCGCCGCCGAGGGCGAGGCATCGGCCGGGGCCAGGTACGTGTCCGCGCACCTGGCGGCGCTCCGGGCCGCCGCGGCGGTCGTCGCGGCGCGGGCCGAACCGGGCGCTTCGGCCCGTCGCCGCAGGCCGCTGAGCGTCTGGGAACTGCTGCCGAAGGTGGAGCCCGCGCTCTCCGAGTGGGCAGCGTTCTTCGCCGCCGGCGCGGCCAAGCGGGCGGCCGCGGAAGCCGGCCTGCCCCGCGCCGTCTCGCCCCGGGAGGCCGACGACCTGCTCCGTGACGCGGAGACGTTCCTGTCGCTGGCCGAGAACGCGCTGGGGGTGCCCAGCCAGCCGCTGCTGCCGCTGCTGACGGCGGGCTAACCGTGGAGCGTGGCCCACGCCGCGGGTAGCCTGCCGCGGGCTCAGAACGTCTCGATGGCTCCCCGGGCGTCGGAGTCCAGGATGCCCCAGCCGATCAGTTCCTCGGTGAGGTCGGTGGGCGTCTTGTCGTAGATGACCGCCAGAGAGCGCAGGTCCTCCTGGCGGATCGACAGCACCCGGCCGTTGTAGTCGCCGCGCTGGCTCTGGATGGTCGCGACGTAGCGGGCCAGCGGCCCGGCCTTGTCCTTGGGCAGCTGGGCCATGCGCTCGAGGTCGATCACCAGCTTGGGGGACGGCGCCAACAGCGTGGGCATCACGTCCCCGGGGAGCAGCTCGGACACCGGGACGCCATAGAACTCGGCCAGCTCGGCCAGCTTCTGCACGGTGACCGAACGGTCGCCGCGCTCGTAGGAACCCACCACCACGGCCTTCCACCGGCCGCGGGACTTCTCCTCGACTCCGTGCAGGGAGAGGCCCTGCTGGGTGCGGATCGCGCGCAGCCGAGCCCCTAGCGTTTTCGCGTAGTCAGATGGCATGATCCTCGGCCCCCTGGCCTTGTCGTAGGTGCCTGTCGTGGGTGAGTGTGGTGGTTACGCACAGTGACGGTAGGCCGCGGGGACGGCAAGGTCAAGCCGAATGGCAAAAACCGGGTGAACTTACGCGCGCGGCACCGCGTCCGCGCGCGGGCGCGTCCTGCAATCGTTGGCAGGCCGCGCCGGCGGGCGGTCGAGGCCGCAGCCCCGCTACCATCAACCCCCCATAGCCGGTAGGGCACCTGAGGTGTTACTAGATCATAATAAAATGTGATAAAATTCACACGTGGTCACGGCGCGTACAGGCCGGTCGCCGCCTGATGGTCCGGGCCGCCGGCTTCCGGCTGGTACGGTAGTCCGGACCGACGTCCTTTAAGACCCGTCCAGTGAGGCGGGAAAGGAGGTCCTATGACCCATGCGGCCGATCAGGCCGGGCGCGCTCAGCGTCCCGGTGATTCCCCGGCCCGGGCGGTGCTGGAGCCGGCCGGGATCAAGCGGGCCCTGACCAGGATCGCTCACGAGATTCTCGAGCGAACCAACGGCGCTGGTGACGTCGTCCTGCTCGGCATCCCGACCCGGGGCGTGCCGCTCGCGCACCGGCTGGCCGAGCGTCTCGAGCAGGTCGAGGGTCACCCGGTTCCCGCGGGATCGCTCGACATCACCATGTACCGGGATGACCTGAGGCTGCGGCCGGCCCGGGCGCTCGGTCACACCGAGGTTCCCACGGCGGGCATCGATGACAAGATCGTCGTCCTGGTCGATGACGTCCTCTACTCAGGCCGGACCGTCCGGGCGGCGCTGGACGCCCTGGGCGACATCGGCCGGCCGCGGGCCGTCCAGCTCGCGGTCCTGGTCGACCGTGGGCACCGCGAGCTCCCGATCCGGCCCGACTACGTGGGAAAGAACCTGCCGACCTCGCAACGCGAGATGGTCCGGGTGCTGCTGACCGAGGTGGACGGCCAGGACGCGGTGCTGCTCGAGCGGGAGGTCTCATGAACCGCCACCTGATCTCGGCCGGGGACCTGAGCCAGGACGACGCCGTGCTCATCCTGGACACCGCGGACGAGCTCGACCGCATTGCCGAGCGGCCGGTCAAGAAGCTGCCCACGCTGCGCGGCCGCACGGTGGTCAACCTCTTCTACGAGGACTCCACGCGGACCAGGATCTCCTTCGAGGCGGCGGCGAAGCGGCTGTCGGCCGACGTGATCAACTTCTCGGCCAAGGGATCCAGCGTCACGAAGGGGGAGAGCCTGAAGGACACCGCGCTGACGCTGGAGGCGATGGGCGCCGACGCCGTGGTCATCCGGCACAGCGCGTCGGGCGCGCCGCACCGGCTGGCGGGCTGGGTGCGGGGCAGCGTGGTGAACGCCGGCGACGGCGCCCACGAGCACCCGACTCAGGCGCTGCTCGACGCGTTCACCATGCGCCGCAGGCTCGGTCGGCTGGACGGGCTGCGGGTGACGATCGTCGGCGACGTGCTGCACAGCCGGGTGGCCCGGTCCAACGTGCTGCTGCTGAGCACGCTCGGCGCGGAGGTGACGCTGGTGGCCCCGCCCACGCTGCTGCCGGTCGCGGTCGGCAGCTGGCCCTGCGCGGTCGGCTACGACTTGGACGCCGCGCTGCCCAAGGCCGACGTGGTGATGATGCTGCGGGTGCAGCAGGAGCGGATGAACGCGGCCTACTTCCCGACCGTGCGCGAGTACAGCCGCCGGTACGGGCTGGATGCCGCCCGGATGGCGCTGCTGCCCGAGCACGGCATCGTGATGCACCCCGGGCCGATGAACCGGGGAGTGGAGATCGCCGCCGAGGTGGCGGACTCCGTCCGGTCCACGATCGTGGAGCAGGTGGCCAACGGGGTCAGCGTCCGGATGGCCGTGCTCTACCTGCTGCTGAGCGGCTCGGATCAGGGAGACCAGCGATGACCGGGACCTGGCTGATCACCGGCGCCCGGCCGCTGGGCCGCGACGCGGCCGACGTCCTGGTCCGCGACGGCCTGATCGCCGAGATCGGCCCGGGCCTGGACGAGCCCGGCGCCCAGCGGCTGGACGCGGGCGGGCTGATCCTGCTGCCCGGGCTGGTCGACCTGCACACGCACCTGCGCGAGCCCGGCCGGGAAGACGCCGAGACCGTGTCCAGCGGCACGGCGGCCGCCGCGC
>Ga0318565_10000512_pt1 | contig 10793 bp, 12 predicted proteins | sample GRESIP066b5f21_FD_203501 | JGI IMG/M metagenome (GOLD analysis project Ga0318565, IMG submission 203501) | Tropical soil microbial communities from Luquillo Experimental Forest, Puerto Rico - GRE.SIPMG.066b5f21 | ecosystem: Environmental > Terrestrial > Soil > Tropical forest > Bulk soil...
TGCCCTCGATCTGGCAGGCCGACCGGCGGCGGCCGGCCGTCGAGCACACGCTCGACCTCGCGACTCGTGTCGTGACGACGCTCCGGTGCGAGATGGGCTCGACGAGCCTCGTCCGCGACGAGGCCGAGGTTGGCTGAGCGGGCGCCCCGCATCGAGGTGGCGGGGTTCGTGTTCCGCGTCGCCGGTCTCGCCGCGACGGGCCGATCCTGGGTGGAAGGTCGCTATGGTCCGTTCCTGTCGCGGCGCGCTCCGACCTTCGGTGTCCAAGTCCGCGCGACCGAGCACTATCGTCCGGGGCGGCCGCCCCGACCCACGGCCGCCTGGACCGGGGGCCGCTTCGCGCTCGCCAGCCATCCCTCGCGCGCCGAGGGTGATGTGGCTCGGCGGCGCGTCGCCTTTCGAGCCGGTCCCGGACCGGCCCTCAATCCCGACCTGTTCCGTCTGCTGTGCAGCTTCCTCCTCATGGAGACTGGCGGCGTCTTGCTGCACGCCTCGGCCGTCGTGGATCGGGCCCGCGCGTGGGTCTTCTCCGGGCCTTCCGGCAGTGGCAAGACGACGATCGCCAGTCTCGCGGGAGATCGGCCCGTCCTCAACGACGAAACGATCGCGCTCCGTCCCGGCCCGCGCGGCTGGGAGGCGTGCGCGACGCCCTTCTACGGATCCGGCGGCCCGGCGATGGCGCCCGTGAACGAGCGCGCACCGCTTCGGGGCCTCTGCTTCCTGCGCAAGGCCGACCACTTCGCGCATCGGCGCCTGTCGTGCTCGGAGGCGGTCGCGCGCGCGTTCCCCGAGGTCATGTTGCCCAAGCGCGACGGCCGCGTGACCGAGCGCCTCCTCTCGACGCTCGCGGCACTCGCCGAGGCGGTGCCCGCGTGGGAGCTCACCTTCGCGCCGGCGCCCGCGCTGTGGAGCTATCTCGATGGACTGGACTGACGCGTTTCCGGTGCGCAGGTCGGTGCCGTGGCGCACGCTCGACACGGAGGCGCTCGTCGTGGACGTCAAAGGAGGACTGCTCTACCCGCTCAACAGCGTTGGCGCGCGGATCTGGAATCTCTGCGACGGCGCGCGCAGCGTGGACGAGATCGTCGGTCTGCTCGCGGCCGAATTCGAGGCACCCGAGCCGACGATTCGTGCCGATGCGATCGAGTTCATCGAACGGCTCGCCGGCGCCAAGCTGATCGCGATCGAGCGCCGGCGCACGGGAGAGAGCCGATGATCTTCGAAGGGTGCGCCCAGAACGCCGGACTCGGCGACGCCTCGCTGATGGCGCTGATCAGCGCCAAGGCCGATCGCAACCGGACGCCCCTCAACGTGCACTTCGAGCTCACGTACCGATGCAACGAGCAGTGCGTCCACTGTTACTGCGTCGTCGAGCACGGCCGCGAGCAGGAGGTGCGCCGCCGCGAGCTGACGTTCGACGAGATCCGCCGGGTCCTGGACGAGCTGGCCGAGATGGGCGCGCTCTACCTGACCCTGTCGGGCGGCGAGGTGATGGTGCGGCCCGACTTCTTCGACATCGCCGAGCACGCGCGCCGCCGCGGCTTCGCCTATCGGGTCTTCACCAACGGCATCGGTCTCACGGAGGCGAAGGTCGAGCGGCTCGCCGCGCTCGAGCCGCTCACGGTCGAGCTGTCGATCTTCTCCGCCGATCCGGCCGTGCACGACGCGATCACGCGGGTGCCGGGCTCCTTCACGCGGCTCATGGCGGCGATCGAGCGCCTGCAGCGCCACGGCCTGCGCGTCTATCTCAAGACGGTCGTCATGAAGCCGAACCTCGATGGCCTCGCGAAGCTCGACCGCCTCGGCCGCGACCTCGGCGTGTTCACGCACACCTACAGCTGCGAGGTGAGCCCCCGCGTCGACGGCGCCGTGCCGCGCGACGGTCATATTCCGCAGGAGTATCAACTGGACGCCGACGAGCTGCTCCGCTACCTGCGCGACTCCCGCTGGAGCGAGCAGCTCGATCCGCAGGAAGGCCGGCCCGAGGACGTCGCCCGCCAGCGCAGCACGTGCGGGCCCGCGACGAACGGCTGCTGCATCGATCCCTACGGCAACGTGTTCCCGTGCGTCGCGTTTCGCGTCCCGATCGGCAACGTGCGGCAGACGCCGTTCCGCGAGCTGTGGACGGCGCCGCCGCCGGCGATCCGCGATCTGCTGTCGATCCAGCACTACGCCGACCTGCCGGAGTGCGCGTCCTGCGAGGTCGTCGGATTCTGCAACCGCTGCCACGGCGACAACCGGCTCGAGCGCGGCGAGGGCGAGTGGAAACAGTGCCACCAGCGGGCGCGGATGCTCGCCGGCGCCCAGCGCCGTCTGTATCAGATCCGCACCGCGGGAAGGAGCTGACGATGGCGACCCAGGACAAGCGCCCGTACGAGAAGCCGACCCTCGAGCCGAGCAGCATCTTCGGCGCCGACACCACGACGTGCTGCCGCGCCACCAACGGAACGTGCAGCGCCGCCCAGCGCACGAACATGGGCAAGGGAAGTCGCGCCAGCACGACGTCGTAGCGACCGTGCCTGCGCGCGGTGAGCTCGCTCCGGACGCGCGACTGCTCCTGCTCGGCGCGCGCAGTCGTCCCGAGCTCGCCGCCGATCGCGAGCTCGCCGCGCTGGCGTCGGGCGCCGTCGATTGGCCCGGGCTCGTCGAGCTCGCGGTGCGCGAGGGCACGGCGCCGCTACTCGATTCCCATCTCGACCGTCTCGGTCTTCTGCCCCGCCTGCCGGGTCCGGCGCGCCGGCGCCTGACCGAGGTCGCCCGCGGTGTCTGGGCCGCGAATGCCGTGCTCGCGCGCCACTGGGGCGAGGCGACCGCGGCGCTCCGAGGGGCGGGGGTCGACACGCTCACGCTCAAGGGCATGGCGCTGGCGAACGTCGTCTACGCCGAGCCCGGTCTGCGGCCGATGGCGGACGTCGACCTGCTCGTGCGTCCCGATGATCGCGCCACGGCGCTCGCGACCCTTCGCGAGCTCGGATACCGGACACCGGGCGAGGCGGCCGATCTGCTCGGCGAGTCGCGAAGCTTCGCCGAGCTCGTGCGCGACGGGGCGCGGATCGACCTGCACTGGCACGCCGCGCGCTATCTGCGCTTCGAGGGCATCGTGGAGGTCGACCACGCCGGGCTCTGGGACCGCGCGCGCCCGCTCGTGACGCCCGAGGGACGAAGCCTCATGCCCGCGCCGGAGGATCTGGTGCTGCACCTCGTCGTGCACCTGACGCTCGGCTCGGACTTCGCGCGCGTGCTGTGGTACGCCGACCTCGACGCGGTCGTGCGCCGGTTCGCCCGCGAGCTCGACTGGGAGCGCCTCACGACGGCGGCTGACCGCTGGCGTGTCAGGACGCTCACCGGATGGGCGCTCGGCGTCGTCGCGCTCTCGTTCGGGACGCCGCTTCCGGCCGGGCTGCTCGAGCGGCTCGGGCAGGGGCGCCTGCGCCGGGCGGCCGTCGCCGGGCGCATCGGCGCCACGACACCGCCGAGCCTCGCCGGCGCGCTCGGCGACGCACGCGTCTATCCGGCCCAGACGCTCATGATGGATCGCCCGGCCGACGCCGTGCGCGTCGTCGCCAGGACCTTCTTTCCCTCGGCCACGTGGCTCACGCACCACTACACGCTGGAGCCGTGGCAGGTGCCGCTCTATCGCGCGGTCCATCCGCTGCGGGTGTGCTGGCTGGCGGCGCGCCGGCGCTGATCGGGCGCCGGGCGTTGGTCAGGCGCTGATCAGAGGACGCGGGCGAACGATCCAGCAGGCCGTGTTGAGCCGCTCGGTCACCACGAAACCGGAGTCGCGCATCTCCGCTTCGGCCTCGGCGCTGTCACGAAAGTAGTGGATGTAGCGATAGGACGTCTCGGCGCGGTCGAGCGCGTGGCCGCGATAGAAGCGGTCACCGGGCTCCGCCAGCCTTCGGAAGCCTGCCCAGCGGCCCACGCGGCGGACGGCGTCGACGAGGCGCGCGCGCGAGAGCGGACGCAGAGGCTGGCCCAGGACCGGGCCGAGCACGATCAGGCCATTCGGCGCCAGGAGATCGCGCAGCCGCGTGAGCGTGCGCACGCGGCGATCGCGGCCGGGAATGTGGGCGTAGATCCCCGGGCTGAAATACACGGCCGTCGAAGGGGCCGGCGTTCGCCGGCAGGGTGAGCGGGTCGGCGACGGCGAGCTCGATCGGGAGCTTCGCGTCGCGGACGCGCTCGCGCGCCAGCGAGATCATCGCCGGCGCCACGTCGATCCCGGCCACGGAGAGACCGGCGCGCGCGAACGCAATGGCCTCACGTCCCGCACCGCAGCCCACGTCGAGCAGCCGCTGACCCGGCCGCAGAAATCGATCGAGCAACACCCGCTCCTCGGGCTGGAGCTCCGTCTCGCGACCGGTGACTTCGGCCTCGGCGTCGTACGCGGCGGCCGTTCCGTCCGGCGTCGCAGATCCAGCAGCAGATCGCCCTGCTCGAGAGTCGAGGCGACACCGAGCACCGCGCTCGCGGCGAGCGCATGACGGCCGCCCGCCGCCCCGATCTCGATCTCGACCCGCGAGCCGTCGTCGCGGACGATCCGACCGATCTCGCAGCGATCGGCGTGGACGCAGAGCGCCAGGTCGCCGGCCCGCCCTGGCGAGCCCGGGACGATCTCGACCACGTCGCCCACGTCGACCGGCCGGATCGCGGGCCGATAGACCATCATGCGAACGACGATACCCGGGGCCAGCGCCCGCGCGGACTCGGGCGTCAGGCCGCTACCCCCCACGAGGATCAAAGATGGGTCGTCCATGTTGTGTCGGGGCGCGGCGCCCGGCGGGGCCCCAGCCCGGCGACGGCCCGCAACGCGCACCGCGGAACGTGCGCCGCCGGGCGCGAGGATAGGATACTGGGCTCATGCGTTGGCTCGTCGACGGTTACAACGTGGTCCGGCGAGATCCCGACCTGCGAGCCCGCGAGGCGGAGAGCCTCGAGGCCGGACGGCGGGCGCTCCTTCACCTGCTCGCGCGAGCTCCCCAGGCATCGCGCGACGAGTTCACGGTGGTGTTCGATGGAGCGCGGCGCTCCGGTGGCGCGCCCACCGCGGCCGGCCGCATCCGCGTGGTCTTCTCACGCCCTCCCGCGACGGCCGACGATGAGCTCGTGCGGCTGGCGCGTCAGCTCGGAAACGGCGCGATCGTGGTCAGCTCGGACCGCAAGGTCCAGGACGCGGCGCACCGGGCCGGGAGTGCCGTTCTGACCGCCGAGCAATTTCTGGAAGCCCTCACGGTTCCACAAACCTCCTCGGACGCTGAGTCGCCGGATATAAAGGACGATTCCGAGGACGAGCCGGCCCGGGAAAAGCGCGGCAATCCGCGCCGGCTTTCCAAGAAGGCGAGGCAGGCCCGGAGGGCCCTCGGACGCCTTCGCCAACCTTGACCCTCACACGCGTTTCGTGGAAAATTGCCGTGTGGCAGTCATGACTCGACACTACTTCATCGTGGCTCGCGACCAGATCAGTCTGTGCGAGTACCTCACTCGCCAGTTCGCGGCCGAAGAAAACGTCGAGGTCTTCCTGGATCGCCGATCCGGACGTGACCGCCGCACGGCCGAGGCCAACGGGGACACCGTCGAGCGGAGGAGCGGCGATCGCCGCAATCAGCCGTTCGTCGACACGCAGCTCAGGTCCCTCGGCTACGCCATGTTCCGCGTCCAGTAGCTCTCGCCCCGCTCGCTGCCCACACGACCGTCTCCGATTCTTGACACTCGTCGACTCGAGGTGACACCGTATCGGCGTGCTGCGCCGGCGCTGGCATCTCTTGCTGCTGCTCTTGCCGCTCCTGGCGGCAGGGTCCGTGTCGGCCGCTACCATCGAGGGCACGGTGGTGCGCGTGGTCGACGGCGACACGATCTACGTGCAGCTCACCGACCGCGTCGAGAAGATCCGCTACATCGGCGTCAACGCCCCGGAGCTTCATCATCCCCTCAAGGGCGAGGAGCCCGGCGGGCGCGAGGCGGCCGAGGTGAACCGACACCTCGTCGGTGGCCGGCACGTCCGTCTCGAGCTGGACGTGCGGACGCGCGATCGTTACGGGCGGCTTCTCGCCTACGTCTGGGTCGGCGACACGATGATCAACGCCGAGCTGGTTCGCCAGGGTTATGCGCAGGTGATCACGGTCCCGCCGAACGTCCGTTATCAAGAGCTCTTCGTGACGCTTCAGCGTGACGCTCGCAACGCTCATCGCGGCTTGTGGCTTGGTGTCGCCCGGGTTGCTCACTGAGCTCGAGGCCGCGAGAGTCGGGCGGGTGGCGCAGGGCCGAGCCCGTCGGGGCGGCTCCGTCACCCACTCGCCCGAATCGCGGCTCTTCGAGCCGCGTACGGGACGAGGGGGTCCCACTCACGCCGCCCCGACGGGCTCGGCCCTGCGCCACCCGCCCGACTCTCGCCCCTCCGCTCGGGGGCAACCCGCTCGAGTTTGGCCTAGTCAGTTCGACCTAGTACTGAAGTCGCTACTGGTGCTGGTCGAGATCGTTGCTATTTGGCGTCTTCTGAGTTGTCCTGGTTGCTACTCGGTCTTTTCTGCGTAGTCCTGGTCGTCTACTCGGCGTCTCACGTGGTCTTGGTCGGTATTCGGCGTCTTTCTGGGTCGTGCTGGTCGCTAACGGCGGTTTTTCGCGGGGGCTGGGGGCTACCCGGAGGTCGTTACGCCGCGGTGGTGCTAGTCGGCGTTTTTGATGTAGTGGAGCATGCGGGCGTCTCGGCGCCAGCCGATGTCGGCGAGGGCGTCCCAGAAGGCGAGGGCGTGGGGTTCGTGGCGCTCGACGAGGGCCGAGAAGCGGCGGGCGCCCTTGGCGTGCAGCGCGCGTTCCGCTTCCTGGACCAGCCGGCGCGCGAGGCCTGACGGCGGGCTTCCGGAGCGACTGCCAGGCGATAGATGTTGCCGCGCCGCGCCAGCCGTCCCAGCCGCAGATCACGCTGCCGACGATGGAGCCCTGGTCGACCGCGACGAGGAGTTGATCGGGATGCTCGCGGACCAGTCGCGTGACCTCGTCGAGCGAGTCGGTCGGGCTCGGAATCGCGCCGGCGCGCGCCCATAGCGTGAGCACCGCGGAGCATTCGCCGAGACGGCACGGTCTGATCTCGATCATCGCGCGCGAATCTCCCGACCGATTTGCGCCTCCCCCTGGGCGCCCCGTATCATACGTTCAGTCACTGCGAGAGGAGACCCATGGCGATCAAGCGTGATTTCACTCTGGACGCCAAATACCGCCAGGAGGAAGGTCAAATCTTCCTCTCGGGCATTCAGGCGCTGGTGCGGCTGCCGCTCGACCAGCACCGCGCCGATAAGCGCCGCGGGCTCAACACCGCCACCTTGATCTCCGGCTATCGCGGCTCGCCGCTCGGCGGGCTCGATCTCACGCTCGAGCGCAACCCCGATCTGCTCCGTCAGCACAACGTCGTCTTCCTCTCGGGCGTCAACGAGGACCTCGGCGCGACGGCCGTCTACGGCAGCCAGCTCGCCAACCTGTTCCCGCAGCCGAAGTACGACGGTGTCCTGGGCATGTGGTACGGCAAGGGCCCGGGCGTCGACCGTACCGGCGACATCTTCAAGCACGCGAACTTCGCCGGCGTCGGCAAGCACGGTGGTGTGCTGGCCCTGGGTGGCGACGACCCGCTCTCGAAGTCGTCCACGATCCCGTCCCACTCCGAGGTGGCGTTCTACGATGCGCTCTTCCCGGTGCTCTACCCCGGCAGCGCGCAGGAGATCCTCGATCTCGGCCGTCTCGGCTTCGAGCTCTCGCGCTACTCCGGGCTCTGGGTGGGCTTCAAGATCGTCACGAACGTCGCCGACGAGATCGGGACGGCCGAGGTCGGGCCGGACCGCATCGTCATCGCCGATCCCGGCTTCCTCTATGAAGGGCGGCCCTGGCAGGCGCGGCAGAATCCGCTCTTGATGCCCCCGTGGGGCCTCGAGGCCGAGCGCGAGATCCACTACGGCCGGCTCGAGGCCGCGAAGGCCTTCGCCGCGGCCAACAAGCTCAACCGCATCACGCTGCCGACGCCGAACGCGTGGCTCGGCATCGCGGCGCCCGGCAAGACGTACTACGACCTGCGCGAGGCGCTGGCCGAGCTCGGCCTGGACAACGCAGCGCTCCGCCAGTACGGCATCCGTCTCATGCAGATCGAGATGATGTTCCCGATGGAGCCGGGCACGATCCGCGAGTTCGCCCGGGGCCTCGAGGAGCTCATGGTCATCGAGGAGAAGCGCGCCTTCTGCGAGCTCTTCATCCGCGACATCCTTTACAACCAGACCGAGCGCCCGCGGGTGGTCGGCAAGCACGACGAGCAGGGACGCCCACTCGTACCCGCGGACGCCGAGCTCGACGCCGACCGGATCGCCCAGATCCTGGCGACGCGCCTCGAGCGCCGGATCCATCTGGACTCGATCACCGCGCGCGTGGCGCTGCTCGAGGCCCTGCGCCAGCGGCCGGCGCCGCTGACGCTGGCGCGGCAGCCCTACTTCTGCTCGGGGTGCCCGCACAACCGCTCGACGGTGCTGCCCGAGGGCTCGATGGCCAGCGCCGGCATCGGCTGCCACGGCATGGCCCTTCTGATGGACCGCCGCACGATGGGGCTGACGCACATGGGCGGCGAGGGCGTGCAGTGGGTGGGGATCGCGCCCTTCACCGAGACCAAGCACCTCTTCCAGAACCTGGGCGACGGCACGTTCTTTCACTCGGGCTCGCTCGCGATCCGTCAGGCGGTCGCCTCGAGCGCCAACGTCACCTACAAGATCCTCTACAACTCGGCGGTGGCGATGACGGGTGGGCAGGACGCCGCCGGCGCGATGCCCGTGCCCGAGCTGACGCGCTCGATCGCGGCGGAAGGCGTCAAGCGCATCATCGTGATGACCGACGAGCCCGACAAGTACCCCAAGGGCACGCTGTGGGCGCCGGGTGTCGAAGTCTGGCATCGCGACCGGCTCGACGAGGCGCAGCGGCTGCTGCGTGACATCCCCGGCGTCACCGCGCTCGTGTACGACCAGCGGTGCGCCGCCGAGAAGCGGCGTTTGCGCAAGCGCGGCCGGCTGCCCGACCCGGAAATGCGCGTGTTCATCAACGAGGCGATCTGCGAAGGCTGCGGCGACTGCGGTGTGAAGTCGAACTGCCTGTCCGTGCATCCGGTCGAGACCGAGTTCGGGCGCAAGACGCAGATACACCAATCGTCGTGCAACAAGGACTATTCGTGCCTGAAGGGCGATTGTCCCTCGTTCCTGACCGTGGTGCCGCTCGTCGATCCGCGCAAGAGGGAGCGCCGCATCTTCAAGGTCGAGCGCGCGCTGCCCGAGCCGGAGCTCAAGGTTCCGGGCGAGGCCAACGTCTTCATGATGGGAATCGGCGGCACCGGCGTGGTGACCGTGAACCAGATCCTGGGCACCGCGGCGCTCCTCGACGGCAAGTACGTCCGCGGCCTCGATCAGACCGGCCTCAGCCAGAAGGGCGGGCCGGTGGTCTCGCACCTGAAGATCCTCGATCGGACGACGCAGGTCTCGGCGAAGGTGGCGGCCGGCTCCGCGGACTGCTATCTCGGCTTCGACATCCTGGTGGCGACCTCGCCGCAGAACCTCGATCACGCGCGCCCCGAACGGACGATCGCGATCGTGTCGACCAGCCAGGTGCCGACCGGCGCGATGGTGACGTCGACGGCCGTGGAGTTCCCCGAGTCCAACGGGCTCCTCTCCTCGATCAACCGGGTGACGCGCAAGGACGAGAACGTCTTCCTGGACGCGCTCGGCCTGGCCGAGACGCTTTTCGACGATCACATGGCGGCCAACATGATCGTGCTCGGCGCCGCCTGGCAGTCCGGCGCCCTGCCGGTGAGTGCGGCGGCGATCGAGGAAGCGATCGAGCTCAACGGCGTCTCCGTCCAGATGAACAGCCAGGCGTTCCGCGTGGGCCGCCTGCTGGTCGCCGATCCGGCGTGGGCCCGCACCGTGGTGCGGCACCGGCTCGGCGCCGTCGAGGTGAAGCAGGCGCTGTCGACCCAGGCGCTCGCGCTCGTCGAGTCGGTCGGCGCCGCGGGCGAGCTCAAGCGGCTCCTGGAGATCCGCGTGCCCGAGCTGATCGCCTACAAGAGCGCGGGCTACGCGCGTGGGTACGCGCAGTTCGTGCGGCGCGTGCGCGAGGCCGAGGCGGCGCAGGTGCCGGGCGAGTCGCGGCTCTCCGAGGCGGTCGCGCGCTACCTCTTCAAGCTCATGGCCTACAAGGACGAGTACGAGGTGGCGCGGCTCTCGCTCAATCCCGACATCGCCAAGGCGCTGGCCGACGAGTTCCCGGGCGGCGTCAAGCTCGCCTACAACCTCCACCCGCCGCTGCTCCGGGCGCTCGGGCTCGAGCAGAAGCTCAAGCTCGGCCCGTGGTTCGGGTCGGTCTTCGGCGTGCTCGCTCGGATGAAGTGGCTGCGCGGCACGCCACTCGACCCCTTCGGCTTTGCGGCAGTCCGACGGGTCGAGCGCCAGCTGCCGGGCGAGTACCGCGCGCTCGTCGAGAAGGCGCTCGTCGGTCTGTCCCCGGAGAGCTACGAGCGGGCCGTCAAGGTCGCGAGCCTGCCGGACCTGGTTCGCGGCTACGAGGAGATCAAGCTCCGCAACGTCCAACGCTTCCGCGATGAGGTGCGTGCGCTGGGCTTCTGATCGTCTGACACGGGAGAGCGGGATGACCAATCTCGAGCGGCAGATGAAGGCGCTGCAGAAGCACCTCAAGACGCTCAAGACCCAGGCCGACCGGGCGACCGGGCAGGCGCGGCGCCGCATGCGACGGCTCGAGCGACGCACGCGGGTCGAGGT
>Ga0318565_10000513_pt1 | contig 10791 bp, 10 predicted proteins | sample GRESIP066b5f21_FD_203501 | JGI IMG/M metagenome (GOLD analysis project Ga0318565, IMG submission 203501) | Tropical soil microbial communities from Luquillo Experimental Forest, Puerto Rico - GRE.SIPMG.066b5f21 | ecosystem: Environmental > Terrestrial > Soil > Tropical forest > Bulk soil...
GACCTTCACCGAAAAGGCCGTGGAGGGCACAGGCCGTTTCCTCGATGACCGCCTGCGCGGGGCGGTGTCGGTGCGCGGGTTCCTGCGGAAGATCTTCCCCGACCACTGGTCGTTCCTGCTCGGCGAGATCGCCCTCTACTCGTTCATCATCCTGCTGCTCACCGGCACGTTCCTGACCCTGTTCTTCCAGCCGAGCATGACCGAGATCGTCTACCACGGCTCGTACCTGCCGCTGCGTGGCGTGCGGATGAGCGAGGCGTACGCGTCCACGCTGAACATCAGCTTCGACGTACGCGGCGGCCTGCTGATGCGGCAGGTCCACCACTGGGCGGCGCTGCTGTTCATGGCCGCGCTCATGGTCCACATGCTGCGGGTGTTTTTCACCGGCGCCTACCGCAAGCCCCGCGAGTTCAACTGGCTGATCGGCATCGTGCTGTTCACCCTCGGCATGCTGGAGGGCCTGTTCGGCTACTCGCTGCCGGACGACCTGCTGTCCGGCACCGGGCTGCGGATCACTGAGGGCGTCATCCAGTCCATCCCGGTGATCGGCACGTACTTCGCGTATTTCCTGTTCGGCGGGGCGTTCCCGGGGCACATCATCATCCCCCGGCTGTATGTGATCCACGTGCTGCTGATCCCGGGCCTGCTGCTGGCCCTGATCTCCGCCCACCTGTTCTTCATGTTCCACCAGAAGCACACCCAGATGCCGGGGAAGGGGCGTACCAACGCGAACGTGGTCGGGGCCCCGATGTACCCGTACTTCATGGCCAAGACCGGCGCGTTCTTCTTCTTCATCTTCGCCGTGCTCGCCCTGCTGTCGACGTTCGCGCAGATCAACCCGATCTGGCTGTTCGGCCCCTACAACCCCTCCGGGATCACCGCCGGATCGCAGCCCGACTTTTACATGGGCGCGCTGGAAGGTGCGCTGCGCATCATGTGGCCCTGGGAGTGGAACATCGCCGGGCACACCCTCGCGTTCAACGTGTTCATCCCGGCGCTGGTACCGCTCGGCATCATCTTCACCGGGGCCGCGCTGTGGCCGTTCCTTGAGCGCTGGGCCATCGGGGACTACAGCGAGCACCACGTCAACGACCGGCCGCGGAACGCGCCGACCCGGACCGCGATCGGCATGGCCGCGATCACGTTCTACGGGGTGCTGTGGCTGGAAGGCGCCAATGACGTCATCGCCGCCCAGCTCCAGATCCCGCTCTACACGCTCACCTGGATCGCCCGGTTCGCGGTGATTCTCGGCCCGGTCATCGCCTACTGGGTGACCAAGCGGATCTGCCTCGGCCTGCAGCGCAAGGACGCCCATCTGCTGGCCCACGGGGTGGAAACCGGCATCATCCGGCAGCTGCCCAGCGGCGAGTTCGTCGAGCTGACCCGGCCGGTGCCGGAGCAGGACAGGGCGGCGCTGGAATACAACCGGGTGAACGCGCCCGAACTGCCCCGCACCACGCCTGACGGCGCTGACGCGGTCCCGGCCCCGGAGACCAGGAGCATGCTGGGCCGGGTCCGGGGCACCCTGAACCGGGTCATCACCGAAGGCATCCCGGTGGCGGCCGACGGCCATGGTAACGGGCACGGGAACGGCCATGGCGCGCCCGCCGCGGTCCCCGGCGGCGCGCACCCCGCCCTGGAGCAGGACGCTGCGGATGGCGCCGACGGCGAAGGCCACCCGCCCAGCCATTGATTCCGAACGGCGGTGCCAGCTACCGCCGCCCCCGGGCCGGGCCGCTAACGTGTGCCCGCGCTACTCCGCCACGCTGGGAGCAGCACAGCCCCGGCCGCATTGTCGGTGATGCATGCCGTCTCGAAGAACTTGATCTGCGGGTCCATGCCGTAGCGTTCGCGGATGCCGTCCCGCCAGGGCCCGGTGTAGAAGGCCTCGGCCGCGGCGCGTGTCTCCCACAGGTAGACGCCTCCGGCCCAGCCGTCCTCGGCGTAGATGAACTGCTTGCGGATCAGTCCCGGGACGTCGCGGAAGCCGGGTGCGATAGCGCGGAAGTGCGCCGCGCAGGCGGCCGGGCCGATCTGCGGTGGCAGCTTGTACTGGACAATCGCAGTAATCATCGGGTGCGTCCCTCGGCCATGCGGCGCCGCCTCAGTGTGAGTAGACCCCGCGGTAATACTCGAACACGAAGCCAATCGCCGAGAGGGCCACGGACAGCATCCCGATCAGGAACAGCCACCAGCCGATTGCTGCCCCCAGCGCCGCCAGCGCGCAGGCCATCCCGGTGATCAGCGGCCACCAGCTGTGCGGGCTGAAGAACCCGAGCTCCCCGGTGCCCTCGGCGATCTCGCCCTGCGGGTTGTCCTCTGGCCGGCGCGGTAGCCGGCGCCCGGTGAACAGGATGTAGAACCCGGCCAGGAACGCCAGCCCGACCGAGAACGCGAGCGCGGTGGTGCCGGTCGGGTCGTGGGAGAAATACCAGTAGATGACGTCGGTCACTGCGAAGAACACCGCGCAGCCGAGAAACAGGTAACCCTCGACCTTCATGACACGCCCCCGGACTCGGAGATGGAGTCATGGCGCGGCGGCCGGCCCGATCTGATGTGCGGATAGTGCAGGTCGAACGCGGGCCGTTCGGACCGGATGCGCGGGATCGAGGTGAAGTTGTGCCGTGGCGGCGGGCAGGACGTCGCCCACTCCAGCGAGTTGGCATAGCCCCACGGGTCGTCGGCGGTGACGCGCTCGCCGTGCCGGGCCGTCTTGTAGACGTTGTAGATGAAGAACAGGGTTGATGCACCGAGAATCCAGGAGCCGATGCTGGAGATCTGGTTGAGGGTAGTGACCTCGTGCGGCAGGAATGGGTAGTTGGCGATCCGCCGCGGCATGCCCAGCACGCCGGCCCAGTGCTGGACCAGGAACGTCATGTGGAAGCCGATGAACAGCGTCCAGAAGTGCCAGACGCCGAGCCGGTTGTCCAGCATCTTCCCGGTGAATTTGGGCCACCAGAAGTAGAACCCGCCGAACATGCAGAACACCACCGTGCCGAACAGCACGTAGTGGAAATGGGCGACCACGAAATAGGAGTCGCTGACGTGGAAGTCCAGCGGTGGTGACGCCAGGATGATGCCGGTCAGGCCGCCGAACAGGAACGTCACCAGGAAGCCGAGGATGAACAGCATCGGCGGCTCGAAGGTGAGCTGGCCCCGCCAGATGGTGCCGACCCAGTTGAAGAACTTCACCCCGGTCGGCACCGCGATCAGGAACGTCATGAACGAGAAGAACGGCAGCAGCACGGCGCCGGTGGTGAACATGTGGTGCGCCCAGACGGTCATCGACAGCCCGGCGATGGCGATGGTCGCGGCGACCAGGCCCTTGTAGCCGAAGCACGGCTTGCGGCTGAACACCGGCAGGATCTCGGTGGCAATGCCGAAGAACGGGATCGCCACGATATAGACCTCGGGATGGCCGAAGAACCAGAACAGGTGCTGCCACATGACGGCGCCGCCGTTGGCCGAGCTGAATACCTGCGCGCCCAGCTTCCGGTCGATCTCCAGCACCAGCAGGGCGGCGGCCAGCACCGGGAAGGCCAGCAGCACCAGCATGGACGTGAGCAGGATGTTCCAGGTGAAAATCGGCATCCGGAACATGGTCATGCCCGGCGCGCGCATGCAGATGATGGTGGTGACGAAGTTGACCCCGCCCAGGATGGTGCCGAACCCGGACAGCGTCAGGCCCATGATCCACATGTCCGCGCCGATGCCGGGCGAGTTGCCGATGCTGGTGAGCGGCGAGTAGGCGTACCAGCCGAACGCGGCCGCGCCGCCCGGTGACAGGAAGCTGGCCAGCAGGATCAGCCCGCCGAACAGGAACAGGTAGTAGCTGAACAGGTTGAGCCGCGGGAAGGCGACATCCGGCGCGCCAATCTGCAGCGGCATGATCTCGTTGGCAAACCCGACGAACAGCGGGGTCGCGAACAGCAGCAGCATGATCGCGCCGTGCATGGTGAACAGCTCGTTGTAGATCTGGTCAGACAGGAAGTGGTTGTCCGGCACGAACAGCTGGACCCGCATGAGCATGGCCATCAGGCCGGCCACCAGGAAAAACCCGAACGAGGTGATCAGGTACAGGTGGCCGATGACCTTGTGGTCGGTGGAGGACAGCCAGTCCGCCATCAGTGACCCCTTGCGCGGGCGGCGCGGGGCCGTCACCGGCAGGGCGTTGGGGTGTTCGAGCGTGGTCACTGAGCGCTCCCTGCTGCCTTCTGCTGCGCCGCCTGCTGCCCGCTGATCCAGAACCGGAACTGCGACGGGGTGACAATCTTCACAATAAAGAGCATCCGGCTGTGGTAAAGGCCGCACAGCTCAGAGCAGCGGCCGATGAACGTCCCGGTCCGGATCGGGGTGACCTGGAAGTGGTTCGGGTGACCGGGGATGACGTCCCGCTTGAACTCGAACGGGGCGATCCAGAACGAGTGGATGACGTCGGTCGAGGTCAGGTTGAACCGGACCGTCTCATTGGTGGGTATCACCAGCTCCGGCAGCCCCCGGGTGCCCAGGCCGGGCTGCCAGGGCTCGCCGTTGATGGTGACGTCCCTGGTCACCGACCCGGGCACCTGGTACTGCGGGTACTGGAACTGCCAGCTCCACTGGTAGCCGACCACGTTGACGATCACGTCCGGGTGCGGGGGCAGCCGGTCGATGTAGTTCTCGTCCCGGGCGGTGAAGAAGAACAGGACGCCGACCATGATGAACGGCACGACCGTGTAGAGCATCTCGATCGGCAGGTTGTACCGGACCTGCGCAGGCGGCTCCTGGGACGCCCCGGCGCGGTTCTTGCGGTGGAAGATGATCGCCCAGATGATCATCCCCCACACCACCAGCCCGACCGCGAAGGCCGCCACCCAGGATCCCTGCCACAGGGTGACCGTGACCTGGCCCTGGCTGGTCGCCGGGACCGGCATCCCCAGCCGGGTGAACTCATTGGAGGTGCACCCGGCCACGGCGGGGAGCAGTGCCGCGAGGACGGCGGCCAGCGGCAGCACCCGCCGCCACCGCGACGGCCGTTCCCGGCGGGGTGACACTGCCGCCTCAGCACCGCGCGGCCGGCCCGGGACGTGCGGGCCCCGGCCTCGGGGGGCACTGGGGGTGAGGGTCACAGGTTGCCTTCCCGCGGATGACACCCGGCCGCACGGGCTGGTCAGCGGCTTCGTCCTACAGACTGTCGTGGAAACAGTATCGTGCGCGGTGGCTGGGCTGGCAGGGGCCCCCGGTGTGTCGGCGGGATCGGCTGGCGGGGATGACGCTCACCGGCCCAGATGACAAACTTGCCGCATGACCTCCCAGCCGGGCCCGGACCCGAGGCTTGTCATCGACGCGCTTGGCCGCAAGTGCCCGATCCCGATCATCATGCTGGCGGAGCGGATCCGGGAGGTCCCGGTTGGCCAGCTGGTCGCCGTGCTGGCGGACGACCCGGCGGCCAGAACAGATGTCCCGGCCTGGTGCCACATGAAGTCGCACACGTTCATCGCGGCGAGCGACCTGCCCTCCGGCTGGGCATTCCTGATCAAGCGCAGCTACTGAGCCGGTCAGCTGGCCGGCGGGCGGAAACGGCCGGCGAACCGGGGGTCGCTCTCCCACCAGGGCCGGGCCGTCTCCCCCGGCTCCGGGCCGGCCTGCCCGTGCGCCGCCGCACTGGCGTCGAGCTCGGCGTCGATCACCTTGGCCTCCGACTCGTCTTCCCTGATCATCACGATCAGCATCGCAGCCAGGAACGGCAGCCCGATCAGGTCACCCAGCAGCCAGATCACGCCCCCGCCCAGCACCTGGTCGGTCCGCAGGCTGGGCCCCCACGGCCGGCCGACCGCGCGGTAGTAGTCCCCGGCGATGAGATGCTGGTCGGCGATGATGGCCAGCCCCAGGATCGCGTCCCCGACCACCTCGATCCCGGTCACCCAGAGCGACACCAGGTACGGATATGCCTTCGGCACCGGGTCCATCCGCAGCACCGTCCAGAAGAACACCCAGCCCGGTGCCAGCAGCGCCAGATAGGTGAGCTCCCGGACCAGGCTGCTGTGGAACCCAGCCTCGTACCAGGCGGTGAAGTAGAGCAGGAACGGGACGGCGACCAGCACGAATGCGGTAACCGCCGGGAAGGTGAGCACCCGTGCCGCCCGGCTGCCCAGCACCGCCTGCAGCCACCTGCCCGCCCGGGGCGCGGTGGCGGCCAGCAGCGCCAGCGGCCGTCCCAGCGCCAGGAACAGCGGCACGGCCATCAGCAGCAGGATCGTCTGCACGGCCCGGGCGTAGAACAGGACACCGTAATACACACCGGGGAAGCCCATGATGGCGACGGCGGCCAGGCCGACCCCGCCAGCCAGGAACAGCACCGCCCGCCCGGCCGGCCAGCCGCCGGCACGCCGGGCCCGGCGCACCCCCGCCAGGTACAGCACGGCGGCCGCCAGCATCACGATCAGCGCCGGCCAGTCGAGGGTCCAGGAGGTGAAGGCCCGCGCCACGGTCAGCTCGGGCGGCCCCTGGTATCCGCCCGCGGCCAGACCCGCTGTCACCCCGCCACGTTACCGCCGTCCCGGCGGCGGACGGCGGCGGGCACCAGCCGGTCACGGCCCGGCGCGGGCGGTCAGCGGAAGTGCGCGGTCAGCTCGCCAGCGGCGTGCTGGCCGTAGGCGGCGGCCAGCCGCTCAGCAGCATCGTCCGGCTTCAGCTGGTATTCCTGCGGGCCGACCGTCTCCAGCACCAGCACCGCCAGCAGATTGCCGAGCTGGGCGGCGCGCTCCAGCGGCATGCCCCAGCCAATCGCCGCCAGGAAACCGGCCCGGAACGCATCGCCGGTGCCGGTCGGGTCGGTCTTGCTGCGCTCCGCCACCGGCCCCACCAGCAGCGGCTCCTGCCCAGCGCGTTCCACCCTGGCCCCAGCCGGGCCCAGGGTGGTGATGCGCACGCCCACCTGCGCCAGCACGCGGGCACCGTCCCAGCCGCTCTTGCGCTCTATCAGCGCTTCCTCGTATTCGTTGCAGAACAGGTACGCCGACCCGGCGACCAGTGCCCGCACCGCGGCGCCGTCCAGCCGCGGCAGCTGCTGCGAGAGGTCAGCCGCGAACGGGATGCCCATAGCCGTGCACTGCTGAGTGTGCGTGAGCATGCCCTCCGGGTCGCTGGCGCCAATCAGGACCAGATCCAGGCCACCCGCCCGCTCGGCCACCGGCCTGAGGTCGATCTCCGCATCCTCGCTCATCGCCCCCGGGTAGAACGAGGCGATCTGGTTGCCGTCGAGGTCGGTGGTGCAGACGAAGCGGGCGGTCTGATGCAGGGTGGATTCCCGCACCTCGGTGCAGTCAACGCCATGGCTGGTGAGCCAGTCGCGGTAGGGCCCGAAGTCCGGGCCGACCGCGCCGATCAGCAGCGGCCGGAGGCCGAGCACCCCCAGGCCGAACGAGATGTTCGCGGCCACCCCGCCGCGCCGGATTTCCAGCCCGTCCACCAGAAACGACAGCGATACCCGGTCGAGCTTGTCGGCGATGATGTGCTCGGTGAACCGGCCAGGGAACGTCATGAGGTGGTCGGTCGCGATCGACCCAGTGACAGCTATCCGCACGGCCGCACTCTAAGCGAGCGGCAGCGGCACGCGCACGGTGCCCGGGCACAAACGCGCACCGGCCAGCCAGCTGACGGGTGGCCGCCCGGGTTTAGTGGAACGAGTCCCCGCAGGCGCAGGAACCGGTCGCGTTCGGGTTGTCGATGGTGAAGCCCTGCTTCTCGATCGTGTCCACGAAGTCGATGGTGGCGCCGGCCAGGTAGGGGGCGCTCATCTTGTCGGTGACCACGTGCACGCCGCCGAACTCGGCGTCGAGGTCGCCATCGATCTCGCGCTCGTCGAAGTACAGCTGGTAGCGCAGGCCCGAGCAGCCACCCGGCTGCACCGCGATGCGGAGCCGGAGGTCGTCGCGGCCTTCCGCAGCCAGCAGGCTGCTCACCTTGGTCGCCGCCGCGGAGGTGAGAATGACACCCTGGGCTGTCGCCTCGTCCTGAACCGTCATCGCTGGTTAGCTCCCGCATCAGTCTGGCGCCGGGGTGGCGCTGGCTGGACACACGGCACAACCATAAACCGGCCGGCCACATTCCAGCATAGCCACGCTTTGCTCCTGCCGCCCGCACCGCGGCCCGCCACCGCCGGACCGGCCCTACCCGGTGACGAAGCTGATCGGGCCGGCCGTCGTCTCGCTGCCGTCCGGCCGGATCAGGTACGCCGCGTATCCCCGGGCCGCGGTGACCGCGGGCAGCGCGTCGTCGCCCCCCACCGCCAGCGCGGTGGCCAGGGCGTCAGCCAGGGCCAGCTCGGGGCCGGTCACGGTGGCCGACGCGGCGCGGCAGGCGGGCTGCCCGGTGGCCGGGTCGATCAGGTGCGGCCCGCGCTCATAGCTGCCCGAGGTGGCCATCGCGGCCGTCACCTCCGCCACCCCGGCCAGCGCGTCCGCCCGCCAGGGATGGCGGATTCCGGCCCGCCAGCGCTGGCCGGGGCCGGGCCTGCCGCACACGGCCAGGTCACCGCCACCGTTGATCATCGCCGCGGGCAGTCCCGCCCCGCGCAGGATGGCCAGCGCACGATCCACCGCCCAGCCCTTGACCAGCCCGGTCGGGTCGAACCCGCCGGGCATCGCCCACGGGTCGAACCAGCCGCCGGATGCCTGCCGGGCGGCCCGGCATGCGGCCACCACCTCGGTTACCTCCGCGGGCAGGCCCGCCAGATCCGCTTCACCGCGGCGGTACCGGCTCACCGGGCTGCCCGGGTCCCAGGTGCTGAAGGTCGCGTCCGCCTCATGCAGGCATGCGCAGGCAGCGCTGACCGCGGACCACAGCTCAGCGGCTGGCAGTGTGCCCGGCACCAGGGCGAAGGAGAAGACGGTGCCCATCGCCGGCTCGGCATGGGCCAGCAGGGCCGGGCCGGTGCCAGCCGGGCCGGCTCCTCCCCCGGCCCCTCCACTGCTCACCAGGCCCCGCCGCTCACGTGGCCCCGGCTTGCCTGGCCCGGTCGCTCACCTGCGGTGCAGCTTGTCCAGGGCCGCCTGCAGCGACGTTGCGTATGCCTGGCTGGTGTAGGTCGCCCCGCTGACGCCGTTGATCCGGGCGCTGCCGGCCGCCAGCACCTCGGACTTGAGCATGGGGATCACCTGGGCGGCCAGCTGCTGCGAGTACGGCTCGGCCGTCCGCAGCATGGGCACGGTCACACCGGTGATCCGGCTGCCGCTCACCGTCACCCTGACGTCCAGCTCGCCGTACCCGTACGGGGTCACCGGCCCGGTTGCGCTCTGGGCCTGGCCAGCCGCCGCAGGCTGGCCGCCGGAGCCGTTGCCGCCCGCCGTGCTGCCGCCAGATCCGCTGCTGGGGGCCTGCTGGCCCGCCTGGGCAGGGCGGCTGCCCTTGAGCGCGACGGGCACCGCCGGGGTGGTGCGGCTGCTGAACCCGAGCACGCCGGCGAAGCCCGCGACCGCACCGGCCGTCAGGTACCACGATGCCCGTTTCATGACACTGCTCCTGGTCGCTAGAGGGCGTATGCCTCGTGATGAATGGCCTCCGCCGGCACCCCAAGCCGGCCGGCCAGGTCGACGATGCTGGTCACGAAGCCTTCCGGCCCGCATACGTAGACGTCGCGGCGGTGCAGATCGGGCACGAGCCGCCGGACCGACCGCTCGTCGAGGCCAGCCTGGTCGCGGTTGCCGACCAGCTCGTGCAGCTGGCCACGCCGGTGGCGGACCAGCTCGCTCACCTCCTTGCGGAGCACCAGATCCCCGGGCCGGCTGGCCCGCAGCAGCACCACCGGCGCGGATTTGCGCGGCAGGTCCTCCAGCAGCGACCGGAGCGCGGTCACCCCGATCCCGGCGGCGATCAGCACCGCCTGCGGCCGCACCTGTGCGTGCCGGGTGAACGCCCCGTACGGCCCTTCGACCAGCACCGGCGTGCCTGGCCGCAGGTGGGCCAGCGAGGCCGAGTGGTCACCCACCGCCTTGACCGTCAGCCGCAGATACGGCGGCTGCGGCAGCGCTGACAGGGAATAGGGATGGGCCTGCCACCAGCGGCCGCGGGTGAGGAAGCGCCAGCACATGAACTGCCCGCCGGCCACCGGCAGCTTGTCCAGCTGCCGGCCGGAGCAGATGACCGACACCACCCCCGGGCCTTCCGGCCGGACCTCGGCCACCACCAGCCGGTGCCGCAGGCTGCGCACCAGCGGCAGGCCGAACCGGTAGCCGAGCACCAGTCCGGCCGTGGCCAGCCAGGCCACCGACCACACCAGCCGGGTCAGCGGATGCCCGACGAAGGCCGGCCCGAGCACGATCACGTGCGCGAAGGAAAGGGCCAGGGCCAGGTACATATACAGGTGCACCAGCCACCAGGCTTCCCGGCTGAGCCGGCGCCGGATGGCGCGCAGGGAGATCACCCCGATCAGGCACATGATGCCGAGCCCGACGGTGGCGATCAGCACGTAGGGGTAACTCGACAGCAGCGTGCCGATCTCGTGCCACAGCCCGGCCTGGGCCGCCTGGGCGTAGCCGACGGTGATGAGCACCGCGTGCGCCACCAGCAGGCTGATCGGCCACGCCGCCAGCCGCCGGTGCCAGCGCACCAGCCCGTCCTGGCCGAGCACGCGCTCGATAGCCGGGATCCGGCTCACCAGCAGCACCATCAGCAGGGCCAGGTAGGTGCCGATCATCCCGGTAAGGCTGCCGCCGAAGGTGGCCAGGCCGCCGCTGGCCCGCAGCCCGCTGCCGGTCTCGCTGGTGATGGTCAGCGCGATGACGGCGCCCAGCCCGGTCCCGGCCACCAGCA
>Ga0318565_10000525_pt1 | contig 10729 bp, 10 predicted proteins | sample GRESIP066b5f21_FD_203501 | JGI IMG/M metagenome (GOLD analysis project Ga0318565, IMG submission 203501) | Tropical soil microbial communities from Luquillo Experimental Forest, Puerto Rico - GRE.SIPMG.066b5f21 | ecosystem: Environmental > Terrestrial > Soil > Tropical forest > Bulk soil...
CGCCGACCCGGCCGTCGGCGTGTGCCGTTCGCAGGCCAACGCCTCGGTCGACGAGGTGAAGCTCGGAGACGCGCAGGGCGCACCGAACTAGCCGCGCGGCCCCCAGGCCCGCGCCTCGGCCACGAACTCGTCGGGGCGCTCGGGCGTGACGATCAGCGTGCGACCGGCCGTGCGCAGCACCACCGCGTTCGCCGCGTTCGTGGCGAGCGCGCGGCACCAGCCGTAGGGGTCGACGCGCCGCCAGCCGTCGACCGCGAAGAAGCCGTTGTTGCCCACACCGAAAAGCGTCGGCCGGAGCGCGCGCGGATCCCGCTCGGCGCTGGCGAGGCCGGCGAGCGAATAGCGCGTCGACCAGAGCGGCCGGCGCACCAGCAGCTCGCCGTTCTCGAGCCGGTAGCCGCGGATCGCGAACAGGGCGACCCCGGTGAACAGCGCCAACATCGCCCAGCCCGCTGCGCGGAACACGCTGGCGACGGGCGCGGGCACGCGGCCGGCGAGCCCGAGCAAGAGTGCGGCCTCGCCCAGCAGCACCACCGTGCCGAGCGCCGAGGTGGCCTTCACCCGCGGCGAGAGTGGCGCGCCGTAGTCGCTCACCCGCTCCTTCCCTTGGCCAGTCACGATAGCGTAGGATTCGCCGGGTCGGAGGGAACATGACTCGTCCAGGCAGGCATGCGATCGCGCTCGTCGTCCTGTGGGCGGCAGTCAGTGGATGCGCCAGCGTGCCGCTCCAGAACCCGCCCACGGTTCAGGGCATGGCTACGCCCGAGCTGACTCGGATCGCGATCCTGCGCGCCGCGTCGCGAGAGGACTGGCTGGTCGACCAGGAGGCGCCGGGGCGGATCCGGGCGCGAGTCCAGGGCTCGGGATGGTTCATGTCCACCGACATCGAGTACGGCTCCGACATCACGATCCACTACGCCGACAGCCAGGGCCTCGGCTACCAGCTGCGCAAGGGCCATCCCTACATCCACGGCGGCTACAACTCGCGCTGCGAGGACCTGCTCCAGGCGATCGAGGACGAGATGAAGCTGATGGCGCGCTATCCGGAGCCGCCGTCCGCGGCGCCCGAAGGGCTTCCGCCGGTGGGCGCGATGCCGCCGGTCGAGCACTTTCCGCCGCGGCTGCAGAAGGATCTCCAGCTCAAGGCCGAGCCGGCGCCCGCACCGGCGCCCGAGCCACCGCCTCAGTAGCATCTCCGGATCCGGATCAACCGCTTCTTCTCCGACCGCGGCATCTGCTCCCGGCGCGAAGCCGACAAGCTCATCGCGGCCGGGCGTGTGCGCTTGAACGGCCGTCCCGCGGTGCTCGGCGACGCGGTCGAAGAGGGCGACAAGCTCGAGCTCGACGGCAAGCCGCTGCGCGTGCGCGAGAAGAAGGCGGTGGTGCTCGCGTATCACAAGCCGCCGGGCATCGAGTGCACCTCGGACTCGCGCGTGCCCGAGAACATCATCGCGGCGGTGAACTATCCCGAGCGCGTCTTCCACATCGGCCGGCTCGACAAGTTCTCCGAGGGGCTGATCCTGCTCACGAACCGCGGCGAGCTGGTGAACGCGATCCTGCGCGCGGCGCACGGGAACGAGAAGGAGTACGTGGTCGAGCTGGACCGGCCGATCCCCGACCGCGCGCTGGCGCGGATGCGCGCGGGAATTCCGCTCGACGGCCGCCCGACGCTGCCCTGCGGGGCCGAGCGGCTGGCGCCGCGCGTGCTGCGCATCGTGCTCACGGAGGGCCGCAACCGGCAGATCCGGCGTATGTGCGAGGCGCTCGAGCTCGGCGTGCGGCGGCTGGTGCGCGTGCGGGTGATGAACGTGGAGCTCGGCGACCTGCGCCAGGGCCGCTGGCGCAAGCTGGGGGCCGAGGAGCTGCGCGCGCTGGAGTCCGAGCTGCCGCTCTAGGGCCGCTTCCGCGTTGCGCAGTGGAAGCGGGCTACACAGCGAGGCGTCGTTCGCGCGCGTGCAGCGTGGGCGCTCCCGCGCCGTCCGGGCGGACGGATCGCTGCGCGAGCTGCGCAGCCGAGAGCCTCGGGCACGGAGGCTGCATCCCGACCCGGGAGCACGGAGGAACGAATGCTCGAAGCGAAGCAAACGCGCTCTCTCGGCCGGCTGTTCTCGGCGGATCTCGGCATCGACCTGGGGACGGAGAACGCCCGCGTCACCTCCCGGCGCAGCGGCGAGGTCTTCTCGGCGCCCGCGGTCGTCGCCCGTCACCGCCGTACCCACGAGATCTGGGCGGTCGGCCAGAACGCCGCCGACCTGTGCGCGCGCATGCCCGAGGCGATCGCCGAGGTGCGGCCGCTGCGCGACGGCGCGATCGCCGACTACGAGGCTGCGACGGTGCTGCTGCGCGCGCTGATCCTGCACGCGCGCAACCGCCTGGCGCTGCGGCGCCCTCGGCTGGTGCTCTCGGTCTCCAGCGAGCTGACCCAGGTGGAGCGCCGCGCGCTGGTCTCGGCGGCGCGCAGCGCGGGCGCGCGCGAGGTCTACCTGCTGGCCGCGCCGATGGCTGCCGCGCTCGGCGCCGACGTGCCCGCCGCGGAGCGCGGCGGCAAGCTGGTGGTCGACATCGGCGCCGGCACCACGGAGATCGCGGTGGTGACGCTTTCCGGTGTCGTGCACGCGCGCACCATGCGCGTGGGCGGCGCGCGGCTCGACGAGGCCGTGCGCGTGTGGATGAAGCGCAAGCTCGACGTCGAGATCGGACTTCCGGCCGCCCGGGCGCTGAAGGAGCAGCTCGGCTGCGCCTTGCCCCGCCAGGACCACCGCGACGTCACGATCGACGCGCGCGACCGGATCACCGGCGCGCTGCGCGTCGTGCGGGTCCGCGCCGAGGAGCTGCGCGAGGCGCTGGCCCCGGCGGTCGCGAGCCTGGTCGAGGCGGTGCGCCTGGTGGTCGAGGACGCCCCGCCCGAGCTCGCCGCCGACATCGCCCAGAACGGCATCGTGCTCGCGGGCGGCGGCGCGCGGCTCGCCGGGCTCGCCGAGCTGTTGATGCGCGAGCTGCGGCTCCCGGTCGCCGTGGCCAAGGACCCGATGACCGCGGCCGTCGCCGGCTGCGCCGACTGTCTCGAGCGCGTGGAGCTCCTGCGCGACCTCCGCCTCGAGGCGAATGCGCAGTCGCGGCGCCTGGAGCTCGCAGCCTAGAGTCCGCTCTGCCGCGGCTTTCTTCGCCGGTCGCCCGGGCGTAGACTCGCGCGTCGATGGGCGCGCGCACGGGCGAGCAGTTCCTGAAGAGCCTCCGCGACGGGCGCGAGCTCTGGGTCGACGGCGAGCGCGTCCCGGACCCGACCGCGCACCCTGCGCTCGCGGGCGCTGCGCACCTGCTGGCCGAGGTGTTCGACCTGCAGCACGCACACCCGGCGGCGTGTCTCGTGCCCGATCCCGAGACGGGCGAGCCGATCAACGTGAGCCACCTGGTGCCGCGCTCGCGCGCGGACCTCGAACGCCGGCGCAAGTGTCTCGAGCGCATCGCCGAGCACACCGTCGGCGTGATGGGCCGGACGCCCGACTACATGAACGTGACGTTCGCGGGCTTCGCCGGCCGCGACGACGAGTGGGGCGCGTTCGGCAACGAGGCCGGGGCCGCCCACCTGGTGCGCTTCCAGCAGGAGCTGCGCCGGCGCGACATCGCGCTCACGCACACCATCATCCATCCGACCGTCGACAAGAGCCTGCCCGACGTCGCGGCGGGCGGCGGCGAGGTGGCGCTGCACAAGGTCGAGGAGACCGCGCACGGCATCGTGGTGAGCGGCGCGCGGATCCTGGCCACGCTCGCGCCGTTCGCGAACGAGATCGCCGTCTATCCCGGCCACCCGGTCCCGCCCGACGGCGCGCGCTACGCGCTGGCGTTCTCGATCCCGGTGGCGACGCCCGGCATGCGCTTCCTCTGCCGCGACAGCCTCTCGCGCGGCGCGAACCGCTTCGACCACCCGTTCTCGAGCCGCTTCGACGAGCAGGACGCGTTCGTGATCTTCGACGAGGTCGAGGTCCCGCGCGAGCGCATCTTCATCGACGGCAACGTCGAGGTCTACAACCGGGTGCTGATGACCGGCTGGTACCCGAACGTGATGCAGCAGACCATGATCCGCGCGCAGACCAAGCTCGAGTTCGCCTACGCGCTGGGCTGCCGCATGGCCGAGACCATCGGCGACAAGGGCCAGGCGACGCTCGAGCTCCTGGGCGAGCTGCTCGGCTATGCCGAGCTGACGCGCGCGGCGGTGCGGACCGCCGAGGCCGAGGCGTTCGAGTGGGGCAACGGCGTGTGGTTCCCCAACGGCGCGCCGCTCGCGCAGCTGCGCCACTTCCTGCCGGTGTGGATGCCGCGCGCGAACGAGATCCTGCGCCTGATCGGCTCGCACAACCTGCTGGCGACGCCGACCCAGTCACAGCTCGCCGACCCGGAGCTCGGCCCGCTGCTCGCGAAGTACCTGCAGGGCGCCGGCGGAGTGTCTGCGGAGCAGCGCACCCGCGTGTTCCGCCTCGCCTGGGATTTCGCCGCCAGCGCGCTGGGCAGCCGCGGCGAGCAGTACGAGCGCTTCTATCTCGCCTCGGCCGCGCGCAACCGGGTGCTCGCGCACATGTTCGCGCCGCGCGACCGGGGCCAGAAGCTGGTGGACCGCTTCCTCGAGGAGAAGGACGACTAGGGCGAGTCGTCCTCGCGCTCGAGCCACAGGTGCGTCTTGCCCTGCCAGTCGCGCAGCTCGCGCGCGCCGTCGACACACTCGCCGAGATAGCTCGGTCCCACCGGCACCTTGCCCGCGCCGCCGGGGAGATCGAGCACGTAGGTCGGCTGGCACAGACCCGAGACGCGGCCGCGCAGGCCGCGCATCAGCTCCCGGCCCGCGCCGAGCGAGGTGCGGAAGCGGGCGGTGCCCGGTGCGCGATCGAGGTGGTGCAGGTAGTAGGGCTTCACGCGCATCGCCACGAGCGCGCGGAACAGCGCTTCGAGCGCCGCCGGCGCGTCGTTCACGCCCGCGAGCAGCACGGTCTGCGCGAGCAGCGGAATGCCGGCGCGCAGCAGCCGCGCACAGGCCTCGCGCGCGCCGAGCTCGAGCTCGCGCGCGTGGTTCACGTGCAGCACCACCCACACCGCCTTGCGGGCCGAGAGCGCCGCGACGAGCTCGTCGGTCACGCGCCCGGGATCGAGCGTGGGCACGCGCGTGTGGATGCGGATCACCTGCACGTGGGGGATCCGCTCGAGGCGCTGCACGATCTCCGCGAGCCGCCGCGGCGAGAGCACGAGCGGGTCGCCGCCCGAGAGGATCACCTCCCAGATGCGTGGATCAGCCGCGACGTAGTCGAGCGCGCGCCCGAGCTCGTCGGCCGTGAGCGCCTCCGCTCCCGGACCGACGCGCTCGCGCCGGAAGCAGAAGCGGCAGTAGACCGCGCAGGCGTGCGTGGGCAGCAGCAGCACGCGGTCGGGATAGCGGTGCACGATGCCCGGCAGCGGCTGGTGTGCGAGATCGCCGATCGGATCGGCGAGCTCGTCGGAGAGCGGCGCGAGCTCGTCCGTGCTCGGCACCAGCTGGAGCGCCAGCGGGTCGCGCGGATCGCCCGGGTCGATCGCGTCGGCGACCTCGCGGGTGAGCGCGACCGACCAGCGCGACGCCACGCGTTCCAGGTCCGCCGCCCGTGCAGCAGGCACCAGCCCGCGCTCCACCAGCCGTTCGATCTCGCGCGCTCGACTCATCCCTCGTCCACCGGCGCGAACAAGACGTCGTCGATCCGCTCCGCGCCGGTCGCGCACATCACCAGGCGGTCGAAGCCGAGCGCCATGCCCGCGCTCTCGGGCAGGCCGTGCTCGAGCGCGGCCATGAAGTCCGGGTCGATGGGATAGCGCTCTCCGTAGAGCCGCGCCTTGGTCTCGAGGTCGCGCTCGAAGCGGCGCCGCTGCTCGACCGGGTCGGTGAGCTCGCTCCAGCCGTTCGCGAGCTCGAGCCCGCAGGCGAAGAGCTCCACCCGTTCGGCCACGTCCGGGTCTCCCGGCCTGGCGCGCGCGAGCGCCGCGATCTCGATCGGCCAGTCCACGAGCAGCGTCGCCCGGCCCATCCCCAGCCGCGGCTCGACCCGTTCCAGGAACGCGCGGAAGAACGCGTCCTCGAAGCGCTCGGGCTCCGCGCGGCGCAGTGCCGCGAGCTCGATTCCGGCGTGCTTCGCGAACGCGTCGGCCACGGTGAGCCGCTCGGCCGGCGCGAACGGATCGCACTCCGCGCCGCGGAAGCGCAGGCGCGTGGTGCCGGCCGCCTGCGCCGCCGCGCGCAGCAGCGCCTCGCAGTCGCCGAACAGCGCCTCGTAGCTCGCGCCGGCGCGATACCACTCGAGCATGGTGAACTCGGGGTGGTGGGTCGACGAGCGCTCGGCGTTCCGGAACGAGCGCGCGAGCTCGAAGATCCGCGGCATTCCCGCCGCCAGGAGCTTCTTCAGCGTGAACTCGGGCGAGGTGCGCAGGTAGAGCGTTCGCTCCGCGCCGCCGTGCGGATCGCGCAGCCGCGTCTCGAACGCGAAGAGGTGCGGCTCGAGCCCGGGCGACACCACCAGCGCCGGCGTCTCGACCTCGACGAACCCCTCGGCGGCGAGCCAGGCGCGGACGCCCGCCGCGATCCGGGCGCGCGCCTCGAGTGCACTGCGCCGCGCCGCCAGTCGCTCCGGATGCCACCAGGGCTCGCTCATCGCGCGGCGAGCTTTCCGGCTCGCGCCGCTCTGCGCAAGTGGGGCTACCCTGCGCCCATGACCTGCATCGGCTTCGCGCACCGCGGCGCTTCGGCGGATGCTCCCGAGAACACGCTTCCCGCGTTCGCGCTGGCGCTCGAGCTCGGCGCGACCGGGCTCGAGTCCGACGTCTGGCTCACCGCCGACGGCGTCGCGGTGCTCGACCACGACGGCGTCCACCCCGACGGACGCGACATCCGCGCCTGCGCACGCGCCGAGCTCCCGCCGCACGTGCCGACGCTCGCGGAGCTGTACGCGCAGCTCGGCTGCGACTTCGAGCTCTCACTCGACGTGAAGGACCCGGACGCGGCGCCGGAAGCGATCCGGGTCGCGCGGAGTGCGGGCGCCGAGTCGCGGCTCTGGCTGTGCCACTGGAGCTGGCGCGTGGTCGCCCCCTGGCGCGCGCTGTCGGAGCGGGCGCGGCTGGTCGACTCCACGCGGCTGGTGCACATGCGCACGCCTCCCGCCGCGCGCGCCGAGCGCATGGTCGCGCTCGACCTGGACGCCCTGAACCTGCACTGGACCGACTGGAGCGCTCCGCTCGCCGCGGAGTTCCGTGCGGCGGGCCGCAAGCTGCTCGCGTGGGACGCGCAAGACGAGCAGAGCCTCGCCGCCGTCCTCGCGCTCGGCGTGGACGGCGTCTTCAGCGATCACGTCGCGCGGATGATGGCCGCGCTCGCCGGCCCTCAGGCGCTGGCCCAGGGGTCGTAGCTGCCGAAGCTCCAGAGGTTTCCCTCGAGATCGCGGCAGGTGTAGCCGGCGCCGCCGTAGCCTTTGTCCTCGAGCGGGATCACCACCTCGGCGCCGGCCGCGACGGCCTGGCGGTAGTGCGCGGCGGGGTTCTCCACGATCACGTAGGCCGACTGCGTCGACCTCCCGCCGGTGTCCCGCGCCGTCGTCACCGCGGCGCCGTAGGCGCCCTGCGCCGAGGGCCCCGCGGAGCCGAGCATGATCATCCCGTTCCCGAACACGAGCTCCGCGTGCGCGATGGTCCGGTTCGGCCCTTCGTGGACCGAGCGTTTCTCGAAGCCGAAGGCGCGGCACAGCCAGTCGATCGCGGCCGGCGCGTCGTGATAGCGGAGAGAGGGGATCGTGGTCGCGACCGTCTTCTTCGCTCCCGGCATGGTCTCACTCCTTGAGCGTGGGTAGGGTGCCCACGCGATCACCTGTCCTCGGGAGCATGACATGGCCACGACGCAATCGGGTGTCAGATCGCCTCGATACTCGCCGGGGTGTGCTTGTGCCAGGGCGTGCCCGCGAGCCAGTCGCGGTCCTCGCCGCGGGTGAGCTCGTTGGGCGCGACGCCGGTCTTCGCCAGCGCGCCGCTCGCGTCGGGGAAGTCCACGCCGAGGCCGTTGGGCAGCGAGACGTGCCCCGGCTGCATGCGGTCCGAGAGCTCGACCGCGACCTCCGCACTGCCGCGCCGGGTCGACACGCGTGCCCGGCCGCCTTCGCGGAGGCCGATGCGGCGCGCGTCGTCGGGATGGATGCGCAGCGCACCCGACTTGTCCTTCTTCCGCCACTCGGGGTTGCGCATGATGGTGTTGGCCGTGAACGAGCGCCGCTCGCCCGCCGACAGCACGAACGGGAACTCGGCGTCGCTGCCGGGCGCGGGCTCGCTGGCGAGCGCGCCGAGCTCGTCGTAGAGCTCGGGCACCGCGAGCTGGATGCGCCGGTTCGGCGTCTCCACCCGGGCGAAGCTCTCCTCCCAGTCGTCGATCGAGAACACCACACCGCTCTTGCTCGCGAGCAGCGCGTCGAACAGTGCGTCGGCCGCCTCGGGCGCCGGACCCGCGAAGCCCGCGCGGTGCAGTGACTCGAGCTGGCGCTGTGCCGCGATCTGGCACAGCCCCCACACCGCGGCGCCCTCGGCGAAGCCGTGCGGCAGGAGGTCGCCGATCGCGCGGTAGAGCACCACCGGCGCGATCCCGAGCAGCCGCGGCTCGCTGCCCGCGAGCTCGAAGAACTTCGCGCGGAACTGCGCCCGGCCCGCGCGCCAGGCCGCGCGCAGCGCGGCGACCGCCGCGACCGGCAGCGCGCCGAGCGCCTCGACCAGCCGCGCGTGCAGCTCGGCCTCGGAGAACAGCCCGGGCAGCGGCTCGAGCAGCGCGCGGCGCAGGTGGAAGTAGTTCGCCGGGAACTCGAAGTTGAAGAACGTCGCCTCGGCCTTCTCGAACTGGCTCGCGACGGGCAGCACGTAGTGCGCGAGCCGCGCGGTCTCCGACAACGCCACGTCGATCACCACCACCAGCTCGAGCGCGGTGATCGCCTCGCGCATGCGCGGGCCGTCGGCGAGCGAGTGAGCGGGGTTCCCGCTCTCCACCAGCATCGCGCGGAAGCGCTTGGGGTGATCGGTCAGGATCTCGTCGGGGATGACGTTGCAGGGCGTGAGCCCGCCGATGATGCGCGCGCCGGTGACCGGGGTGCGCCGGCCGCTGTCGCCGCCGCTGGCGAGCGGCACGAGCGCGCTCGGCCGGTAGCCCGCGCCCTGCTTGCCGAAGTTCCCGGTGAGCAGCACCAGCAGCTTGTGCAGGTAGGAGACCAGCGTCGAGTGCCGGTTCATCTGCACGCCGAGGTCCTCGAAGCTGGCCACGCTCTTCGCGTCTGCGATGCGCCGCGCGGTGCTGCGCACGAGCTCCTCTGGCACTCCGCTCTTCGCGGCGAGCTCCGCCACGGACAGCGCGGCGAAGTGGGGCACCACCTCGTCGAGCCCGTCGGCGTGCGCGGCGAGCCAGTCGCGCGCGATGCGGTCCTCCTGCACGATCACGGCGACCATCGCCGCCAGCAGGAACGCGTCGCCGCCCGGCTTCACCTGCAGGTGCACGTCGGCGATGTCGGCCGTCTCGGTGCGCCGCGGGTCGATCACGATCAGCGTGCGCGCGGGGTCGTTCGCGATCTCGCGCAGGGTGACGCGCGCGCGCGGGATGCTGTGCGAGAACCACGGGTTCTTGCCGATGAACAGCGCCACCTCGCACTGCTCGAAGTCCGCGCGCGTGTAGCCGCCCAGCATCTTCTGGGCGACCCAGAACTCGCCGGTCTTCTCCTGCGCCAGCGCGTTCGAGCGGTCCCTCGAGCCCAGCACCGCGCGCGTCGCGGCGCCGTAGCCGCCCGGCAGGTGGTTCCCCTGGCCGCCGCCGCCGTAGTAGAAGATCGACTCGCCGCCGTGCGCGTCGCGCACCGCCGCGAAGCGCGCCGCGACCTCGCGGATCGCCGTGTCCCAGTCGATCTCCTCGAAGCTGCCGTCGCTGCGCCGGCGCAGCGGCTTCTGGAGCCGGTGCGGGCCGTTCTGGTACAGGTCGAGGCGCGAGGGCTTCTCGCAGGCGTAGCCCTGCGAGGCGGGGTGCGCGTCGTCGCCGCGCACGCGCACCAGGTTGCGCCCGGCCGGGCCGCCCAGCTGCACCTCGATCCCGCAGTTGCACTCGCACAGGATGCAGGCGGTCGACTTCCACTCGTTCGTCGTCGTCATCGCTACCAGCTCTCTCCGAAGGGGCGAAGGTCGAGCTCGAAGCTCCAGGCCGAGCGCTCCTGGTGCACCAGGTGGTGCACCGCGTCGGCGATACCCTCGGGCCGGATGAAGAACTCGTCGGGCTTGCCCGCGAACGCCTGGCGGGTCCACGGCACGTCGATCACCGCGTCGATCACCACGTAGGCCACGTGCACGCCCTTGGGTCCGAGCGCGCGCGCGAGCGACTCGGCGAGGATGCGCTGCGCGGCCTTGGTGGGCGCGAACCCGGCGAACGCCGCCTTGCCGCGCCACGCCGAGGTGTTGCCCGTCGCCACGATCGCGCCGCCGCCGGCCGCGATCATTCCTGGCGCGAGCTCCTGCGCCAGCACCAAGAGCGCCGTCACGTTCACCCGGAAGCGCTGCTCCAGCTCCTCGGGCCGGACGCTCTCGAACGTGCCGAAGCCTCCCGCGACCGCGTTGTGCAGCGCTTCCGGGTGAACGTGACGGCGCTCTTGGTGCTGGCGCAGGAGCTCGCGCCAGGAATGATCGCGGCCGGCGGCGGCGCGATCGTGGCGACGGG
>Ga0318565_10000528_pt1 | contig 10713 bp, 7 predicted proteins | sample GRESIP066b5f21_FD_203501 | JGI IMG/M metagenome (GOLD analysis project Ga0318565, IMG submission 203501) | Tropical soil microbial communities from Luquillo Experimental Forest, Puerto Rico - GRE.SIPMG.066b5f21 | ecosystem: Environmental > Terrestrial > Soil > Tropical forest > Bulk soil...
TGGCCGCGCCCGGCCTCGGCACCTGGCAGCACCTGTCGCTGACCTTCAACGGCCACACCATCAGCGCGGCGATCAACGGCACCACGGTCGGCACCGTCACCGACTCCGCGTACGCCTCCGGCATGATCGGGCTGGGCACCTCCGGCTACCAGACCGACCAGTTCGGCAACCTGTCGGTCACCCTCGTCGGTTCGGCGACGCCGGCCGGGCCGATCGTCGCGGGCGATGACACGGCCGAGTGCGCGGATGTCGCCGGCGGCTCCAGCACGCCCGGCACCAAGGTGGAGATGTGGAACTGCGACGGCAACGCGGCCGCGCAGACCTGGACCATGGCGAGCAACGGCACCGTCGGCATCAACGGCCAGTGCCTGGACATCACCGGGGGCAGCACCGCCAACGGCGCGCTCATCGAGGAGTGGACCTGCAATGGCGGCGCCAACCAGCAGTGGCTCGCCGTCAACGGCGAGCTGGTCAACCCGGCCTCGGGCAAGTGCCTCGACGACCCGGGGTTCAACACGACTCAGGGCACCCAGCTGGACCTGTGGACCTGCAACGGCGGATCGAACCAGCAGTGGAGCGTGCCCTGAGACGGGCCTAGGGGATCGTCACCGGGAGCGATTCCCAGCCGCGGACGGTCGACGTCGGGTTGAGCTTGGCGGCGTCGGTGTCGACCTCCCATTCGGGGAAGCGCTTGAGGATCTCCTCCAGGACGACCTTGCCCTCCAGCCGGGCGAGGGCGGCGCCGAGGCAGTAGTGGATGCCGCGGCCGAAGGTCAGCCCGAGCTTGAACTCCCGGTGGATGTCGAACCGGTCGCCGTCGGGGTAGCGCCGGTCGTCGCGGTTGGCGGACGCGACCAGCACGAGCATCGCGCTGCCCGCGGGCACCGTTTGCCCGTACCATTCGACGTCCTTGGTCACGTACCGGCCGATGTGCGTGCCCGGCGGCTCGTAGCGCAGCAGTTCCTCGATGGCGCCCGTCACGAGCGAGGGGTCGGCGACCAGCTCGGCCCGCTGGTCCGGGTGGTCGGCCAGCACCTTCCCGGCCCAGCCGATCAGCCGGTTGGTGGTCTCGTTGCCGGCGCCCACGACCACGTTCATGTAGGTGAGGATCTCCTCGCGGGTCAGCCGCCGCCGCGTCCCCGTCTCGTCGTCGAACTCGGCCTGGAGCAGGTCGGTCATGATGTCGTCGGACGGGTGATCGGCGCGCCAGTCGAGGTAGGTGGCGAAGACCTCGCCTGAGGGGATCCGGGTCTTCATGGGCTGGCCGGCCTCGGTGCGCAGTCGCTTGTTGCCGCTGTCCCTGATGAACGCCTGGTCCTCCTCCGGGATGCCGAACAGCATCCCGATCGTCCACATCGGCACCAGCGCGCCGATGTCGGCGACGAAGTCGAACCGCCGCGCGCCCGCCAGCGGGTCCAGGCAGCGGACGGCGAACTCGCGGATCTTCGGCTCCAGGGCCGCCACCTTCCGCGGCGTGAATACCCCGGACAGCAGCTTGCGGTGCGTGGTGTGGGTCGGCGGATCCTCGAAGATCACCAGGCCGGGCGGGAACTCGATGTTGGCCTTGATTATCTCGAGGATGCCACCCCGCCCGGAGATGTATGTCTTCGGGTCGGACAGCACCCGGTCGACGTCGTCGAAGCGGCTGAGCGCGTAGAAATCATGCCGCGCGTTGTAGTACAGCGGCGCCTCCTCGCGCAGCCGCCGGTACACGGGGTAGGGGTCCGCGTTCATGTTGACGTTGTAGGGGTCGTAGTCCAGGTCGGTGGCGCTCGCCGTCATCGCCGGCCCCTTCCTCGCGACAATTGGTGTCATCAATCTGGCATTAATTTTCCGCCGGATCAACCCTCCGCGCGCTCCCCCGGGGTGAACGTGATCGGCACCGACAGCGGAGCGCGGTTGAACGTTGAGTGGAAGTCGATGTCGGCGCCCGGCTGGAGCTTGATGTCGTGCAGCCGCCTGACGACCTCGCCGATCGCGACGCGCAGGTTCATCCGGGCGAGGTTGGAGCCGACGCAGCGGTGCGGCCCGGCCCCGAACGCGATGTGCCTGTTCCGCTCCCGGTCCAGGTCGAACGCGTCGGGCGCGGCGAACTCCGCCTCGTCGCGGTTGGCCGACGCCCAGTACATGAGGACCCGCTCTCCGGCCTGCACCGGGTGGCCGTTGATCTCCGTGTCGTGGCGCGCGGTCCGGCCGATGCAGATGAACGAGCCGTCGAGGCGCAGCAGTTCCTCCACGGCCTGCGGGATCAGGTCCGGGCGCGCCCGCAGCAGCGCGGGGATCTCCGGGTGCTCGCAGAACCGCATCATCGTCGCGCCGAGCACCCCGGCCGTGGTCTCGAGGCCGCCGAGGATGAGCAGGTGGATGGTTCCGATGGCTTCCTGGAGGGTGATCGCCCTGCCGTCGATCTCGGCGTCGAGCACGGCGTCCACGACGTCGCCGCGCGGGCCGTCGGCGCGCCGCCGCTCGATGAACTTGGCGATCCACCCGGCGAGCTTCATCAGGCCATCCCGCGACTCCTCCAGGTGGGTGAGTGAGGCCAGCGTCGCCCAGTGGTTGACCTGTTCCAGCTCGTCGGTCGGGGCGTGCAGCGCGAAGTTGAAGAACGCCAGCCCCGGCAGGGGCCGGGCGAACTCGGTCATGAAATCGCACTCACCCCGTTCGATGAAGGCGTCGATGAGCTGGTTCACCAGCACGCGGGTGGGTTCCTCCCACGGGCCGACCTTGGCGGGGGTGAAGTGCGCGTTGACCAGCCGCTTGAAGGTCCGCTGCAGCGGGGGGTCCACGGCCACCGGGAGGATCTTCATCGAGCTGGCCGGGGGCTGGTAGGGCACGGTGATGCCCAGTTCGGAGCTGAAGGTCTCCCAGTCCTGGGCGACGCGCAGCACGTCCTCGTACTTGGTCAGCACCCAGAAACCGCCGTGCTGGTCGCTGTGCGCGACCGGGCAGAGCGACCGGGCGCGGGCCAGCGTGGGGTGGAGCTCGCGGGCGAACACCGGCGACAGGTGGTCGAAGTGGCGGGTGACCCAGTCGTCAGTGATCTGTTCCATCGGCGCTCCTTGTCGGGATGTGGGCCGGCTGGTCTGTGCCAGCAAGCAAGTTGAGCACCTCCGCGGTGTGCTCGCCGAGGCCTGGGATGGCCGCGCGGGCGCGCGGGGGCGGCGCGGGTCCGGTGCGGGGCGGGAAACACGGCTGCTCAGTCAGTCCCCGGTCGCCCCACTGATAGCTGACCACACGGCCGAGTTGCCGGTTGACCGGGTCGTCGAGGAAGCCGGACGCGAAGCCTTCCCGGTCGGGCTCGGCGACCAGTTCGGCCGGGACGCCGGCGGCGCGCAGTTCCGCTACCCAGTCAGCCGCGGGCCTGGCAGCGAAGGCGGCCTCGAGGAGGAGCTCTTCGGGCTGGGAGTCGCCACCGGCCGTTCGGAGCGATGGGGGGGACGGGGGCAGCGCGGGCAGGCCTGGTACGGCGCGCAGCCGGCTCCATGCCAGCTGGTCTGGGATGGCGAGGGCGAGCCAGGCGCCGTCGGCGCCCTGGTAGATGCGGTAGGCGGCGCCGTAGCCGGTCTGCCGGCCGTCGAGGACCGGGCCGCTCACGGGGCCGTCCGGGGTCAGGAACGCGCCGGACTTGAGGGTGAGCGCGGCGCCGAGCAGGCTCGCCGAGACGCTCTGGCCGCGGCCGGAGCGGCGGCGGGCGTACAGGCCGGCCAGGACCCCGCAGGCGGCCAGCCAGCCGCTGGTGACGTCGATCGCGCCCCACACGAGGTAGGTAGGCGGCTGCCCGGCGCCGCCCTGCCCGGCCTCCACCCCGGCCAGGGCCTGCATGAGCTGGTCGTTGGCGGGCAGCGGGGCGCGGGGGCCGTGCTCGCCGAAGCCGCTGGCGAAGCTGTAGACGGCGCCGGGGTTGGCCTGGCGGACGGTGGCCTCGTCGTAGCCGAGCTTCTCGGCCAGGCCGACCCGGGAGTTGTGGTGCACCACGTCGCTGCGGCGGAACAGCTCGCGGAGCACGGCGGGAGCGTCCGGGGACTTCAGGTCGAGGGCCATGGCGCGCTTGCCGCGCTGGCCGGCGGCGAACATGGGCTCCATGTTGCGGTGGACGTCGCCGGAGGGGGGCTCGACCTTGAGGACGTCGGCGCCGAGTTCGGCCAGCACCAGGGGGGTGACCGGGCCGGCGAGGTAGGCGGACAGGTCGAGGACGCGGACGCCCTCGAGTAGTCTCGCCTCTTGGGCTGGCTCCGGGGACGGTCCGGCGGCGGTCGCGGTCACGTGCAGGGGCGGGCCGAGGACGGTGACCGGGCCGCGTTCGGGGTCGTCGTAATCCAGGCTCAGTCCTGTCTGGCGGACGTGCGGGTCGCGGAAGGCCTCCCCCGGACGCCAGACGGGCTCGCAGCGGAACTTCTGCCCGGCCAGGTCCTTGACCCACCAGTCGCGGTCGCGGGTGGCGAACATCGTCGCCCAGCGCCGGCCGCGCTCGGTCATCGCGTCGCTCATCAGCTCCGCGTTGTAGCCGTGCTCGCTGGGCGGGTCGCCGATGTGGGTGAGGAACGCCTCGAAGGCGCCCTTGGCGCCGAACCAGAGCTGCACGTACTCGCCGTCGGCGCAGCGGTAGGACAGCGCCTCGCCGGGCCCCTGGTTCTGCCACAGGAGGGTGGTCGTGGGCGAGTGGTGCTCGACCCTGCCGATGATCATGGGGAGGAGGGCGGTGAGGCCGTCGTAGAGCGATGTCTCGGCCCAGCCGCCGGTGCCGGTGGATTCGCGCTGGTAGAGGAGGGCGAGCGCGCCGACTGCGGCGGACAGCCCGGCGCCGGCGCTGGCCACGGCCAGGTCACCGAACGCGGGGACGCCGGGCCGGTGGGCGCGGATCTGGGTGAGCAGCCCGGACCGGGCATGGACGAGAAGCTCCAGGTCGGGAATCGGGCCGAGCGCGTTGCGGCTCGGCCGGATCCGGGTGACCACGAGCGCTGGGTTGACGCGGGCGAGGGTCTGGTAGCGCAGGCCGCCTTGCTCGACGCGGGCCTCGTCGCCGGCGAGCAGGAGCACGTCGGCGTCCCTGGCGAGGGCGGTGACCTGGTCGCGGGCTCTGTCGTCGCCGGATTCGAGGACTTGCTTGCCCCGGTTCCAGACTCGCGCGAACTCGATTCCGGCATCGAGTGTGGACTTGTCCCTGGACTGGACGCGGATGACGTCCGCGCCCAGGTCCCGCAGCAGCGTGCCGGGCAGGCTGCTGGCCAGGCCCGCGCCCACGGCGCTGACGCCGAGGGCGGCCTCGACGACCCGGATCCCGGCCAGTGGCGAGCTCATGGCACCAAGATAGCGAACGTTTACTCATAATGTTAGGCTCAAGGCGCGCCGAGGCAGGGGAGGAATCGTGGACGACCGGCTGATGTACCGGCGGCAGTTCTTCATCGGGGGCGGGTGGGCCGACCCCGTGGGCGACGAGCGGCTGCCCGTGATCTCGCCGTCGTCGGAGGAGGTGGTGGGCGAGGTCCCGCTGGCCACGCCGGCCGACATCGACCGGGCGGTGGCCGCCGCGCGGCGCGCCTTCGACAGCGGGCCGTGGCCGTCCATGGCGCCGGCCGAGCGAGCGGACGTCCTCTCCCGGGTGGCCGAGTCCCTGCGCAAGCGCGAGGCGGACATCACCGGCGTCACCGTCGACGAGATGGGCTGCGCGATCAGCCAGGCGCCGCGGGCGCAGACCGGGATGGTCGCCGCCCTGTTCGACTACTACGCCGAACTGTGCCGGGGATATGAGTTCGAGCGGTTCGTCGTGGACGGCTCCCGCGCGGGCCTGGTGACCAACGAGCCCGTCGGCGTGGTCGCGGTGATCGTGCCCTGGAACGCGCCGGTCACCCTCGCGTGCTGGAAGACCGCGCCCGCGCTGGCGGCCGGGTGCACCGTGGTGATCAAGCCCGCGCCCGAGGCGCCGCTGAGCAACTTCATCCTGGCGGAGGCGCTGGAGGAGGCGGGGGTGCCGCGCGGCGTGGTCAGCGTGGTGCCGGCGGACCGCACGGTCGGCGAGCACCTGGTGACGCACCCGGGCGTCGACAAGGTGGCGTTCACCGGCTCGACGGCGGCCGGGAAGCGGATCATGAGCCTGTGCGGGGACCAGGTGAAGCGGGTCTCGCTGGAACTCGGCGGGAAGTCCGCGGCCATCGTCTTGCCCGGCGCGGACCTGTCCGCGGTCCTGCCAGTGCTCGTGCACGGGGCCATGCACCTGTCGGGTCAGGTCTGCGGGGCGCAGACGCGGGTGCTCGTGCCGCGGTCGGTCTACGGGCCGGCGGTAGACGCGGCCGCGGCGGCCGCGTCGCACATTCCGGTCGGCGACCCGCACGACCCCTCGGTGGTGGTCGGGCCGCTGGTCGCGTCCCGGCAGCGGGACCGGGTGGAGGGGTACATCGCCCTAGGCGTGGCGGCCGGCGCCCGGGTGGCTTCCGGCGGCGGCCGGCCCGCCTCGCTGTCGCGGGGATGGTACGTGTCTCCGACGATCCTCGCCGACGTGGACAACTCCATGCGGGTGGCGCGGGAGGAGATCTTCGGGCCGGTGCTTTGCCTCATCCCTTACGAGGACGAGGACGACGCGGTGCGGATCGCCAACGACTCGCCGTACGGCCTGGCCGGCGGCGTGTGGGCGGGCGACCCCGCTGACGGCCTCCGGGTGGCACGGCGGCTGCGGACCGGGAGCATCGCGATCAACGGCAGCTATCCGCCGTTCCCGCTGGTGCCGTTCGGCGGGTTCAGGGAGTCGGGACTCGGGCGCGAGCTCGGGCCGGAGGGGCTGCAGTCGTTCCTCGAGCCCCGGTCTATCGGGCTGCCGGCGGAACTCCATTCTGGTGCTCAGCCGGGCGGCTTCCATATGTCCTCATCGAACCGCTCGTAAGGCCCGTCGATGCTGAGCAGGATCCGCAGCATCCGCTCTTGAGTGTCGCTGAGGGCCGCTGTCTCGTATGGCTGAACGACGGTATGCCGCAGCCGGGGGTCCAGGAAATCCAGCACGGCGTCGTCGTCGCGGCGCACCGGAAGGCCGGCCGCTTGCAGGAAGCTGGCCAGGCGGTGCGAGGTGCCCACCGGGTCGGCCAGGAGCTGCGGGTAGTGGATGACATAAACCGGCGCTCCCGCGCAGCCGAGCAGCGCGTGGCGAAGGCTGCGCTCCCAGAGCAGCAAGGTCTGCCATTGCGGCACCCGGTCGCGTTTGGCGAGCGAGGCGGCGACCTCCAGCGGGTGCCGCAGGACCAGGACGATCGGCGGATCACAGGCCAGGACCGTCCGCCAGAACGGAAGCAGGACGCAAAGCCGCGGATCCTTCCACACCCACGTGGCCGTGGGATGCAGGCGCAGGAACGTGCTGCGCGCCTCGGCCGCGTGCCGGGCCAGGCCGTGCCAGCGGGCGACGGGACCGCCGATGTCGGGAACGGAGTTCCACTGGGCGCCGAGCTCGGCGAGAAGCCGCTCATTGAGCCGCATCAGGGTCAGGCTCTCCCAGTGCCCCGTCGGATTCCCGTTCACGTGCGGCATGAGGTCGCTCGCTTCGCACAGCGGCAGCCCGAGCAGGTTGAGGACGCGCGCGACCGCGGAGGTGCCGCTGCGGTGCATCCCGACGACCAGCACGCCGCGGGAGCGGCCGGGCTCAGTGCTCATCGCCGGTCCGCGTCGCCGGGTGGCGGCGGGCGAGTATGGCCAGGAAGGCCGGAAAGTACCTGTTGAGATGCTGGCCGTCACCGGGCCGGGCTGTTCCTGGTCCCGGCTCGGACTCCGCTACCCGCTCGATGGCGAACCCGGCGTCGCAGACGCCGCCGAGCAGCGCGCCGAAACCGTGGACATAGTGGTCGACGGTGACGGCCCAGTCGCCATCGCCGGCCGTCCACGGTACGCGGTACCCCTCGAGCTGCGGGTGCGCGATGCGGTACGCGGCGCCGTCCCACCGGTGGCTCGCGTCGATCTGCAGGTGAGGGGGGCTGTAGTGCCGCGACCAGTACCAGCCGCCGGGACGGACGTGGGTCGCGACCTCCCGGTACAGCGTGGTCAGGTCAGGAATGTAGCAGGTGGAGACGGGCTGGTAGACGAGGTCGAACCGCCTTTCCCCGAGCGCCGTGAGGTCGCACATGTCCGCCCGCAGCGTCTCGACCTCCAGCCGCTGACTGGAGGCGGCCTCCCGGTCGCGGCGCAGTTGCTCGTCGCTGAAGTCCACCACGAGGACCTCGTACCCCAGGCTCGCGAACAGCGGTCCTTGCTGGCCGCCGCCCGCGGCCAGGCACAAGACGGTGCGCAGCCGCTGCCACGGCAGCCAGTCCTCGGGGTCGAGGATCCGCCTGGCGTCAGCGGCCGAACGCGCGGCGATGGGGCGGGACGCGGCGCTGCCACGGCGCGACAGCACCCGCCAGCCAGCCTGGTTGACGACCCGGTAGCCGCGCGGGCGGCTAGCCGCTATCGCCTTCAGGCGCAGTACCGGGTTCTCCCCCGTGGCGACGAGACCAGGCAGCTCTTCGATGAGGCTGGCGGCGTCCTCGAGCGCGGGGAGATGATCGTCGCGGTCGGCGAGCGCCCGGGTCCGTTCCGCGAAAGTGTGGTCACCTCGCAGCCGCGCGATCGCTTCGCTGGCACCTTCCGCGGTCCACTGCGCCGGCGACAGCCCGATGCCGGCTCCGAGACGTTCGCATTGCCGCGCGTTCCACTCCTGATCGGAGCCACGCGGCACGCAGACCAGCGGAAGGCCCGCCTTGATGGCCCCGATGACGGTGCTGTATCCGCCGTGGCAGAGGACGAACTCCGCACCGCACAGCAGTTGCGACTGCGGCTGGAACCTGCGGATCACGCAGTCGTCGGCGGCCAGCGGGGCGAGCGCGGCGGCGGACGCGTCCGAGCCGGCGCTGACGAAGGCCGCGAGCCCATGCGCTCGCAGGGCGGCTATGGCGATCCGGAAGAATGCCACGTCACCGTGGTAGACGGTGCCCAGGGTCACGTAGGCGTAAGGCATCGGCGGGTACCGCGGGAATGGCTCCGTGCACGTGCCGTCGTAGCTTTCACCGTCGATGGCGGTGTATTGCGGGTAGCTGGGCGGCGTCCCGTAGAACCATGGCGGCACCGCGTCGAGGTAGACGTCGCCCGACAGGCGGGACAGCCCCGGGTCTGGCGGCAGCCCGGCCTCGGCGCGGATGTCGTCGAGATCCCCGCCGAGCACTCGTCTCCAGTCCGTGGCGCTCATGTACTGAGACCGCCCGAGCACCACCAGCGGTGTCGAGGCCGCCTCGGCCGCGATCCCGGCGGCGAGATCCGTCGGCTCGCGGACGACGACGTCCGCCCGCTGCGCCGTCAGCAGGTCACTGATCTTCGTATCGAGCAGCGCGGCGGCGAACCCGGCTTCGGCCCGGCGCGATTCTTCGGCCCGGCGCGGCAGCGGGCTATCCGGGTGGAGCCCAGCGGGGCAGAACTCCAGGCCTGCCGCACTGACTTCGGGCTCCATTCCGGCCGAAGTCGCCACGACCACCCGGTGTCCGCGCCGCGCCAGTTCCCGCGCCAGGGGCACCATGGGATAGAAGTGGCCGAGGTACGGGCGCGTGCAGAACAGGATCCTCATCAGCGCGCGATGTGGGGGTGGCGCCACTCGAACGCGTTCGGCCAGTGGAAGTTCGTAAACGACAAGCTGATGCTCGAATCCAGCGCGGTGACATGATGCCACCAGCCGACCGGGATGAACAGCGCCTGTCCCGGTTCGAGCAGCACGTTAAACGGGCGGGTGCGCGCGAAGAGAGGATGCACGCCCAGATCGGGCTCCGCGGCGTCCACCTGGCTGTACACGCCGATGTCGTTATAGACGCAGTGCGTCTCAAGCGGACTGCGGAGCCTGACCAGCTTGCGGCCGTGTACCTGCACGAACAGCACGTTGGCCACGTCATGGTGCAGCGGGGTGACGGTCCCTCCCGGGCCGAACCACAAGAACACCGACCCGTCGGTCCGGGCCGGGTCGAGGTACCTGTCGTCGATCGCGAAATCCGACCACAGGGCGGCCGCCGCCGGCTTCTCGAGGAGGTGGTTGTTAGCGACCAGGTATTTGTCGTTGCTCCAGGCGGCTGCCGTGACGTGCTCGACGTACTCATCGAACGGCATCATTGACCGGTGGCTGTTGCAGTTGACCTCGAACTGCTGGTCGCTATCGCGGTCGGTCATTATCTCCACGGGCTCCGGCCCGATCGAACGGGCGAGATATGACGGAGACCAGCTGCTCACCGCCGTCCAGCCATCGGCTACGTCCGTGAGCACGACGGGCAGGTTCGCCGAGTAGTAATCCTCGAGGAACTCCTGACCGGACAGGCCGGAGAGCCGCTCCACCTCGGAGCCGACGGGGCTGAGGTCGCGCAGCTGCTGGCGCATGGTGAGGACGGACTCGAGCTTGGCGAGGCGTTCGGCGGACCAGCGGGCGACCTCGACCGCCGGGTGGCTGGCGAGGTCGAGGCACGCCGCGTACGAACTCTCCTGGCTCAGGCCATGGGACGCCATCTCGGCGACCACCTCGTCGAGCCCGCGGCCGCCGACGAGCTGCGCGACCGCCCAGCGCTGCCACGCGTACGGGATCGCCTCAGGCGCCTCGATGACCGCGACCTGGACGGGAGCGAACGCGTGGCGTGAGTTGCCGTCGCCGCATGGCCCCTGGTGACCGTCACTCATCTAAGCGTCCTCTCGCTGGCCACTGCCGGAGGGGTCACCCGCGCGGCCGTCTCTGTC
>Ga0318565_10000534_pt1 | contig 10641 bp, 7 predicted proteins | sample GRESIP066b5f21_FD_203501 | JGI IMG/M metagenome (GOLD analysis project Ga0318565, IMG submission 203501) | Tropical soil microbial communities from Luquillo Experimental Forest, Puerto Rico - GRE.SIPMG.066b5f21 | ecosystem: Environmental > Terrestrial > Soil > Tropical forest > Bulk soil...
GCGTCAGCTGCCCGCCCACCCACACGGTGGCCGCGAGGACGTGCAAGAACAGCCTGATGGTGTCCCAGCTGACAGGCAGCATCTCAGCCCCGATTCGCTCTCGTCGCGCGGAACGCGTCCAGTGCCTCGCCAGGAGTCTCGTAACAGTAGTCCGGGTCCAGTTTCTTGCTGATGCCGTAGGCCTCCAGCTCGCGCCGCACCGGGGGCAGCACGCTGCTCAAGACGAAGCGCACGTGGTGCTGCTGGGCGAGTTCCACGACCCGCGTCAGGATTTCGGACGCGGTGTAGACGATGTCCACGATGGCCGCGCAGTCGAAAACCAGCCACTCCAGCGGGTCGCCCTGGGTGGCCAGCGCCTGGAGATCGGCGAGCAGCCGGGCCGAGTTGGCGTAGTACAGGCTCGTGCCGAACCGGTAGACCACGATCCCGTCTTCGGTGCGGGCGCCCGGCGTGACCGGGACCGGCTGCCAGTGCCCGGCGGGCGATTTCAGCAGCACGGTATTGAGCGGATTGTAGCTGTGCCGCAGGTGTTCGATGACCGAGGCGGCGATCGCGAGCACGATGCCGTACTCGACGCCCAGCACCACCACCGCCACCGTCGTGAGCACGGCGATGAGGAACTCGTTCTTCCGCAAGTCGTATATGTCCCGCAGCTCCTTGACCTTGATCAGCTCGGCCGCGATCAGGAAGACGATGGCGGCCAGGGCGGCCTTGGGCAGGTAGGCGAGCGGCCCGGTGAGCAGCAGGACGGTGACCAGGACCACCGCGGCGGCGGCGAGCGAGGACAGCTGGCTCCGGCCGCCGGCGCTGTCCACTATCTGCGCCTTGGTGGGGCTGCCGTTGACCACGAACGTGCCGGTGAACGCGGCCGCGACGTTGGCCGCGCCCAGCCCGGACAGGTCGTCGGCGCCGCCCAGCGGCTCGCGGTACTTCAGGGCGTAGGCCCGCGCGGTCGCCGCGCTCTGCGCCATGATCACCACGAACATGGACGCGGCGGGCGCGAGCAGCGCGGCGGCGTCCGCCCGGCCGTGGGCCGGCAGCACGAGGGCGGGCAGGCCGCGGGGGACCGGGCCCACGACGGCCACACCGTGGGCGGCCAGGTCGAAGGCATAGCTGACGCTGATCGCGATGACCACCGCGATCAGCGCCCCCGGGATCCGGCGGGCGAACCGCCTGAAGGCGAGCACGATCACGATGACGCCGGCCGACACCGCCACGTCCGCCCAGTGGACGCCGGAGAGCGCCTGGACCGTGCGCGCGAGCCGGGGCAGCGTGTCCTGCCCGGGCGCGGTGACGCCGAGCATGTCTGGGAGCTGCCCGGCCGCCACCTGGATCCCGACGCCTGTGAGGAACCCGGCCAGCACGGTGCGGGACAGGAAATTCGCCAGGAAACTGAGCCTGATCACCCGGGCAAGCACCAGCATCAACCCGGTCAGCAAGGCAGCGAGCCCGGCCAGCCGCACGTAGCGTTCCGAGCCGGCCACGGCCATTCCCGTCAGCGCCGCGGCGAGGAGGGCCGCGGTGGCCGAGTCCGCGGCGACGACGAGGTGACGCGACGAGCCGAGGACGGCGAAGACCGCCATCGGGAGCAGCATCGTGTACAGGCCGGTGACCAGCGGCATCCCGGCGATCTTGGCGTAGCCCAGGACCTCGGGCACGCCGAGCGCGGCCAGCGTCACCCCGGCGAGCGCATCCGGCCAGATCCGGGACCGGTCAAGCGGCAGTATCCCCCGCAGCACCGGCAGGTCCCGCATCGCGGGCACCCACCGCCTCGCGGGCGCGCTCCACTGCGCGGGCACGCTCCGCGGCCACCCCCGCCGGCGTCCGCCGCGGGAATCCGGCATCGTCTCACCCCCTCTGGAGTCAGCCGCGTCCGTTCGGAATAATTGATTTTCGCAGCAGTACTGGTGTGAGGCGTGAGGTCCTTAGATGAGTCCTGACATCCGGGTCAGGCGTGTCTACGACGCCGCGGAGCCGCGGGATGGGACGCGCGTGCTCGTGGACCGCGTGTGGCCGCGGGGCCTGCGCAAGGACGCCGCGCGGCTGGATGACTGGGCGAAGGACGTTGCGCCGTCCACGGACCTGCGGAAGTGGTACGGGCACGACCCGGCGAAGTTCGGTGAGTTCCGCCGGCGGTACACCGCGGAGCTGGCGCGTCCCGAGGCCGCCGGCGCACTCGGCCGCCTCCGCGACCTGGCGAGGCAAGGGCCGGTGACGCTGCTGACCGCGACCCGCGACGTGGACATCAGCCAGGCCGCCGTCCTGGCCGAGCTGCTGCGCGAGGCGCCGGCCGGCAGCCGTAGTTAGGCAACCGGGACCGCGATCTCGTCCTCCGGCAGCAGCCCGTGCTGCACGGCGAACATCGCCGCCGCCGCCCGGCTCGAGGCGCCGATCTTGGCGTAGATGTGCTCCACGTGGTTGCCCGCCGTCTTCGGCGTGATCACCAGCTGGCTCGCGATCTGCTTGTTCGACATGCCGCGCGCGAGCAGGATGAGCACCTCCATTTCGCGGGCGGTGAGCCCGGCCAGCGCTGTCCTGCGGCGCGGCGTGCGGTGCCCGGCCGCCGCGAGCACGGCCTCGACGGCGTCGCCGTCGAGGCGGCCCGCCCGGACCTCGGCGCGCAGCTCGGCCGTCGCGTCCTCGGCCGGCCGGGCGGGCCGGTGCGGCCTGGGCTCGCGCATCGACTGGTACACGTCCGCGGCCCCGAGCACCCGGGCCAGCCTGGAGATGGCGGCACCGGAAAGTCCCCGGGGATACCCGCTGCCGTCGAGGCGCTCACGGTGCTGCATGGCGATCTCGCCGAGCGGCGCCAGCGCCGCCGACTGACGGAGCATGCGCTCGGTCAGGTAGGGGGACATCCGGACGCGTTCCCATTCGCCCGCGCTCAGCGGCCCGGGACGGTCCCAGATCGAATTCGACACGCCCAGCTTCCCGAAGCCGTGCACCAGCGCGGCGCGGCGCAGCAGCTCCGCCTTCTCGCCCGCCAGCCCGAGCTTGCGGCCGGCTTCCGCCGCCAGCTCCGCGACGGCGACCGAATGCCCGAGCGTGAACGGCGACTTCAGGTCGACGAAGTTCGCGATGGCCGTCAGCGCGCCGTCCAGCTGCCCGGCGGACAGCTCGACGGCCAGCGTCGGCTCGGCGGCGATCACCGCCTGCCACGCCGGCACCGTCTCGAGGCCGGCGAGGATATCCTCCGCCTTCGCCAGCAGCAGCGCCGCCAGCCCCGGGTCGAACTGCCTGCCCGACCGGGCACGGGCGAGCGCCCGCGCGCCCGCCACGCCCTGCACCCGGTACGCCACCTCCGTGAACTCGGCGAGCTGCGCGATCCGCGCCGCTATCGGTATCGCGTCGGCCTTCAGGACTCCCGGCCAGCCGCGCCCGTCCCACTGCTCGTACGCGGCGCCGATCGCCTCGCGGACCTGTTCCGACAGGCCCAGTTGCTCGGCCAGCGTCCGTGCCAGCCGCGCGTGCTGGGAGATCATCCCGTCGACCTCGCGGTGCCCGGAGACGGCGAATTCGAGTCCGACCCGGAACCGGAGCAGCAGCGGATTGCCGGCGCCGATCATCCGCATTCCCGCCAGCATCCCGCGCACGCTGCGCAGCTCATGGGCGTACTTGCCGGATTTCATCGCGATGTCGTCGCCGAACCACTTCGCCTGCTCGTGCGCGTCGGCGTGACACCCGACGTTGACCAGCAGCGCGGTGTAATAAACCCCTGCCCGCTCCTGCTCGGCTAGCCCGGCCCGCTCCGCCAGCCGCAGCGCGATCAGGCACTGGCGCAGGACATGCTCCATCGGCTGGCCGAAGCCGAGGTCGATGCCGAGGGACAGCGCCGCGACGAGTTCCGCGAGGCGGACGCGCGGCTGGCCGGGGCCACCGGACTGGCCGGGACCACCGGCACCATCTCCCATCAGCAAAGTGTAGAAGATGAGGCATTCGCCTCATGTGCGCAGGCCAGCCGCGTCGTTACGGTCAGTCCACCAAGCAGCTTCCGGCCCGACGGAACGCGCGAACAGCATCGAAATGAGGCGACGACCATGTCCCTGCGAGCGAGTTTCTTCGCCATGACATACGACCGTTTTATGGCCAAGGCCGAAAAGTCCGGGCTCGGTGCCCTCCGGCAGCGGGTGCTCGCCGAAGCGGCGGGTCAGGTGATCGAGATCGGCGGCGGCACCGGGGCGAACCTGTCCCTTTACGGTCCCGCCGTCGAGTCGCTGACGGTGACCGAACCGATGGTGCCGATGCTCCGCCGCCTGGAGCGCCACGTGCAGGAGCAGGGCTCCGCCGCGAAGGTCCTGCGCGCGCCGGCCGAGGACCTCCCGTTCGACGACGGCACCTTCGACGTGGCCGTCTCCACGCTCGTCCTGTGCGGAGTCGACGACCAGCCCCGGGCGCTGCGGGAAATCCGCCGGGTGCTGCGGCCCGGCGGCCGGCTCCTGTTCTTCGAGCACGTGCGCTCCGACGACCCCGAAGTGGCGCGCCTGCAGGACAGGCTGAACTGGCTCAACCGGCTCATCGTCTGCTGCGACTGCAACCGCGCCACGCTCGGCACCATCGAGCAGGCGGGCTTCACCGTCACTCAGCTCGAGCACACGGCCATGCCGGAGTCGCCGAAGTTCGTGCGCCCGGCGATCATGGGCGTCGCTACAACGCCGGCGTGACAGGAGGTTCCGCCCGCGAACACCCCCGTGTGATAATCACACATGTCCGAGGGGGTGGGCATGAGCCACGACCTGACGGCCGAAGAGCGGCGGCTGCAGGAGGCGCGCGCGGGTGTTCCGTGGCGCGCGTGGGGACCGTACCTGAGCGAGCGCCAGTGGGGCACGGTCCGCGAGGACTACAGCGACAGCGGAGACGCCTGGTCTTACTTCAGCCATGACCAGGCCCGGTCCCGCGCGTACCGGTGGGGCGAGGACGGCATCGCCGGGATCAGCGACGACAAGCAGCAGTTGTGCCTGTCCATCGCGCTGTGGAACGGGCGGGACCCGATCTTGAAGGAGCGCCTGTTCGGCCTGACGAACGCCGAGGGCAACCACGGCGAGGACGTCAAGGAGTACTACTTCTACGTCGACAACGTCCCGACCCACAGCTACCAGCGCTACCTGTACAAGTACCCGCAGGCCGAGTTCCCGTACAACGCCCTCGTCCTCACCAACCGGAGCCGTTCCCGGCATGACCTCGAGTACGAGCTTGTCGACACGGGCGTCTTCGGCGCCGGGAACTACTTCGACGTCGAGGTGGAGTACGCGAAGGGGGGGCCGGAGGACATCGTCTGCCGCGTCACCGCGCACAACCGCTCGGCACACGACGCCGCCCTGCACGTGCTGCCGACGCTGTGGTTCCGCAACACCTGGTCGTGGGAGAACGGGACCGGGAACGGGAACGGGAACGAAGCGGAGAACGAAGCCGGCGGGCCCAAGCCCTGGCTGGCCCGCGTCGAAGCGCACGGGGATTACCAGCAAGTCCGCGCCGGACATCCGCACCTCGGCGACTTCCGCTTCTACGCCGGGCCGGAAGCCACCCTGCTCTTCTGCGAGAACGAGACCAACACGCCCCGGGTGTTCGGCACCGCGCCGGCCACGCCCTACCCGAAGGACGGCATCGCCGACCACGTCCTGCACGGCGCCGCCACCGTGAACCCCGCCGGCGAGGGAACCAAGGCGGCCGCGCACGTCAGCCTCCAGGTGCCCGGCGGCGGCCAGGCCACGGTCCTGGTCCGGCTCAGCAGGGCGGAGATGGCGAACCCGTTCGACGGCGCCGGCGACCTGATCGCCAACCGCCGCGCCGAGGCGGACGAGTTCTACGCGGCCATCACCCCGCCGTCGGTGAGCGACGACGCCAGGCAGGTCATGCGGCAGGCGCTGGCCGGGATGCTCTGGTCCAAGCAGTGCTACTACTTCGACGTGGACCAGTGGCTGCGCGAGCGCCGCGTGCACCCGCTGCGGACGCCGGCCCGGCGGGGCACCCGCAACGAGTCGTGGTTCCACATGTTCAACCACGACGTGGTCTCCATGCCCGACAAGTGGGAGTACCCGTGGTACGCCGCCTGGGACCTGGCGTTCCACTGCATTCCGCTCGGAATGGTCGATCCGGACTTCGCGAAAACGCAGATCGACCTGATGATCTCCCAGGATTACCTGCACCCGACCGGGCAGATGCCGGCCTACGAGTGGAACTTCGGTGACGTCAACCCGCCGGTGCACGCCTTCGCGGCGATCTTCCTGCAGAACCTCACGGCCGACCTCGACGAGCTGGACTTTCCGTTCCTGCAAAAGAGCTTCGCCAGGCTGCTGCTGAACTTCACGTGGTGGGTGAACCGCAAGGATCCCACGGGGCGCAACGCGTTCGAGGGCGGGTTCCTCGGCCTGGACAACATCGGCGTTTTCGACCGCAGCGCCGCGCTGCCCACCGGCGGCCGGCTCGAGCAGGCGGACGGCACCGCCTGGATGGCGATGTTCAGCCAGAACATGCTCGAGATGGCCCTGACCCTGCTGTCGCGTGACGAGAACTATCACGACTTCGTGCTCAAGTTCGTCGAGCACTTCTTCTGGATCGCCGCCGCCATGGACCCGATCGGCGAGCACCCCGACGAGATGTGGGACGAGGAAGACGGCTTCTTCTACGACGTCCTGCGCCTCCCCGACGGCACCGGCACCCGGCTGAAGGTGCGTTCGCTGGTGGGCCTGCTGCCGATCTGCGCCACGACGATCATCGAACCGGAGCTCCTCGAGCGCTATCCGCAGATCGCCGCGCAGGTGGCCACCTTCCTGACGCGCAACGAAGACCTGCTGGTCAACATCGCGGATCCGTTCGTGCCCGGCGTGCGCGGCCGTCGCCTGCTGTCCCTGGTGAACAAGGACAAGCTGCGGCGCATCCTGGCCCGCATGCTGGACGAGGACCGCTTCCTCGGCCCGCACGGGATCCGGTCGATCTCGCGCTGGCACCTCGAGCATCCCTACGTCTTCGAGGCGGGCGGCGTCGAGCACCGGGTGCAGTACGAGCCCGCGGAGTCGACCAGCGGGATGTTCGGCGGCAACTCGAACTGGCGCGGGCCGGTCTGGTTCCCCATCAACCTGCTGCTGATCCGGGCCCTCATCCAGCACTACCGCTTCTACGGCAACGACCTGAAGGTCGAGTGCCCGACCGGCTCCGGGACCATGATGAACCTGTACGAGGTGGCCCAGGAGCTATCCCGCCGCCTCGTGAGCACGTTCCTGCGCGACGAAGACGGCCACCGCCCCGTCTACGGCGGGACGAAGATCTTCGATGAGGACCCGCACTGGCGGGACCTCATCCTCTTCTACGAGTACTTCCACGGGGACAACGGGGCCGGGCTCGGCGCGTCGCACCAGACCGGCTGGACCGGCCTGGTGGCCCGGCTGATCCAGGTCCTCGGCCAGTTCGACGCCGACACCGTGCTCAACTCCGGCCCGTGGCCGATGGCCCGCCCATACCGCCGTGAGGAGTGACGAAGGCTTTCCCGCCGCCCCGCTTCATCCCGTTTATCCCGAACGGAAGCGGGCGACTCTCCCCGCGCCACCTCCTCCCGCCCGCCGGGGTTAGCCGAGGCGGGCACCGGCGCCCACGGCGCCCTGGCGGCGCGTCCTAGTGGTGCCGGGTACTTAACGCACCTCACCTTGCGACGCACCTCGCCTTGCGCGGACAAATCACCCATATCGGGAGCGGCCGCTGGCCGGCGGTCACTTATGGCGCAACTCCGGCATTTTCGCGCCCGTTTTGTCCCAGTATGCGGTAGGGACTTGCGCCATAAGTTGTCGAGAGTGTCCACTATGTGGACGCATGCCCGGGCGGCGACGTCCACGGGCGGCCCCACCCGTGCTAGCCCGCCACACCATTCGCACCGTTACCGCCTTCACCGGTCCGGGATCTTCCCGGCCGGCCGCAAGCCGGACTGGTAGGCGAAGATCACCGCGTGTACCCGGTCGCGCAGCTCCAGCTTGGCGAGCAGGCGTGCGACGTGCGTCTTCACCGTGTTGCCCGAGACGTGCAGCGCGGCGCCGATTTCCGCGTTGGACATCCCCTGCGCCAGCAGGCCGAACACCTCTCGTTCCCGCTCCGTCAGCACGTCCAGGCGCCCGTCGCGGCGGGCCGGCGGGGCAGGCGTGCCGGTGACGAACAAGCCGATGAGCCGCCGGGTGACCGCGGGCGCGAGCAGCGCGTCGCCCGCGGCGACCACCCGCACGCCGTCGATCAGCTCTTCCGGCCTGGCGTCCTTGAGCAGGAAGCCGCTGGCGCCGGCGGCCAGCGCGTCGTACACGTACTCGTCAGTGTCATAGGTGGTGAGCACCAGGACGCGCGGCGCGGCCGGCTGGCGGACTACCCGCGCGGTGGCCTGGATGCCGTCCATGCCGGGCATCCTGATGTCCATCAGCACGACATCCGGCGCGAGCCGCGCGGACTCCGCGACCGCCGCGTCGCCGGTCGCGGCCTCGCCGACTACCTCGATGCTCTCCTGGGTGCCGAGCAGGGTCCGCAGCCCGGCCCGGACCAGCGCCTGGTCATCGGCGACCAGTACTCTGCTTACCCCGCTCACTCTGTTTTCCCCGCTCACCTCCGGCCGCCTTCACGTGCCGTCTTCCCTTGTCGCTCAGTCGCTTCGCTCCTTCGCTCCTCAGTCCAGACGGCACGGCGGCCTTCGACTCGCGGGGAGTCCGGGACGGGCAAACTCGCCGACACCTCGAAGCCTGTCCTGGCGCCTTCGGCGCCGTTATCGCGCGGGCCGGCGCGGAACGTGCCGCCGTGTGCCACGACCCGCTCACGAAGGCCGCGCAGCCCGCTTCCGCCGTTGTCGCCGTTGTTTCCGCCGGGCCGTCCGGCGCGCGGCGGACCCTCGTCCGTGACGGTCACGTCCAGCGCGCCGTCCCGCCGCCGCAGCGTTACCCGGGCAGCCCGCGTGGCCGAATGCCGCAGCACATTGGTCAGGCTCTCCTGGACGAGGCGGTACGCGGTCAGCTCGACAGCGGCGGGCAGCGGGCCCGGCGTTCCGTCGACGGTGACCGCCAGCCCGGACCCGGCGGTGAGCTCGCCGAGCCTCACGAGGCCGGGCGGCGGCTCCGCGCCGCCAGGGGCATGCCTGATCACCCCCAGTGCCTGCCTGAGCTCGCTCATCGCCTGGCGGCTAGCCGTCTCGATGCCGGCCAGCAGCCCGGCATCCGGCGGCGCTCCCGACTCGGCGAGCAGCCGGGCGGTGCCCGCCTGCAGGCTGATGACGCTGACGTGATGCGCGACGATGTCGTGCAGGTCCCGCGCGATCCGGGCGCGCTCGTCGGCGGCGGCCCGCAGTTCTCGCGCCGCCCGTTCGGCCTCCAGCGCCCGGGTCCTGGCCGCGCTGCTCTCGCCTGCCGCCCATGCGGCCACCGTCAGCGCGGCTACCGTCGCGACCGCTTCCGGCCGGGTGGAATGCGAGAGCAGGCCCACCTCGAGCGCGATCCCGGTGACCGCCGCGGCGATCAGGCTGGCGCGCCGCGGCGACTGGCTGGCGAGGGTGTAAAGCCCCACGAGCGCGGCGGGGACCAGGACCAGCGGGCTCAGCCCGCCCCAGTCCGGGCCGTGCCGCGTGAGCAGGAGCCAGGTGGCCGTGGCCGTGGTGATCAGCCATACGGCTCGCGGCCCGGCACGGCGCCACGCGACCGCGGCCGCGCCGAGCACCCCGGCCGCCGCCCAGGCGGTCCCGCCGTAGTGGTGATACGGATCGAAGCCCGGCTCGGAGAACGCGATCACCAGGGCGGCGGCAAGCAAGGCATCCCAGGCTCGCGGAGACCAGGCTCGCGGAGACCGGGTGATGTCCATGACCTGACGATATTCGGCGCCGCGCGCGAGGTCATCATCCGCGGGACGTAGCCGTTGTCACCCCTCCGGGTGACGCGAAGACCGGCTTATGGAGTGACGCGCTGGCGGGGTGCCGCTGGCTAGCGTCAAACTGTGCGGATTCCACGGATTTCCCTGACCTACGCCTACGCCGCGTTCGGCGTCTTCGGCCTGGCCGTCTTCCTCGTCAGTGACCAGTCGCCGCACCGGCTGTGGGGCGCGTGCGCCGCGGCCGCCTACGGCTGCGCCGCGCTGGTCAGCCTGACGCGGCTGCGCTGGCGCCGGGAACTCGCGCTCACCGTCGCCGTGGCCGGCGCCCTCGCGGTGCCATTGTGCTGGCTGGCGGCCGCGGGTCAGGGCATGCCCGAGGTCGGGGTGGTAGCGCGTTCGGCCGGACTGCTCGTCAGCCATTTCAGGCCCTACAGGTCGGCGGCACAGCTGGGCGCCGACGTGTACGGCTATAACCCCTACCTGCCGGGCATGACGCTGTTCGGGCTGCCGCGCGCCCTGTTCGGCGGCGGTGCCGCGACCGATCCGCGCGTGTGGGACGGCCTGGCCTTCGCCGCGGCTTTCGCCGCCGCGCTCCGGATCGCTGGGCGCACCTGGAGCGCGTCCGTCTGGCGTACCGCCCTGCTGACGGCCTCCCCGCTGATCGCGTTCCCGCTCGTGGTCAGCGGCAACGACCTCCCGGTCCTCGGCCTGCTCTGCCTCGGACTCGCCCTGGCCGCCCGCCCGTGGGCCGCCCGCCCGTGGGCCGCTCGCCCCTGGGCCGCCTCGCTCGGGGCCGTGCACCCGGCGTGGGCCGGCGTGGCG
>Ga0318565_10000537_pt1 | contig 10625 bp, 8 predicted proteins | sample GRESIP066b5f21_FD_203501 | JGI IMG/M metagenome (GOLD analysis project Ga0318565, IMG submission 203501) | Tropical soil microbial communities from Luquillo Experimental Forest, Puerto Rico - GRE.SIPMG.066b5f21 | ecosystem: Environmental > Terrestrial > Soil > Tropical forest > Bulk soil...
CTCGCCGACTCCGACGGCTATGCGTTCCGGCACGCGCTGATCCGGGAGGCCGTGCACGATGAGCTGCTGCCCGGCGAGCGCGGCCAGGTGCATAGCCGGTTCGCCGAGGCCATCGGCGCCGATCCGGAGCTGGTGGAGCCCGGCCGGGCCCCTGTTGAGCAGGCATACCACTGGCATGCGGCCCACGACACGACCCGCGCGCTGGTCAGCGCATGGCAGGCGGCCGGGCAGGCCGGGCAGGCGGTGGCGTACGCGGAGCAGCTCGCGATGCTGTCCCGGGTGCTCGAGCTGTGGCGGCAGGTACCGGACGCCTGGCAGCGGATCGGTACAGATCACGCCGCGGTGCTCGAAGCGGCGGCACGAACCGCCGAGCTGATCGGAGAGGATGACCGGGGCTTCACGTTCGCCACGGCCGCGCTGCGGGAGATCGACGCCGCCGGGGAACCGGTCCGTGCCGCGCTTCTCCTGGAAACCCGGGGCCGGCTGAAGTACCGCCTCGGCCGGGCCGACTATGCCGACGACCTACGTGAGGCGGTCCGGCTGGTCCCGGCCGACCCACCGAGCTCGGCGCGAGCCCAGGTGCTCGAGTCGCTGGCCCAGCACACGCTGCGCGTGCACGGCGGCTGGGACGACCCCGAACTCCGGGCCAGCGCGGATGAAGCCGTCCGCATCGCCCGGCAACTGGGTGACGCCGCCACCGAAGCGGCCGCCCTCGGGGCGATCGCGTGCGCCGAGCCGATCGGCGAGGACGTGGAACCGATCCGGGCGCTGCTGGCCCAGACCCGTGTGCTCGCCGCACGCGCGAGCGCGTCCTATCCGCTGCTCCGCGCCGCCGTTACGGAGTCAAACATGCTCGAGGCCGCCGGCCTGCATGAACTGGCCGCCGCGGTGGCTCGGGAGGGACTGGCGACGGCGCGGGAACACGGGCTCGCCCGGACGTTCGGCGCCGTCCTTGCCTGCAACCTGGCCGAGCCGTTGATGTCGCTGGGCCGATGGGACGAGGCCCGCGAGATCGCCGAGGGCGCGCTGCAGCTCTTCCCGCCCAGGGTGAACAGAACCTATCTGTGGCGGCTCATCGGCGACATTGCCCTGGCCCGCGGCGACCTGGCCGGGGCAGCCGAATCCGTGGCATCGATGCGCGCCGTGCTCGAACACACCAGGTACCACGACCAATATCACCTGCCGCTGGTCCGGCTGGAAACCGAGGTGCGGCTGGCACAGGGACGGCCGGCCGAAGCCCTGTCCGTGGTCGAGGATGCCCTGGACCGCCTCGACCTGGTGCACAGCCCCCGGTACACCTGGCCGTTGCTTGGCGCTGGCGCCCGGGCGTGCGCCGCCGCTGCCGGCGACAGGGCCCTGCTCGGGAAGGCGGCGGCAATCCGCGATCGTCTGCATGCCGAGGCGAGCAAGCTGGCGGCCGGCGGGCTGGCGCAGCGCGCTCACCAGCTCACGTTCACCGCCGAAGCGTGCAGCGCCGGCCGTGCCCTAGCGGAGGCGGGGTGTGGCGAGCCGCCCCAGCCAGATGACATGCGCGCTGCCTGGCAGGATGCGGCGCGGGCATGGGAGGCGGTCGACGAGCCCTACCCGCTTGCGACGGGCCTGCTGCGCTGCGCCGAGTCGCTGCTCGGCGTCGGCGACCGCGACGGTGCCGCCGCCCAGCTGCGCCGTGCCGCGGAACTGGCGCACCGGCTTGGCGCCCGGCCGCTGAGCGATGGCATCGCCCTGCTCGCCCGGCGGGCCCGGATCCCGCTGAGCGAGCCGGGGGACAAGGCGGGCGCCCGGGCGCCCTCCGGACCTGACCGGCTGGGCCTCACCGCTCGCGAGTTCGAAGTGCTGCGGCTCGTCGCGGCCGGGCGCAGCAACAGGGAAATCGCCACCGAACTGTTCATATCCGCGAAGACCGCCAGCGTGCACGTGTCCAACATCCTCGGCAAGCTCGGCGTGGCCACTCGCGGTGAGGCCGCCGCGACCGCCCACAGGCTCCGCCTGCTCGACTCCTTAGATCCCGGCTGAGGCCGGGACCGCCGGAATCTAAGGAGGCACCGCCCCGAATACCGGGAAGATGCCCGATCCGCGTCGCGCTGCCTTAGCTGGATCCTCGGGATAGAGCACAGCAACGTCACCGAGGAGGCCGCGATGAACCCGCACCCTGCCATCAGCTACGAACTCTCCCAGGCCCGGATCGCTGACCGGCGCGGCCAGGCCCAGCGCGAAGGGCTGGCCCGCGCTGCCGCGCACCAGCACCCGCGCGCACCGCGACCGAACAGGAAATGGCTCCCGGTCAGTCTCTACTTCTGGGCGGGCAACCGCCGGCGGGCACGCCAGGTCCCCGCCACGTAATCGCGGCAACCACCGGGCAAGGAGGCCCACGATGTCACACCTCAGCATCAGCGCCGTGCGGGCCGACGCGCTGTTCGCGTCGGCGCTGCAGCCCTCCGCTGAACCCTCAGTGATGCAGATCCGGCAGGCTATCGCCGAGGCGATCGGCCGGTACGGCGGCCGTGGCTGCTCGGCCCGCGTCGCGCAGGCCTACGGCGACCACCCGGACACCGCCGCCACCCGGATGCGCTGGGCACGCACAACGGTCACCGCCACCTTCGGCGGGTCACGGCCGCAACCGGCGCATGCCGGACAGGCTCGCCAGTCCCTGGTGCCCTGCACCTTCCGTGCCGCCTGAGCCGCGGCCAGGCCTTCAGGAACGAACCTCAGGCGATGACCCCATCGTCCCGCAGCGCCGCGAGCTGTTCGTCGCTCATGCCGAGTTCGGCCGACAGGACCTCCGCCGTGTGCTCGCCGAGCCATGGCGGCCGCCGGGCGGCGGGCCGCCGGGGGACCGCGCTCATCCGGACCGGGTTGCCGGGGGTGAGGACCGGCTGCGGCACGCCGTCGGTCCTCGGGATCTCCACCAGCATGCCGCGGGCCGCGACGTGCGGATCGGCGACGACCTCCTCATCGGCCAGGCACGGGCCGGCGGCCAGGCCGACGGCGCTCATCGCGCGGGAAGCCTCGGCCTTCGTCCGGCCTGACGCCCAGTTCTCGATCGCCGGCCGGAGCAGGTCCTCGAGGTGATCCACCCAGCCTTGCCTGGTGGCGAACCGGCGATCGGCGGCCCATTCGGGATGGCCGATCAGCTCCACAAGCTTCATGAACTGCTGCGGGCGGCCCACTTGCAGGATGAACCAGCCATCTTTCGCACGGAAGCCGTGCATGATCAGTGGCCCGAGTTCGCCCTTGCGCAGCCCCATCGACCAGAAGTTCGTGACGATGTCGGTCATGGCCAGCACGGCGTCGAGCATCGCGATGTCGACGTACTGACCGCGCCCGGTCGCCTCCCGGTGGCGCAGCGCGGCGAGAATGCCGATCGTGGCGAACAGCGCCGCGCTGATGTCTCCCAGCGCGCCGACCGGAGCGACGGCCGGCGGCTCGTCCCCGGTCCGCTTCATCTCGTAGATGCCCGACATCGCCTCGACGACCGGGGCGTAGGCGGGCCAGTCCTGGTATGGCGTTGGCACCGAGTTGCCGAAGCCCGACACGGACACGTAGATGGCCTCCGGATGGACGGCGGCGACGTCGGAGAAGCCGAGGCCTAGCCGGTCCATCGCGCCGGCCTTGGAGTTTTCCGCCACCACGTCGAAGTGCCTCGCGAGATCGAGCACGAGCTCGCGCCCGCGCGGGTCCTTGAGGTTCACGCAGATGCTGCGCTTGCCGAGGTTGTTGCGCAGGAACGTGGCGCCGACCTTACGCCCGTCGGGGTCCGTCATCGCCGGGAGCGAGCCCCGGCCTGAGTCGCCGCTGCCGGGCGGCTCCACTTTCACCACGTCGGCGCCGAGGTGGGCGAGCAACTGCGTGGCGTAGGGGAGCGCCTGCATCTGCTCCAGGGCGAGGATCCGCACCCCGGCCAGGGGCAGCCGACTGGTGAGCCCGTCATTCGTCGTCACACTTTGGATAATATATTTAATCATCCTCGAACTCCGCCTGCCGCGCGGCGATCGCCTCGCGCAGCGCGGGTCCGACCCCGGTGGTCCCTGGCGGCACACCTGCCCGCGCAGACCGGCTCGATATGGGAGGCAGCCATGAACGCTCAGGTGATCGCCGACGTGCCCGCGCCCGGGCCGCTGGATGGCCTGACCGTCTTGGAGATCTCGTCCTTCGTCGCGGCTCCTCTCGGGGGCATGACGCTCGCGCAGCTCGGCGCCGACGTCATCCGCGTCGACCCGATCGGCGGCGCCGCCGACGTGGGCCGCTGGCCGCTGGCGCCATCCGGCACCAGCCTCTACTGGACCGGCCTGAACAAAGGCAAGAGATCCCTCACGCTCAGCTTCCGCGACAAGGAGAGCCGGGGCATCCTCGCTGATCTCGTCGCCCGGTCCGGTCCCGGCGGCGGGATCGTGCTGACCAACGCCAGGCACGGCTGGCTCGGCTATGACGAGCTCGTCAAGGTCCGTCCGGATCTCATCCACCTGCGGATCCAGGGGCACCACGACGGGCGCCCCGCCGTGGACTACACCGTCAACGCCGCCGCCGGCTTCCCCATGATCACCGGTCCCGGCGGCTTGCGCGGGCCGGTCAACCACGTCCTGCCCGCCTGGGACGTGGCCTGTGGCCTCTACGCGGTGATCGGGCTGCTTTCCGCCGAGCGGCGCCGGCGGCTTACCGGGCAGGGCAGCCGGATAACGCTGGCACTCGCCGACGTGGCGCTCGCGGTCGCCGGGCACCTGGGCTTCCTGGCCGAAGCCCAGGTCAGCGGGGAAGACCGGCCCCGGATCGGCAATTACCTGTACGGCAGCTTCGCGCGTGACTTCGCGACCGCCGACGGCGGGCGGATCATGGTGGTGGCGCTGACCAGCCGGCACTTCGCCGATCTCGCGGCCATGACGGGGCTGACGGCGACGTTCGCTGAGCTGGAACGGCTGCTCGGCGCCGACTTCAGCACCGACGGTGATCGCTACACGCACCGGGAGGTACTCGCCTCGCTGCTCGCCCCCTGGTTCGCCAGCCGGGAACTCGCCGAGGTGGGCCGCGAACTCGACGGCACGTCGGTCCTGTGGTCGCGGTACCGCCGGTTCACCGAGATGGCCGCGGAAGAGGCGAAGGCCGGCAATCCGCTGCTGCGAGAGATCACGCAGCCCGGTGTCGGCCCCGTGCTGGCGCCCGGATCGCCCCTGTACCTGGACGGCGTTGCCGCGCCCCGGCCGGCTCCCGTTCTCGGCGCCGACACCGCACAGGTGCTCACCGAGCTCCTCGCCCTGCCCGCGGAGAAGGTCCGCGACCTGGCCGCTCGGGGGATCGTCGGCGGCCCGCGCGCGGAGTAGCCAGCCGGCCGCGGCCCCTGCTGCGACGATCATCGATTGAGTACAATATATTTCATGCGAGATTTGAGGGTCGCCTGATGCGCGGTATCACCGGCTGGGGAACCCATCTCCCGTACGCCAGGCTGGACAGGTCGGCGATCAGGGCCGTCGCCGGCACCGGCGGCGGGACCGGCACCCGGACGGTGGCGTCGTACGACGAGGACACGACCACGATGGGGGCGGAGGCCGCGCGTGCCGCGCTCCGCGGCCGCCCCGCGTCTCACAGCCGCCTCGCGCCGCACGGGCGCGGAGCGCTTCACGAGCGCGGAGCACTTCACGAGCGCGCCGACCGTCCCGGATCGCTCTGGTTCGCCACCACGGAACCCGCCTACTCCGATCGCACCAATGCCACCGTGCTGCACGCCGTGCTGCGCCTGGACCGGGCTGTCCCCGCGTATGACGCGGTGGGCTCGGTCCGTTCGGCGATGGCCGCCCTGCGAGCCGCCTGGCAGGGGCCGGGGAGCAGCCTGGTCGTCACCTCCGATATCCGGACCGGGCTGCCGGGCGGGCCCGATGAGGCCGCCGGCGGCGACGCGGCCGCCGCGCTGCTGGTCGGGGACGGTGCGCAGGTGCTCGCCGAGATCGTGGCCTGGGAGTCGGTGACCGAGGAATTCGTTGACCGGTGGCGTGCCCCGGGTGCCCCCTCATCACGGCTATGGGAAGAGCGCTTCGGCGAGACCCGCTACTGCGAACTAGGCGCCGAGGCGCTCAAGCTCGCTCTCGGCGCGGCCGGGATCGCGGCGGGCGCCGTGGACCACCTCGTCGTGGCCGGCCTGCATGACCGGGCGGCCGGGGCCGTGCAGCGCGCATCCGGCGTGCCGGAGATCAGGATCACGGACCGCCTCGCCAGCACCGTCGGAAACCCCGGCGCCGCGCAGCCCGGGCTCCTGCTAGCCGTCGCGCTCGAATCGGCCCGGCCTGGCCAGATCATCGTCCTGCTCTCCCTCGCCGACGGCGCCGACGCCGTCGTGCTGCGCACTACCCCGGCGCTGGCTTCCTATCGGCCGTGGCGTCCGGTCGCCGCCCAGACGGCGGCCGGCGGCCCCATCGCCTACGGCCGCTACCTGCACTGGCGGGGAATGCTGCCGGTCGAGCCGCCGCGGCGCCCCGAGCCGGCCCGGGTCTCCTCGCCGGCCGCGCACCGCAACGCCGACTGGAAGTACGGCCTGGTGCCGGTGGCCGACGCGCTCGGCACGATCGTCACCTTCACCGTCGACCGGCTGGCCTACTCGCCCAGCCCGCCCGTGGTGTTCGCCATCGTCGACTTCGACGGGGGCGGCCGGCTCCCGGTCGAGCTGACCGACGTCGACGCCGGTGAGGTCGCGATCGGCGGCCGGGTCGAGATGACCTTCCGCCGGCTCGCGACAAGCGACGGGATCCACAACTACTTCTGGAAGGCCCGCCCGCTCCGGGACAAGGCGCGGGACACGCCGCGGGACACGCCGGGGGAGGAGTGAGGAAGCGATGGGCTCACATGGCATCAAGGACCGTGTTGCGATCATCGGGATGGGCTGCACCCGGTTCGGTGAACACTGGGACAAGGGCGTCGACGACCTGATCATCGCCGCGGCCGCCGAGGCGTTCAAGGCCGCCGGGGTGACCAAACAGGACGTGGACGCCTACTGGTTCGGTACCGCGCAGTCGGGCATGAGCGGGATCGCGCTCGCCCGCCCGCTCGGGCTGGTGGGCAAGCCGGTCACCCGGGTCGAGAACTACTGCGCCACCGGCTCGGAGGCGCTGCGGCAGGCGGTGTACGCCGTCGCGAGCGGCGCGTACGACATGGCGATGGCGGTCGGCGCCGAGAAGGTCAAGGACGCCGGCTATCAGGGGCTCAACGCGTTCCCCATCCCCGGTGACGGCACCGCCCGGACGGTGACGGCCGCCGCGATGTTCTCGATGGTCGCGCCGGCCTACGCGAACAAGTACGGCGTGCCGCCGGGCGACATGAAGACCGCGCTGGCGCGGGTGGCGTCGAAGAACCACCACAACGGCGCGCGCAACCCCCGCGCGCAGTTCCGCAAGGAATACTCGGTCGAGAAACTCTGCGCCATGCCGGCCGTCGCGGGCGGCCTGTCGGTGTTCGACTGCGCGGGCGTCGCGGACGGCGCGGCCGCGGCGATCGTCGTGCGCGCGGAGGACGCGCACCGTTACACGGACAAGCCCCTGCTGGTGAAGGCGCTGGCGCTGGTGGCGGGCAACGGCGGCGGGCTGGGCGATCCGGGCTACGACTACACGACGTTCCCGGAGGTGGTGGCCGCCGCAGCCGACGCGTACGCTCAGGCGGGGATCACCGCGCCGCGCGCCGAACTAGCGATGGCCGAGGTGCACGACTGCTTCACCCCGACCGAGATCGTGCTGGCCGAGGACCTCGGGCTCGCCGCGCGCGGCACGGCCTGGAAAGAGGTCCTGGCCGGGACGTTCGACCTCGACGGCGAATTGCCGGTCAACCCGGACGGCGGCCTCAAGGCGTTCGGGCACCCGGTCGGCGCGTCCGGCCTGCGGATGATGTTCGAGGCGTGGCTGCAGCTGCGCGGTGAGGCGCCGCCCGAGCGGCGCATCTCGACCTACGGCGAGCGCTCGCTCGCGCTCACCCATACCCTCGGCGGCTACCCCGGCGAGATGGTCAGCTTCGTATCGATCCTGGGAGCAGTGTGAACACCATCATCCTTGATCGGGAAGGCGGCGTGCTGTGGCTGCGGCTGAACCGCCCGCACGCCCGCAACGGCATCGACGCGGAGCTACGCGACGAGCTCTCCGCGGCCCTCACAGCAGCCGACCGCGACCGCGACAACCGCGCCATCGTCATAACGAGCGCGGGAGCGGACTTCTGCACCGGCGCGGACCTGGCGTCGACGAACGGGACGGCGCCGCAGAACCCGCTGGACTACCGGGCCCCGCTACTGCCGTACCAGGACCTGTTCCGGCAGCTGTGGGAGCTGGAGACCCCGGTCGTGAGCGCGGTGCGGGGGAGGGTCGCCGGGATCGGCTGGCTGCTGGCGCTGCTCGCCGATCTCGTGGTGGCCAGCGACACCGCCAAGTGGACGCACGTGTTCACCCGCCGGGGGATGGCCCCGCACGCCGGAGACGCTTTCTTCCTACCCCGGATCCTCCCGTTCCACGTCCTGAACGAGATCGCGCTGCTCGGCGACACCATCACGTCAGCTGACCTGCACCGCTGGGGCGCGGTCAACCGGCTCGTCGCGGACGGCGACGTGGACAAGACCGCGGGCGAGCTGGCCCGCCGCCTCGCGGCGGGTCCCACGCTGAGCATGGGCCAGGCGCGCCGCCTCTACCGGCGCTCGCTGGCCAGCGACATGACCACGGCGTTCGCCGAGGAAGCCGCGGCGATCGCGATGCTGTCGGCGACGCAGGACCGCGCGGAGGGAATGGCGGCGCTCATGGAGGGCCGCAAGCCGACCTTCACCGGCCGCTGAGCTCCCCGCTGAGCTGCCCGCTGAGCTGGCTGCTGAGCCGGATCAGCATCGCGCATCGAACCCTCTCGTGCACACACATTAGATTTTGTATAAAAAATACTCCCAGCTAGTGCTGGCCGTCGACAGGCGGGTACATTCCTGTTGTGGACCTGCGCTTCAGCCCAGCCGAGCTCGCGTTCCGCGAGCGCCTGCGGGCCTGGCTCGAGCGGACGCTGCCGGCCCTGCCCGCGCCGCCGCACCGCGACGACTGGCCCGCCAGGCGGCGGTTCGACACCGGCTGGCAGCGGCGCCTGTTCGACGCGGGCTACGCGGGCGTGGACTGGCCGGCCGAGCACGGCGGCCTCGGCGCCAGCCCGACGGAGCAGCTGATCTTCCTTGAGGAGACGGCGGCGGCGCGCGCCCCGTACGTCGGCGCGAACTTCGTCGGCCTGCTGCACGCCGGCCCGACGCTGATTACCTGCGGCAGCGAGGAGCAGCGAGCGGAGCACCTGCCGCGCATCCTGCGCGGTGACGAGGTGTGGTGCCAGGGGTTCTCCGAACCCGACGCCGGCTCCGACCTCGCGTCGCTGCGCACCCGCGCGATCCGTGACGGCGACCACTACGTGGTCAGCGGGCGCAAGATCTGGACGTCGATGGCACAGGTCGCCGACTACTGTGAGCTCCTGGTCCGCACCGGTGCAGCCGCGCACAAGGGCATCACCTGGCTCATGCTGCCGATGGACACCCCAGGCGTCCAGATCAGGCCGCTGCGCACCGCCGGCGGCAGCACCGAGTTCAGCGAGCTGATCCTCGACGACGTGCGCGTCCCTGTAGCCAGCCGGGTGGGCGCGGAGAACGACGGCTGGCGCGTGGCGATGGTCACCTTCTCCTTCGAGCGCGGCACCGCGTTCATCGGGGAGGTCATCGAGTCGCGCAACATCCTGGCGGAGATCGCCGGGATTGCGCGCGCCACTCCCGTGCCCGGCGGCGGCACGCTGTGGGACGACGGCGCGCTGCGCCGCGACGCCGGTCGGCTGTCCGCCGAGGTGCACGGGCTGTGGGCGCTGATCCGCCAGAACGTGTCGCAGGCCAGCGCCGGGATGGTCCCTGAGCGGGGCGCGTCAGTGTTCAAGCTGCGCTTTTCCGAGAACCGGCAGCGGATCGGCGACCTGGCGGCCCGCGTGCTCGGCCGGGCGGCACTGGCCGTCAGCGATCTCCCCGAGGGAGGCCAGATCGGCGTGGGCCGGACCGGGCACCTCGTCCAGGACCGGATCACCACGCTTGCGTACACGATCGCGGCGGGCACATCGCAGATCCAGAAGAACATCCTCGCCGAGCGCGCGCTCGGGCTGCCGAAGGAGCCGCGGTGGACCTCACGCTGAACGACGAGCAGCTGGCGCTGCGCTCCGGAGTGCGCGAGTACCTGGCCGGCCGGTGGACCGCCGACCGCATCCGGGCCGCCGCGACCGAGCCCGCCCCCGGCGGTGAAGGCTGGAAGGAACTCGCTGAGCTGGGTGTCTTCGGTCTCATCGCGCCTGAGGCGGCGGGCGGGACGGGCCTGTCGCTCGCCGACGCCGCGATCGTGCTCGAGGAACTGGGCGCGGCGCTGGTGCCCGGCCCGGTGGTGGCCAGCGTGCTCGCCGCCGGTCTCGTCGACGGCGCGGCCGGCGGCGACGCCGTCGTGACCATGCTGGACACGGCGACCGCCGTGCCGGTCCTGGAGCACCCGGGCATCGCCACGCACGTCGTCACGGTGGATGACGCGGGCCTGTTCCTGCAGCCGATGGCCGAGGTGACGGCCGCTCCCGTGCAAACCCCGCTGGACCCGCTGACCCCGGTCGCGGTGGCCGCCGGCGGGCAC
>Ga0318565_10000544_pt1 | contig 10603 bp, 8 predicted proteins | sample GRESIP066b5f21_FD_203501 | JGI IMG/M metagenome (GOLD analysis project Ga0318565, IMG submission 203501) | Tropical soil microbial communities from Luquillo Experimental Forest, Puerto Rico - GRE.SIPMG.066b5f21 | ecosystem: Environmental > Terrestrial > Soil > Tropical forest > Bulk soil...
GAGCTATGCGCCCGCCACCTCGGCACCCGCTGAGCCGGTACGCTGGGCCCGGCCGTTCCGACGGCGGGCGCATAGCTCAGCGGCAGAGCGCCTCCCTTACAAGGAGGAAGCCACTGGTTCGATCCCAGTTGCGCCCACCAGCAAACCCATTGCGTCCCAGAGGTGTTACCTGCCCGGGCCCTGAGCGCTGGCGCCCCGCCGGCGCAGTGATGGTCTGGCCGGCGGGGCGCCTGGGCGGCTCCTGCCGTCACCCTCCCGCCCTCGGGTGGCGGAAGGAGCCTTGCCAATATCAGCGGTCTGAGCCTGATGGCTCGCTGGATAGCTGCTGCGGGAAACCTGGATGTTTGGCGAGTGCGCGCTGACCAGCTCTCGGCAAACATGAGCCGGCCCGGGGTGGCGAGGGGGGGATTCGCCACGCACCGGGCCGGGCAACTGGTTCAACGCGCGAACGAGCGCACATGTTTCCAATCAGCGCTCGACGTCTTGCTGGCCGTCTTGGAGTGGCCCAGGTCTGTGTCCGGGCCGTGACTGCGACGGTCATCATCCTCGACGCCGCCTAACCCTCGCTGGGCGTCAGTGGGTCCAGCTGGGACTCGCTGTCAGCGCTAGCGGTGGGCTGCTCAGCGGGGATGCGCCGGGAGGTGAACAGGGCGATCAGGGCAAGCACGGCGAGCACCGACAGCGACGAGCGGAGCCCGTCGATGCGCGCATTGGCGTTCTCGGTGACGATCGCGTCCGCGGTCTTGCCCGAGACGCCCGCCTTGTCGAGCGCGGCCTTGAGGTCTTTGTCGGAAATGAACGGGGCGCCGCCCGACAGCTGTACCTGGGCCTGGGTGACGACGTCCTTGGGCACGTCGGGATTGTTCTGCACTCCGGCGAGGAACGAGGAGGTCAGCGCGGCGATCAGGACCGCGCCGGACAGCGCGGTTCCGATGGAGGCACCGAGGTTGGTGACGGTGTTCTGGATACCGCCGACCTCACCGCTCTGCTCGTCCGGCACCGCGGAGACGGTGACGGCGCCGAGCTGGGAGGCCAGCGCGCCGACGCCGAGGCCGGCGAGCAGCATCGGCCAGGTGATGATCTCGGGTCCGGCGCTGACGTTGAGCAGCGCGATCAGGATCACGATGCCGGCGAACAGGGCGAGGAACCCGATCTGGACCACGCGGCGCGGGGAGGCGTTCGGGAAGACCCTGGGCACACCGGCGGCGGCCAGCAGCAAGGTGATCGACAGCGGCAGGAGCCGGACACCGGTCGCGACCGCCGACAGGCCGAGCGCCACCGACAGGAACAGCGGCACCGCGAAGAACAGGCCAGCCTGCAGCAGGTACTGGAACAGGAACGAGATAAGCCCGCCCCGCAGGGTCCGGTTGCGCAGCATCACCGGATCCACCAGCACCGCTTCGCCGCGATGGATCCGGTGGATCTCCCACCACATGAAGACCCGCAGCACCAGCCCGCCGCCCAGAATCAGCCAGATCACCGGCGACAGGCCAATCCATTGCGGGGCACCCTCCTTGGGCTGGACAAACCCCCAGGTCCCGGCGCGCAGGATGCCGTACACAATGAGCGCGAGGCCCAGCGCCGACAACACGGTGCCAACCAGGTCCAGCCGCGTGCCCTTCGCGGCCGGGGTGTCGGCGATGCGGCGGGTGAACGCCAGGATGATCAGCACGATGAGGACTTCCCCGGCGAACACCCACCGCCATGACAGGTACGTGGTGAACAGGCCGCCGATGAGCGGCCCGGCCGCCACCGCGATCGCGCCCGCGGACGCGACCAGCCCATACGCGCGCGGGCGCTGCGGCCGGGCGAAGTTGGAGGCCACCAGCGCCACGATCGCGGGCATGATCAGCGCGGCCCCGACGCCCTCCAGGACGGACCAGCCCAGCATCAGCACCGCCAGGTTCGGCGACAGGGAGGTGATCAGCGACCCGCACCCGTAGATCACGCACCCGATCGCGAACGCGCGCTTGCGGCCGAGGATCTGCCCGATCTTGCCGCCGGTGATCATGAGCGAGGCCATCACCAGTGTGTAGAAGGTGATCGCCGTCTGAATCCCGGTCACCGTCGTGCCCACGTCCTTGGCGACGGTCGCGATCGACACGTTCATGACCGAGCTGTCCAGCGTCATCAGGAACTGCGCCGACGCCAGCGTCAGCAGCACGATCCCGGCTCCCGAGGCCGCGCCCTCGGCAGCGTCGCTGACCTGCTCCTCTTGCCCTAGCCCCATATCGGCCTCTCTGAGCGCGCTTGACTAGTCCCGAATCGAACCGGCCGGAGCCGGGTGGGACATCACCCAGGACGGATGACCCGCGAAAGCACACGGCACGCACGGAGGATCTTATGGCGGAGTGCGGTAGGTTGCCGACGTGAACGGCAACCATGAGCTGGTCGTGCGCTTCATCACAAGCCTGGAGGCCAGGGACTGGGATACCTGGGCACCGCTGCTGGATCCCGCCGTGGTCTACGAGATTCCGCAGTCGCGGGAGCGCATCCGGGGACGTGACCGTTACCTGCGGTTCAACCAGGAGTTTCCCGGGGACTGGCACCTACAGCCCAAGGTCGTCATCGCCGACGAGCATCACGGGGTGGTCTGGTTCGAATGGCACCTCGATGGGCGCGTCGACGACGCGATGGCGTTTTTCGAGTTCGCCGGCGGCCTGATCACCCGGATCACGGACTTCTGGCCGGAACCGTATGAACCGCCGCCAGGGCGCGAGCATCTGGTGGAGCGCTGGTAACCGCGCTCTGAGTCGTGATCAGCGGCCGGACGGCCGGCCCAGCCGACGAGGAAGCCCGAGTTCTGCCGGTCAAGGGTTTGCCCTGGTGTGGGCCTTTGTGGGCGGTGCGACACTTATCTGATGGCGCTCACCGTCTTGATCGTCGACGACCATGAGGGTTTCCGGCAGGTTGCCCGTGAGCTGCTTGAGGCGGACGGAGTCGAGGTCGTGGGGGAAGCGGCTGATGGTGAGTCCGCCATCACCGAGGCGGAGCGGCTGCGGCCGCAGCTTGTCCTGCTCGATGTTCAGCTTCCCGGTATTGACGGGTTCGAGGTGGCGGCGAGGCTCGGCGAGGCGAGCGACCCGCCCGCCGTCGTCCTGACGTCCAGCTACTCCGCAGATTCCTACCGGCGGCGGCTCGCTCAAAGCCCAGCGCGCGGGTTCATCCCGAAGGGTGAGCTGTCGGGCGAGGCGCTGGCCGCGCTGTTCGCTTGAGGTCCGATGCGCCGGCTTCGTTATGCGCTGTGGCCCGCCGGGCTCGCCTTCGGGCTGGCGGCGGAATGGATCGGCCGGCCGCAGCTCCCCGCCCTCGACGCCGCGGCCGGCTTCGCGCTTCTGTTCCTGGGCCTTATGACCTGGTCGCGCAGGCCAGGCAGCAGAGCCGGGGCGGTCATGGCGGCAGCCGGGTTCGCCTGGTTTCTTGGCACGATGTGGGCACCGGCGGTGTTCTGGCACCGCGGGCCGCTTGCGCAGCTGCTGATCTCGTATCCGAGCGGCAGGCTCTCATCGCGCCTTCAGCAGGTGGGGACGGCGGCGGCGTACGGATACGCGGCCGTCGCCGCGGTCGCGGGGAGCCTCTACGGCACGGTGATCTTTGCGGTTGGCCTCGTCGCCATGTCGGCGTACCGGTACGTGGCCGTGACCGGCCCGGAGCGGCGGGCACGGCTCACGGCGTTGGCGTCTGCCGTAGCATTCGGGCTGGTCCTGGTCGCCGACGCCATCGCAGGTCTCGTTGGCGCCGGCACTGATCTGGTGTTCCTGGTTCCCTATGACCTGGTCGTCTGCTTGATAGCGATCGGCCTGGCCGCCGATCTGTTGTGGGGGCGCTGGGCGCGGGGAGCGGTGACCGGCCTGGTCGTCGATCTCGGTGAGCCTGCCGCGGGCGGCGTGCTGCGAGACCGGCTGGCCCGGGCGCTGGGTGATCCCACGCTGGTGGTCGGGTACTGGCTGCCCGGGGAGCATCGTTATGTGGACGAGGCTGGCCGGCCGGTCGCTCTTCCGCCCGAGGGCGGCGGGCGGGCCGTCACGCCGGTTGAGGAGAACGGCCAGCGGGTGGCTGTCCTCATCCATGACCTGGCTGTTCTCGACGAACCGGCGCTGCTGTCAGCGGTGGGGGCCGCGGCCAGGCTCGCGGTCGCGAACGCTCGGCTTCAGGCTGAGGTGAGCGCGCGGGTCGACGAGGTGGAGGCGTCGCGCCGCCGGATCGTCGAGGCGTCGGACGAGCAGCGGAGCCGGCTTGAGCGCGAGCTCCGCGAAGGTGCCGAGCGGCGGCTCGCTCATGTCGCGGAGTTGCTCTCCGACGACGGCGAGCCGCTTGCGGACGTCCGCGCCGGGCTGGACACAGCGCGTGCCGAGCTGCGTGAGTTTGCGCGCGGGATGCATCCTGTGACGCTGACCGAGCACGGGCTCCAGGGGGCGGTCCGTGAGCTCGCCGAACGATCCCCGATCACCGTCGCGGTCGCCGTGCCTGCCACACGGTTTCCGCCTGCGGTCGAGGCTGCCGCCTACTTCGTCTGCGCGGAGTCGCTCACGAATGTTGCGAAGCACGCGGAGGCGTCGCAGGTACACATGACAATCGCGCAGGAAAACGGGCGGCTGCGAGTCGTCATCGCAGACGACGGTATCGGCGGTGCGGATCCGTCACGCAGTTCCGGGCTGCGCGGCCTTGCCGACCGGGTCGAGGCTCTGGGTGGCTCGCTGGCGGTGGACAGTCCACCAGGCGGTGGGACCCGGGTAATGGCGGAACTGCCGTGCGGCTGACCGGCCGGGCGTCAGCCAACTGGGCGCCCGCGCCGTTTGCCCATCAAAACGGGCAAGCTGTGCGGCTGATGGCCGGTGATGGCGCCGTCCGCGCCTACCCGCCGCTACGCCGTCGCGGACGCCGGCCTTCACCGATTGTCGCTGGGGCGCGGCGTTGCCAGGATTGGCGCATGGCGCGCGCGTTGCGGTTGGCCGTGCTGGTGGCCGGGCTCGCACTCGGCGTGTTCTCGCTCGCCCTGGCCAGGCGCGGGGCCGGGAATTCCCTCGGTGGCGGCTCGGCGTTCGCGGGAGCTGCCGAGCTCGCCGCTGGCTATGCACTGCTCGGGGTTGGTTTTGCCGCCTTGATGCGCCCCCGCCAGGCCAGGCTCGGGGCAATCCTGGTCGCGGCGTCCCTCGCCTGGTTCCTGCTGGAGTGGAACAATCCGGCCGCCGGCTCTGCCTTCGTTTTCACCATCGGACTCGTCCTGTATGCGGCCGCCGCTCCGCTGGTCGCGCACGCGATGCTCGCATACCCGGGCGGCCGGGTCGCCTGGTGGCCAGGCCGGCTGGGCCTCGCGCTCAGCTACGCCGGTTCGGTGCTCGTGCTCGGCCTTCTCGCCGCCGCTGTGTTCAATCGCGCTTCCGAGGGCTGTGCGCAGTGCCCGCGCAACCTGCTGCTCGTCGGCGGAGGCAGCGGCGGCGCGTACGGGAGCCTCAACAGGGCCGGCATCTACCTGGGCTTGACCTGGTCGCTACTGGTGATCTTGCTGGCCGCCGGGGACCTGGTCCGGGCGACGCCCGCCCGGCGGCGCCTCGCTGCTCCCGTTGTGCTTGCTGGCTGCGTCTACCTGGGCCTTGTCGCTGCGGACTTCGCGCACAGCCTGTACCGCGGCTACCTCGGCAACGACGTGCTCGACCGCCGGCTGTGGCTTGGCGAGGCAGCCGCGCTATGCGCCCTGTCGCTGACCGTTATCTGGGCCTGGGTGCGGGCCTGGCGCACCCGCTCCGCGCTGGCCGGGCTGGTGATCGAGCTAGCCGAGTCACCCCCGCCGGGGGGCCTGCGCGACGTGCTCGCCGGCGTGCTTCACGACCCATCGCTCCAGCTCGCTTACCCGCTCGCCGACGGCAGGCTCGCCGACGGGCGCTACCGGGCGGTCGAGCTGGCCGGGGAGGTAACGCCGATCGTCCGCGGCGGGCAGCGGGTCGCGCTTCTATCGCACCGGCCCGGCCTGCTGGCCGAGCCGGCGCTGGCCGAGGAGGTGGCCGCGGCGGCTCGCCTGGCGCTTGAGAATGAGCGCCTCCAGGCCGAGGCCTGGTCCCAGCTTGAGGACCTGCGCGCCTCGCGCGCCCGGATCGTCGGCTCCGGTGACGCCGAGCGGCGCCGGCTTGTGCGCGATCTGCACGACGGCGCCCAGCAGCGGCTCGTCACGCTGTCGCTTGCGCTGCGCCTGGCCCGCGCCCGGCTCGGGCCGGGCCTTGATCCCGCGCTCGCCGGACGTCTCGACGAGGCCGAAGACGAGTTGCGCGCTGCCCTGGCCGACCTGCGCGAGCTGGCCCAGGGAATCTTTCCGGTGATTTTGGCCGAGGAAGGGCTGTCGGCCGCAATTGAGGCGCTCGCGGAGACCGGGCCGGCCCCGCTGGAGATCACCGCGCTCCCCGGTGAGCGCTTGGGCTCCTCGGCCGAGGCAGCCGCGTACTTCGTGGTGTCCGAGGCGGTCAGGCAGGCCGCGGCGAGCACGCTCAAGGTTTCTGTCGCGCGGTACGGCACCCGCCTGATGGTCGAGGTGGAGGGGGACGGCGCGCCAGCGGAGATCGTCGGGGTGCAAGACCGCGTTGGCGCGCTGGACGGTAGCGTCACGGTCGTGCGCGGGCCCGGCGGGCGGGCCACAATCAGGGCGGAGATCCCGTGCGAGTCGTGATAGCAGACGACGAGGTGCTGCTGCGGGACGGGCTTGACCGGCTGCTGACCGAGGCGGGCTTCGACGTCGTCGGCAAGGCAGGCACGGCCAGGGAACTGCACCGCGAAGTGGAGCTGGCGAGCCCCGACGTCGCGATCATCGACATCAAGATGCCGCCCACCCACACCGACGAGGGCCTGGTCGCCGCCCAGGAGATCCACGCGTCCCATCCAGGCGTCGGGGTGCTCGTCCTGTCCCATTTCCTGGAGTCGCACTACGCGATGCGGCTCATCGAGCAGCATCCGGGCGGTGCTGGCTACCTGCTCAAGGAACGCGTGTCCGGCGTGGGCGTGCTGGCCGATGCGCTCGTCCGGGTGCACGAGGGCGAATGCGTGATCGACCCGACGATCGTCTCCCGGCTCCTTGGCCGCGCCCGCCCGGCCAGCGCGCTTGCCCAGCTCACCGAGCGTGAGCGCCAGGTGCTCGCCCTGATGGCCGAGGGCCGCTCGAACAAGGGCATCTGTGAGCAGCTCTTCCTGGGCCCCAAGACCGTCGAGGGGCACGTAACGCACATCTTCACCAAGCTCGGCGTCGGCGAGTCGGCCGACGATCACCGCCGCGTGCTCGCGGTGCTCAGCTACCTGCGGTCGGCGCCCCAGCAGCAGGCGTAACGCACCGCGCCGGGTCAGTGCGGCAGCGCCCCCGCCGGCGGAGGGCAGCGCTTGCTCAGGAGCCGTGCCGAGGGCGTGGTGCTGACCCTTGCCCAGGGCTTGACCCTGAAGTTCCCCGGCGATATGGCGTCCTTGACCGGGGACAGCGTCAGCACGCCCCGGTACAGGCTCCAGCCGAAGAGGTAACTTTCGCCCGGCCTGTTGAGGGCATTGTCGGGCGCGATGCCGCCGCCGTTGGTAACGAGCCACTCCATCTTGTTGCCCCGGACGGTGAAGGTGCCGTACCCCCAGGTGCACGCCGCCCGGTCTTCCTGGGTGAACGCGAAGCGGCCCCGGTCGAGGACCAGCGTCCACGCCCCGTAGTTCTCCGGAACGACGCCATCGTCCGCCGGCCCGGAGGCGGCCGCCAGTTGGGCGGCCGTATCGGTGAACTGGTAAACGCCGTCAAGCCGGCCCGCCGTACCGGCGAGCCGTGCGGTGTGGCCGCAGCCCGGCGCGGGCTCGGGGGGAATGGCTTGGCGCAGTGCCTCGATCTGGCGAATGTAGCTGCGTGTCTGGGGGTCGCGGTCGAGCTGGGCGTAGACGGGCTGGACCGCCCGGCGCAGCGCAGTGAGGTCGGCCGGGCTGGCGTCCAGGAACCGCAGCCGCCCCCGGCGGCACAAGGTCGCGGTGTCGGTCCGCTCGTCGCCGCGTTCGACGTTCGTCTCGGCGGTCAGGTCGTCGGTGACCGCCAGGGTGAGGATGGCCTGCTGCACGGGGGTGAGCGCCGCCCAGGCCTTGCCGCTGGCGAACACGACCAGCGGCCGCGGCCACAGGTTGACGTTCGCGGTCAGGTACGTGCCGGCCCGGTCGTACTGATTGCCCTGGATCGCGCTGATGTGCTCCTCGGCCGCGCCGAACCCGGTGATCGGCCAGGTCACCGGAAACCAGACCGGGGTGGCCCCCAGGGCGCGCATCGTCGCGCCGGCGACCAGCGATTGCTGGACTCCGACCTTGAGCCCCGCGTAGTCGGCAGGCTTGAGCAGCGGGCGGGTGATACCCAGCGGCTTGCGCAGCGGCCCGGGCAGGACGCCGATCCCGGCCAGCCCGAGCGGCCGCAGCCCGTTCAGCATCTGCCCGATCATGGGGCTGCCCAAGACGCGGTCCTGCAGGGCGTAGCTGTCGATCAGCAGTGGCGCGCCGAGCGCCCGGAAGTCGGTGACCCCCACCGAGTCCCAGGCCCGGCTGCCGACGACGCCCAGATCCGCCTTCCCCGCCCTGACGTCACCGATAAGCCCGGTCTCGGCCTTGACCTGACCGGGCCGCCAGCGGTACTTGACGTCGATCCGGATCGTCCCATGTGACAGCCGCCATACGTTGCTGGTGAACCCGTCGAGTTCTCCGGTGCTGCCGCTGACGTTGGCCAGCGTCAGCACGACAGGATGCCGCGCCTGGCTGTCGCCCGCCTTGTTGAAGCCGGAGGACCCACACCCAGCGAGCACCGCCATCACCGCCAGCAGCACAACCAGCCGCACGCTTGCCGCCATCGCCCGCTCCCTCCCCAGGCAGCCCGGTGCCCGCATGCTATCCGGCGTTCGGCAGCGCGCCCACCAGGGCTAACCCTCGAACCGGGCGCGCGAAAGCGCAGGGTTAACCCTCGGATAGCCCCGGGGTGCGCCCTGTGTCGCCAGCGGTTCCCCGCTGCCTACGTTCGGTTCGGAAGATCAGCCAGCTGGGCTCAGCACACAGGAGGGGAGCCAGGGATGTTCAGCCACACCCGCAGTTGGAGCAGACGAATGAGGAAATACTGGCCGTTGCTGCCGGTGGCCGCGACATTGCTGGCGGGGGCCGTGGCAGCGGTGCCCGCGCAGGCAGCAGCCTCGCAGCACCCGTACCGGCTGGTGAACCCGGGCACGTTCGGCGGCCCGCAGAGCTACCTGGACCTTCCGGCGGTGCCGGTTACTTCGAACGGCGCGCTGCTCGGCAGCGCCGAAACGGCCACGCATGACGCGGACTACCCGAAGTGCAATCCGTTCATGGTCGGCTTCCCCGACCGGTACCTGACGCATGCGTTCGCATGGAGTGGCGGGCGGCTGCACGACCTGGGGGCGCTGCCGGGCAACAACAGCAGTGCCGTCTTCGAGGTCAACGGGAGCGGCGTCGGGGTCGGCATGTCGGAAACCGCGATCACCGACCCGCACACCGGCTGGCCCGCCGACCACGCGGTCATGTTCAAGGGCAGCAAGGTGACCGACCTGGGTACCCTGCCCGGGGGTTATGAGAGCCAGGCCATCGACATCAACGACCACGGGCAGGTGTCCGGGTTCGGCTCCAACGGGATCCGCGACAAGTACTCGTTCTTCAACGTGCTCGGCGGGCCTGGCCCATGCGGGCCTTCTGGCTGGGGCACCCAGGCACGCTCGTTCGTCTGGCGGAACGGGGTGATGCGCGACATCGGCACGCTCGGCGGGCCGGACGCGATCATGACGACGCAGAACGCCCACGGGCAGATCACCGGGCAGTCGTGGACGAACTCGACCACCAACCCGGCGACCGGCATCCCGACGCTGGACCCGTTCTTGTGGGCCAACGGGCACATGCGCGACCTGGGCACCCTGGGCGGTACGGTCGGCTTCGCCAACTGGCTGAACAACCGCGGTGAGGTCGTCGGCGTCAGCGACCTGGCCGGAGACCAGACCGGGCACCCGTTCTTGTGGGCCGACGGGCAGATGCGTGACCTCGGCACGCTCGGCGGCGATTTTGGCTTCGCGGGCTGGGTCAGCGAGCGAGGTTTCGTGACCGGCGGCGCCCAGGCGGCGGATCAGAGTTTCCACGGGTTCCTGTGGCGGAACGGGAAGATGCACGACCTGCCGCCGGTCGGCGGCGCTCCCTGGGCGTTCGGCAGCAGCGTCAACGATCATGGCCAGGTTGTCGGCAACACGACCGATGCCAAGGGCAACGAACGCTTCGCCATGCTGTGGAGCCGCGGCCACGGATACAACCTGAACACGCTGATCGCGCCGTCGAAACTGCACCTGGTCACCGCCGAGTACATCAACGACCGGGGAGAGATCGTCGGCTATAGCGTGCTCCCGAACGGCAACCGGCGCGTCTACCTGCTGATCCGCAACCCCTCGGTGCCGCTGCCGCCGACTGCGGCCAGGTCAGCACGGGACCTGCCGGCCGCCCGGCTGCCACACCTGGGGCACCTGTGCGGCACCACGCCGCTGCCGGGCCCCTGCTGGGCGGCGCGTTCCCTGGTTATCCGATGAGCACGGTCCGCGGTCTGGACCGGTAGTCGACATCACAGGTGGGG
>Ga0318565_10000547_pt1 | contig 10592 bp, 11 predicted proteins | sample GRESIP066b5f21_FD_203501 | JGI IMG/M metagenome (GOLD analysis project Ga0318565, IMG submission 203501) | Tropical soil microbial communities from Luquillo Experimental Forest, Puerto Rico - GRE.SIPMG.066b5f21 | ecosystem: Environmental > Terrestrial > Soil > Tropical forest > Bulk soil...
ACCTCGTGCTTGGCGGCGAGCGCGACCACCTCCTCGGGTTTCTGCTCCTTCATGCTGTGGATGGCCCAGAACAGGTCGTAAAGCGCGCGCGTGGGCGCCACCCAGAAGAAGCATTTCACCGGCTGGGCCTAGGATCGCGGGTGATGATCTTCGCCATCGCCGCGGTCGCGCTCGATCTCCTCGTCGGCTACGGCGCGCTCATCTCGTTCGGACACGCCGCCTTCATCGGTCTCGGCGCCTATGCCGTCGGCATTCTCTCGGTCTATGGCATCACCGATGCGCTCGTGTCGCTCCCGGTGGCGCTCGCCGTCTCCGCGGCATACGCGCTCTTGACCGGCGTCATCTGCCTGCGCACCAGCGGCGTCTACTTCATCATGATCACGCTCGCCTTCGGGCAAATGGCCTTCTTCACGGCGAGCTCGCTCGCGCCCTTCGGCGGAGACGACGGGCTCACCATCGCCGCGCGCAATACGCTCGCCGGTTTCCCGCTGTTGCGCGACGAGCGCGCGTTTTATTACGTCGTCCTCTTCTGTCTCCTCGGCACTTATGTGTTTTGCCGTGCGCTTGTCGGCTCGCGCTTCGGCCGCGTGGTGCGGGGAGCGAAGGAAAATCCCGTCCGCATGGCGACGATCGGCTTCGACGTCTACCGCTTCCAGCTCGCGACCTACGTGATCGCGGGCGCGCTCGCGGGCCTTTCGGGCTTCTTGCTCGCCAATGCCACGGAATTCGTCAGCCCCGCCTACATGTCGTGGCAGCGCTCGGGCGAGCTGATCGTGATGGTGCTGCTGGGCGGACTCGGCTCGCTCGACGGCGCCATCATCGGGGCCGCTGCCTATCTCCTGACCGAGGAGTGGCTCTCCGGCTTCACCGAGCACTGGAAGGTGATCTTCGGACCGGTGCTCGTGCTCGTCGTCCTATTCGCGCGTGGCGGGCTCATCGGGCTTGCCAGCGCGCTCGTGCGGAGGTTCGCCCGTGGCTGACGCGGTGCTGCACCTGGAAAAACTGCGCAAGTCGTTCGGCGCTCTCGTCGTCACCGACGAGCTGACGTTCGACGTCATGCCGCGCGAGCTGCATGCCGTCATCGGGCCGAACGGCGCCGGCAAGACCACGCTGATCAATCAGATTTCCGGGCTGGTCGCCCCGGATTCGGGGACCATCCTGTTCGCCGGGCGCGACATCACCGCCTTGCCCACGCACGCGCGCGCGGAGCTGGGCTTGGCGCGATCGTTCCAGGTGAGCTCGATCGTGCCCGGCTTCTCGGCGCTCGAGAACGTCGCGCTCGCGGTGCAATCGCGCGCGGGCTCGAGCTTCCGCGTGCTCGGCCGGGCGGCGGCGGAGGCCGCCTTGAACGGTCCGGCCATGGCGGCGCTCGCGGATGTCGGCTTGGCCGAGCGCGCGCACATCCCCGCGGGTGAGCTTGCGCATGGCGAGAAACGCGCGCTCGAGCTCGCCATTGCGCTGGCGATGCAGCCGAAGCTCCTGCTGCTCGATGAGCCCATGGCGGGCACCGGCCGCGAGGAGACCGCGCGGCTCGTCGAGGTGTTGCGGCGGCTCAAGGGACGCTTTTCCGTGGTGCTGGTCGAGCACGACATGACCGCCGTGTTCGCGCTCGCGGACCGCATCTCGGTGTTGATCTGCGGCCGCATCCTGGCGAGCGGGACACCCGCGGGGGTACGTGCCGATCCGCGCGTCGTCGCGGCTTATCTCGGCGACGAGATGGAGTGAGGCGGCATGCTCGCAGTCGACCATCTGCAAGCCGCCTACGGCCCAGCGCAGGTGCTGTTCGACATCTGTCTGCGCGTGGGAGCGGGTGAAGTCGTCACCCTCCTCGGCCGCAACGGCATGGGCAAGACCACCACCATTCGCACCCTCATGGGCCTGCTGCCCGCCTGCGGCGGGAGCGCCGCCTTCGAGGGCGTGTCGCTCATCGGGCTGCCGCCCTATCGCATCGCGCAGGCGGGCCTCGGCTTCGTTCCCGAGGGCCGGCAGATCTTTCCCACCCTGACCGTCGAGGAGAACCTGATCGCGACCGCGGCTTCGCGCCTTGCGGTGCCGCGGTGGACGCTCGAGCGCGTCTACGATTTTTTCCCCCAGCTCGCGCATCGGCGCCGCCACATGGGGAATGAACTCTCCGGCGGCGAGCAGCAGATGCTGGCGATCGGCCGCGCCCTGATGACGAATCCTAAACTGCTTATCCTCGACGAGGCGACCGAGGGGCTGGCGCCGCTGCTGCGGCTTGAAATCTGGAAATGCCTCACGCGCCTGAAAGCGGAGGGCCAGGCCATTCTGCTCGTCGACAAGCACCTCGCCGCGCTGGTGAAGCTCGCCGACCGGCACGCGATCATCGAAAAGGGGCAGGTCGTGTGGTCGGGCACGTCGGCGGCGTTGGCAGCCGACCCGACCATCGCGCAACGCTATCTGCAGGTGTGAGTCCAGACGGAATCGGCCGGCTGCCTTTGGTCAGCCGAGAGCAAGCCGCGACATCATTCGCGCGTGAATGGATTTCCGTTGTGCGACAGCTCGGCTTTGGCCAGCAGGCGTTTCTCGTAGCGCAGGATCAGCGCCGGCACTGCCAGCACGATCAATGCCGCTGCGAGGCCCAGGACGATCGCGGCCGGCGATGCCACGTTCGCAAATGCCTCGCCAAACGAATAGGATGCAAGACCATAGCAGACGATCCAAGCAGCGGCCGCGGTCGCGCTCGCGAAATAAAAACTGTGCTGCGCCATGGAATTCGTACCGGCAAGCACGGCAGCCATGTTGCGGAGAAACGGCAAAAAGCGCGCAACGAAGACGAATCTGCCGCCATATCGCACGAACAACCATTGACCGATTCGTATTCGTCCTTCCGTGAACCCGAGACGAGCGCCATGTCTCATCAACAGCTGATGTCCGAATCGCCTGCCGATCCAAAAGCCGACGACCTCACCCAAAATTGCCGCGACGATTCCGGCGGCGATCAAAGACCAGATGTCGAGGCCGTGGTTTCTGGCGGCGAAAAATCCAGCCGCGATCAAAGCCGCCTCGGCAGGCAATGGAATCCCGATGCTTTCGAGCGCGATGAACGCTGCAACCAACCAGATGCCGTAGATTGATACGAACTCAGCCAATTTCGTATCTCCCCGACCGGGCGAGGACTCAGGCCTGCCGCGCCGATCCTACGACGTCGTTGCGTCGCGCGCACGCGGACACGCAGCATGCAACTCAAAATGGAGCGGAATCTTGTCATGTGTGACCGGCAGGCCACATTCTCCTGAAGCCCGAGCGAAATAACTTATGCGTACAATGGGATGGTGGGTGATGCCCGCTGCGGACATACGCAGATCGTTTGCGGCCACGACTCACGGATCGAGCGTCCGTCAGTGCTCGCCGAGGAACTGCTTTGCCGCCTCCACTGCCTGCGCGCCGAGATCGTTGTGCCCGACGCCGGCAAATCGCACGAAACGTTTGGGCGCGTTGATCAAGCCGTAGAGCCGCTCCGCCAAGGCCATCGGCACGATATCGTCGCGCTCGCCGTGCAACACCAGCACCGGCGCCGTGACCTTGCCGATGCGCAAGTCTGAGTGGAACTGGTCCTTCATCAGTAGCCGTACCGGCACGAACCAGTATGTGTGCGCCCCGACATCGGCGGCGGAGGTGAACGGGGATTGCAGGATGAGGTGCCCGACCGGCTTTTGTGCCGCGAGCGCCACCGCAACGCCGGTGCCGAGCGATTCGCCCCAGAGCACGATGCGTTCCGCCGGGTAGCGCGCGCGCGTGAAGGCGTAGGCCGCCAACGCGTCGTTGACGAGGCCCGCCTCGGTCGGCGCGCCGCTTGAGCCGCCATAACCGCGGTAGCTGAGCGCCACGAGCCCGGTGCCGTCGGCGGTCAGATCGCGGAAGCGATCGACCCGTCCGCGCAGCGAGCCGCCGTTGCCGTGGAAATAGAGCACCACCGGCTTGTCCCCGCGCGGGCGCACATGCCAGGCGATCACGCGCTCGCCGTCGGCGGTGTCGAGCACCACCTCTTCCGCCTCCGGCAGGCCCGCCGCGGCGGGCGCCGTGCGAAAGCGCTCGGGAAAATACTGCATCGCGCGCTGCCCGAAATAGAGCAGCGCGACGATGGCGCCGTAGCCGAGGAACGTGAAGATCACGAGCCACTTGAGGGTGTTCATTGCCCGGTCATACCACGGCGGCTTACAGTTGCCCCCAGGGATCCGCACGAGTGGGGAAAGCAAGATGAATTCTTCGCAGGCACGCCGGACGATCGCCGCCGGCATGATCGGCAACGTGCTCGAATGGTACGATTTTGCAATCTACGGCTATTTCGCCACCGCGATCGGACGTCACTTCTTTCCGCACGAGGATGCGGTCGCCCAGCTGCTTTCAGCCTTCGGCGTGTTCGCGCTCGGTTATCTGATGCGGCCCGTCGGCGGCGTGGTGGTCGGCCACATCGGCGACCGCTTCGGGCGGCGCGCGGCGCTCACCTTCTCGGTCGCCGCCATGGCGATCCCGACCTTCCTGATCGGGCTTCTGCCGGGATACGCGACGCTCGGCCTGCTGGCGCCGATCGCGCTGACGTTGTTGCGCATGGTGCAGGGGCTTTCGGTCGGCGGCGAATATACCAGCTCGATGGTGTTCCTGGTCGAGCACGCGCCGGACGGCCGGCGCGGCTTGATGGGCGCGCTGGCATCGTCCGGGGCCTCCGGCGGCATCTTACTCGGGTCGGCCGTCGGTGCGGGCTTTGCCGCGTCGATGTCGGACGCAACGCTCGACGCCTGGGGTTGGCGCATCCCGTTCCTGCTTGGCCTGGTGGTGGGGATCGCCGGTTACCTTCTGCGCCGCCATGTGCTGGATAACGCGCCCGCGGAGCGGCGCAAGCGCGCTCCGATCATCGAAACGCTGCACGATTACTGGCGGATCGTCCTTGGCTTCGCCGGCCTCTCCGTGTTCAACGCCGTCGGCTTCTACGTCGGCTTCGTCTACCTCGTGAGCTGGCTGCAGACCGCCGACGGCATTGCGCCCGCCCGCGCGCTCGAGATCAATTCGCTGAGCATGGCGGTGCTGTTGCCGGTCGTGATAGCGACCGGCCTCTTGACCGACCGCATCGGGCGCAAGCCCGTTCTCCTGCTCGCGTGCATTCTCGGCTTCGTCGGCGCACTGCCGGTGTTCCTGCTGTTGAACCATCCGTCGGCACTATTGGCGCAGCTCGGACAGCTCGGCCTCGTCGCGATGATCGGGCTCTATGGCGGCGCGCAGCCCACCATCATGGTGGAGGCGGCGCCGCTGCCGGTGCGCTGCACGGCGGTAGCGCTCGGCTACAACATCAGCCTCGGGGTCATCGGCGGCTCGACGCCGCTGGTCGCGACCTGGCTGGTCAATCGTACCGGCGACGAGATCGCGCCGGCGTTCATGGTCATGGCCGCGGCCGCCGTTACCTTCGCGACGCTGCTGTGGTTTCGCGAGACGTATCGCACCCCGTTCATCGGAGGACGTTCCGGCGCGGTTGCCGCCTACGCGTGACGCGCGCCGCATGCCGTCAAAGCCGCAAGGCAGCCTCCGGCGGGGTGAATTTCAGCTTCAGCGCCTCGGCGACCGCCCGGTGGGTGATCGCGCCCTCGTAGACGTTGAGGCCGTGGCGCAGATGCTCATCTTCGCCCAGCGCGCGGCGATAGCCCTTGTCGGCGAGCGCCAGCACGAATGGCAGCGTCACGTTGTTGAGGGCGAACGTCGACGTGCGCGCGACCGCGCCAGGCATGTTGGTGACGCAATAGTGCACGACGTCGTAGAGGATGTAAGTCGGCGCCGAGTGCGTCGTCGGCCGTGACGTCTCGGAGCACCCGCCTTGATCGATGGCGATGTCCACGATGACGGAGCCCGCCTTCATGGCCTTGACGGTGTCGGCGGTGATGAGTTTCGGCGCCGCGGCGCCCGGTATCAGCACCGACGCAATCACGAGATCCGCCCGGCGGCACAGCGTCTCGATGGCATCGCTGGTGGAAAACACGGTGCGCACCCTGGCGCCGAGTTGGTTCGCGATCCGGCGCAGCACGTCCGGATTACGGTCGATGACGGTCACCGTCGCACCCATTCCCGCGCTGATCAGCGATGCGTGGCTGCCGGCGACGCCGGCGCCGAGGATCACTACGTCGGCCGGCGGGACGCCGGGGACGCCGCCGAGCAGCACCCCGCGGCCGCCGTTTCCCTTTTCCAGGCAACGCGCGCCGACATGCGGCGCCATGCGACCCGCGACCTCCGACATCGGCATCAACAGCGGGAGCGTGCCGTGGGGTGACGTCACCGTCTCGTAGGCGATGGCGATGACGCCCGATGCAACGAGATCGGCGGTCTGTTGCGGGTCGGCCGCCAGATGCAAATAGGTGAAGAGGACTTGCCCGGATTTGAGCTTCTTGCGCTCCGGCGCGAGCGGCTCTTTGACCTTCACGATCAGCTCGCTGCGCGCATAGACCTGATCGGCGTCGGGCACGATCTCAGCTCCGACCGAGCGGTAATGGGCATCGGCAATGCCGGCTCCCAGTCCGGCGCTCGTTTCGACGAGGACGTGGTGACCGTTCCTAGTCAGCTCGCGCACCGTCGAGGGCACCAGACCCACCCGATATTCGCTGTCCATGATTTCCTTCGGCACGCCAACCAGCATTTTTGCGATTCCGAATGTCATCCACCGGCCCTGCTCCGGAAAACCGGATTCGGGCGCGCAAATTCTACGTCTCGAGCGGCCCTGTGGCCACTACCGCGCATTCGTCGCTTGCTTCGATGCAAGTCGGCGCTGCTTGATTTCCGCCATCGGGTCGCGTTCCCTAACGTGCGTCAGTCGGTCAAGCGAGGAGCGCCACGTGAGCGAGGATCCCTACGCTGTCCTGGGCGTGAAGCCGGAGGCGACGCAGGACGAGATCCGCAAGGCCTATCGTCAGCTGGCGAAAAAGCTGCACCCGGATCTCAATCCCGGCGATAAGCAAGCGGAGGAGAAGTTCAAGCAAATCTCCGCCGCCTACGACGTCGTGGGGGATGCCGAGAAACGGGCGCGCTTCGACCGCGGCGAGATCGATGCCGCCGGGAACGAGCGGCCGCGCGAGCGCTATTACCGCGATTTCCACGGCGCCGGCGCCGAGCCGCACACCTACAGCAGCAGCGGCGGCTTCGCCGATTTCATGGATTCGGAGGATATCCTCAAGGACATGTTCGGGCGCGGCGGCGGCGAAGGCCGCTTTCGCATGCGCGGGCAGGATGCCCTTTACCGCCTGCCGGTCGAATTCCTGGACGCCTTGAACGGCGCAACCAACCGCATCACGCTGCCCGACGGCGGCACGCTCGATGTCGTCATTCCGGCCGGCACCAGGGATCAGCAGGTTCTGCGGCTGCGCGGCAAAGGTGGGCCGGGACTCGGCGGAGGTCCGCCCGGCGATGCGTTGGTGCAGATCGAGGTGCAGCCGCACAAGTTCTTCACCCGCAAGGGCGACGACATCCACCTCGAATTGCCGATCAGCCTGCCCGAAGCGGTGCTCGGAGCGAAGCTCGACGTCCCCACGCCGACCGGAGCGGTGCGCATGACGGTCCCCAAAGGCGCGAATACGGGGACGGTGCTTAGACTCAAGGGCAAGGGCGCGCCACGCAGCGACAAGACTCATGGTGACGAATACGTGACTCTCAAGATTGTGCTGCCGCAGCAGTTCGATCCGGAGATCGAGGAATTCGCGCGGCGCTGGCAAGCGGGGCAAGGCCAAAATCCCCGCCAGCATCTGGAGGTTTGAAATGATCTCGGTTCACGAATTTCTGATCCGCGCGCGCCTGGAGCATCGCTCGCTGGAAGCCTGGATCGCGGCCGGCTGGCTCATTCCGCCGCAAACCGAGCCGGAGCTGATGTTTTCCGACATCGACCTCGCGCGCGCCCAGCTCATTCGCGATCTGCGTGAGGACTTCGGCGTCAACGATGAAGGCATCTCGGTCATCCTGCATCTCGTCGATCAGATGCACGGCTTGCGCCGGAGCATGCAGGGACTGCTCGACGAAATGCGCGCCCGCGGAAGACCCGCCGACGAAGGATGACGGCCCTTGGGTGCCGGCTCGGCGGATGCCACCGCATCGCGCCGGCGCGTACTCCCGAACGCTGAGCCGTCATCGCTTCTCCGGCAAGGCGAACACGTAGATCTCGTTATGGCCACGCACGGTCTTGGTGCCGGCCACCCGCAGCGGGTTCGCCGTGGCTGATTGCCCGTCGCCGGTCATCACCGCGACGTACTGCCGCCCGTTCACCGCATAGGTGATCGTGCTCATCTGGATCGCTCCGCCGAGCACGGTCTCCCAGAGAATCTTGCCGCTGTCGGCGTCGAACGCCCGGAACCTGCGATTGAGATCGCCCCAGAACAGGAGATCGCCGGCCGTGACCAAAGCCGAGCCGTTTCCCGGCGCCGGCTGGGTGTGAATGCGCGCGATCCTGCCGGTCGAGAGGTCGACCTTGGCGATCGACGAGAAGGTCTTGGGATCCGATCCCGGACGCATGACGGCGCGGCGCGGACCCCAACCCTGCGGATTGGCGCTGTTCGCGGTCATGTCGAGACAGGCGTCGTGATAGGGAATGTAGAGCGCGTTCTTGCCGGGATGATAGGCCGTCGACCAGTAGCCTCTGGTGTTGTGGAAGCAGACCAGGATGCGGTCCTTGTCCTTCTTCATCACCGAATTCCAATTGATGTGCGTGCGCCCGGTATCGACGTCGATGGCGGAGATGTGGAATTCGGGGACGTCCAACGGAAACGGCGTGGCCCAGAGGAATTGCCCGTTGGCGCGGTCGAGCGCCCATATCCCGCCGGCCTCTCCGACCTCGACCACGACGTCGCGCTCTTGCCCGCGCGCAATATTGGGGTTGATCCACTTCACCGCGCCGGGATCGGGATTGACCGCGGTGCGCAGCAGCGTTCGCTCGTGGATGTGATCGAGATCCCAATCGTCGCCCGGCAGATGCTGGTAGTACCATTTGAGCTGCCCGGTCTCGATATCGAGCGCCAAGGTGGAATTGGAATAGAGATCGGCGGGCGCGGTCTGCGCGGTACCCTCGGCGCTGCCATGACGTTTGAGCCTGGTGTAGGGCTTGGGATTGGCGACCGCCCAATAAAGCGTCTTGCGCTGCGGATCGTACGAACCCGGCAGCCCCCAGCTGCTGGCGACGCGCTGCTCGGCGGGTACGTTGCCCCAGGTATCGCCGCCCGGCTCGCCGGGAGCGGCGGTGTTGTAGAACTTCCAGACTTCCTTGCCGGTTCTGGCGTCGTGCGCCGCTATGAAGCAGCCGGCGCGCGTCTCGCAGGTGCGGCCGGTGATGACTTTGCCCTCGACCACGAGCGGCGCCGACGTGTGCTGGGTGAGCTCCTTGTAATCCTGGACCTTGGTCTCCCAGCGGACCTTGCCGGTGCGCGCGTCGAGCGCCACCAGGAAGCCATCGGCGCTCTCGAAAAAGATCATGTCCTCGAAGATCGCGAGGCCCTTCTGCCGCGCGGCTGTGGGTGCGCCGATGAAGTCGGTCATCTCTTTCGGATACTCGCGCGAATAGTCCCAGATCAGATCGCCGTTGGTGGCGTCGAGCGCGAGCACGCCGGCGCCCGGGCTGACGACGTACATGACGCCCTGATAGACAATCGGAATGGTCTCGTTGGTGCCAGCCGCCATTCCGCGCGCCCACGCGAGCTGAAGCCCGACGACGGTGTCGCGGTTGATCTCCTTGAGCGGACTGAAACGTTGCTCGTCGTAGGTGCGATTGAGCATGAGCCAATCGTCCGGCGACGGGTTCGCCAGCATCTCGCGCGTGACCGGCTTGAAATCGGCGGTTTGCGCGCCCAAGGGCGTCGCGAGCATGCTCACGAGCGCGGCGGCGAACAAAGAAGCCCTGACCATGATTGCCTCCCTTTGATATCTTTTGTCCTTGCGCCCCACGCAAGGGCGAGCCATTGAGGATTGAAATCCAGTCCAAAGGCGAACACAACCCAGCCCGAGCGCGAAGCCGCCGCCGCAGCGTGCGGCCCGCCGCCAACACGCGGACACTCAGGATGCACAAGGCATTCCGCGTCAGCGTCGCCGCATATGCGCTCGCAGGATTCGGCGCGATCGCGTCGGCGCAGGATCAAGTCGCGGGGGGCGCGCAGCTCTACGAGGAACATTGCATGGGATGCCACGGCGAGAAGCTCAAGGCTTCCGGCGCGAGCTTCGATCTGCGCAAGCTCACCGCCGAGCAGCGCTCGCGCTTCGACAAGTTCGTGTTGGACGGCAAAGGCCAAATGCCGCCGTGGCGCGGGACGCTCGGCCAAGCCGAGCTCGATCAGCTCTGGGCGTATATTCGAGCGCACGCTGATTGAGGGACGACGGACTGCTCGCCGGCGAGGCCTTCCTTCCCCGTCGTCCAAGCTCACAGCGCCTTGACGATCTCTTCCGTCATCTTCTTGGCGTCGCCGAACAGCATCATGGTGTTGTCGCGGTAGAACAGCGTGTTGTCGATGCCGGCGTAGCCCGAGGACAGCGAGCGCTTGGAAAACATCACCGTGCCGGCCTTCCATACCTCCAGCACCGGCATGCCGTAGATCGGCGAGGCCGCGTCCTCCTTCGCCGCCGGG
>Ga0318565_10000552_pt1 | contig 10564 bp, 10 predicted proteins | sample GRESIP066b5f21_FD_203501 | JGI IMG/M metagenome (GOLD analysis project Ga0318565, IMG submission 203501) | Tropical soil microbial communities from Luquillo Experimental Forest, Puerto Rico - GRE.SIPMG.066b5f21 | ecosystem: Environmental > Terrestrial > Soil > Tropical forest > Bulk soil...
CCCTCGCGACGACACGCGGCTCTCCGAGGGCGACCACGTCGTCGTGCTGACGACCCAGGGCGCCGAGGGAGCGATCGAGCGCGTCTTCGTCAGCGGGTGACTCAGCGGGTGACGACGCGTCACGTCTGGTGTGTGGACGTCGGGCTTTCTTCACAAACCTGTTGACTGTTCGTTGTCAATGCGCCGTACGCTTGCGATATGCGCGCGGCGTTCTTCGACCTCGACAAGACGGTCATCGCCCGCGCATCCATCGTCGCGTTCGGCGGCCCGCTCCGTCGTCGCGGCCTGGTCAACCGCCGCACCGTCGCGCGTGCAGTGCTTGGCCAGTTGCTCTTCCTTTGGTTCGGTGCTGACGAGCAGAAGATGGCGAAGATCCGCGAGTCGATGCTCGAGGTCTCCGCGGGGTGGGACCGCAACGAGGTCCGCGCCATCGTCGAGGAGACGCTGGCCGAGGTCATCGAGCCGCTGATCTACGCCGAGGCGCAGTCGCTCATCGCCGCGCACCGCGCGAAGGGCGACCGGATCTGGCTCGTCTCGAGCGCCCCCGAGGAGATCGTGGAGCCGCTCGCCGCCATGCTCGGCGTCGACGGCGCGATCGCGTCCCGCGCGGCCATCGACGACGAGGGGCGGTACACCGGGAAGATCGAGTTCTACGCCCAGGGCGAGGGGAAGGCCGCCGCGATCCGGGAGCTCGCGGCCTCCCACCACCTCGACCTCGAGGGCTCGAGCGCCTACTCGGACTCGGCCACGGACCTGCCCATGCTCGAGCTGGTGGGGCACCCGGTCGCGGTCAACCCCGATCGCGGGCTCGCCCGCGAGGCGAAGCAGCGCGGCTGGGAGATCCGGACGTTCTCGAACCCCGTGCGGCTGCGCGACCGCGCCGCGGTCCGCCTCCCGGTGCTCACCGGCGCGGCCGTCATCGTCGCGCTGGTCGTCGCCGCGTTCGGTCGAACGCGGCGGGCCGCCGCCGTCTGAGCCCCGCGACGCTCGGTAGCGTCGCGGCGTGCGCACCGATGAGGCCGACGACGCGGCGCTCACGACCTTCGTCGCCCAGACGGACCGCGTGACGAGGCAGCTCGCCGGGTCCGTCCGCGAGCTCGAGGTCGGGTTCGCCGTGCGCACGCCGGACCTGTCGGCGGTGTGGTCCGCCAACCACCTCTGCTGCACCTCGGCGGCGACGCGCGCGACGCTCGAGCGGTTGGGCGAGGAGGAGCTGGCGGGCCTCCCGTACCGGCACCTGATCGTCCGGCACCGCGAGACCGCCGAGGCGGTCGAGCCCGCGCTCGACGCCGCCGGGTGGCGGGTGGAGCGCGACGTCGTGATGCTCCTCGACGGCACCCCCAAAGAGCCCGCGGACACCGGCGTCGTCGGGGAGCTCACCGAGGATCAGATGGCCATGCTCATGGCGCAGTGGCTCCGCGAGGAGTTCGGGGACGTGCGCCAGCAGGACGTCGACGACGTCGTCGAGTACAACCGCCGGGTCGGCCGCCACTACGGAGAGCGGCGCCTGGGCGTCGTCGACGCCGACGGGACGCCGCTCGCGGTCACGAAGCTCCGGGTCGACGGGCCGCTCGGCTGGGTCGAGGACGTCTACACCACCCCGCACGCCCGGAACCGCGGGTACGCACGGACGCTCGTCACCCAGGCGGCCCGCGCGGCCAGGGAGGCCGGGTGCTCCGTGGTGGTCATCGTCGCGGACGCGGACGACTGGCCGCAGGACCTCTACGCGCGCGTCGGGTTCCGGCCGATCGGTTCCGGGAGGGTCTTCCACCGGGTGGTCGACCCGGCTGGGTGACCTAGACCGTGAGGAGGTCCCTCGCCCCCGTGTCCGACGAGGGGTGGCGGAGCTTGCTCATCGCGCGCGCCTCGATCTGACGGATCCGCTCGCGCGTGAGGTTGAAGTGCTCGCCGACCTCCTCGAGCGTGCGCGGCTCGCCGCGGTCGAGGCCGAACCGGAGGCGGAGGATCTCGCGCTCGCGCTCGTCGAGCGGCGAGAGGAGCCGCCGGATCTCCTCGGGCAGGACCGCGATCGCGGCGGCCTCGAACGGCGACTCGGCGGACCGGTCCTCGACGACGTCGCCGAGCTCGGCGTCACCGTCCTCGCGCAATGGCTCCGAGAGGCTGAGCGGCTCGGCGCGGAAGCGCAGCGCCTCGACCAGCTTGTCCTCGGGCATCTCGCACTCGATGCACAGCTCCTTGATCGTCGGCGGCCGCCCGAGCTTGAGCTCGAGCCGCGACTGCGCCTTCTGCACGCGCGCGAGGGTGTCGCCGGCGTGCACGGGGAGCCTGATCGTCCTGCCCGTGTTCGCGATCCCGCGGGTGATGGCCTGGCGGATCCACCACGTCGCGTACGTCGAGAACTTGAACCCCTTGCGCCAGTCGAACTTCTCGACCGCGTGCATGAGGCCGAGGTTGCCCTCCTGGATGAGGTCGAGCAGCGGAAGCCCCGAGGCCTGGTACTTCTTCGCGATCGAGACGACCAGCCGGAGGTTCGACTGGACGAACTCGCGCTGCGCGTCGTCGCCGCGCTTGGCGACGCGCCGCAGCTGCTGGCGACGGGTGGTCGTGAGCTTGCCGCCGTCCTCCAGCTCGGTGAGCGCGGCGCGCCCCTCCTCGATGGCCTGGGCGAGGCGGACCTCGTCGTCCTTGGTGAGCAGGGTGTACTGGCCGATGTCGGTCAGGTAGAGCCGGACGAGATCCTCGTCGTCGCGCTCGATGCGGTCCTTGGCCACGCGGTGGGGCTCTCCCTCAGGCTCGTCCGGGCGGCCGAGCCGCCTCCCCGTATCGCTCCCCGTCACGGGGTGGGCCGTCACTCTACTGGTGCCGTCAACCCCTTCCGACGGATGCGGCGCGCCGCGCGGCCGGTGCCGCTTCGTCGGCGCTGCGTCTGCGCCGCGGCGTCGCCGTCGCAATGACGCACCGCGTCGTGGCGAGCGCGCGCAGGGATCGTCACCGGGGCCCGCGCGGCGCGGCGTCGGTCACACGTGGCGCGCGCCGTAGCGGTTGGTGATGGGGAGGCGGCGGTCCTTGCCGAAGGACTTCGACGTGATGCGCACGCCGGGGGGCAGCTGGCGTCGCTTGTACTCCGCCGCGTCGACGAGCGCGCAGACCCGGTCGACGAGGGCGGGGTCATGGCCCGCGGCGACGAGCTCCGTCGCGGTGCGGTCGCCCTCCACGTACGCCTCGAGGATCGGGTCGAGCTCCTCGTACGCAGGGAGGCTGTCGGCGTCGAGCTGATCGGGCCGCAGCTCCGCCGAGGGCGGCTTGACGAGGACCTCCTCTGGGATAGGCGGCGTCGCACCGGTGCGCACGGCCGAGGTGTTGCGCCACCGGCACAGCTCGTAGACGAGCGTCTTCACGACGTCCTTGATCACGGCGAACCCGCCGACCGAGTCGCCGTAGAGCGTCGTGTACCCCGTCGCGATCTCCGACTTGTTGCCGGTGGTCAGCACGATCGCCCCCGTCGCGTTGGAGACGGCCATGAGGATGACGCCCCGGATCCTCGACTGGAGGTTCTCGTCGGTGAGGCCGTGCGGGTCCTCGCCGATCACCGGCTCGAGGACGCGGGCGAACGCTGCGTGCGCCGGCTCGATCGGGGCGGAGACGCACCGGATCCCGAGCCGCCGCGCGAGCTCCGCGGCGTCCTCGACCGAGCCCTCCGAGCTGTACCGCGACGGCATGGAGATCCCGAGCACCTGGTCCGCACCGATCGCGTCGACGGCGACCGCCGCGACGAGCGACGAGTCGACGCCGCCCGAGAGCGCGACGACCGCGCGCTCGAACCCGTTCTTGCGCAGGTAGTCCCGCGTCCCGGTCACGAGCGCGGCGTAGACCTCCTCGGTCGGGTCGAGCGGGGCGGCGATCCGCGCGGGCGTCGCGGGCCCATCGCGACGCGGGCGGTCCGAGACGCCGGGCAGCACGCGTGCGCGCTCGTCGGCGTCGGGCACGGGCACGTCCACCACGAGGAGCGCCTCCTCGAACATCGGCGCGGCGGCCACCACCTCGCCGGTCCGATCGAGGACGAGGCTCCCGCCGTCGAAGACGAGCTCGTCCTGGCCGCCGACGAGGTTCACGAACGCGATCGCGCACCCGGTCTCGCTGACCCGGTCGCGCAGCACCTCCAGGCGATCGCGCAGGCGCCCGCGGAAGTACGGGGACGCGTTGCACACGCAGAGGAGCCCGGCGCCCGCCGTCGCGAGCGCGGCAGCCGGCCCGTCGGCGACCCACACGTCCTCGCAGACCGCGACGCCGACCGAGGCGTCCGCCACCAAGAGGGTCGTGGCGGGGCCGTCGCCGGGGAGGAACCACCGCTCCTCGTCGAAGACCGCGTAGTTCGGGAGCCGCCGCTTCGCGACCGCGCCGTGGAGCCGGCCCGCGCCCACGAGCGCCGCGACGTTGGCGAGGTGCCGGTGCGGCACGCGCCCCGCGGCGCCCGCCACGTCGCGGGCGTCGTCGGGGCCCCGGACCGCCACGAGCCCCGGGTCGGCCGGGAGCACCGTGCCGACCACCCCGAGGCAGCCCGGCGCCGCCGAGGCCAGCTTCTCGAGGGTCGAGACGGCGTCGTCGACAAACCCGTCCTTCAGCAGCAGGTCCTCCGGCGGGTACCCCACGAGGGCGAGCTCGGGGGCGACCACCAGGTCGCACCCCTGGTCGGCCGCGTCGCGCAGCGCCTTGAGCACCCGGTCCGCGTTGCCCGGGAGGTCCCCGACCGTGCAGTCGAGCTGGGCCAGCCCGACGCGGATCGTTGCCACTGTGCGCGAGCCTACCGGTGGGTCCCCGCCGCTCCCCGGGGCCGGTTCACACGCTCTTAACGCGATGATCGACCGCGGAGCGGGCGCGAGTTGGGAGACTGTCCGGGCCCGCGGGATCGGCGCGGGCACGACGACCGGAGCGAGGAGGCGCCACCGTGCCGTACCAGGCCGAGTACATCTGGATCGACGGGACCAAGCCGTCACCGCTCGTGCGGAGCAAGACGAAGATCGTCGCCGACGGGAAGCAGCCGGGGATCTGGGGCTTCGACGGCTCCTCGACGAACCAGGCGACCGGCAGCGACTCGGACTGCGTGCTGCGGCCGGTCTTCGTCGCGCGCGACCCGCTTCGCGGTCCGAACGACAAGCTCGTCATGTGCGAGGTGCTCAACACCGACATGACGCCGCACCCCTCGAACACGAGGGCGGCCTGCGCGGACGCCGCGACGCGCTATGCCGCGTTCGAGCCCTGGTTCGGCGTCGAGCAGGAGTACACGTTCCTCAAGAACGGACGGCCGCTCGGGTGGCCCGAGAACGGGTACCCCGCCCCGCAGGGGCCGTACTACTGCGGCGTCGGCGGCGACAAGATGCCCGGGCGCGAGATCGTGGAGGCGCACACCGCCGGGTGCATCACCGCCGGGCTCGCGATCGAGGGCACGAACGCCGAGGTCATGATGGCGCAGTGGGAGTTCCAGATCGGGGTGCTCCCACCGCCGGAGATCGCCGACCAGCTCTGGACCGCACGCTGGCTCCTGTTCCGCATCGCGGAGGACTTCGGGGTGTTCGCGACCCTCGAGCCCAAGCCGATGCTCGGAGACTGGAACGGGGCCGGCGCGCACACCAACTTCTCGACCAACGCCATGCGCGCAGAGGGCGGGATGGAGGCGATCGTCGCAGCGTGCGAGGCGCTGGGCGAGCGCGTGGAGGAGCACATCTCGCACTACGGCGTCGGGATCGAGGACCGGCTCACCGGGGCGCACGAGACGGCACGGTTCGACCGGTTCAGCTACGGCACGTCGGACCGGGGGGCGTCCGTCCGCATCCCCTGGGGGACCGCCCGCGACGGGCGGGGGTGGCTCGAGGACCGTCGGCCGAACGCCAACATGGACCCCTACGTCGTCGCCCGGCTGCTGATGGAGACGGTGTGCGGCGCCGCCGAGCGCAGCGGGAGCGCGGGCGTGCAGAACGGCAAGGCGCCGTCGGGGAAGACCGCGGTCCGAGCCGCGGCGCGCGAGCCCAAGGGGCCGACCACGCACAAGGCCGTGCAGCGCTGAGCCGGCGCCCGGGAGGGCGCCGGCGACGACCTGCGACAATCGAGTGATGACCGAGCGGCAGGCCGAGTACGTCCTGCGCGTCGTGGAGGAGCGGCGGATCCGCTTCGTCCAGCTCTGGTTCACCGACGTGCTGGGGCGCCACAAGGCGTTCCACGTCACGCCGGCCGAGCTGGAGGACGCCCTCGACGAGGGGATGACCTTCGACGGCAGCGCGATCGACGGGTTCAGCCGCGTCCAGGAGGCCGACGTCCTCGCCAAGCCCGACCTGGACACGTTCCAGCTCCTGCCGTGGCACCCCGAGGGCGAGAGCGTGGCCCGGGTCTTCTGCGACATCTTCACGGTCGACGGGGCGCCGTTCCAGGGCTGTCCGCGCAACCGGCTGCGGCGCGTCCTCGACCACGCCAGGAACGAGGGCTACACCATGTTCGTCGCCCCGGAGCTCGAGTACTTCTACTTCGACTCGCTCGAGCCGATCGGGCCGCCGAGACCGGTCGACGCCGGGAGCTACTTCGACCTCGACACCGACGACCTGGTCGGTCGGGTGCGCCGCGACACGGTGCGGACCCTCGAGGAGATGGGCATCCCGGTCGAGCACGCCCAGCACGAGGACGCGCCGGGGCAGCACGAGCTCGACCTGCGCTACACCGACGCGCTCACGATGGCCGACACGGTCATGACCGTGCGCCACGTCGTCCGCGAGCTCGCGCGCGACGCGGGGATCGCGGCGAGCTTCATGCCGAAGCCCCTCGCGGGGGTGCAGGGATCCGGCATGCACACGCACGTCTCGCTGTGGCGGGACGGCGCGAACGCGTTCATCGACGCCGGCGACCCCTACGGGCTCTCGCTCCTCGCGCACCGGTTCATCGCGGGGCTGCTCGTGCACGCCGGGGAGATCACGGCGGTGACCAACCAGTGGGTCAACTCGTACAAGCGCCTGGTTCCGGGCCACGAGGCGCCGGTCCACGTGAGCTGGGCCCGCAACAACCGTTCGGCGCTCGTGCGGGTGCCGACCGTCAAGACCACGAAGCCGGACTCCACGCGGATCGAGTACCGCGCGCCCGACCCTGCGGCGAACCCCTACCTGTGCTTCGCGGTGATCCTCGCGGCGGGGATGGCCGGCGTGCGCGGTGCCTACGAGCTGCCCGAGGAGGCGAGCGGCAACCTCTTCGACCGCGGGGCGGGCCGCGACCTCGAGCACCTCCCCTCGAGCCTGAAGGAGGCGATCGACAGGATGGCGGCCTCGGCCCTCCTGCACGAGACGCTGGGCGAGCACCTGGTCGAGTGGTTCCTGCGCAACAAGCGCGCCGAGTGGGGCGCGTACGCCGAGACGGTCACGCCCTTCGAGCTCGACCGGTACCTGCCGCTGCTGTGACGGACGCCGGCGACGCGGGCCCCGCGGTGCTGCTCTGCGCGCCGGCGGTCGCCGAGCCCGCCGAGGAGGCCGCGCGGCTCACGGGGCTGCGGGCGACCTGCGCCGACCTCGGATCCGTCGCGGCCGCGGCGACCGCGCAGCGGGACTCGGTCGCGGCGGTCCTCGTCGACGCGACGTCCGGAGCCGTCGCCGACGCGATGGCGGCGTGCAAGGCGCTCCGGCGCCTGGAGGGCGGGTTCGAGCCGATCGTCGTCGCGGTGCTGCCCTCGCAGCTCGAGGAGCTCGCCCTGCGCGACGAGCTCTTCGACGACCTCCTCGTCGCCCCCTGGTCCGCGGGCGAGCTGGCGGTGCGGCTGCGGCACCTCGCGGCCGTCCGCGGCACGCCGTCGGGAGCCGAGACCATCGAGCACGGCGGCCTCACGATCAACCTCGAGACGTACCAGGCGGCGATCGCCGGCCGCGCGCTCGACCTCACCTACATGGAGTACGAGCTGCTCCGGTTCTTCGCCATCAACCCCGGCAGGGTGCTCACCCGAGAGACGCTGCTCAGCCGCGTCTGGGGGTACGAGTACTACGGAGGCGCGCGCACCGTCGACGTGCACGTGCGCCGGCTCCGCGCGAAGCTCGGCGAGGAGCACGCAAGCCTGATCCACACCGTGCGGAGCGTCGGCTACCGCTTCGGGTGATCAGGCCGGCGCGTGCGCCAGGAACTCCACCTCGACCCGCGCCCCGAGCGGCAGCGCGGCCACCGCGATCGTGGTCCGCGCCGGCCGGTGCCCGCCGAAGAAGCGCGTCCATGTGTCGTTGCACGCCGCGAACTCCCCCATGTCGACCAGGTAGAGCGTCGCCTTCACCACCTGGTCCACCCGCGCGCCCGCGTCGGCGAGCACGGCCGCGCCGTTGCGGAGCGCCTGGTCGAGCTGATCTGCCGCGTTGCGGCCGACGAGCGTGGGCGTGTCGGCGTCGGGGTCGAGCGCGATCTGGCCGGAGGTGACGACGAGGTCGCCCGCGCGCACGAACGGGCTGTACGGGCCGACCGGTGCGGGCATGGCGACTCCTCAGCGACGGGTGGGCCACCGCGGCCCGGCGCCCTCAGCCAACCACACCGCCGCCAGCGTCGCGGCGAACACCGCGGGCCCGGCGGGAACCGGGTCTGTCGACGACGCGGCGACGGCGACCTCGACCGGCGGCACCGCACGCGCGGGAGTCACGCCGAAGGAGCGGATGGTCAGGTCGACCGGCGTGCCGTCTCGGTCGACGGCGATGCCCTCGGTCGTGACCATCGAGTACGCCTGGTGGACCGCCCCGATGGCGTAGCTGCGCACCGTCGCAGCGCACAGCGGTGCCCCGGCGTCGAGCTCGACCGAGATGGCGCCGTCGCGCACGGCCACCGCGGCCCGCCCGCCGGAGGGTGCGGTCACGCGACAGACGCCGTCGGCGCCGGCCGCGAGCACCGCGAGGGCGGCGAGGACCTCGGCGACCGCCGCGCCGCGGTGCGTCGTCCCGACCCGCGGCCCCGCAACGTCGACCACCTCCACGACGACCGCGGGCGCGCACCGGCGGACCGCCTCGACGAGCGGGTCGACCGGCTCGGACCCGGGCGTGCGGGCGAGGCGCACGACCCCGGTGCCGTCGGCGCGGAGCCCGAGCGCGAGCGGCGGGCGCTTCGTCCCGCGCAGCACGACCGCCTCGCGGGTCCACCTGGCGCGGACCGGGCGGGGTGACCCGTCGGCGAGCCGGGCCACGTCCTGGGCGATCGCGCTGCGCGCCTTGGCCCCGAAGTCCCCGGCGTTGGCCGACGGCGACGCCGGCGTCCCGCGCGGGGCGCACCAGCTCGCGTCGGGCTCGAGGTACGCGGGCTCCACCCACGTGGTCTGCAGCACGAGGTCGAAGGCGCCGGACGGGACCGCGACCGGATGGCTGAGCGCCACCGTCGAGTTCCGCCCCTGGCGGACGCCGGCGCGGGCACGCGCCTCGGAGAAGGACCCCGCCAGCACGTACCCCTCCCGCGTCGCCCCGAGCGCGACCGCCGCGTCCGACGGCGCGGTGTCGTCGGCGAACGGCGCGAGCCCCCGCACGACCGCCGGCCCGGCGCCCTGGGCGGTGCCGCTCTCGAGGGTTGCGCGGGCCGCCGCGGCGGTCGCGTCCCGCGGAGGCGGGAGCGGCGCGCCGGCGAGCGCCCCGAGGGCGGCCTCGACGATCGGCTGGAACCCGGTGCACCGGCAGAGGTGCGCCGCGAGCGCCATCCTCACCGCTCGGTCGTCGACGTGGCCGCGCCGTCCGAGCGCCGCGAGGCGGACGACGATCCCAGGGGTGCAGAACCCGCACTGCGAGGCAGCCGTGCGGTCGAACGCTTCCACCAGCGCGTCGCGGACCACGGGATCGAGGCCGTCGAGCGTCGCGACGTCGCGGCCCGCGACCCGCCCGACCGGCGTGACGCACGCCACCCGGGGCTGGCCGTCGACGAGCACCGTGCAGCAGCCACACTGGCCCTGCGGGGCGCACCCGTCCTTGACCTCGTGGTGGCCGAGCTCGTCGCGGAGCGCGTCGAGGAGCGTGCCGCGCCCGCTGACGGCGACGTCCCGGCCGTTGCAGCGGAAGCGGGTGGCCGCGGGCGCGGCCGGCTGGGTCAGCTGAACGAGCTGCCGCAGCCGCAGGTCTGGGTCGCGTTCGGGTTGGTGATGTGGAACCCCGCGCCCTGCAGGCCGTCGGTGTAGTCGAGCGTCGACCCGGTGAGCAGCGCCCCGCTCTTCGGGTCGACGACCACGCGGACCGCGCCGTAGGTGCGCACGACGTCGTCCTGCGCCACCTCGGTGTCGAAGTACATGTCGTACGAGAACCCGGAGCACCCGCCCGGCTTCACCGCCACGCGGAGCGAGAGCCGCTCGGCGTCCTCCTCGGCGGCGAGGAGCTCGGCCACCTTGGACGTGGCGGCGTCGGTCAGCACGATCGGGTCCTGCTTGCGGCCGATCGAGACGGTGGCAGTGGTCGTCATGGCACCTCCCCGACCATCGATCGTAGTGGCGTCGTCGCGCTCGGACGCTTCGCTCGCCCACGGTCGCCACAACGGCCGGGACCGAGCGCACCGGTAGGGTCGCCTGCGTGCCTGCGCCGATGGATCCGAGGGTCGTCGAGCGCCTGCGCGGCGTCGTCGACCCCGAGCTCGGCGC
>Ga0318565_10000553_pt1 | contig 10552 bp, 6 predicted proteins | sample GRESIP066b5f21_FD_203501 | JGI IMG/M metagenome (GOLD analysis project Ga0318565, IMG submission 203501) | Tropical soil microbial communities from Luquillo Experimental Forest, Puerto Rico - GRE.SIPMG.066b5f21 | ecosystem: Environmental > Terrestrial > Soil > Tropical forest > Bulk soil...
GCCCGCACCCGGCGTCTGGGGGCGGCGCGGTTCGAGCAGGCGGTGCGCCGGGAGGTTATCCGCCGCGGCGGTCAGAAACCGTGCCGGCGGATCGTGCGGGCGGTGTTCGCCGCGCTCTGCGACCCGGCCGGCGTACTCGCCCACCGTCTGGGCGCGCTGGAGCGCGTGCAGCTGCTGCTGGAGGACTGGGATCTCACCCACCAGCGGATGGGCCAGGCCGAGCTGCGGATGACCGCCGTGCTCGGCGAGCTCGGGCTGACCGGCCTGGCCACCTCGATCACCGGTATCTCGGCGATCGGCGCGGCGGCGATCCTGGCCGAGACCGGTGACCCTCACCGCTTCGCGACAGCCCGCGCGCTGGTCAAGCACGCCGGGCTGGCGCCGCGGGAGAAACTGTCCGGCACATTCACCGGCCGGACCAGGCTGACCGGGCAGGGCCGCCCTGGGCTGCGCCTGGCGGCGTGGTGGGCGGTCTGGGGAGCCCAGCGCGCCAATCCGGTCTACCGGGCCCGTTACCAGCACCTGACCAGCAGGGAGCACAACAGGCTCACGCCCACCCAGGCGCAGACCGTCATCGCCGCCGCCATCTTGCGGCACCTGCACGCCGTCATCACCACCGGGCAAGCCTGGGATCCACTCACCGCAGCACACGGCACCCGGTGCCCGGACGGCACCATGGCCGCCTGACCTGACAGGCGCGCCTCAAGCTGACGGCCGGGGCGAGCCCTCCGCGGCATTGAGACACACCGTGATCTCGGCGCTCATCATGGGCAGCCCCGCCCGTCGTCTCCTCAACCCGATCACGCGCTGCTGGGCCAAACCCCATAACCGCTATGCAGGGACAGACGACGGACGAGGCACCGACCAAAAGCTTGACGCAAACCGTCTCACGCTGATGAGAGTGCTTCATGTGCAGAGAATCGCGCCCTGGGCCAGTGGCCACCGGTCCGCTCGCTCGATACCTCTCATCCTGACGTGAGCTACCTTGCGAAGGGTGGACGTCGGCGTCAGTGAGGGTTCCGGGATGGAGCCGATGGAGAGTCAGGGCCCGTACCGACCACGAACGGCGCCGATGGCCGAGGACGATCCCGTGGTGCAGTGGCTGATGCGGGGGGATCCGGCGATTCGCTGGCAGGTGCTGCGCGATCTCCTCGATGCCCCGGAGACCGCGGTGGCGACCGAGCGGGCGCGGGTGGAGCACGAGGGCTGGGGTGCTCGGCTGCTGGCGCTGCGGGCTCCTGACGGCCTGTGGGCGAACGGAGCCTGCTTCCCGAACACCGCGGTGTTCGCAGCGGACACTGCGCGGGCTCTGGCTGCCGGTGAGCCACCGCCGCCGTTCCCGTCGCCCGACGCGGAACCGGCCACGGCACCGACCGACGGGGCGGATGCCGAGTCGGGCCAGCCGTGGACCGCGACGTACCGGGTCCTGCTCGACCTGTGCCACCTGGGCACACCCCCCGACAGTCCGGTGATGCAGGAGACCGCACAGCTGGTGGCCCGCAACTGCCGCTGGGAGTGCGACGGGCTGCCGTTCTTCGCCGGCGAGGAGGACTGCTGCATCAACGCCGGCACGATCCTGATCGGTACCTACCTGGGCGTCGACGTCGACCCGGTGGTGCAGCGGCTCGTGGCCGACCAGATGCCGGACGGTGGCTGGAACTGCTGGGCCCAGACGCGCCCGACGCCGGGATCTTTCGCAAGCACCCTGGACGTGATCGACGCCCTGCTGACGTGGGAGCGGCATACCGGCGGATCCGAGGAGGTCCGCCGGGCTCGCCGGGATGGAGAGGAGTACCTGCTCCGGCGCAGCCTCTTCCGCTCGCTGCGCACGGGCGAGGTGGTCAACGCGCAGTGGGCACTGTTCTCCTACCCCCCACGCTGGCACTACGACCTCCTCAAGGCCACGGAGTACTTCGCCCAGCGTGGGGGCACTCCGGATCCGCGGCTGGCCGAGGCGTTCGAACACGTCCGCGCCAAGCGCCGACCCGACGGGCGTTGGCTGCTCGAGAACACCCACCCGGGCGCGGTCCACTTCCGGTTCGAGGAACCCGACGGCACCCCCAGCCGGTGGAACACCTTGAGGGCCCTGCGGGTGCTGCGCTGGTACGACGCGTCCGCCCACTCCGGCAGCGCGACCCAAGCGTGCGGTGAGGACGTAGCATCCTGACGCTCGGCCATCCCGGCAGGTGAGAGGCAGAGACGGGTTCCACCGGAGGGTGGGAGAAGTGCTGGGAAGTAGACCCCGCCTGTCCGCCGTAACCTGACAGCGGTGCGGCCTCAGCGGGCGTCTCGTCAGTCGTCAGCACGCTCGGCCCGGCGGTCGAGGAGGACGTCGACCTGGGTCACTCCGGTCACCGAGATGGCCTGCAACGCGCTCCCTCATCGGCATGACCGGTAATCTCGCTGGGGCTCACTGAGGCGCATACCGGGTCGCGGATCAAGCGGGGTCTGGCGTAGGTGCGGCCAACGGGGCCTGTGTCCGCAAACGTGGGGCCAGCGGGCACCTCACAACCGCGACTACCGCACCAGGGGGCGGCGGCTGTCCGGTTCCCGGTGTCCGGCTTTTGGTGGGTCTCACTTCCGCCGCGGTCGCTTTCGGGCAGTGAACCAGCCACGGCTTACCGTTCGACGATCTCCCAGCGGACCCGGTCCAGTGCTGGCACCGGCAGTGGCTCGTCGTACCAATAAACCTCCAGCCAGTCCAGGAGCCCGTCGCGCACCCACAGCAGCAGGCCCCCGACCACTTCTCCGGCGGCGCCGAGCACGATCCCTTCACAGGGCGCCGGACTCGGCACGGTTCGCGCGGGCATGCCTTGCCGGGTCTTCAGCTCGATGCTGCCGCAGCCGCATGAGCACCCTCGCCGGGCCAGCAGACCCGGCAGCTGCGAGCGCAGCTCGCTCGCACCCTCCCAGTCGCCGCTGACGGCGGCCGCCAGCACCACCGACTCCGCTTCCGTGGTCTCCCGCCAGATCTGCCCGGAGCTGGGAGCGGCGGCCGAGGGAGTCTCCATCGGATGACACCGTAGCCAATGCACCGGGCGGAGTCTTTGAACCCGGCGAGGACGCCCTGGGCGTCGAACATGGCCCAACTCAGGTCACTGGGTGACGCCGCACAGCCCTGATACACCCGCCTGCTGGCGAGCAAACTAGCTACCGCATATTCACGCACGATGATGCTGTGACGGTTTGCTGTGGGCGGGGTTCGCCGTGCCTGGCCTGACCGCAGCGGCGATCTCGAGCCCGTGCGCCTGCAGCAGCCTGACCAGGCCGTCCCTCAGCAGGAAGAGGTCTTCAGCGACAACAACGCGCACGGCACCTCGATGACGACGATGGTCGGCCCGCCCGGCGGGCTGTTCACCGCCAGGATGCCATCGAACGTGCCCAGCCGCCGCTCCACGCCCCGCAGGCCGCTGCCTTTGGCGGGGTCCGCGCCGCCAATACCGTCGTCGGTCACGGCGATGCGCAGGACATCCCCGGTGTGCCGCATGTGGATCTCCACCATCCGCGCCAGGGCGTGCTTGGCCGCGTTCGCCAGCACCTCGGCGACCGCGAAGTAGGCGGCGGACTCGACCGGCCTCGCGAGGCGGCCCGGCAGGTCGATGTCCAGCCTGGTGGCGACCGGCGTCTCCAGGGCCAGCGCCCGCACGGCGTCGCCGAGCCCCCGGTCGGCCAGCACCGGCGGGTGGATGCCGCGCACCAGGTCACGCAGTTCCGTCAGCGCCCGCGAGGACATCTCCCGCGCCTCGCCGACCAGGGCCAGCGCCGCCCCCGGGCTGGTCTCGAACAGGCGTTCTGCCGCCCGCAGGCTCATGCCGAGAGCCACCAGCCGGGCCTGCGCGCCGTCATGCAGGTCGCGCTCCACCCGGCGCAGTTCGGCGGCGGCGGTGTCGACCGCGTCGGTCCGGGTCTCGGACAGGCGCTGCACCCGGCTGGTCAGCCGACCGACCAGCGCGCCACGCGCCCCGAGGGTGCGCGGGACGAGCCACAGGCCGAACGCGAGGAAAAGAAACGCCGCCAGCAGGCCCGGCACGTATCCCTGCGGGCCGGCGCCGGTCAGGGCGGCGTACCACGGGCTGGGCCGGATCCCGGATGAGTACCAGGGGACGGCCATCTGGTGCAGGCTGGCGATCTTGGCCTGGGCGATTCCGCCCAGGCCAGGGACCTTGGGCGGGTGCGGCACGGCCATGGTCGCCTTGGCGCGCGCGACGGCCGACGCCTGGTCGATGCGGGACGGCACTGCCTTGGAGACCTGCACAGCGTGGCCCGCTTGCCTGAACACTGCGAATGCGGCGGCCAGCCCGTAGAGCCCGAGCAGAATCAGCAGTACCGCCGCCAGGTCGGCGGCGATAACCGGCGCCAGGATGAGCACGGTACCGGACAACAGCAGCAGGCCGACCGTGGCCGGGTTGGCGCCGAACAGCCACATCGCGATCCAGGAGATGGGCAGCAGCAGCAGCCCCCACCCCATCGCCTCGACGCGGCGGCGCCACGACGGCGGACCGCTGGCCCGATCTCGCGACCTGAGCCAGGCGATCACCGCGCAGACGATGCTGAAGACCGTCACCACGAATCCCATCACGGGCCTCCGGTCCTGGTCAGCCGCGCCCCATGGCGGCTGCTGATTCCATCGTTTCTGGCACCCACTCCAGGGGTGGGCCTGCCCCTATCCGTAGTGGCGGGACGCGGTGCGATGGCCCGGCTGCAGGACGAGGATGCCCCCGCAGAGCAGCAGCAGGCCGATCGTGACGAGGTTGAGGCCGAACAGCCACAGCGCGATCCAGGCGACGGCCAGCAGCGCCAGCCCCCATCCCATCGCCCGGATGAGGCGCCACCACGAACCGCCGCCCCGGCCGCGTGACCTGAACCAGCCAATCACCGCGCAGACGACCATGAAGATCGTCACCATGAGTCCCATCCCGGCCTCCGGTCTTGCCAGCCGGGCACCCGTGCCGGCTGCCAGTTCCATGGTGGCCTGGGCGGCCCGGCGGGCGCCATGGTCCTGCACCCACTTCCCGGGTAGGCCTAATCCCACCCCGCGACAGCCGGGCGTTCCCGTCGCAGGCTTATCCTGCTGCCGGTCTCGGGCGGCCTACTCTTGAGGTGCGTGCCGGTAAGCCTGACTGACCCGCGGCAGCTGCCCGCCGCCGCGCAGCAGCGTCGTCTGGATCTATATGCAGCAACACAGCGAGGTGCAAACCGTGGTCCGCCGCGGAACGCAGGCGCTGCCCGTCGCACTTGGCTGTCAGTGAATGGTGCGTCCGCAGCAGACCCTGACAGACCACGCTGATCAAGGTCTGCCTACGCAAGTTAGCTACCGCATATTTGCCTCGGAGGCCGATGCATCTGTGGTGGGCGCCGGAACCGCCTGCGTGGCTGTCTGATCGTTGGCACGGTCATCGGCGAAGCGCTGGAAGGGTCATTATGGAGCGTCGGATTAGCGGTCTGGTTTGGTGGCAGCGGGCTGGGTTGGTATGGCGGATGCCTTCGTTACGAGGCCGCCGTGCGGGGCCGGGGTGGGCTGGATGGTGTTGGCGCGGTCGAGCAAGGGCTGGCAACCCAGCCGCCGGGCGACGCCGACGGCTTCGCCGATCGCGGCCTGGGCGGCGGCGTCATCACCCGTGCGCAGCAAGTGCTGGGCGTGGTCGAGCAGCCCGTGCGCCAGGTGGTAGGGGGTGGAGTGCTCGCGCAGGCGGGTGATCGCGGCGGTGAACGCCGCGCCTGCGCCCTGGTCCCCCTCGGTGGTGGTGAGGCGGGCGCGGGCCAGGTCGCATTCGGCGCGCTGCATGGGGGCCAGTTGCCCGGGCTGGTAGCCGTCGAGCACTGCAAGTAGTTCGGCGGTGGCAGCGGTGTCACCGAGTTCCCAGACGGCGCGGGCCGCCAGCGGCCACGCCCACCGCAGGTAGTCATGGCTGATCCCCAGGGCGGCGGCGGCGTCCAGGGCGGCGCGGGCGTGGCGCAGCGCCTCGTCGGGCTGGTTGCGGGCGGCGGCGGTGAACGCCTCTACGACCGCGATGGTCGCCTTGTCCTGGGGGTCTTCGCTGGCCCGCAAGTCGCGCAGCCCGGCCAGGGCTTGCTGGGCGGTGTGGGTGTCGCCGCGCAGCGCCGCCAGCCAGGCCCGGTAGCAGGCGAGGAGCTCGATGTCGGCCAGGCCGTCGCCGTCGGTGGCCTGGGCCAGCTCAGCCTCGGCGGCGTCCCAGTCGCCGGTCATCAGCAGCGCCTGGGCCAGGTTCACAACCGCGAGCGCGAGGCGGTTGCGGGCGCCGGCCCGGCGCGAATGGGTGGCGGCGGCGCGGGCAGCCTCGGCGCCGGCTGCAGGGTCGGTAGCGGTGATCGAGTCGGCCAGGTTGATCAGTGCCTCGCCCAGCCGGACAGAGTCGCCGACCTGGGTAGCCAGCCGGGCGGCCTCCCGGAAGTTGGCCCCCGCCTGTGGCCTCCGCCCGGCGCGGCCGTAGGAGAGCCCGAGGGTGTTGAACAGGTGCCCGAGGGTGGCGTCGTCCACCGCCAGGTCCTGGCCGAGGGCCAGCGCCTCGGCGCACAGCGCGTCTGCCTCGGGTGTACCGGCGAACACCTCCAGCCACGCGAGTTCGCCCAGGGCCCTCACGGTGTCGGTGTTCGGGTCGTCCCGCAGCACCGCCACCGCGGCAGTGAGCTGCTCGCGCGCCTGGGCGTGCCGCCCCCAGTCGCGCAGTGCCCGCCCGGCGATCGCCTGGGCGCGGGCGGCGGAGCGGGAATCGCCACCCTGCCGGTACAAGTCCCCGGCCTGGCCGGCCTGCCCGGCGGCCGTGGCCCAGTTGGCATTGGTGAAGGCGGCGCCGGCCGCGTGTTCCCACAACGCGGCGGCGGCCAGCGCCCCATCGGGGGTGCCGGCCTGGGTGAGCTCAGCGGCCGAAGCGTAGCTGGCGGTAGCCAGCCCAGGAGCGCCGGCCCGCTCGGCCCGCTCGGCCGCCCGGGTCAGCGCCGCGATCGCCTGCCCACGAATCTCTTCGGTGTCGGGGGCACCGGGGACGGCGTTCAGCGCGTCTAGGTAGTGGCGGGCGATGACCTCCGTGACTTCCTCGCCGTCGCCCGGGAAGGCGCGGCGCAGATGGGCGGCCACTATCAGGTGGCGGGCCTTGCGGTCGCGGCGGGACAAGGTGTCGTAGGCGACCTGGCGCAGCATGTGCTGGGCGAAGCCGTAGCTGCCCTTCTCCGGGGACAGCGGGTCGGCGGACACAGTCAGCACCTCCCGGCGCACCAGCTCATCCAGCCCAGCCCGCACCACGGCCTCGTCCTGGCCGGAGACCGCGGCCAGCGCCTCGGCGGGGAAGGTGGTGCCCAGCACCGCGGCGTCGGCCACCAGCATCCGTACCCCCGGGTCCAGGGCGTCGAGGCGGGCGGCCAGCAGCGCGTGCAGGCTGTCGGGCACGGCCAGTTCGCCGACCTCACCGGTCAGCCGGTAGACCCCTTCGACAGGCTGGACGATGTCGCGGTCGATCAGCGACCGGATGGTTTCCACCGCGAACAGCGGGATGCCCTGCGCCTGGCCGGTGATCTTCGCCCGGGCCGGGGGCGGCATCCCCGGCACCAGCGCCTCGACCAGGGTGTCCATTGAGGCTGGGTCCAGCGGGTCCAGGGTCAGGACGGTCCGGTTGCGGCCGGCGCCGAACCCCGGCCGGATCTCGCCGAGCTCGGGCCGGGCCAGCACCAGCACGAAGATCGGCAGGTCCCGCACCCACTCGGTCAGGTAGTCCAGGAAGTCCAGCAGCCCGGCGTCGGCGTACTGGGCGTCCTCGGCCACCAGCACCACCGGCTGCACCGCCGCGAGCCGCTCGAAGAACACCCGCCACCCGGCGAACAGCTCCTCCCGGCCCAGCGGCCCCCCGCTATCGCCGGCGAACGCGGTGCCGAGCAGGCGGGAAAGCCGCACGCCGACATAGGCGCGCTCGGCCGGGTCCGGGATGAACTCCGCCAGCCCGGCGGCCAGCTTCCCCGCCGCAATATCACCCGGGTCTTCCTCGGCGATGCCCAGCCGCTGCCGCACCATCTCGGCCAGCGCCCAGAACGCCACCCCGTCGCCATAGGACAGGCACCGGCCCCGGTGCCACCGCACCCGCGCCGTGAGGCCATCGGCGTACTTCTCGAACTCCCAGGCCAGCCGCGACTTGCCCACCCCCGCCGGGCCGGCCACCAGCACCAGCCGCGGCACCCGCCGGTCGGCTGACGCGTGGAACAGTTCCTTGACCGTGCGCAGTTCGGCGTCCCGGCCGGTCAGCGGCGCCTCCAAACCGTCCACCCGCTGCGCCCCGCCCACCCCGGCCAGCACCCGGGTCGCCCGCCACAGATGCTGCGGCTCCGCCTTCCCCTTGAGCGTGTGGTCCCCCCCATCGGCGAACCCGATCGCGCGCTCCGCCAGCCGCTGCGTGGTCCCATCCACCAGCACGCACCCGGGATCGGCGGCCGCCTGCACCCGGGCCGCGGTGTTCACCGCATCCCCGGCCACCATCCCCTCCTGCGTCGCGCCCAGCGTGACCGCCACCTCCCCGGTGACCACCCCGGCCCGTGCCGCCAGGCCGGGCACGCCCGCCTCCGCGCCCAGGCCCGCGACCGCGCCCACCAGGTCCAGCGCCGCCCGCACCGCCCGCTCCGCGTCGCCCTCGGCGGCGACCGGGGTGCCCCACACCGCCATCACCGCGTCCCCGATGAACTTCTCCACCACCCCGCCGTAGCGGCCGATCACCGTCCGCGCCAGCGCAAAATACTGCGACAACAGCTCCCGCACCGCCTCCGGGTCCCGCGCCTCCGACAACGGCGTGAACCCCACCACGTCGCAGAACAGCACCGAGCACACCCGCCGCTCCGCCACCGGCGCCCCGGCATTCGCGGCGGGAACCCCCGGCACCGTCACCACGGGCGCCGGCGCGGCGCCGTTCACCGGGTGCCCGCAGGCATGGCAGAACTTCTTGCCCGGGGTGACCGGCTCACCGCAGGACGGGCAGGCCCCCAGCGGGTGACCGCACTCGCCGCAGAACCGGTCCCCGGCTTCCACGGGCGCGCCACACTGCCGGCACCGTTCCATCACGCCACCCCCCCAACGCCACGGCCCCGGAATTCGACACCCGCGTCATAACGTCACATCATCGTAAAGGCCGCCGGGCGCCGGCCGGCACCACAGAACTGACCCCTTGACCCCGCCTTTACCTCATCAGCTCCGCGGCGCAGTCTCGGTCGTAGCCCAGGTGATCGGGCCGGGCGAGCCTTGTCACGACCACCGGCTTGGGAGGAACATGGGCCAGGCACGCGGGCCAAGGCGAATGTGACGCCTTCCCGGTTGAAGGTCAAGGAGGGGGCCGGATGCTGATCGCGATTCTTAACCAGTCAAAGGGAGCAGTGACCGATGCGGACGTCGCGACAATGACCGCGGCGATCGCCACTCAGATCCAGGTCGATGTCGCCCCGGCCTGGGACCGGGCGCCCGCCACGGTCACGTTTTACAACGATCCCAAGGACGTCCCGGCGGGGGCATACGGTGTCGCGATCGTGCCCACCATTCAAGACCAGCCGCAGGGCGTGCTTGGCTATCACATCGAGCACTGGGGCGTGGCGGCGGCCCAGCCGATTTTCGCTAACGGCGCGCAGGCATTGACGGGCGACTGGAGCGTGTCCAGCACACTGTCCCATGAGGTGCTGGAGATGTTCATCGACCCCGCCTGCAACCTGTGGGCCGACAACGGCCAGGGAACGGCCTACAGCCTCGAAGTGTGCGACCCGGTCGAGGCGCCCACCTACAACGTCGGCGACGTGTCGGTATCCAACTTCGTGACTCCGTCCTGGTTCGACCCGCAGCCCCGCGCTGGGGCCCGGTTCGACAAGCTGGGCCAGGTCACCGCCGCGTTCACGATCACCGCGGCCGGCTACGCGAACTACGTGCACGGGGGCCAGGTGAAGCAGCAGTGGGGAACCATGTACCCCGGCTGGCGCAAGACGATGAAATCTCCGCCGAAGGCCCCGCCGATGGCCCCGCCGATGACCCGCAGCCACCGGCTTCTGGCCTCGTGGCACACGTGATAGCAGGATCGACGGCGGGGCCGAGCGAGCAGCACGGATGATGGCCAGGGCTACTGGCTGGGCGCCAAGCGAATCAAGCCCGGCTCAGTGGATATCGCCCCGGCCCGGTCGAGCAAGGGCTGGCAGCGCAGCCGGGTGGCGATGCCGCGGGCTTCAGTGATGGCTGTTTCGGCGGTTTTAGTGTCGCCAAGCCGGCTGAGGTGCTGGGCGTGGTCGAGCAGGCCGTGGGCGAGGTGGTAGGGGGTGCCGTGCTCGCGCACGCCCGCGATCGCGGCGGTGAAAGATGCCGCGGCATCCGGGTCGCCATGGTGGTCGGCGAGGCGGGCGCGGGCCAGGTGGCGCTCGGCGCGCAGCATCGGGGCCAGGTGGCCGGGCTGATAAGAGTCGAGCAGGGCCAGCAGTTCGCCGATGGCGGTGGTGTCATCTAGGTCGTGGGCGGCCCGCGCGGCCAGCGGCCACGCCCAGCACGGGCATTCGTGGGTTATGCCGAGCGCACCGACGTGGGAGA
>Ga0318565_10000560_pt1 | contig 10511 bp, 9 predicted proteins | sample GRESIP066b5f21_FD_203501 | JGI IMG/M metagenome (GOLD analysis project Ga0318565, IMG submission 203501) | Tropical soil microbial communities from Luquillo Experimental Forest, Puerto Rico - GRE.SIPMG.066b5f21 | ecosystem: Environmental > Terrestrial > Soil > Tropical forest > Bulk soil...
GGGCGGAAGCCGCGGCCCGCGGTCCGCGACAGCATGAAGTTCAGCGTGGTCATGTTCGCGCCGAAGATCACCTCATGGGGCTGGCAGCCGAGGAACCGCGCCGCGTTCTGCTCGGCTTCCGCGAGGATCTCGCCGACGCGCACGCTCGTCGCGTAGCCCGCGCCGAGGTTGGCGCTGGCCTCGCGCAGCGCCCGCGCGATCGCCTCGCCGACCTCGTCGGGCACCTGCGAGCCGCCCGGGGCGTCGAGGAACGCGAAGTCGCCCCGCAGGGACGAGAAGCGGTCCCGGACCGCGGCGACGTCGATGGCCGGGCGGATGGTTTCGGTCATCGGCAGCTTCCTCTCTCACGGGGCCCAGATTGCGATCGAATCACAACTGCCAGGCGGATCTCAAAAACCCTTCCCTTGCCCGGGCCTGCAGCGCATGGTTTGATTCAGCCCAAAATCCGACCGGGCAGCATGGGGGAGAGCGTCTTGAGTTTCCGCATCGTCCGCAGCGCCCAGGCGAGCTGGCAGGGCAGCGTGCCGGAGGGCGGTGGCCGGATATCGCTCGGCAGCGGTGCCTTCGACGGGCCGTACTCGTTGCGCGCCCGGGTCGAAGAGGGCGAGCGGGCGGCTAACCCCGAGGAACTGCTCGGCGCGGCCGAGGCCGCCTGCTTCACGATGTCGCTCGCGAGCCTGCTGGGCGAGGCCGGCCACCCGGCGCGGGACCTGCGCACCACCGCGCGGGTGACGCTCGCCCAGGTCGGCGCCGGCTTCGACATCACCCGCATCGAGTTGCGCACGGTCGGCGACGTTCCCGGGGTCGACCAGGCTTCCTTCCGTGACCTGGCCGAGCGGGCCAAGAACTGCACGGTCGGGCGCGCCCTGGCCGGCATCGAGATGACGCTCGAGGCGAGCGTGGCCGGCGGCTGACGATCGCGGATTCCGGCCGTCGGCTCGCCCGGTGGGGAAGCAACAGTGACACATCAGAGAAAGAAAGGGAGGGCGTATCCATGAAGAGAAGCGCGATCATCGCCGCGGCGGCGCTCGGTGCGCTCGTGGCGGCTGGCTGCGGCAGCAGCAGCAGTACCACCGGCGGCGGCAGCGCCAGCGGCACCACCAAGGCGTGTGTCGCCTCGATCGGCCTGGAGGCGCCGATCACCGGCCCGGTGGCTCCGCTCGGTCAGGAGCAGCTGCACTTTGCGCAGCTCGCGATGATCACCGACAACCTGGCCAACAAGACGAGGATCACGCTCGTCCAGGGCGACACCCAGCTGAATCCCGCGATGGCGACGACCGTCACCCAGCAGTTCACCTCGAACAACAAGATCGTGGCGGTGGTCGGCCCGGCGGGCAGCCAGGAGGTCGAGGCGGTCGGGCCGCTGATGGACCGGGCGGGGCTGGCGTTCATCTCCGGGTCGGCGACTAACGCCTCGCTCACGACGGGCAAGTACCCGACGTTCTTCCGGAGCGTGTCCAAGGACAGCGTGCAGGGACCGCAGGACGCGAACTACATCGTGAACACCCTGCACCCGAAGGCCCTGATGATCGTCGATGACCAGGAGGCCTACTCGACCGGCCTGGTGTCCGCGATGGTCCCGATCTTCAGCGCGGCCGGGATCAAGGTCGACCACGAGTCGGTCTCGCAGAAGACCACCGACTTCTCCTCGCTGGTGGCCAAGGTCACGCCCGACACGACGGTCGTGGTGCTGCCCTGGCAGGTCGCGGCCAACGCCCAGCAGTTCGGCAAGGACCTGGCCCAGGAGCACAAGAAGGCCGTGATCTTCGGCACGGACGGGCTGTTCTCGCCGGGCACGTTCACGATCAGCGGCTCGTATGTGTCGTCGTTCGGCCCGGACATCACCGCCATTCCGGCGGACTCGGCTATCGCCGCGGCCGCGAAGGCGAAGTACGGGACGTTCGGCACGTTCGGCCCGCCCGTGTACGCGGCCACGCACGTGGTCGACGAGGCGATCGCCTCGGTGTGCAAGTCCGGCCAGACCCCGAGCCGGGCCAATGTGCTGGCGGCGATCAAGAACACGAACGAGGCGACCTCGATCCTCGGGCAGCCGATCAAGTTCGACTCCCACGGGGACGTGGTCAACGGCAAGTTCTTCCTCTTCAAGATCGACTCGTCGGGCAAGTACGTGCTGGTTCCGGCGTGATCGGCTGAACGCAGGTGGCTGCCCGGCGGCGCGCCGGCCACGAGCAGGCGCGCCGCCGGGGGCATGACACCGGGCAGGACCCTCGCGCATGGCCTTCTTCTTCCAGGAACTCGTGAACGGCCTCACCACCGGCGCGCTCTACGCGCTGGTGGCGCTCGGCTTCACGATGGTCTACGGGGTGCTGAAGCTGCTCAACTTCGCGCACGGCGACTTGTACATGATCGGCTCGTACGTCGGCTTCTTCGTGATCCAGTGGTTCGGCGGGCCGAACAAGCTGACCATCGCCGTGCCGCTGCTGCTGGTGATCATGTTCGTGCTGGCGGCTCTGCTGGTCGGCGGGCTGGGCGTGGCCATGGAGCGCTTCGCGTACCGGCCGCTGCGGGACGCGCCGCGGATCGCGCCGCTGATCACCGCGATCGGCGTCTCGTTCTTCCTGGAGAACTCGGCCCTGCTGCTGTTCGGCGCGCAGTACCGCGTCTACAACACCTCAGAGTTCATCTCGCTGTCCAGCGGCATCCAGATCGGGTCGGTCACCATCGACAGCGTGCAGATCCTGGTCCTGGTGCTGGCCGCGCTGCTGACGGTAGGCCTCAGGCTGCTGGTCAACCGGACCACGCTCGGCAAGCAGATGCGGGCGGTGGCCGCCGACCGGGAGGCGGCCGAGATGCTCGGCATCAACGTGAACTTCACGATCGCGGCCACCTTCTTCATCGGCGGGGCGCTGGCCGGCGTGGCCGGGGTGATGGGCGGACTGCTGTTCAACCAGGTGACGCCCACCATCGGGTTCATCGCCGGGCTCAAGGCGTTCACCGCGGCTGTGGTCGGAGGGATCGGGTCCATTCCCGGCGCGGTGCTCGGCGGTCTGCTGCTCGGCGTCGCGGAGTCCTTCATCACCGGTTACATCTCCTCGACCTACACCAACCTGCTGGTGTTCTTGCTGCTGATCGCCGTGATGCTGGTGCGGCCCAGCGGCTTGCTCGGCCGGGCCCAGCTGCAGAAGGTGTGACGCCCAGATGAGCCTGGATTCGCCACCCCCAGCGGCCGACCCTCAGGTCGGGGCCGACGAGTGGGTCGCCCGGGAGGCCGGCCGGCACGAGTACCTGCCGTCCTGGATGGGGGACACGCAGCGCCGGTGGGAGCGGATCGGCTGGTGGCCCAGGCTCGCGCTCGCGGGACTGGCCGGGCTGGCGCTGCCGCTGATCGGCCTGGGCGGGTTCCAGCTGCAGGTCGGGATCGACACGCTCGTGATCGTGCTGCTCGCGCTCGGGCTGAACATCGTCGTGGGCTGGGCCGGCCTGCTCGACCTCGGCTACGTGGCGTTCTTCGGCTGCGGCGCCTACGGGTTCGCGCTGCTGTCCTCGAGCCAGCTCGGCATCCACCTGCCCACCTGGCTGTCTGTGCCGATCGTGATGATCGGCGCCGCGATCCTCGGGCTGCTGGTCGGCTGGCCGTCCCGGCGGCTGATCGGCGACTACCTGGCCATCATCACGCTGTTCTTCGGCGAGGCTTTCGTCGAGTTCACCAACAACGTGGCCCCCGGCGTTTTCGGCGGGCCCAACGGGATCGTCGGCATCGACCCGTTCAGCGTGTTCGGTCGACAGATCACCACCAATACCGGCTACTACTACCTGCTCGTGGTGGTGGCCGTGCTGACCATGGCGGTGCTGCGGCTGCTCGATACCTCGCGCACCGGACGGGCCTGGCGGGCCGTGCGCGAGGACTCGCTGGCCGCGGCGTCGATGACCATCCCGGTCAACCGGGTCAAGCTGATGGCGTTCTCGTTCGGGGCCGTGGTCGCGGCGCTGGCCGGGACCATCTTCGCCGCGCAGCAGATCAGCGTGTTCCCGACCGACTTCGACACGCCGATCCTGATCCTCATCTACGCCGCGCTGATCCTCGGCGGCGCCGGCAGCATCGCCGGCGCGGCCGTCGGCGCCCTGGTGGTAATGATCATCTACGACGGGCTGCTGCGCAGCCCGACCGATTCCGGCTACCTGTTCTACGGCCTGATCCTGCTGACCCTGGTGGTCAAGCTGCGCCCGTGGCGCAGGCTGGCCGCTGTCCTGGCAGCCACCGTCGCGCTCGGCCTGGCCGCGCACGCGATCGCGAAGGCCATCTCGGCCAGCGCCGTGGCGGGCGGGCCGGCCTCGACCGGATGGCTCGGCGACGCGTTGCGGAACTGGGTGATCGTCCCGGCCAATTCCACCGTCCTGGGGAAGTGGGGGTACGTTCTGCTGGTGTGCCTGCTGATCGCGCTCGTGCAGGTCAAGGGCCGCTGGCGGACCATCCTGCTGGTGCCGACGCTCTGCTTGGCCTCGTTCGTGTGGGAGACCGTGCTGAGCGCCCAGCCATCGGTCACCCGGCAGATCATGATCGGCGCGATCCTGATCGTGATGATGATCGCCCGGCCGCAGGGGCTGCTGGGGTCGCGGCGCGTCGAGGCCCCGACGTGACCGGGTCCCCCGCGGGGCCCGTCCTGGACCTCGAGCGCCTGTCGCTGCACTTCGGCGGCCTGCGCGCCCTGTCCGAACTCGACCTGCGGGTGGACGACGGAGAGATCGTCAGCCTGATCGGGCCCAACGGCGCGGGCAAGACCACGGTCTTTAACGTGATCACCGGCGTGTACCAGCCGAGCGCCGGGGGACGTCCGGTTCGCCGGGCAGCCGATCGCCGGGCTGGCGCCGCACAAGATCGCCCGGCTGGGGATCGCGCGGACCTTCCAGAGCCTGCGGCTGTTCCTGAACATGTCGGTGATGGAGAACGTGATGGCTGCGACCTACGGCCATACCAAAGCGACGCCGCCGGAGTCGGTGCTCCGCCTGCCCCGGGCCCGGCGCGAGGAACGCGAGGTGCGGGCGCTGGCCGAGGACGTGCTGTCGTTCTTCGGCCAGCGGCTGGCCGGGTACCGCTGGGATCAGCCTGCCTACTCACTGTCGTACGCGAACCGGCGGCGGCTGGAGATCGCCCGGGCCCTCGGCACCAGCCCCAGGCTGCTGCTGCTCGACGAGCCCGCCGCCGGGATGAACCCCGCGGAGACGCACGAGATCACCGAGCTGATCGGGCGGCTGCGCGACGAGCGCGGCGTCTCGATCCTGGTGATCGAGCACGACATGCACGTGGTCGCGGGCTGCTCCGACCGGGTAATCGCGCTGGACCACGGCGTCAAGATCGCCGAGGGCGGCTTCGACGAGGTCGCCGGCCATCCGGCGGTCGTCGAGGCCTACATGGGACGTGACCCGCAGGCCCTGACGGACGCGGGAGAAGCAGCGGGGGGAGCCGCGGAAGGAACCCCGGGGGGAGCCGCCGGGGAGCCACCCGAGGGAGCGCCGCAGTGAGTACCGCGCTGCTGACCCTCGACCACGTGACCACCTACTACGCGCAGATGCGGATCCTGGAGGGAATCTCGCTCCAGGTCGGCGAGGGCGAGCTGGTGTGCCTGCTCGGCGGCAACGCCTCCGGCAAGTCGACGACGCTGAAGACGATCCTCGGCATCGTGCGGCCGCGCTCCGGGCACGTGCTGCTCGGCGGCCAGGACGTAACCAACTGGCCGGTGCCGCAGCGGATCGCCCGCGGGATCGCGATCGTGCCGGAGAACCGCCGGCTGTTCGGGCAGCTGACCGTGCTGGAGAACCTCGAGCTCGGCGCGGTGCTGCGGCGCGGCGAGAACCTCGGCGACGACTTCGACCGGGTCTACGGGCTGTTCCCACGGCTGTACGAGCGGCGCGGCCAGCTCGCGGGCACGCTGTCCGGCGGCGAGCAGCAGATGGTCGCGATGGGCCGCGCTCTGATGTCGCGCCCGCGGCTGCTGCTGATGGACGAGCCGTCGATGGGCTTGTCCCCCGCGCTCGTGCAGCAGAATTTCCAGATCATCGCCGACATTCACGCCTCCGGCGTCTCGGTGCTGATGGTGGAGCAGAACGCGACGATGGCGCTATCGATCGCCGACCGCGGCTATGTCCTGTCGACCGGGGTGATCGTGCTCGAGGGCTCCGCGTCCGAGCTGTTGAGCAGCGAGGACCTCAAGCGTGCCTACCTGGGGCGCTGACGCCGTCGGCCAGGGCGCTAGCACGCCACCCCGCGGTGGTACGGGCCTCGCCGCTGCCGCCACAATGACCGATGTGAGGCTGGCGTTCCGGTTCGCCGAGGAGCGGGACGTGCCGGCCATCGTCGGCCTGGTCGAGGCCGCCTACCGGGGCGAGGCGGGCTGGACGACCGAGACGCACCTGTTGGACGGCCAGCGCACGGACGCCGGCATGGTCCGGGCGGCCATCCGCGCGCATGGCAGCGCCGTGCTCGTGGCCGAGGCCGGCGGGCACCTGGTGGGCTGCTGCCAGCTCGAGCGGCGCCCGGACACCGAGGTGTACTTCGGCATGTTCTCGGTGCGGCCCGGCCGCCAGGGCCAGGGCTGGGGGCGGCAGATCCTGGCCGAGGCCGAGCGGCTGGCCCGGGACGACTGGGGCGCGAGGACCATGGTGATGACGGTCCTGGCCCAGCGCGGCGAGCTGATCGCCTGGTACGAGCGCCGCGGCTACCGCCGGACGGGCGAGAGCCGGCCGTTTCCCTACGGCAACGTCCGGTTCGGGATCCCGAAACGGCCGGACCTGAGCTTCGTCGTGCTCTCGAAGCCGCTCGCGGGTGGATCCTCTTGACCTCCCGCCCAGGCCGGCCCGCGGTGGCGCCGGGGGTAACTCACGATGTCCGCATCGACCGGGAGCGTGGCGTGGTCACCAAGCGGTTCTCGTCGTGGGCGCGTGACGGTCGCCGGGTACGCGTGGTCGACTTCGAGGACTGCGGCCCCAGCGAGCGCGCGTTCGAGCTCGCGATCCTGGTCGAGCACTTGTCCGCGTGGTCAGACGCCCAGCTGGACGCGGACGCGTTCGTGGCCGGGTTCGAGCTGGCCGCCGCCGAGCGGGCGCGGCTGGCGCAGTTCCCGCGCCTGGCCGCCCTGTTCTGGATGTTGCAGCTGCGGCCAGCCAGCCGGGCCAGCCGCCGGAATCCGCCCGGCACCCTCCCGCGACAGGCCGAGCGCTTGCTTCAGCCCGGCCTTGTTCCACCGCCCTACGGCCCTGGGAATCGGCATGTGTCCTGTGCTACCACTGAGGTGATGGCACAGCAACCGGGCGGCGAGCCGGCCCCGGCTCCCGCCGAGGCCGGAGAGGCCGCCCGCGATTCGCACGACCTGCTCGGGTCCGTGCCTGGGGCGAGCGGTCCGGCCGGATCCGAAAGCCTCACGACGGTGCTGGTCGCCTTCGGCGTCAATGTCCTGATCGCCGTGGCGAAGACCGCCGCGGCCGTGATCACCCAGTCGGCGTCGCTGGTGGCCGAGGCGGCGCACTCGTGGGCGGACGCGGGCAACGAGATCTTCCTGCTGGTCGCCGACCGGCGGTCCCGCCGCCCGCCCGACCGCGCGCACCCGTTCGGGCACGGCCGGGAAGCCTACGTATGGTCGCTGTTCGCCGCGGTCGGGCTGTTCGTGGCGGGCGCCGCGGTGTCGGTCACGCACGGCGTCCAGGAACTCAGGCACGCGGAGCCGGCCCAGAACTTCGCCGTCGGCTACATCGTGCTGGCCGTCTCGTTCGTCCTGGAGACCGTCTCCTTCCTGCAGTCGGTCCGGCAGGCCAAGCCCGAGGCCGAGTCGATGCAGCGGGACCTCCTCGAGCACGTCCTGGCCACCTCCGATCCCACGCTGCGCGCGGTGTTCGCGGAGGACTCCGCCGCCCTGATCGGCCTGGTCATCGCCGCGGCCGGGCTGGGCCTCCATCAGCTCACCGGAAATCCCGTCCCGGACGCGGTCGGGTCGATCCTGATCGGCGCGCTGCTCGCCGTCGTCGCGGTCATCTTGATCAACCGCAACCGGCGTTTCATCGTCGGCCAGGAGGCCGACCCCCGGGTGCGCAAGGCCGTCATCCAGGCCCTGCTGGCCGAGCCGGAGGTGGCCCGGGTGACCTACCTGCGGCTGGAGATCGTCGGGCCGCGGATGGTCTCGGTGATCGGCGACGTCGACCTCAGCGGCAATGACACCGAGTCACGCCTGGCCGTCCGGTTGCGGGCGCTGGAGGCGAGGATCTGCGAGTCGCCGGCCGTGGCCGGCGCGGTGCTCAGTCTCTCCGCACCCGACGAGCCGACGCTCATGGTCTAACCCCGACACGGGAGTTCACCCCGTAGTCAGCCACGCGGGCTGACCCCGTAAGGCCTGTGTTAGCCGGCGCGGCGACTATGGTAAAGCGTCCGTCCGAGTCACCCGGCGCCCTGGTCTCGGGAGCGCCCCGGGCGGGCGCCGTCCAGGGACCTGGTGGCACATCACCAGCCCCAGCTACGATGTGCGTCCCAGGAGCCGCTACGATGCGATCCCCGGAAAGGGCAGCTGCCCTGGCCCGGCCGCCCCTCCCGTCACCCGCAGAGCCAATGCCTGCGGCGCCGGTGCGCGGGTCCGACTACGCCGAGTTGTCGCGGCGGGTGAAGCAGGCCGGACTGCTGGAGCGGCGGCGCTGGCGCTACGTCTGGAGGATCACGATCACCGCCCTGCTGCTGGCCGCCGGGTGGGCCGTGTTCGTGCTGGTGGGTGACTCATGGTGGCAGCTGGGGGTGGCCGCGTTCGTGGCCGTCATGTTCACACAGGTCGGGTTCCTGGGCCACGACGCCGGGCACCGGCAGATTGCCGGTTCCCGGCGGGTCAGCGACATCCTCGGCGTCCTGCTCGGCAATCTGGGCATCGGGCTCAGCTACGGCTGGTGGGTCGCCAAACATAACCGCCATCACGCCCACCCCAACACCGTAGGCGCAGATCCCGACATCGCGATCAGCGTGCTGGCGTTCACCCCGGCCCAGGCGCACGCCAGCCGGGGCCTGTCCCGGCTGGCGTTCCGCTACCAGGCGTACCTGTTCTTCCCGTTGCTGCTCGGCGAGGCGGTCAGCCTGCACGTCGCGAGCATCCGAGCCCTGGCCAGCCGCAAATCCCGGGGCAGGCCAGCGGAGGCGGCCCTGCTCGCTGCTCACCTTGCTGGCTACCTGACCATCGTGTTCCTGGTGCTGCCGCCGGTGAAGGCCGTGACGTTCATCCTGGTTCAGCAGGGCTTGTTCGGCCTGTACCTGGGCGCCTCCTTCGCCCCGAATCACAAGGGCATGCCCATCCTGGACGAGGGCGACCGGAGCGATTTCCTGCGCCGCCAGGTGCTCACCTCCCGCAACGTCCGTGGCGGCTGGCTGACCGACCTCGCCCTCGGCGGCCTGAACTATCAGGTCGAACATCACCTGTTCCCCTCCATGCCGCGAGCCAACCTGCGCCGCTCACAACCGCTGATCAGGGAGTTCTGCGAGCAGCGCGGCGTGCCCTACTGCGAGACCAGCCTGGCTGACTCCTACGTCCAGGCGCTGCGCCATCTCAGCACGGTCGGCCGGCTGCCCCGCTCAGCCGCGGCGCCGCCCCGGTGCCTTCCGGCGGAAAGGTGAGGGATTCGGCGCACCCTCGCTCACGCCACCCGCATGCGGTCCTTGTCGTGGTCGCCTGAATCGTATTTCCTCGTCCTGTGGTACTTGCTCGGGATCCGGCGGGAGGAGCCCGGTATGTATCCACCGGTCATCTGCCGTCGCCGCGCCAGGTACAGGCGGCCGTGGACGAGGCCTACCGGCGTTACCGCCCGGAGGCCAGCGGGGCGACCTCGCCGACCTACCCGGCGCTGAGCCGGGTGCCCGGGGACCTTTTCGGCATCTGCCTGGCGGGCACCAGCAGCCGCATCTACCGGGCCGGGGACGCCGGGCACGAATTTGCGATCATGAGCGTGGCCAAGCCGTTCGTCTTCGCGCTGGCGTGCCAGGCGCTCGGAGCCGAAGAGGTCAGGCAGAAGATCGGGGTCAACGCGACCGGGCTCCCGTTCGACTCGCTGGCCGCGGTCGAGCGCAGCGCGGACGGCAGGTCCAATCCCATGGTGAACGCGGGCGCGATCGCGGCCACCAGCCTGGTGCCGGGGGATGGCATCGAGGCGAAATGGCGGTTCATCCGCGAGGGGCTGTCCCGTTTCGCCGGGCACGGCCTTCGGCTCAGCGACGAGGTCTACGCTTCCGCGTCGGCGACCAACCACCGCAACCGCGCGATCGCGAACCTGCTGGCGAGCCGGGGCCGGATTTACTGGGACCCGGCGGAAACGGTGGACCTGTACACCCGGCAGAGCTGCCTGCTGGCCACCGCCGAGGACCTCGCGGTCATGAGCGCCACCCTGGCCGACGGCGGGGTCAACCCGGTCACCGGCACGCGGGCCGTGACCGCAGGCGTCTGCCAGCATGTGCTCGCGGTCATGGCGACCGCCGGGATGTACGAGACCTCGGGCGACTGGCTCTTTGACGTCGGGGTCCCGGGGAAGAGCGGGAT
>Ga0318565_10000567_pt1 | contig 10478 bp, 7 predicted proteins | sample GRESIP066b5f21_FD_203501 | JGI IMG/M metagenome (GOLD analysis project Ga0318565, IMG submission 203501) | Tropical soil microbial communities from Luquillo Experimental Forest, Puerto Rico - GRE.SIPMG.066b5f21 | ecosystem: Environmental > Terrestrial > Soil > Tropical forest > Bulk soil...
GTCCTGACCACCATGCGCGAGCATTACGGAGAGATCCGCGCGCAAGCGGTGACGGACCACGAATGGATCGCACTGACCGCGCAACGCGGTTGGATCGCGTTTCACAAAGATGACAGCATTCGCCGCAATGAGGTTGAGCGTCAAACAGTCGTCGATACCGGTGCCCGCATGTTCTGCGTCCCGCGCGCCGACCTAACGGCAAGCGACCTGGCGGGACGGTACATCGATAATCTTGCAGCCATCACACGGGCAGCCGAATCTGCTGGCCCCTTCATCTATCTCGTCTACAACGACAGGATCGAGCGGTTCGTTTGACTACTGCCGCCCCGCAGACCCGCCGCCGGTGCGTCAAGCGGCGCGCGGACCCTGACAACAGAGTCCCGAGGTTTGCGATCACCTGGCCGAGAGGCAAGCATGATCCAGATCGGCCATCAGATGGTCGAGGATCGCTTCCTCGTGGACCGCGATGCCGTACTGGCGGTACAAGACGCGGAGTTGCTCAAACTCATTCCCGGTAGGCGCCTCAGGCTCGAAGTCGAGACCGAGCTGCGTGGCGTACGTCGCGGCGTCGTACCGCCACCCGCTCGCAGCCGGTGCCGCCGAGCGCACCTGGTCCACGATGGCCAACCCAGCAGTGTCGAAGTCAGCCCGTTGCCTGATCATGCATTTGGCATCAGACAGGCCTGCGATCAGGTCGAGGGCTGCGTTTGCGGGATAACCGTCGGTGCAGACCACCGGCGGGCAGTCGGCGCCCAGCCGGTCAGCAGCGGTCTCAAGCACGGTGACGTTCTCGCACACAAAGATCGTCGCCCCCGCCGGAGCCGTCCACCGACCGGTTATCGACCGGAGGGTGAGCCAAATCGGTTCACCTGGCGTCGCCGCGCTCCAACGTACTGCCGGCGCGTCACCTGCCAGCGGCAGGTTGAGCACAAGCACCCGCGACGACACACCGTCGCACTTCACACCCACGCGCGCCCATGTGAGTCGCCAGTCCCGGCCGGCACGAAGTGGTCGCGGCATGCCGTGCTCCGCAGCGATTAACCGGACCACCCCCCGGCCGAGGAGCTTGTCATAGTCGAGGGCGTGTGCGTCATAGTTGCCGACGTTTGCGGCAAGTTGCGCCAATGGCATGGCACCGCCGGACCCGGGCAGTTGGCTACACACTACGGCGACCTGCTCGGCGAGTGCCAAAAGCTCACCCGAGCCCGCCTTCGGCAGCCCCTGGTCGTCGAGCCAGAGCTGTACGGCTGAGCTTCGGAGTCCTACACCTTCGAGCAACTCGACGACCGCCGCACGTTCCTGTTGCGTCGCGGTCCGCGCGGATGCTCTTTCGTCAGCCCGCTGCTGACGGACGTTCACCAGCGGCTTGCCGTCGATGCCTTCTACTAGGCCACGGACGGTTAGACCATGTTCGGCCAGTACCACAGCGAGGTCCTGCAATCGCACCGCTCGATCGCTGATCTCCCACGGCGTACCCAACAATCGCGCCACCTCGCGGCGCTGTTCGGTGGTCAGCTCAACGCGGAGAGTGCCTTGCTCGGTCCTGACTCCTTTCGCCGCACGGCCGCGAACTTCCTGCAGCACCAGGGCCGGGCCCGGCAGCCGCGCCCATTCGAGCAGCCCGGCGGGAATCTCAATCATCCGACGCCTCGTCGCCTGCGAACAGACCTTCCGCTACGGCGGCGTCAGCGGGGCACTGGCCCACTCCCAGTCTGTCGACAGAGAGCTGGTTCAGCGTGCCGCCGCACCACAGATATGGCTGGCTGTCCACGCCAGCGACGTGCGGCTGCCGGGCCAGGTCGTAGATCGCCACCGCCGGCACGGTCGGATACGTGCACCACTCGTCATGCGCGGTCAACATCACGTCGAGTTCGAAGTCGACGGTGAGTCCCATGAACGACGCCTTGACGGTCGCGTCGACGCCGGTCATCGCCTCGTCCAGCCATACACAGCGAGGCGCGTGGCCGCCAGCGGCGTCGTACGCGACAACGGCCGCCGCGAACAGCGGCTGGGCCAACAGCACGACCTTCTCACCGCCGGACTTGGCGCCGTGCTTCGCCGCGTCAAACAACGCCCAAGTTCCACCGGCTCCCTGTCGGTACTGCAGCGCCAACCGCAGCCAGCGTCGATAGTCAAGGGCCAGGGCCAACTGGTCCTTCCAGTCGGCGGTACCTTCGGCGTTCGCATCGTCACGGGCTTTCTCAATCTGCCGCCGCAGGAAATCCCGCACCATGTCCTGCCGTTCTTGCGTGAGCTGCTGGTATCCCTGCCGCAGCGCGTTGACCACCGCGCCGGCATCCGGGTCCTTGGAATCGGCCTCCCACAGCACGCGCACCACATGGCCGTGCCGGGTGGGATGCGCAGCGAGCCGGTCGTTGATCCGCCGGAATGTGCGCGCGGAGTAGTCGAGACGATCCTTGAGGTGCTCGATGAACGCCGATCCCAGCAGCGTGGTAAGCACCCGCTGCTGCTCGGCGTCGAACCGCTCCTGCTGCTCCCTGACGCGTTCGGTGAGCGCGTCGGCCGCCGCAGGTGGCGCCAGCCAGCCTCGTTCAGGGTCGACGAGCACTACGATCCGCGGCAACTCACCTGCGTCCTCGTCGTCTACACGCGCGTCCCGGTCCGGCAGCAACCGCTGGCGAAGCAGTTCGACCTCCCGGGTGCAGCGGCCCCATGCGCGGTCCACATCAGCGGCCTGCTCCCGCAGGGCGATGTCTTTCCGCACGCCGCTTGCGAACTCCCGAGCGGCTTGGACGGCTCGTCTTTCGGACAGCGCAAAGCCCAGCGGTTCGGCGAGCCCGTGATCGACCGCCTCCCACAGCGCGTTCATCGCCGTATCGCGGCGTTGCTCGGCCGTCGCGCGTTGGCTCTCGTAGCTCTCCAGCCGGTCCTTCGCCTTTCCTTCGGCGACACTGGCGGCGGTCAGCTGCTTGTTAAGCTGCTCGATACGTTTTCGCAGCTCGGTGAGCTTGGCATCGAGTGCATCCTTGCGCCGCAGCTGCTCGGCGTGCTCGACGTCGAGTGTTGCCTCGGCGGTGGCCAGACGCACTTTTGCTTGTCGAAGTTTCTCGTCGAGCCCGGCGGTCTCCCCGACAGCGTCCTGCCAGCTCACCTCCTGCTCGGCGCACCGTCGCTTCGCCTCGTCGAAGCTCGCTAGCCGCTCGGTAAGCAGCTCGAGCGCGCTGGACAACAGGCGTAGCCGTGCGCCGTACTCGCGGATTGCTGTGCCCTGTGGGTCCAGGTCGTGCAGCTCGAAGTCATACTCGCTGGCGTAACCAGCGAATGCCGCCCACGCCTCGTCCCGTCGCCCGAGGTCCTCCTCGTGTCTGGCGCGCTTTTGATCGAGATCCCTCTCCGCTTCGAGACGCCGGCGCGACCGCTCGGCCAATATGCCAACCCGTCCGATGAGATCGCGTTCGGTCTGGACAGGGATCGTCGCTTCCTCCCGGTCGATCGTCTGCAGCGTGCGGTCCAGGTCATCGAGCCGCGCATCCAACTCGGCGAGTCGCGCTTCGAGCCCAGTGAGTTCGGCCTTGAGGCCGGCGATCTCCCGCTCCCGCGCTGCGGCCCGCGCCGCCGCCCCGAGGTATGAGGCCGGTCCGGCCGACTCGGCCCGTCCAGTGAGACCCCCCACTCGCCAGCTGCCGTCCGCGGCCAACCAGTCACTGTCATCGTCGGCCACCGCAGTGTCGTGCCATCCAATGGCGGCGAGAACGCCGCGCACGACATCCGGTTCCACACCGCGGGCCTCGTCCGGCTCGAGCACCGCGAGCAGGCTCTGCTCGCACACGCGTTCAGGAGATCTGACCTGGACATCGACGAGCAACCGGCCATCGACCGTGTCGACCATCCCGTCGGCGGAAACCCAGGCATCGAGCAGGCCGGAGGCGGCGACAGTGGCCTCGAGTCGCGCGAGCACGTCATCATCCAGACCGGCGACCGGGTTGACCAGCCGCCACAGCGGCGCACCAAGTTCGGCGTCGAGCTCCGGGCGTTCCCTCCTCGCCCATAGCGTCGGCGCTGGAGGTGGTCTTTCTGTCCGCCCGCGCGCCTGCCCGAGCTTGTCATGCACGACCTGTCGCCGATCCGCGACCGGCGAGCGCTCAAGGCGCAGCGCCTGGACCCGCTCAGCGACGTCTCGTCGCACCCCAGAGACGTGGTCACGCATCTTCTCCACGACCGACCCCCCGGCGCGGACCGCGCCAGCTTCCACATCGAACACCGTCAGCTCAGCGACCTGGTCACACCAGTCCTCGGCAAGCCTGGCCGGACAACTGGCGGCCGCGGCAGCTTCTCCCCATTCACGAATCTGCTGCCGCAAGGTCTCGGCGTCTCGCTCGACCTGTTTCGCGGCCTCTGCCTCGTCGCTACCCGCGGCCGTCACGGCTTGCTCAGCCGCCTTGACTAGCTGGCCGGACGCCTCGGCGCGGCGTTCGACGATCGCGTGCTCAGCGTGCAGAGCGCCGAGCCGCTCAAAGCGCTCCAGCCGCATCTGTTGGTCAGCGAGCAACGCATCCAGATCGCGGCGCGGCAGATGAACATCCACCGATGCGGTCAGGCGGGCCGGGAGCGCGTGGTCTCGGACGGCCTCTTCCTCATCGGCTACTCGGCGTTCGCTGCTCTTGACCTCGCTTTCGGTCTTGTCGAGCCACTCCTTTGCTTTCGCGTGTGCCTTCTGAGCGGCATCGGACCTCTTCTCCGCCGCCTCGAGCTGGCCGGTCAAGTTCCCAACGGTGTCGCGCAGCCGTTCCACCCGGTGGGTCGCCGCCACGGCGTCCCGATACGACGCGGACTCCAGCAATTCCCGTAGCTGTGTGTCCCGATCACTTTCCAGCCGATGGGACGTGGCCAGCTGCCGGGCCGCTGCGTTGACCTCCTCCTGCGCCTCCCGCAGCGTCTTCTCCGCCTCGTTCCTCGCGCGAGTGGTGTTGTCCAGCGCAGTGGTGGCCTGAGTGAACTCGTCCGCCCGCTGCCTCAGAACGGCGCGTGCCCACGGCCGCCAGCCCGCCCGGACGAACTGCGCGACGGCCGCCGCCGCCTGCTGCGTCTGCTCGACTGCCCCGCGTAGCTGCTCGAGATGGTCCCACCCGTCGGCCAGCTGCGTGACCTCGTGTGTGGCCAATGGCGGCAACGCCTCCCGCAGCGTCTCTTCGAGCACTGTGGGGCTCAGGCGCTCGCCCAGCTTCGGCTTGCGCAGCTGCTTGAGCAGATCTGTGAGGTTGTCGTAGGAGGGCGCAGACAGGCCAAACAACTCTCGGGCCAAGCGATCTCGGTACGCCGAGGCGCTAGGTGGCAGCGACACACCGTCGAGCTTCCGCAGCTCCTTCTGCTCCAGGGCGCGCCCGCCGATCATCAGCTGCAGTTCCTTGCCGGGCCGCAAGCTGGTGACGAAGTGCCATGTAGTCACGCCTGTGGTTCCCGTACCTCGCCGTGCGCTCATTCCCATGCCGCAGACAAAGAAGCTGGCTTGCCCGTTCTCGTCCAGCCGTCCGAACTCCGCCCAGGCATAGCCGAGCCCAGAGTCGGCAGGCGGCCGTGGGTCGTCCCCCTCGCCCGTGGGCAGCAGGTTGAACCGCATCGTGCGGTGCTGAGAGCCGAATGGGTCGAGTACTGAAGGCGTGATCTCGCCCCGCAGCAGCATGAGGGTGGTGAGCTCGAGCACTTTCGTCTTGCCCGCCCCATTGCCACCGCGGAGCACCAGCCGACCGTCGGCAAACCAGAATTCGGCGTCGTCGTACTCCCACAGACCGACGATGCCCACCCGCAGTGGCTGCCACCTGTCACGGACCGGCTCGGGCAGTCCACCTTCGAGCGCGGCGGCGAGCCACTCTTGCCCCTGCCGGAAGACGTCGCTGTCCAGGACCGTCATGGGCCCCCATTCTCGTCCAGTCGCGCCGTGACTGATACCACGGATGGATTGCGGAACCGGGCCGACGGTGGAGACAGCCACCACCCTCCACCATCCTCGGGGCGGAGCAAATCCAGCGCACGCAGCAGTTCGACCGCACGGTCTCGCGTCGCGATATCGGTCTCCAACTCCTTGGTCAGCGCTTTCGGGTGACGGAAGCGCACTTCGGCGGCGGCCTGCATCAGCTGGTCTTCAGTCACCCGCCCGTGCTCGTCGGCGCGGTTTCGGAGCTCTTCCAGCACCATCAGGCTGGCAAAATCGACGCTTCGCAGCCGGGGGAACGGCAAGTCGGTGTCGGTCTCCTCTGATGCCACCAGCGCCAGTCCCTCCGCCCGCTGCTCCACCACCCAGCCGGTCATCTCGCTGCACCAGGCAACGATGCGGTGACGCTGGTTAGCCAGATATGTGCGTTCTGCGTCCCCGAGGTCGTCGAGCAGGCACGCCGGCAGCTCAAGCAGCCGCTCGCTGCATCCGTGGCCGCGGCCCGGTCGAGGTCGTCGCCGCGCTCGCCCAACGCCGCGCGCAGTGCGACGGGATCAACCAACCGGAGCAAGAGCTGCCGCACCACCTCATACGCGCCGCCGACTGCGTCCCTGTGGTGGGCCCAGCCCTCGCGGCGATCCTCGTCATCACGATCCACCGGACGTAATACCCCGGCCTGAACCAGCAGGCCGACCGCCTTTACGAACTGTGACCGATCGATGAACCGGTCGGCGTCATAGACCGCCAGACCGACGTCATCCCGCCGCGTGAGCACGCGAACCCGATCGGACAGTTCCTGGGTGGTGGTGACATCCTCGGCGTCTTCGGCGACCGCTGCGCCCAGAACCGCGAGGGTGAGCACGCGTCGTCCCGGCGCGGCGTACCGTTGCGGCGCCACTACGTCGTTGCCGATCGGTCGCCTGAACAAGCGAGCTGCCGACTCTGTGACCACCAGGTCGTAATTGAGCCGACTCTTGAACCAGTCGACAAGGACGGGCCGGTGGCGAGGGTTGCGTACCAGTGCAAACAGCTCGGGATAGCGCCAGCGGTCCAGCACCGGATGAGCGAGCAGACCGGTGAAGGCACGCTGGCGCTCGGCCGTGTCCCGAGTCATCGCAGCAACTCCAGCTCGAACTGCCAGTTGACCGCCGCCAGACGCCCGCGCGGGCTCAGGAGAGAGACTGTCGTCGGTCCGTTGATCGGCGCGCTCAGCGTCACCCGCCACCGCCCGTCGCCCGTTACGCCGGTGCGAACTATGCCGTCGTCTGCCCGTGCGACGCCGAGGAACTCAAGCAGCAGGTCGAGTTCCGCCTCCGACAGCGGTTCCCACCCATCGAACCGCGTCCCCGACCGTCGCCGCAACGCTGTCTCGGCCTCGGCTCGAGCGGCTAGGGCGGCCGCCCTTGCCCGTCGCGCCGCCGCACGGCCCGTCGAGTAGTCGGGCGACTGGGGGCGCCGGCCCACGGCAGCACGCACGCCGTGCTCGCGGAACCGCGCTGTCACCGGAGCTGGCGGCGCTTCAGCCCAGGACCGCGTATGGTCGTCGGCTGCGTCGGACGGCAGCAGCAGGTGCCGCGCGGCAAACAAGCCTGTCGCCGTGTCCCATAGCCGCCAGGCGCTGTCGTCGTCGGGCGCCCGCTCGATCGCCCGCGCTAGACGCAAAAGCTCGGCCCGACGGGTCACCGTGCCACCGGTGTCCATAAGGATGTGCATATTGCGCGCCCATGGCGTCACCAGGTCGCGTAGCTGCCGCCGCAGCCTCCGCGCCTGTCCCTCACTGCCTTGGAACCATGCCGCGAGCGCGGACCAGGTCCGCTGCCAGCGCTCCGCCTGCACCGCCACTTGGTCGTCATCCGCGTCCTCTAGTGCGGCACGGCAGCAGGCGCGCCACACCGAATCGGTCAGCATCGGAGCGGACTCCATCATCACCGCCGCTATTCGCGGACTGTGCACGTCGACCTGCTCACCCCACATGCCGATGTACGAGCGCAACGTGCGCCACAACACCTCCTGCTTGTCCTGGTCTGGTCCACCGGACAGGGCATGCGCCAGGCTGCGCTGCCAGGTGCGTGCAGCGGTCGCCATGCCATGGTGCAGGTTGATGACGACCTGGTACTCGGTTGCCGCATCCCGGTAACGCCGACCCTTGACTGCGTCGGCAAACATAGCGAGCCGGTCGTAGATCGCGCGAGGGGCCAACGTCAGGTCGGCGGCCGACTCCTCGTCCGCATGCAACTCCTCGGTCCAGAACGTATGCAGCCGTGCCGCTTTCGGCGTGAGCTGGTACCTGTCCCGCTTGCGAAGGAAGTCCTCACCGGTCCGTGCCGGCTCCTGCCATCGTGTCAGGACCCCCCATCGGACAAGCTGCTCCACGCGCGCTTCGAGGTTGAATCGGTCCTCCGCCACCATGTTCTCCACAGCGTCGGCGGGGACTCGCCCGGCCAGGTACACCGCGATGCGTGTTCGGACATCGTCGTATGACAACCCAGTCAGGCTGGTGTCCTGCGCCTCAAGCAAAACGTCGACTACGGCTCGATACTGCGCCGCGTATTTCACAACGAGGTACGCAGGAACGAGGTCGGGGCCAGGCAAGTAAGAAGCCCAGTGATCGACCGGCCCGCCCTCGGGCAGTTCATCTTCATGCACGTCGTCCAGGGTAGGAGCCGCCTCAAACAACAATGGCGCAAACCTGGCGCGCGACAGTTGCTTCGCGGCTACCCCGATCAGGTGGAGCGCATCCGTGCGTTGACCTTGACGGTACTAACGCATGCGATGTATCGTTAGTTTGCGTTAGTTTGCGTTAGTTTCTGTAGATGGTGGGTGGGTGACAGACGGATGACTGTCGATGAGCTCGACCGATTGCTCGCCGAGCGGTTCAATCTGCAGCGTGCAGATCTGTTGGCCGCGTTGAAGACGCTGCCGGCGATCAAGCCTGGGGCGGCGGTGTTGACCGAGGAGGAGGCGCGGCTGCTCGACGCGGCCGGCTTCGTCGAAGATCCGGGGGCGTTCGCCGAGGCGGCGGCCGACATCGTGGCTCACACCGCTGTGCTGATCAACACGGCCTATACCGGCCCGCAGGTCGCCGCGCTGCTCGGCATCAATGAATCCCGAGTGCGCCAGCGCCGGTTGGCGCGCACGCTGTGGGCGATCGAGAGCGACGGGGCCTGGGTGTACCCGGCGATTCAGTTTGAGACCAATCTCAAGACGGGCAAGCCCGACAAGCAGATCCGAGGGCTGGAGCAGGTGTTTCAGGCACTGCCGGCGGGGCTGCATCCGACCGCCGTCACCGGGTTCGTGCGGACCCCTCAGACCGAGCTACAGGTCGGTGGGCGCCCGTTGTCGGTTCTGGAATGGCTGCGTAGCGGCGGGCCGGTCGAGCCGGTTCTGCGGCTGGTCGAAATTGCCGACTGGGCGAGCACGTGAGCGATGCTCCCACGTTGCCCGAACCTCCGCCACCCGATGGTCTTCGCGAGATCGGTATTCGCGATGACGAAGTCCGGCGCATCGACACGACGGAAATCTGGTGGCGCGTCCATCGAACCGAGGGGGTTCACGTGTTGGCGTGGAACGAATTTCGGCATTTCGGGCCGGTACTGCGGTTCGATCCGCACCCACCGCCTCCTGCAGAACACGCCGACAAGGCCGTGTGGTACGCGGCATCGACCCCGGGGGCGGCGCTCGCGGAAGCGTTTCAAGTTGATCGCACCATCGACCGCCGGCGTGGCCGGCCATACCTGACCGGCCTAGCGTTCACCCGCCCCCTTACCGTGTTGGATCTGGCCGCCGACAGCGAGGGTGCGTGGGCTACCCGCGCCGGCGGCACATTCGCGATATCGACAGCGGCGCACGCGATTACCCAGCAGTGGGCGTGCGCGATCGTGGAGGCGTTTCCCGATCTCGATGGTGTGCGCTACAACAGCCGCTTCGCGGGAAACCCTTGCATGGCGCTATTCATGGCCGCGCATTCGGCGATGCCGATGCAGCCGGTGGTGTCGTTGCCGTTGACCCATCCCGACCTCGGCAGCCGACTCGCCGGCGCCGCTCGGCGTATCGGCTACAGCGTCATCTGACCGACGACGAACGGCGATGGTCGTCGATCGTTGGTGGAACTGCGATGAACGACGCGAGTACCGCGATGTGTGGCGCCAGCTGACGGCCGCCCGCGCAGGCATAGACACCGGGCCCCGGCAAAGGGCGCCACAGACGCGCAGCCCGAACGAGATCGCGTCATGGCGCGAGCTCGCGCGTTTCACCACGGGCACACGTTCCCCCGGGAAGGGATAACCGCTAAGCCGCCAAGGAGGCAGCCACATCCTTGATCAGCGAAGACTAAAGTTCAGGCGACAGAATGGCTAATTAATGACCAATGCTAATGTTCCCAAATCCGTTCCCATCGGGCATGAAAACGGCCCCCGGAGACGTCTCCGGGGGCCGTTTTGCCTGGTAGCGGGGACAGGATTCGAACCTGCGACCTCTGGGTTATGAGCCCAGCGAGCTACCGAGCTGCTCCACCCCGCGTTGGTAAATGCAAGGTTACCGAATCTCTGTCAGGGTGGCCAAATCGCGGGCTGAGCAGGGACGATTCTCG
>Ga0318565_10000570_pt1 | contig 10457 bp, 5 predicted proteins | sample GRESIP066b5f21_FD_203501 | JGI IMG/M metagenome (GOLD analysis project Ga0318565, IMG submission 203501) | Tropical soil microbial communities from Luquillo Experimental Forest, Puerto Rico - GRE.SIPMG.066b5f21 | ecosystem: Environmental > Terrestrial > Soil > Tropical forest > Bulk soil...
GTGCCGCTGGCACCTCGGGAGCCGCAGGCACCTCAGGAAGCGCAGGCACCTCCGGCACCGCGGGCACCTCGGGCGCCGCAGGGACCTCGGGCAGCGCCGGCACCTCGGGAGCCGCGGGCACCTCAGGAGGCGCGGGGACCTCGGGAGCTGCGGGCACAACGGGAGCGGCAGGCACCTCGGGAACTGCGGGCACCTCGGGCAGCGCCGGCGCGTCGGGCAGCTCAGGCACCACAGGCACCGGCGGAAGCGCCCCCGGGTGCGGCGGTCCGGGAGCGCCCTGCTGCGCGGGGAACAACTGCGACCCCGGCGCGGTCTGCGACAGCGCCGGCATCTGCGCGCTCTGCGGCTCGCCCGGCGGCATCTGCTGCGCGAACAACACCTGCGCGAGCGGCGCCCGGTGCACGACCTCGGGCGGGGCCGGCACGGCGATGATGTGCTTCGCGTGCGGCGCCGCCGCCGGCGACATCTGCTGCGCGGGCGGGGCCGCGACCGCCTGCGGCACGGGGCTCGTCTGCCAGGGCATGAGCGCGACGTCGACGGGGATGTGCGCGACCTGCGGCGGCACCGGCGATCTCTGCTGCGCCGGGAACACCTGCTCCGCGGGCAACTACTGCCCGGCGGGCACGCCGCGGACCTGCGCGGCCTGCGGCGGCGACGGCCAGCCCTGCTGCCCGCGCACCGGCGGCGGCGGACCGGGCGGCCCATTCGGCGCCGGCACCTGCAGCACCGGGCTCGCCTGCGTGGCGGGGGCGACCGGCGCCGCGGACTCGTGCAGCGCGTGCGGTGCGGCGATCGGCCAGCCCTGCTGTGGGACCGGCATGACCCGGAGCTGCGACTCGACCCTCAACCTCTCGTGCGTGAGCTTCAACGGGTCGTTCGTCTGCGACACGACGCCGTAAACGAACGGCGCCGTGAACGGCGCCCCGCGGATGTCCGGGAATCCCGGCGCCCCGTCGCGCGAGGCGGGTGTACGAACGCGCGTGCACTGCCGCCCGTTCGGCGATATGAAAGTGGGCGCCGACCCGAGGTTTCCGCATGGTCGAGATTCCCGGCTCCCTGGTCGAACGTCTGAGGACACGACAGGCCGTCCTGATCACCGGGCTCGGTTGCAGCGAGCTGGTGGGGGCGCCGGGATGGATCGCGCTCGTCGAGTGGCTCGCCGGGCGGCTGGTGTTCTCCGACGCGCGCGAGACCGCCGCCCGGCTGGTGGCGGCGGGGCGGCTGGCGGACGCGACGGCCCTCATCCGTGATCTGCTCCCCCACCCGGTGCTCGAGGAGGCGATGCGCGAGGCCTTCCCCGACGGCGGGCCGCTGCCCGACGCCATCCGGCAGGTGGCGGCGTTCCCCTGGCGGGCGGTGGTGACGACGGCGTTCGGCGACCTGTGGCAGCGGGCGCTGTCGGCCACCGACGTGGGCGCGCGCGAGCCCGACGTGCTGGTCGGGACCGACGATCTCGGCCAGGCGCGCGCGACCGGCGTCGGCACGCCGCTCATGCACCTGTTCGGCCGGACGGCGGAGCCGGAGAGCCTCTGCCTCGGGCCGGCAGACGCCCGCCTGCGCCTCGCCGGAGCCGGCGGCCTCGCCTGGCTCGAGGATCTGGCGCGCCGCCGGTCGTTCGTGTTCGTCGGCTTCCGGGCCTCCGATCCGGATCTGGCGTGGATCGCGTCGTGGATGTCGTCGCGGGCGTCGCGCGGCGGCCCCCACTACCTGCTCCTCGACGTGGCGGCGGAGACCGACCCGGACACCGAGGCCTCGCTGCTCGCGCTCCGCACCGGCCTCGAGGTGATCCCGTGCCTCGGTGGGACCGCCGACGCGCTTGATCGGCTCGCGCGGCTGGCGCGCGAGATCGGCCCCAGCCTGCCGCCGTCGGACGTGGAGGTCGACCTCGATGCCTGGCTCACCCGCTGGGAACAGAACCCCGCCGACCCGACCCCGCGCGAGGTGCTCGCCCGCGCCGCGACCGCGCTCCGCGAGGACGAGCGCTGGGACCGGCTGATCGAGCTCTTGCTCCGGCGGCTCGATCTGCAGGAGGAGCCGGCCGAGCAGCTGGCGTCGCTCGCCGAGGTGGCGCGCGTCTTCCGAGACGTGCTGGCCGCGCCCGATCGGGCGCTGACGGCCGGCCTCGCCGCCCTCCGCATCGACCCCGAGGACGACGAGGTCTGGCGCAACCTGCGCGCCGACGCGCGCGCCGCCGGCGCCTGGCAGCGCCTGGTCACCGACGCGGCGGAGGTGGCGCGCGACGCCGGGGCGACGCCGGGCGCGGCGCGGATCTGGCGCGAGATCGCCGCGGTGGCGGGCGACCACCTCGGGCAGCCCGACGAAGCCCTGGCGGCCTGCCGGGAGGCGCTCGCGGCCGAGCCGGCGCACGCGGCGACCCGGGACGCGGAGGCCGAGCTGCTCCGGGTGCTCGAGCGCTGGCAGGAGCTGGTGGCCTCGCTGCGGGCCGGGGCGGCCGAGAGCCACGAACCGGCGCGCGCCGCGGCGCTCATGCTCGAGGCCGCGGACGTCCTCGAGGGGCGCCTCGGCGACGTGGCCGGGGCGATCGAGGCGCACGAGGCCGCGCTGGTGATGGCGCCCGAATCCGAGGCCACCGCGCTGGCGCTCGAGCGCCTCTACGAGCGCGAGCGGCGCTGGGGCGACCTCGCGGCCCTGCTCGACCGCCGCGCCGCGCGGCTGCCGGCGGCGCGCGCCGCCGAGCTCCGCCGCCGGCGGGTCGAGATCCTCGTCGAGCACCTGGACGCGCTCGACGTCGCGGCGCGCGAGCTCGAGGCGCTGCACGAGGAGGATCCGGGCGATCGCGCCGTGTTCGAGCGGCTCGAGGGGATCTACCGCCGCGCCGACCGCCGTGACGACTACCTGCGCATCCTCCGGCGTCAGGCCGATCTCACCCCCCACCCCGCCGAGCGGCTGGCCATCCTGCGCCGGCTCGCCGCGGAGGCCGAGGGGGACCCCGACACGCAGGAGCGGGCGGCGGAGGCGCTGGAGCGGATCCTCGAGCTCGAGCCGCGCGACCCGGACGCCTTCCCGCGCCTCGTGCAGCTCTGGAAGACGCTCGCGCGGCCGGCCGCGCTCATCGCCGCGCAGGCGCGCCGGCTGGAGGTGACGGAGAGCGCGGAGGCGCGGCGCGAGCTCCTGCTCGGCCAGGCGGAGATCTACCGGCGGGATCTCGACGATCCCGAGAGAGCGCTCCACGCGTACCTGGAGGTCGAGAAGACGCTCCCCGAGGACGACCCCCGGCAGGAGGAGATCCACGAGCGGGTCGCCGAGCTGGGCGAGCGCCTCGAGCGCTGGGAGCTCTGCGCCGGCGCGCTCGTGAAGTGGGAGAAGGCCGTGGCCGGCAGCGCGGTCGCCCGTTCTCCCGAGGAGACGACGGCCCTGCGCGCCGCGCTCCTCCTTCAAGCCGGGCTCGTGCTGCAGGAACGGCTCGGGCAACTGCCGGCCGCCGAGGAGAAGCTCTCGGCCGCGCTGGCGATCGATCCCTCGAGCGTCCGGGCCCTCACCGCGCTCGGGCGCGTCCGCCGCGGCGCGGGCGCGTTCGACAAGGCCGCCGAGGCCTTCATCGAGGCGGCGTCCCGCGAGGAGAGCCCCGCCGGCAAAGCGCAGCTGTTCACGGAGGCGGCGGCGCTGTTGCAAGACGAGCTGGCGCAGAAGGATCGGGCGGTGGATCTCTACACCCGGGCGCTGGCGGCCGATCCCGGCCACGTGACGGCGAGCGAGCGGCTGTGCGACATCTACACGGCGCGCAAGCAATGGGCGGAGGTCGAGGCGCTGCTCGACATCCAGGCCCGCCAGCTGGCGGCGATCGCCGAGCCGTCGGAGGAGGATCGCGCGCGGCTCCTGTCGACGGAGACGCGCCTCGCCGCCGCCAGCCTGGAGCTCGGCAAGAAGGACAAGGCGCTGGACTGCCTGGCCGCGGCCGCCGCGATCGACGGGACGTCGCTGGCGGTGCTCAAGCCGTACGCCGCGCTCCGCTTCGAGCGCGGGGAGTGGGCCGCCGCGCGCGAGCTCACCACCACCCTGCTCGAGCGGCACCGCGCGGCGCTGTCGCCCGAGGAGACGCTCGACGCGGCCATGACGCTCGGGCGCGCCGAGAGCGAGCTCGGCAACGTCGACGAGGCGATTCGCCGCTACGGGGAGGCCAAGGCGCTGGCGCCGCGGCACCGCCCGGCCATCGAGGCGCTGTCGGCGCTGCACGCCGCCCGCAAGGATTGGCGCGACTGGGTCGCCGAGCGCCAGGACCTCGTGGTCCTCGCGGGCCTCGGCGAGAAGGCGGGGCTCTGGGAGGAGATCGGCGACGCCTGCGCCGAGCGGCTCGGCGACGCCGCGCGCGCCGAGGAGGCCTACCGCGCCGCGCTCGAGGCCGAGCCCGGGCGCCGCTCGACGCTGGGCAAGCTGCTCGACCTCTACACCAAGGACAAGCGCTGGCCGCAGGCCGCCGAGACCCTGGCCGAGCTCGCGCGGATCGAGACCGAGCCCGCCGAGCGGGCCAAGATGCTGTTCAAGGCCGCCGTCGTGACCCGCGACGGCCTCGAGGCCGCGTCGCGGGCGGCGGCGCTGTTCGAGCGCTGCCTCGACGACGCGCCCGGGACCACCGAGGCCTTCGAGGCGCTGAAGGCGATCCACGAGACGGCGAGCGACTGGAAGGGCCTGGCGCAGAGCTACCGCCGGATGCTGGAGCGGCTCCCCGCCGACGCGCCCGCGGCCGAGAAGCACAAGCTCTGGAGCGGCCTCGGCGACCTGGCCCTCGAGCGTCTCCATGACCGCAAGCTCGCCGTCACCGCGTACGAGCAGGCGACGGCGCTGGAGCCGGGCGACGTCCCGCGCCAGGCGGCCCTGGCCCGCATGTACGAGACGCTCGGGCCGGACGCGCGCGAGCAGGCGATCGCCGCGCACCAGCGGCTGCTCGCCGCCGATCCGGATCGGCTCGACTCCTACCTCGCGCTGGCCAAGCTCTACGGGGACATCGGCGAGGTCGACAAGCAGTGGTGCGTGGCGGCGGCCCTCTGCTTCTTGAACCGCGCCGATCCGGCGACGGAGGCGGCGTTCAAACGCTTCCGCCCGCCGGGCGTCCGCGTACCGAAGCACGCGTTCAATGAAGAGGTGTGGCGGCGCCTGCGCCACCCCAACGAGGACCCGCTGCTCGACGAGCTGTTCGCCCTCACCAGCCCCTACCTCTCCGGCCCCTCGGCGAAGCCCCCCCAGAGCTTCGGGCTCCGGCGCCGGCAACGGATCGACATCGCCACCGACACGAGCGCGCCGTCGAAGGCGCTGAACCAGATCGCGCTCACGATGGGCCTCACCCGCCCCGACATGTTCGCCATGGAGGGGGACGCGGGGCAGACGACGCTGCTCAACGTGCAGGAGAAGGGGCAGCTGCGGCCGACGCTGCTGCTGGGCCCCGCCACCATGCGGCGCGCCAGCTTCGACCTCGTGTTCGAGCTCGCGAGCCACATGGCCTTCCTCCGTCCGGAGCGGTTCCTCAAGATCGCGCTCGGCACCCCGGCCGCGCTGGACTTCGGCCTCCGTGTGACCCTCGCCCTCGCCGGGTCGTCGCACCCGGTCCCGAGCGGCGCCAACGGCGAATCGGGGAAGCTGACCGAGCACCTGCGCAAGGCGGTCCCCGCCCCGGTGGCCGCCGAGCTCGTCGAAGCCGGCCGGAAGCTGATGGCCCGCGGCGTCGCCATCGACGTCGGCAAGTGGGCCGCCGCGGCCGACCTCAGCGCCGCCCGCAGCGCGCTGCTGCTCTCGGGTGACCTCGGCGCCGCCGCCCGCGTGATCACGAGCGAGCCGATCCCGACCTCGCCGGTGCCGGTGCGCAAGCGCCTCGCCGACCTGGTCGCGTTCTCGGCGAGCGAGGATTACTTCGCCTGCCGGCGCCACCTCGGCCTGCACGTCGCGTAGCTTCCTAGATCCAAGAGGCGGCGCGAGGCCGCACAGTCGAGGGCCGGTCCAGTAAGCGCCCACACGCCCGAACGCCGCGGCGGCGATTTCTGCTTGACCGGATCCGGACCAACCCCGTGAAATGAAGGGGCCTGCTCCGGGTCCAGCGTCAGGGGGACGATCCCGGGGGGCGACAAGGAGCGAGTACGCATGAACCCCCACGTCCAGCCCCAGCGGACGCACCTCATCGCCAACCTGCTCGCCACGCGCGGCAGCGCCGCGGGCGGGCCCGAGCGCGGCGGTCCCACGCGCCGGGGACGCCGGCCGCCGAGCACCAAGAAAGAGATCCTGCTCGTCGAGGACGATCGCGGCATCCGCACGTCGCTGCAGGAGATCCTCGAAGACGAGGGGTACGCGGTCGCGACGGCGGAGAACGGTCGCGTCGCGCTCGAGGCGCTGCGGGCGGGGGCGAGCCCGGACCTCATCGTCCTCGACCTCCGGATGCCGGTCATGGATGGCTGGCAGTTCCGGGCCGCCCAGAAGAGCGACGCCGCTCTCGCGGAGATCCCGGTGCTCGCCATCTCCGCCGACGGCAGCGCCAAGGCGGAGGCCATCGACGCCCACGCCTACCTCCGCAAGCCGCTCAGCACCGAATCGCTGCTCGAGGCGGTGAGCCGGATCATCGCCGACGTCGAGCGGGAGGCGCTGCTCGGACGCCTCGAGGAGGCCGAGCGTTTCGCCGCGCTCGGGCGGCTCGCGGCGAGCGTCGGCCACGAGATCAACAACCCGCTCGCCTACGTGTCGATGAACGTCGAGCTGACGACCAACGAGCTGGCGGCGCTCGCCAGCCGGCCGGCGGCCCCCATCGATCTCGAGGCGCTGCTGGCCATGCTGCGCGAGTGCCGCGTCGGACTCGACCGGATCCGCGACGTGGTCAAGGACCTGCAGCGCCTGTCGCGCACCTCCCAGCCGAAGCGCGAGCCGTTCTCCATGAACGAGCTCCTCGACGAGACGCTGGCCATGGCCCGCAACCAGGTCGAGCACCGGGCGACCGTGCGGAGGGAGTACGGCCAGCTCCCCCCGACGGTCGGCGATCGATCGGCGCTCGGGCAGGTGCTGCTCAACCTGGTGCTCAACGCCGCCCAGGCGCTCCCCGACGGGCGCGCCGACGCCAACGAGATCGCGCTCGCGACCGCCGCCGCCGGGGGCGACATCACCGTCGAGATCCGGGACAGCGGGGCCGGGATCGCGCCCGAGGTGCTCCCGCACATCTTCGACCCGTTCTACACGACGAAGCGGATCGGCGAGGGGACCGGACTCGGGCTCGCCGTCTCCTGTCGGATCGTCGCCGATCACGGCGGGCGGATCGACGTCGCCAGCGAGCTCGGGCACGGATCGACCTTCCGGGTCGTGCTCCCCGTCGTCGAAGCCCCGCCCGCGGGCGAGCGCGCGCCGGCGCCGGCCGACGTGACGCCGGCGCCCTTCCTCCGGCCGGCGCGCGCGCGCGTGCTCGTGATCGACGACGTGCCCGCCGTGGGGCAGACGGTGGCCGCCGCCCTCGCCGAGGAGTACGACGTCACCGTCGTCACCCGCGCGTGCGACGCTTTCTCCCGGCTCGCCGCGGGCGAGGTGTTCGACGTCATCCTCTGCGACCTGCTCATGCCCAAGATCGGCGGCCGCGAGGTGTTCGAGCGCCTCACCGCCGAGTGGCCGCACGCGGCGTCGAACGTGGTGTTCATGACCGGCGGGGCGTTCACCCCCGAATCACGCGAATTCCTCGAGCGCTCGGGCCAGCGCCTGCTCCCAAAGCCGTTCCGGCTCGACGAGCTGCGCGCGATCGTCGAGGCGCAGCTCGACGATCGCCGCGGCAGGCGCAACTGATGACGCCCGCGCCTCTGGGCGGGACGCTCCCCGCGAGCGGGCGCGGGATCTTCGAGCAGCTCGCCGACGACAGCCTGGACGGGATCTGGGCCTGCGACGGCGAGCTCCGCTGCCTCTACTGGAACGCGGCGATGGAGCGCCTCTCGGGGCTCCCCGCGGCGCGGGTCATCGGCTACGGCATCGTCGAGGTGCTCGCCCGCGTCGCCGACGGCGAGGTGCGCGCGGCGATCGACGAGGTGCTCGCCGGCGCCGACGGCGCGACGTCCGAGCTCGGCCTGCGCGGCGCGGCCGAGCCGCGCACGGTGATGCGCGCGCAGCTCCTGCCGGTGCGCGGCGACGCGGGCGAGGTGGTGGGCGTCGCCGCGACGGTACGCGACGCGACGGCGGAGCAGCGCGTCCGTCAGGAGCTCGGCGAGACCGAGGCCCGCTTCCGCAACATGGCCGACGCCGCGCCCGTGCTGCTCTGGATGTCGGGCACGGACGGCCTGTGCACCTTCTTCAACCACACCTGGCTGGCGTTCACCGGGCGGACCATGGCCGAGGAGTGCGGAGACGGCTGGGCCGCGGGCGTGCACGCCGAGGACCTCGCGGGCTGCATGGCCACCTACCTCGAGGCCTTCGGCGCCAGACGGGTGTTCGAGATGGAGTACCGCCTGCGCCGGCACGACGGCGCCTATCGCTGGGTCCTCGATCGGGGCGCCCCCCGCTACGCGCCCGACGGCCGCTTCGAGGGGTATATCGGCTCGTGCGTCGACATCACCGAGCGGCGTAAGCACGAGGTGGAGCTGCGGGCTGCCGTCGAAGTGAGGGACGACTTCCTGTCCGTGGCCTCGCACGAGCTCGGAACGCCGCTCACCGCCCTCAAGCTCCACGTGGAGAAGCTGGAGCGGATGCTGGCGCCGGCGCGCGCCCCGCTCGACCCCGAGCCGTTCCGCGTGCGCGCCGGCCTGATCCAGGCCGAGGTGGCCCGCCTCGACCACCTCGTCGGCTCGCTGCTCGACACCACCCGGCTCGCCGTCGGCGGGCTGCCGCTCAGGCTCGAGCGGCTCGAGCTCGGGCCCATCGTCGATCGCGTGGTGCGGGAGCTCGGCCCGGTGGCGGAGACCGCCCAGTGCGCGGTCACGCTTCGAAACCGCCCGGCGCTCTGCGGCCGCTGGGATCGCGAGCGCCTCGAACAGGCGCTCACCAACCTGCTCAGCAACGCCTTCAAGTACGGCGCCGGACGCCCGGTCGAGGTGACCGTCGACGGCGACGGCAGCGCCGCCAGCGTCGAGGTGCGCGATCACGGCGTCGGGCTGCCGGCCGATCAGCAGGAGCTGATCTTCCAGCGCTTCGGCCGGGCCCCGCACACGCGCGGCTTCGGCGGCCTCGGCCTCGGCCTCTGGATCGCCCGCCAGTCGGTGGAGGCCATGGGGGGGACCATCGGCGTCCGCAGCGTCCCCGGCGAGGGCGCCACCTTCGAGATCGTGCTGCGCTGCGACGCTACTTGAGCGCGGTCTCGATGGCCGCGCGCAGCCCCGCGTTCGACGGCTCGGTGCTGGTCGGGAACGACTTGATCACCCGACCGGTCTTCCCCACCAGGTACTTGTGGAAGTTCCACTTGGGCTCGCCCCAGTCGGCCGACAGGAAGCGGTAGACGGGCGACTGCCCCTCCCCCTGCGTCTTGACCTTGGCGTACATCGGGAAGGTGATGTCGTAGTTCTTGGCGCAGAACGCCTTGATGCCCGCCTCGTCGAGCGGCTCCTGGCCGCCGAAGTCGTTGGAGGGGAACCCGAGCACGGCGAAGCCCCGGTCCTTGTAGACGCGCCAGAGCTCCTCGAGCTCCTTGTACTGCGGCGTCGAGCCGCACTCCGAGGCGGTGTTGACGACCAAGAGGACCTTCCCCTTGTAGTCGCTGAGGCTCTGGGTCTGGCCGTCGATCGTCGTCACCGATATGTCGTGCAAGGACATGCGAGGCTCCTTTTTCCTAAGCTTAGACCTCTCCCGGTGGTTGGCAATCGTGGCCCCCGATCGGCCCGGGATCGCGTAACCTGCCGCCGTCGCATGCGAACGGGACGGAGGCCATGGGTCGGGTCACCGACGCGCTGACGCGCAGCGGGGTGTTTCGCGCCGCGGACGTGCGCGAGCTCGCGGCGACCGCGCCGCACTGGAGCGAGCGCCAGCTCGGCGCCGGGGAGATCATCTGGTTCGAGTCCGACCCCGCAGACGAGCTCGCGCTCGTGCTCGAAGGCGGCCTCGAGGTGACGGTGGCCGGGCAGGCGATCTCGCACGTGGGGCCGGGCGAGCTCGTGGGCGAGGCGGCGGCGTTCGTCGCCGGCGAGCAGCGGACGGCCGCGGTCCGGGCGCGGGTGCCGACGCGGCTGCTCGTGCTGCCGCAGGAGGGGCTCCGGGCCATGCGCGTCGACCACACGAGCGTCTACGACGTGCTCCTGGCGCGGGCGCTCGACGTCACCGCCGAGCGCGTCGAGGCGACGCTGGCCCGCATCTCCGAGGAGGCGGCGCGCGGCCCCTGGCCCGCGGGGGTCGACGGCGGCGCGACCCGCATGACCCGCGTGCGGCCCGCGGTGGGCGACGACAAGGTGCCGTCGGCGCTGCCGGCGCTGCGCCTGCTCCCGGTGCTCAAGGGCGCCGACCCCGCCGCCGTGCAGGCCATCGAGCGGGCCATGACCCCTGGGCGCATCGCCGAGGGGGACGCG
>Ga0318565_10000588_pt1 | contig 10342 bp, 6 predicted proteins | sample GRESIP066b5f21_FD_203501 | JGI IMG/M metagenome (GOLD analysis project Ga0318565, IMG submission 203501) | Tropical soil microbial communities from Luquillo Experimental Forest, Puerto Rico - GRE.SIPMG.066b5f21 | ecosystem: Environmental > Terrestrial > Soil > Tropical forest > Bulk soil...
GACGGAAGACCGGGAGCTGCGCGCCGAGCGCAAGTCGCTCAAGGAACTCATCGGATCCGAAAAGGAACAGTGGAAAAAGGTCGCCGAAGAAATCAAGGCGGTACGCACGCAGTTCGGGCCCAAGACCGCGTTGGGCAAGCGTCGCACCACCTTCGCGGAGGCGCCGGAACACGACGAGGCGGCGATCGAGGAGGCGCTCGTCGAGCGCGAGCCGATCACCGTCGTCGTGTCGGAGAAGGGCTGGATCCGCGCGTTGCGGGGCACGGTCAGCGATCTGTCGAGCATCGCGTTCAAGGCGGACGACGGCCCGAAATTCGCATTCCCCGCCGAGACGACGTCGCGGTGTCTGTTGTTTGCCAGCAACGGGCGCTTCTACACCCTCGATGCGGCGAGGCTTCCGGGTGGCCGCGGGCATGGCGAGCCGATCCGTCTTTTCATCGACCTCGAGCAGGAGGCGGATGTGGTGGCTGTTTTCCGCCACCAGGGCGGGCGCAAGTTCCTCCTCGCCAGCGCGCAAGGCCGCGGCTTTGTCGTCGCCGAGGACGAATGTCTCGCCAATACCCGCAAGGGTAAACAAGTGCTCAATGTCACGCCGCCCGACGCGGCGCGCGCGCTTGCGGTGGTTGAGGGCGAGCTCGTCGCCTCGATCGGCGAGAACCGCAAAATGGTGATTTTCCCGCTCGATCAGGTCCCAGAGATGACGCGAGGGCGCGGCGTGCGGCTGCAGCGCTACAAGGATGGCGGGCTGAGCGATCTCAAGGCCTTCAAGGCGGAGGAGGGACTCTCGTGGACCGATGCCGCCAGTCGCGCATTCTCGCTCACGCTCAAGGAGCTTGCTGATTGGCGCGGCAATCGTGCCGATGCCGGACGGCTGGCACCGAAGGGGTTTCCGCGCACCAACACGTTCAAACAGATGCCAGCGAACGGCAAGGGTCGGGAGGAGAGGTGATCGAAGGCGCAGGTCGTGCTGCGCCGCCTGTTCGATCGCGCGACGGCGCTTCATCCGCCTAGCGGAACCAGCGCAATGGCCGTATCGTTTCACAGCTTGGGCGCAAAACCCCGAGATGACGAGAAGGATTCACATGGATAAGATCGTCAAACTCAATCATCGCCTCAAAAGACGACCGGCTCGACAAACGTCCGTCGTTCGACCCTCGCGCGCGGAGGCCGAAGGCGCGGTGCGCACGCTCATTCGCTGGGCCGGCGACGATCCCGATCGCGAAGGACTGATCGGAACACCCGCTCGCGTCGCTCGTGCATACGAAGAGTGGTATGCCGGTTATTTCGAGGATCCTCGGGATTATTTGAAGCGGACCTTTGAAGAAGTCGCCGGCTACGACGAGATCGTCTTGCTGCGCGACATCAGGTTCGAATCGCATTGCGAGCACCACATGGCGCCGATCATCGGGCGCGTTCACATCGGTTACCTTCCGCGCCAGCGGGTTGTCGGAATTTCGAAGCTCGTTCGCCTCGTCGACGTCTATTCGAAGCGGCTTCAAGTGCAGGAGAAAATGACGGCGGAGATCGCCTCGTGTCTGGACAGCGTGCTTAAGCCCTTCGGAGTCGGCGTCGTAGTCGAGGCTGCGCACGAATGCATGACCACCAGGGGCGTGCACAAATCCGACGTCACAATGGTGACGAGCTGCATGCTGGGAACATTTCGGACCAAGGCAGCAACCCGCCAGGAGTTTTTGTCGGCGATCAACCTCAAAGGTGCCGCCGCCAGCGGCAATTCCATCCGCTAAAGTCACGTCTGCCGCACGGTTTGCGTCCGCGTGGTACGCCAGCGGGCGCTGACTTTGTCCCCTAATTCCGTGCAAGCTGCTAGCTGGCGACGAATACGATCGATGCTGGGGAATTTTCAAGCACGGCCGCGGCGGTGTCGCCGAAGAACAGCTTGTCGCCCGGGCGACGACTCACTCCCATGACGATCAGGTCGTGCCCGTGTTTCTTCACTTCGGCGAGGATCGCCTCGTGTGGCGCCACGTCGGAGTGCACGGCGGTTCGTGCGATCACGTCGTGGCGGTCGGCCATCTCGACGACATCCTTCATGATCGCCTGCTCCTGCCAGCGCGCGCGAAAGCCACGACGTTTTCGTCCATCGCTTGCGCCGGTGGCAACGTAGAGCGCGGTGATCGGGCAATCGCTGGCGCGCGCGATTGCGATCGCGACGTCGGCGGCTCGCCGCGATACCTCGTTTCCGGTCACCGGCACGAGCAGGTGCAGCGGACTTTGCTGCGGTTGCCTGAGATGATCGCCGTTCGCGGACACGATGGCGAGCGGCCCCTCGAAGGCTGAGGCGATGCGGCTGACATTCGGATGGAACCCGCCGCTCTTGCCGCGTGCGTTTTCGATGCCCGCGACGAGAAGGTCGTATCCTTTTTTTGCCTCTTCAGCGATGATCTCTCCGGTCGAAGCGCGATGCTTGCGGATCGTGACGTCGACCGATGCGGCCTCGTCGTCGCTGCTGTGGGCAAGCTTGGTGTCCTCGGCGGCCGCCTTCACCGCTTCCTCGACGCGATCACCCGGCTCCTTCTTGTCTTGTTTGTCGGCGGTCTTGTCCTGACCGGGCAGCGGGACGACCGTGATCGCGATACCGTGGGTGCCGGCCAGGAGCCCTGCGAGACGCGCTGCGAACTTGCCATTCGGACTCTGATCCACCGCGAGCAACAGGCGTTCGAGATTCGAAACGAAGCCCCGGGCCTCGAATTCCTCACGCTCCAGCCGCTTCTTCTCCGCCTTGCTCAGCGGCACCCGCGCCAACGCCCAGCGCAGCATCGGCGGCATGGCCATGGTGGTGGCGACCGCCATGGCAACGATCATGGTGAAGAGATTTTGGGTCAACGCGCCCATCGACAGTCCTATCGTGGCGATGATTACTTCGGTCGAGCCGCGTGCGTTCATGCCGCAAGCGAGCGCGAAGGCCTCGCGCCGGGTCAGGCCGCCGATTTCGCCGCCGATGAACGCGCCAGCGAACTTGCCGAAGCTCGCAATCGCGATCAGCCCAACGGTCAGGAGCAAGAGCGGAACATCGTGCAGGACGGTGAGGTCGGTAGATAATCCTGCGATGCCGAAGAAGACCGGCATGAAGAACGCCAGGATGAGGCCGCGCAGCTGCTCATCGATGTGCTTGCTGAGAATCGGCGATTCCCCGATCAGTACCCCCGCGACGAAGGCTCCCAGCACCGTATGCACGCCGATGGTATGCGTGGTGAGCGCCATCGCGCCCATGATCACCAGAATCATCGTGATCACGGGAAAGTCGCTCTCGAAATTGTCGTTTGTCCAGCGAATCAGGAAATAGACGATGCGCCGTCCAAAGGTGAAGCTCGCGATCAAAAACACGGCGGTCCCCAAGACGCTCTTGGCCGCGCTCATGAAGTCGATGGTGCCGGCTTGAGCGAGACCCAAAGTGATGGCGATGATCACCCAGCCGATCGAGTCTTCGCAGATCGCAGAGGCGACGATGATCAATCCGAGCTTGCGCCGGGTGAAGCCCATTTCACGCACGACCGCCGCCACGATCTTGATCGAGGAAATCGACAACGCGGTGCCGAGGAAGAGCGAGGTGAGAAGGCGCTGATCAGGATGCGGCAGCAGCGATTCCGGCATCAGCTGGCCAAGCGCGAAGCCGCAGATGAACGGTACGGCCACGCCTGTGAGCGAGATGCTCAGCGCCGCTTTGCCGACCGTTCGCACGAGCTTGAGGTCGGTCTCCATCCCCGTCAGCAGCAGCAGCAGGAGAATGCCGAACTGCGCGACGCCATCGAGCATGGCCTTCTGCTGGGGCGCGTTGGGAAAGATCGCGTGCTGCAAATCGGGCCACACCACTCCCAACACCGAGGGGCCCAGCACGATGCCGCCCAGCAACATGCCCATGACCGAAGGCTGGCCGATGCGGTTCATGAGCTCGCCCAGCAGGCGGCCGACCAGCATCAACGCAACGAGTTGCACGAGAAAGACGACCTCGGACGGGGCCGTCTTGGCGCCTTCGGCTGCGAAAGCTGCTTGCGCGCTCAGCGCCAGCGCGGCGAGCGCGCACAGTCCGACGCGCACGCGCGCCGAGGTGGGAAGAACTGTCGAACAGGCCATGGCTTGAGGTACCCCGGCGCTTAATTCTGCGGGGCAGCGAATGTTCCCATTCTGCCCCTAAGTGCTTCAGCATGATAGTATTTTCGGAGCACCGCACGGCGCGCAGCCCCCACCCCAATGCAATTGCAAATTATTTGCAACAAGGCTATGGAGGAGGCGAAGGATTGTCAGCATGGCTGTCTCGTCCGTGTCGCAAGAGGGATCATCCCCCGCTGCCGGTTATCCCGAAACCGGCTGGCGGCGCAGCCGCAGCACGGCCTCGCTCTCCGACGTCTTCGGCACGATCGCCACGCGACCCAAGGGGCCGCTGTGGAGGAAGCTCATCGCCTTTCTCGGGCCGGGCTATCTCGTCGCCGTCGGCTACATGGATCCGGGAAATTGGGCGACCTCGCTCGCCGGTGGATCGAAGTTCGGTTACGCGCTGCTCACCATCGCGCTGCTTTCGAACCTCATGGCGATCCTGCTGCAGGCGCTGTGCGCGCGGCTGGGCATCGGCGCCGGCCGCGATCTGGCGCAGGCCTGCCGCGATGCGTTCCCCCGCGCGGTGGCTTGGCCGTTGTGGGTGCTGGCGGAGATCGCCATCTGCGCGACCGACCTGGCCGAGGTGATCGGCACCGCCATCGGCCTCAATCTCTTGTTCAAAATCCCGCTGGAAATCGGCGTCGTCATCACCGCGCTCGATGTGTTCCTCATTCTGGCAATGCAGCGACTCGGCTTTCGCTGGATCGAATCCTTCGTCGTAGCCTTGCTCGGTGTCATCGCCGCCTGCTTTGCCGTCCAAATTGCGCTTGCCCACCCGGACTGGCGCAGCGTGATCCTTGGTTTCGCGCCCACGAGCGAAATCGTGACCAATCCGGAGATGCTTTACCTTGCCATCGGCATCATGGGAGCGACCGTGATGCCGCATAACCTCTATCTGCACTCCGGCGTGGTGCAGACCCGCCGGTTCGGCGACACGGTCGAGGACAGGCGCGAGGCGATCAAGCTCGCCACGCTCGACTCCACGATCGCGTTGATGTTTGCGCTGCTCATCAACGCGTCGATCCTCATTCTCGCGGCCGCCACCTTCAACAAGGCGGGCAAGACCGATGTCGCCGAACTCGACCAAGCACATGCGTTTTTGGCGCCGCTCCTCGGCTCCGCGATCGCGCCCACGCTGTTCGGGATCGCGCTGTTGTGTTGCGGCATGAATTCGACCGTGACCGCTACGTTGTCCGGGCAAATCGTGATGGAGGGCTTCATCGATATCCGCCTACCGGCTTGGGCGCGGCGGCTCACCACCCGGGCGCTCGCTATCATCCCAGCCGCCATGGTCACGATTTGGTACGGTGAGGCCGGGACGGCGAAGCTTCTGATTCTCAGCCAAGTGGTGCTGGGCCTCGCCCTGCCATTCTCCGTCGTGCCGTTGGTCATGTTCACTGCTGACCGCAGGAAGATGAAAGCGCTGGCTTCGCCACGGTGGGTCACGGCGCTGGCGGCCCTCGTGGCTGCCATCATCATCGCGCTCAACGTAAAACTGATCGCTGATCAGATTTTGGGCTAAACGACGGCTCGCTGCTGCATCGTCGCAGGACGAAGCGCCTCTAGCGTTCCACCCGCTTCCAGCCGTCGGGCGTGAGCCGCTCCTGCGGCAGGAAACGGCCCTTATAGTCCATTTTGCGCGAGCCCTCGACCCAGTAGCCGAGGTAAACGTACGGAAGCCGAATCTCTCTCGCGCGCGTGATGTGGTCGAGAATCATGAAGGTGCCGAGCGAGCGCGACGCCTGGTCGGAGTCGAAGAACGAGTAGACCATGGAGAGGCCGTCGCTGAGCACGTCTGTGAGCGCGACCGCGAGCAGTTCTCCGCGGCCGCGCGCGTTGATGGCGGTATCGGGGCCGCGGCGCCGGTATTCGACCACACGGGTCTCGACATGGCTGTCCTCGACCATGATGGCGTAATCGAGCACCGTCATATCCGCCATCCCGCCGTCGCGGTGGCGCGCATCGAGATAGGAGCGGAACACCGAATATTGCTCGGAGGTCGGCACCGAGGCGCGCATTTCGCCAACGAGATCGCGGTTACGGTCGAGAATTCGCCGCATGCTTCGCGTCGGTCGAAAATCTGCCGCCACGACCCTGACCGAGATGCAGGCGCGGCAGTTCTCGCAGGCCGGCCGATAGGCGATCGACTGGCTGCGGCGGAAGCCGCCATGGGTCAGCAGATCATTGAGCTCGGCGGCCCGCTCGCCGACGAGATGCGTGAACACCTTGCGCTCCTCCTGGCCCGGCAAATAAGGGCAGGGCGAGGGCGCGGTGAGATAAAACTGCGGCGTGTTGCGTGAGTGTTGGGTCACGGCAGGCTCGAACCGGCACCATTCGGTTTGCCGACGTCTCTAAGATCGCGCGCGCAACGCGTTTCGTCAAACCCCTTGTACTCAGCGGGGCGCGCGGCGCAACGCGTCGGCGCGAACGCGGCTGTTGATGACGATCGTGCCGACCAGCATGTCGTGCAGCAGCCGGCGGCGGTCGTTGAAGAAGGCCACCAGAAGGATCAGCGGCGTCAGGAACGAAACCGTGAACCAGTAAGCGATCGCATGCACCGCGCCCAGCACGAAATAGGCGGGCGCCCCGTACCAAGTGCGCATTTCGATATCCAGTGCGCGCATCCCGATGGTCGCCGATGCCGGGCTGCCGAACGTCAGGCCGTAGTAGCAGATCGCCCAGATCACGGTCGCAGGTGACAGCAGCCAGAACAGGACCCAGCCGAGCCCGAGCGTGATGAGACCGAAGATGAAGATAAAAACCGCGGCAAGCAGCACCGGAATGGCGATGATGACGACGTCAATGACGAATGCGATACAGCGGCGCGCCAGCACGCCTTCGAACAGTTCCGGATTGGCGATCGGGTCGTAGGCGTGGGGCTTGACCTCGATCGACACCCCTATCTTTCTCGGTCCGCCGTCGGTCATGACCAAATGTCCTCGCTGTCTATCCTTGCTATGCTCCGATTCCACCGTGTGCAGCATAGATGGTCTTTGCGCCGGAGGCACGCCATTTGCGCTGATGCGCCACACGCTGCTTGCCAAGCGGGCCGCGTCGGCGGCGGGAATGAGGTGAGGCATGAGCGTCACGGTTGCCGACATCGAGGCAGCGCGGCGTACCATCGCGGGCCAGGTGTTGCGCACGCCGATGCTTCCGGCGCCCAAGCTTTCGGCGCTGACCGCTGCCGAGGTCTACGTCAAATACGAAAATCTCCAGGTTACCAACTCGTTCAAGGATCGCGGCGCCCTCAACAAGCTGGCATCGCTGAGCGCATCCGAGCGCGGGCGCGGCGTCATTGCCATGTCGGCGGGCAACCACGCGCAGGCGATCGCCTATCACGCGGCCCGGTTGGGGATTCCGGCCACCATCGTCATGCCGGTGACGACTCCATTCGTGAAGGTGGAGGCGACGCAGGCCCACGGCGCCGAGGTGGTGCTCGAGGGCGAGACGGTAGCGGAGGCGCAGCTGCGCGCCGAAACCATTGCCCGCGAGCGCGGCTTGACCTTCGTCCATCCCTATGACGATCCGTTGGTGATCGCGGGCCAAGGCACGATCGCACTGGAGATGCTGGAGGACGCGCCCGATCTCGACGCGCTGGTGGTTCCTATCGGCGGCGGCGGGCTAATTGCCGGCACCGCGATCGCCGCCCGCGCGCGCAAGCCCGCTATCGAGATCGTCGGGGCGGAGGCTGCGCTCTACCCCTCGTTCTGGAATGCCCTGCACGGCGAAAACCGTCCGCTCGGCGGCGCGACGCTGGCCGAAGGCATTGCGGTGAAGAATGTGGGAGTATTGGCGTTGCCGATCGTGCGCCAGCTCGTCTCGGAGATCATATTGGTCGACGAGGCGCATCTCGAGCGCGCGGTCAATGCCTATCTCACCTTGCAGAAGACCATGGCTGAAGGCGCCGGCGCCGCCGGGCTTGCCGCCATGCTGGTCGAGCCGGAAAAATTCCGCGGCCGCAAGATCGGGCTGATCCTGTGCGGCGGCAATATCGACGCGCGCATTCTCGCCTCCGTGATGGTGCGCGAGCTCGAGCGCGAAAGCCGCATCGTCTCCTTCCGGTTGACCATCCCCGACCAGCCGGGAGTGCTCGGGCAGATCGCCACACGGCTCGGCCAACTCGGCGCCAACATTCTCGGTGTGGAGCACCGCCGGCTCTTCCTCGACGTGCCGGCCAAGGGCGCCAAGCTCGACGTCACGGTGGAAACGCGCGACCGCGCGCATGGAGAGCACGTCTTCAAGGTCCTTACGGCTGACGGCTTCCAGCCGGTGTGGATCGATACCGCAACCATGATGGAGTGATTGGAACGAAATGCTTTTAGTTGCTTTCTCCCTGCATGATTCGAGCGAGCGGGCGAATCACCCGCGCCGAGGGTGTTAGGTCTTGCGCGAGAAGGAACTGCGCATAGCGCTCGTTTGCTTCGGCGGTATTTCGCTCGCCATCTACATGCATGGCATCACCAAGGAAATCCTCAAGCTGGTGCGCGCCTCGAGCGCGCTGCATGCGATTGCGGATCGCTCGCAGCGGGCGAAAGCATCGTTCTTCGACCGCATCGATCGCAACCATCCCGAATACGACACCGAGGGCGTCTATTTCGAGTTGCTGCGCGAGATCGGCCGCAGCGTCGAGATGCGCGCGATCGTCGATATCATCGCCGGCGCTTCCGCGGGCGGGATCAACGGTACCATGCTCGCGCGCGCCTTGAGCCACGATCTGCCGATGGATGCATTGCGCGACCTCTGGCTCGAGAATGCCGACGTCGCGATCCTGCTTGCGCCCGACGCGCGCGCAGGGGCCTGGAGTAAGTGGTTCCTCAAGCCATTCCTCTGGGCGGTTGCCAGGACCGGCAGTTTCCGCGCGATCACGGACATGGAGGTGCGCCAGAAGCTTTCCTTGTTCGTGCGTTCGCGCTGGTTCAAGCCGCCGCTCGACGGGCGGGTGATGGCCGGCCTGATGTACGACGCGGTGACATCCATGGGCGCAGCGAAGAACCCCCGCGCCTCGCTGCTCCCCTCCGGCCAATCGCTCGACCTGTTCGTCGCACTGACCGACTATTACGGTTATCAGCAGCTCGTGCAGATTCACGATCCGCCGCTCATCCATGAGCGCGACCACCACCACATACTGCACTTTGCCTATCGGCGGCACACGAACGGCGAGGTCGAGAGCGACTTCGGCCTCGACAATGCGCCGGCGCTCGCCTTCGCCGCGCGCGCGACCTCGTCGTTCCCGGGCGCCTTCCCGCCGGCCCGCATCGTGGAAATGGACGAGGTCGTCCTGGAAAGGAAAGCAGGCTGGCCCCGGCGCGCGGAATTCATCGCCAAGTCGTTTCCAAACCACTTGCGCGCCGGCATCGATCCGGCCACGGCCTCGTTTCTTGACGGCTCGGTGCTCAACAACAGGCCATTCCAGCAAGCGATTTCGGCGATCTACGGCCGACCGGCGTTTCGCGAAGTGGATCGCCGCCTGGTTTACATCGATCCGCATCCGGCGTCCGCGCTGCTGCCGCGCCAGCACCGAATCCCCGGATTTTTCGCCGCATTGCGCGGCGCGCTGTCGGATATCCCAAGTTCGCAGCCGGTGACCGATGAGCTCACCCATGTGACCGAATTCAACGACCAGGTGCGGCGGCTGCGGGCGATCGTGGACAGTGCGCGCCCCCAGGTCAGTCAGTTGGTGTCCAATGTCGTGACCAGCACATTCGATCGGCCGATCTCGACGGACGACCTGCGGGCCTGGCGCGAGCAGGTCAATTCCCACGTCGCGCGCGACGCCGGCTTTGCCTACCAGGCCTACGTGCGGCTCAAGCTCGCTTCCGTGCGTGCCTTCGGCGCGGAGCTGATCGTCAAACTGCGGGGCGTGCCGGCACAATCGCCGTTGTCGCGCGTAGTGGCCGAAATCATCGACGCCTGGGCGCTCCGCAAAGGCATCGTCTACGAGCGCGCCGACAGCGAAGCGCTCGAATTCGAGACCCAGACCGCGCACCATCTTCCTGCTTGGGTAAAATACCTGTTGGCCTTCGACGTGAAGTACCGCGAGCGGCGCCTGCACTTCTTGATCAAGGGACAGAACCGGCTTTATCAGCTCATCGGTCAGGATCGCTTCGTCGGTCTCGATCCGCTGGTGGTCGATCGGCTCAAGCGCGAGTTCTATGTTCGCCTCGATGCGCTGCGGCGCCGCGAGAATGCTGACTTTTATAGCCGCGAGGTCCACGACCTGGTGGCGGAC
>Ga0318565_10000589_pt1 | contig 10327 bp, 12 predicted proteins | sample GRESIP066b5f21_FD_203501 | JGI IMG/M metagenome (GOLD analysis project Ga0318565, IMG submission 203501) | Tropical soil microbial communities from Luquillo Experimental Forest, Puerto Rico - GRE.SIPMG.066b5f21 | ecosystem: Environmental > Terrestrial > Soil > Tropical forest > Bulk soil...
CACCACGATCACCGGCTTGCGCCGCCGGATGGCGGCGTGCGCGAGCCGCAGGCCAGCGGCGAAGACCACCGGCTCGGCCGCGCCGGTCACCAGCACACCACCTCCGGCGTCACGCCAGCGCAGCACGGCCGCCCGGCCCGTCGGCCGGTCGATGCCGAGGCATGCCCCGTCCCTGGTGAGCACGCGCCCGGCCCGTAACGCCGCGGTAGCCCTGTTCCGCCGCAAGGCGCCGAGCAGGCTGGGCCGCGGCTGCGGCACGTCCCACTCGTCGGTGTGCAGCCAGCGCACCCACCACGCCACGGCAGCCACGCCCGCGGCGAGGGTCAGCGCCAGCGGGAACTGGCCGGGCAGCCCCCGGGCGGCCAGGCCCGGCAGCCGTGCCACGCCGGCCGGCCCGGCGGATAGCGCGCCCGCCGTGACCGCCGCGCCGCCGCGCAGGCCCGCGGCGGCGGCACCGGGTCCGATCGCGAGCGCCCAGCTGATGCCGCACGCCGCCGGGACGGCCAGCCACAGCGGACGCCAGCGGCTGGCCCTGCTCACGGCGTCGAACGCCGCGGCCAGCAGCTGTGTGAGCGGCGCGGATAAGACCCCGGCCACCACGGCCGCGACCGCTAACGCGGCGAGGATCTCACCGCGGCGCGGCGTGCCGAGCGGCACGAGGTAGCGCGCCCGCCGGGGGGTGCGCTCCGGGGCGAGGGGGGCGGCGGAAGGCATTTCGGGGTTAAGGTTCCCAGCCATCCGCGGTGTGTGTCCAGGCGCTTGCCAAAACGTCGGCGCCTTCGCCGGGGGCGGCCTCGACCACGATGCGGAATAGTTCCGGGCGCAGCATCGCCATCGTCAGCGCGACCGGCACACCGGTGGCGGGCACCACGAAGCTCACGGTCACCGTGGCCACCGGCTCGCCAGCCGACAACCGCAGGGTCCGCGCCGCGGACGGGGGCGGGAGCCCCATCTCGATCTGCAGCGCTGCCGCGCGCGGCCCTTCGGCGTCCGCGGGCCGCCAGGGGTAGGGGAAGGAGAAGGGCGAAACCACCCCGGTCAATTCCAGCGGGGCGGGCGCGTCCTCTTCCTCCTCGCCCGGCTTCGCGATCGGAACCACCCCAAGGGCGGCGGCGACCCCCTCGGGCAGGTAGCTGGCGGCCAGCGCGCCGGGCTCCCCGCCGACCGTCCATACGCAGCGAACGGCGAGCACGGGCTCGCCGGGGGCCAGGCGGAGCGAGCGGCCGATGTCTTCGGGCGGCCGGCGCATGGCCGCAGTCCGGCTGGTGCAGGCGAGCTGCCCGCCCATCGGGTCGACGCGCGAGACAAGCCCGAACACGCCCTCCAGCGGCACCCAGTACTCCGCCGGGCTGGCCCGGTACACCTGCCCGTCCGGGAGCCGGCGCACCAGGTGCCGTGCGGCCAGTTCGTCGATGGCCGTGTCGATCTCCGACGAACTGACGCTGTAGCGCCGGGCCAGCGCGGTGAGCCGGGGCAGCCGCCAGCCCGGCTCGTGATGGACCAGCGCGGCGGCGAGCCGGTCGGCGAGGACCGCGGCAGCCGGGTGCCTGGGCCCGCGCTCTTCACCCCGCGCCACGGCGGTCATTCCGCATGGCACCGGGAGATCGCGACGGCCACGCGCCCCAGGACGATGAGAACCAGCAGGGACGAAGACTGTGACGTTTCCGCCGCCTTAGTGAGGTACGAGCTGGTTATCACCGTTTCGCCTCGCCACGTCACTCGTCGCCGGATTTCGTGCCTTCCGGGATTCCGCCCCGGCATTTCAGTGATAGGCGGCGAAGGTAACGGGAAGTTGGCCGACAGATGTATGTGATTGCGACGAACAAGCGACGAGTTATGAAACGGGCCACCGCATGACCGGTGCCGGGCATCGGCTTCCCCGGCCTCAACGACTCGGAGGGGCAGGCTTCCTGCCTGCCCCTCCGAGCGCGCTTCATGAGGCAGCGCCCCGCCCGTTGGCCGCGTTATGCCTGGGTGATGCCGAGTGCCAGCGTCGTGGTGTGGCCGCGGTCGGCGCTGACCGTCTCCTCGACGCGCGCGCCGCGGGGCGCGAGCACCCGCACCGTCCAGTTGCCCGGTGCCGCGAAGAATCGGAATCCGCCGTTCTCGCCCAGCGGGACCTCGGCGACGAACTCTCCGTCGTCGTTGAGCAGCCGGGCGTACCCGACCTGTACCGGGGCGCCGCCGGAGGTCACCGTGCCCTCGATGATGGCCTCACCCGAGGAGTTCTCCGTCACGGCGACCCCGCCCGGCGGCGCCCCGCAGCCGTCTGGTGCGGCGCTCACCGGCCCGCACCCAGTTCGATCGGGACGCCGACCAGGGAGCCGTACTCGGTCCAGGAGCCGTCATAGTTCTTGACGTTGGCCTGGCCGAGCAGCTCGTGCAGGACGAACCAGGTGTGCGCGGAGCGCTCACCGATCCGGCAGTAGGCGATGGTGTCCCTGGCGAAGTCCAGGCCGGCCTCGTCACCGTAGAGCTTGCGCAGGTCGTCGTCCGACTTGAAGGTGCCGTCGTCGTTGGCGGCCTTCGACCACGGCACGTTCTTGGCCGTCGGGATGTGGCCGGCCCGCTGCGCCTGCTCCTGCGGCAGGTGGGCGGGCGCCAGGAGCTTGCCGCTGAACTCATCGGGCGAGCGCACATCCACCAGGTTGCGCTGGCCGATGGCCGCGACCACCTCGTCGCGGAACGCGCGGATCGAGGCGTCCTGGTCCCCGGCCCGGTAGCTTGTCCTGGCCCGGTTGGGGACCTGGGTCACCAGGTCGCGCGAGTCGAGTTCCCACTTCTTCCGGCCGCCGTCGAGCAGCTTGACGTTCGCGTGCCCGTACAGCCGGAAGTACCAGTACGCGTAGGCGGCGAACCAGTTGTTGTTCCCGCCGTAGAGGATCACCAGGTCGTCGCTGGAGATGCCGCGCGCCGACATCAGCTCTTCGAAGCCGTGCTTGTCGATGAAGTCGCGGCGGACGGGGTCCTGGAGATCCTTCTTCCAGTCGACCTTCACCGCGTTCGCGATGTGGCCCTTGTCGTAGGCGCTGGTGTCCTCGTCCACCTCGACGAGCACCACGCCCGGGTCACCGAGATGGGCCTCCACCCAGTCGGCGTCCACCAGGACGTCGGAGCGGCTCATGCAGGTACCTCCTTGTCGTGCTCTGGCTGCCCCATGCCGTGGCTGGCTGGCCAGATGCGTCGGATCATCACATACATCTCGCAGCCCAGGCACAGGCCGAAGGCCGCGTTGAGAAAGGCCGCCGCGAGCGCGAGAGCGGCCGCGGCGATGCCCAGCGGGGTCAAGCCCGTGGCATACCCGACCACCCCGATGACGCTGATGACCAGCCCCACCCACTGGGAGAACCGCGGCGGCGCCTCGTCCTCCAGTTCCCGGGGCGGGCCGAGCCGCGGACGTACTAGGGCGCGGTAGATCAGCCCGTAGGGCGCGTACTTCAGGCCGAACACGGCCCCGATGCCGAACACGGCCGCCTGGGCACCCAGGAGCCATGCGCTGCTGGTGATGAGCACCACCACCAGGACTAGGGCGGACAGCGCCGCAGCGAACCGCTGTCCCCTCGGATCGACCTTCATGCGATTACCACCTCTTCCGCGTCGCTTCATTCCCGCGCCGCTACGTTCCGGGAACCGTTCATCTGGATGCCGCCCCGGCCATCCGGCACCGGAACAGAAACAGCGGAAGCGGAGCCAGGGCTGGTGGCGGCGGCCGGGCCCGCTAGTTAGGCAACGTGGGTCCCGGCGTGGCCGCGGCAACACAGCGCCGCCGCCACCCGGCAGTAGTCGACCTGGCGCCGGATCGTGAGCATCACCGGTGCCGGGGGCCGTGGCGTGCCCGCGGGCTTGCTGGCGATCGCGGGAGCAAGCATGGGTCTGATGCTATGCGGGCCCATTCGGCCTGTCACTCCCCCGGCCCGGCGGCTGGCCCGGCCGTGGCCAGGGCCACCGCCGCCACGACCTCATCCCGCCGCGGCAAGCCGCTCGCCCGGCGGGTGATCTGGCCCTGCGGACCGAGCACGAACACGGTCGGGGTCCGCCGGACGTCAAGCAGCCGGACCAGGTCCATCCGGTCGGCCACGTTGATCTCCACGTGTGCTACGCCATCGTTGCGGGCGGCCACGTCGGCGAGCAGTTGCTTGGCGGCGCGGCAGGGCGCGCAGAACGAGGAGGAGAACTGGAGCAGTGTGGCCCGCGACCCGAGGGGCTGGCCGAGGTCGGCGCCGGTCAGCGGCCGCGGCCTGGTAATGGGGCGCCGGGAGCCGCCCAGCCCGGAGCCGGTAAGCCGCCCGTCACGGCGCCGCAGCACGAGCGCGCCAACGGTGGCGAGCACCAGCACGGCGGCCACCACGATCGCTCCGGCAAGCACGTATGCCTACAGCGCTGCCAAGCGTGCCGGCATTCCCGCCCGCGGCTACGTGCGCGCCGAGGCGACGACCTTGCCGTTCACAGTCACCTGGAAGGCGCGCAGGTCCTTCTCGCCGAGCGAGGCCGAGGCGGGGTACCAGGAGCCGTCATGCCACACCGTCCAGCTGCCGACCACCGAGGCGCGGCCGCTCGCGTCCACGACCTGGAACTTGCAGACGCTGCCGGCCGGCACGCCGCTGACGTTGACCTCCATTTGCGTGCCCCACACCTGGTGCCTGTACTTCACGGTGAGGTGCGTGCCCGCCGCCGGCCCGGTGCCGGTGGTCTGGCGCCAGGCCACCGTTTGCGCGTGACCGGGCCCCAATGGGGCTGCGGACGGCTGCAGCGCGTTGGCCACGGCGGCGCCGCCGCCGAGGGCCACGATCGCCACGGCCGCGGCCGTCGCCAGCGTGCGCCACCGGTGAATGCGCCGCACGTGAGCCGTGCGGGCGATCAGCGACGTGAGCATTTCCGCGGAGGGCACCCCGGCAAGCTCGGGGTCCTGCTCCGGTGCCGCCAGGCGCTCGGCCTCGACGATCGGGACCTTCCGGAGCAAGGCCGGAAGCCCGGCCAGGCTCGCCAGTTCCTCGCGGCACTCCGGGCAGGTCGCGAGGTGCTCGTCCACCTGCGCCCGCTCGGCGGGATCGATGGCGCCCAGCACATACACGCCGAGTGCCTGCCTGATTTCACGGCATCCAGCCATGCCGGTCATGGTGCTAGCCCCCGTTCTTCCAAGGCCAGCTTGAGCGCCCTGAGTGCGTAGAAGGCGCGGGATTTGACGGTTCCCGCCGGGACGCCAAGCACGATGGCGGCCTCGGCCACCGACCTGCCCCGGTAATACGTCTCGAGGAGAACCTGCCTGTGGTCGGGGCGCAGCGCTGCCAGCGCGTCCGCGACCGCCCATGATTCGAGCACGCGATCGGCCTCATCGGGAACAGCGACGAGGTTGAGTGCGCCCTCGCCGACTTCCATGGGGCGTGCCTTCCTGGCCCGGTGCGCATCAACTGCCAGGTTACGTGCCACCGCGAACAGCCACGGCCGGGCCGGCCGCTCCGCGATCGCCTCCGGATGCAGCCAGGCGCGCAGCAAGGTCTCCTGCACGATGTCCTCCGCCCGCTGCCTGTCGCCGTCGGTCATACGCAGGGTGAACCGCAGCAGCGCTGCCGCGTGCTCCGCGTAGAGGGCGCGCATCAGTTCCTCGTCGCTGACCTTGTTGGCCGGCTCAGAGTCCCCGGCTGCTCTGTTGCGCGCCACACCCTTACCACGCAGCCGGGACGCGATCGGTTCACGACGGGCTTTCACGCGCCCTCCCGGGCCGGGTCGCTTAGGTCCGGGCGAACTGCACGTGCCGGGCGGACGCACCGATCCGCAGGCCGTCCGGTGTGACATGCACCGAGGTCAGGTGCAGATGCAGTGGCAGGGTGTTCAGCGGGACCACGATGCGCAGCTGCGAGGAGTAGGCGGACATGGGCAGGCCGGGCAGCCCGGCGACGCGGACCCGCACCGGGGTCACGCTGATGCCGGCGCCCGAGACGCCGAGGGTAACGGTGGCGGACACCGGGATGCGCGCTCCGTGGTAGGCCAGCCTGCCGGACACGCTGAGGTTCTTCCCGTCCGGACGGAGCCGGAACCCGCCGGGCAGCCGCCGGTCCACGGCGCCGAACCCGGCCATCGCCGAGCCCGCGGCGCGGTCGGCGGTCACCATCGACGGCCCGTTCCCCAGCACCTGGCTGACCGACGCGTGCACGCCCGTGAGCCGGACGGTCAGGTCGTGCAGCGTGGCGCCGTCGGCCGGCGCCTGGCTGGCGGAGAGGTCGATCTGGTGATACTCCCCGGCCGCGACCTGAGTGAGGAAGGGAAAGCCGGTGATCGTCACGCCTGGCTTCGCCGGCAGCCCGTAGGCGCTGGCGAGCCGGTCGAAGATCTGATTCTCCGCGACCGCGACCGAGATCCGGTCGGCGGCGACCAGCAGCACGGCGAGGGCAGTGAGAGCGGCGAGCCGCTGGCCCGGGCAGGTCAGCCGCCCGCGAACGGTGGCAGCACCTCGATGACGGCCCCCTCGCCCAGCTGGACGGCGTCGGCCGCGCGCCCGCCTGCCTGCGTCCCATCGACCAGGAACGAGGACCGGGCCAGCACCGCGCGGAACTCGGCGGCCGCCGGCCGCCGCGCCACCGCCTCGGCCACGGCCTCGGCGAGCGTGGCGGCGTCGAGCCTCTCCTCGGCCACCCCAGCGGCATGCTTAGCGGCGGCCCAGTAGCGCATAGTTACCATCGGCACGTCGGCTATCCTCGCTCACATCGGCTCCGGGCGGTGCTGCCTCGGGCCCTTCGGCAGATCCTGGTGGGTGTCCTCCACACACGGTAAGGCGGAGGTGGCAGCGATGAGTGAGCTGTTCCTGCTCACCGATGCTACCGAGCCCCCGGTAGAGATCATGCCCGCGCTCGGCCTGCTGTTGCACCGGGTACGGGCCGGCCCCGCCGACATGATCTCTTTCGAGGACGCGACGGCGGCCGACGCGATCCTGATCGACGCGCGCCGGGACCTGATCTCCGCCCGGCAGCTCTGCCGGCTGCTGCGGAGGTTCGCCCCGCAGGCGCCGGTCCTGGTCCTGATGACCGAGGGCGGCCTGGCCGCGGTCACCGCTGAGTGGGGCGCCGACGACGTCGTGTTGAGCTCCGCCGGGCCCGCCGAGCTGGAAGCACGGCTGCGCCTGGCCATCGGGCGCCAGGCGAGCGCGGCGCCCGCGGCACCGGACGAGATCCGCTCGGGTGAGCTGTCCATCGACGAGGCCACCTACACCGCCCGGCTGCGCGCCCGCGTGCTGGACCTGACGTTCAAGGAGTTCGAGCTGCTGAAGTTCCTCGCCCAGCACCCGGGGCGGGTGTTCACCCGCGCCCACCTGCTGCAGGAGGTGTGGGGCTATGACTACTTCGGCGGGACCCGCACGGTGGACGTGCACGTGCGGCGGCTGCGCGCCAAGCTCGGCCCCGAGCATGAGGCGCTCATCGGTACCGTACGCAACGTCGGTTACCGATTCGTACTGCTCAAACCCGGTGGCGAGGACGGCCGGCGCGGCCTGCTGCGGGACGCCGGGCCGGTACCGGCCGCCCAGCCGGTACGGGACGCCCAGCCCCGGCCGGAGGCCGAGCCCGGGCGGGACGCCGAGCCGCAGCGGGACGCCAGGCCGGGGCGGGACGCCGAGCCGAAGCCGGGCGCCACCGCCACGAACGGCAGGGGCGCCGATCCCGCCGCAGGCAAGACCGTCACCGGCCATGCCCGGCTGCCCGGCACCGCGGAGGGCTGAGCCCTGGGCGAGCCGGAGACCGACCAAGTTACGATCACCGTCCGGGACGAGCTGAGCCCCGCCGAGGCCGGCCAGGTACAGCGCCTTGCCGCCGCGGCCGCGGCCGCCGACGGCGTCGGCCCGCTGTCCGAGCAGGTCCGGCTGCACCTGGCCTACGGCGGCGACCAGGGCACCTGGGACCTGCTGCTGCGGCGCGGGCCGGCCCTGGCGGGATACTCCCACCTCAGCGCGCCGGACCCGGCCGGGCACCGCAGCGGGGAACTGATCATCGACCCGGCCTGGCGGCGGCGCGGGCTGGGCCTGGCCCTGGCCCGGGCGGCCGTGGCCGAAAGCGGCCCGCTGGCGGTCCGGATCTGGGCGCACGGAGACCTGCCCGCGGCGGCCGCGCTCGCCCGCGCCGCCGGGTTCGCCGCGATGCGATCCCTTTTCCTGATGCGGCGCTCGCTCCGGGAGCCACTGCCCGAGGCACGGCTGCCCGCAGGGATCACCCTGCGCGCGTTCGTGCCCGGCCAGGACGAGGGCGAGTGGCTGGCGCTGAACGCGGCGGCCTTCGCCGCGCACCCCGAGCAGGGCAGCTGGACCCGAGCCGAACTGGAACACCGGGAGGCCCAGCCGTGGTTCGACCCGGCCGGGTTCTTTCTCGCGGTCCGGGCCGGCCACCTGGCCGGTTTCCATTGGACCAAGATTCACGAGCCGGCCGGCGGGGGCGAGCGGACCGGTGAGGTGTACGTCGTCGGCGTGCACCCCGCGGAGCAGGGCACCGGGCTGGGCCGCGCGCTCACCGTGGCCGGCCTGCATTATTTGCGCGGACGGGAAATCCCCCAGGTGGTGCTCTACGTGGACGGCGAAAATGCGGCGGCGATCCGGTTGTATGACTCGCTTGGTTTCGCGCACATCGGCACCGACGTCATGTACGAACACGCCCGGTCAGCCGCGGCACCCGAAGCCGGATAGCACCGCAGCGCGGCGAGCCGGCGCGTGAGACCGGGGGGCTCGGGCCCTCCGGTCAGGCGACGGAGCGGACCCCTAGAACCTCGTCAAGCTCTTCCGGGGTGAGCGGGTGATCGCTGGCGGCCACGGCGCTGAGGACTTCCGCGTAGAGCTCGATCTCGTCAAGCGCCACGCTGTCGTGGACACGCTGATCGAGCCGATCTCCCACCGCGCCCACCTCCGTTGCTGAGCGGATCCGTGGAACTCTTAGCAACAAGGCTACGACGCGGCCGGGCGCCCCCGCATGACCCACAAGGGTCATTCCCGGATCATGTTCGGGTGATATTACCCATGGTCCCGATAACAATTCCGGCAATGTGACCGCGCCGTGTCCCAGCAACCGATATACGGCACAACTCGCCCATCCAAACCAACGCGCACCGGGGCACCGCCCGGCGCGCCGCCCCGCACGGCGAGGTACTCCCGCCCCGGAGCGCGACCCGCGCCGCCCGGATGTTAAGCTTGCCGGACGTAACTATCCCCACCTACCTGGTCACGCTCTGCGATCCGGCTAAACCGGGATAATCGTTCGTTTCGGTTGCGCTTGAGCGCAGTCGGGACAAGAGTCGTGCCCACTCCCCCCGCGGGAGACCCCGCTTTGCCCGCTCGACCCGCCTCAGCTTGACCAGGGCTCGAAGCGGCCGCACCACCCGCCCGCCAGGGCGGATTCGTCGACGACCGCCTCCAGGCGGTCCCGTCCGTGCCCGCGCGGAGCGCATCGGGACGGCCTGGCTCATCCTCTCGGGTGCCACCATGACTAACGATGCAGACCTGAAGCCAGAGCTGGGACAGGAAGACGCCTTCGAAGTCCAGATGCGCGGCTACAGCCGTCGGCAGGTCGACGAATTCGTCGCCAAAACCCGCAGCCAGCTCCGCGACCTGGAAGAGCGGCTGTCGCGGTCCCAGGACGACACCGAGCGGGTCCGCCTGGAACTGTCCGCGGCGCGGCAGGACCTGAGCAGCAAGCCCGCCCACGAGGAGATCAGCGAGCGGGTCGGCCAGATCCTCAAGCTCGCCGAGGACGAGGCCAAGGCGCAGCGTAGCCGCGCCCAGGACGAGATCGTCAAGCAGCGCGAGGACGCCAAGAAGGAGGCCGAGCGGCACCGCACCGAGGCCCGCGAGCAGACCGAGCGGATGCTGACCGCGGCCCAGGAGCAGGCGGAGAACGCCATCGCCGCCGCGCGCGCCGAGGCGGAGAAACTGCGCAACACCGCCCGCATCGAGAGCGAGCGGGCCGTTGCCGAGGCCAACAAGGAAGCCGAAGCCACGCTCGCCAACGCCAAGGCGCAGGCCAAGCAGATGCTCGACGAGGCGACGATGCGGGCCACCGCCATCCATGACGGTGCCGAGCGCCGCCTCAACCTGCTGACCTCCAGGCACACCGAGACGATCCGGCGGCTCACCGAGATCCGCGACGTTGTCACCAACCTCGTGGCCAGCGAAGCCGCCCGCGGCTCCCTGGAGGACGAGGTCGCCAAGTCGGTCGCCACGTCGGTCGCGGCGGGCACTGCCCCCACGGCGGCCCGCGGCACCGCCGCCGGGGAGGGCAGGCGCGCACCCGGCGGCCCGCAACTACCCGGTCGCGGCGGTCGGGACACGGCACCAGAACCGGCCAGGGCCACGCCGTCC
>Ga0318565_10000590_pt1 | contig 10326 bp, 10 predicted proteins | sample GRESIP066b5f21_FD_203501 | JGI IMG/M metagenome (GOLD analysis project Ga0318565, IMG submission 203501) | Tropical soil microbial communities from Luquillo Experimental Forest, Puerto Rico - GRE.SIPMG.066b5f21 | ecosystem: Environmental > Terrestrial > Soil > Tropical forest > Bulk soil...
GCCCATGACAATGGTGCCGATCGACTCGGCGCCGGTCTCGGCCAGCAGCGGTCGGAGGATTTCCAGTGCGCCGGCCATCGCCTTGCCCGCGATGAGCATCTCCGGCACGAAGAAGTCGCCTCGCTCGAACCGGGCGCCGACCTCTTCCAGCGCCGGGATCAGCGCCTCGTACAGCAGCGTCTCCGGGCCGAGGCCGGCCGCCAGCCCGGCATTGGTCAGCTCGAGCACCTCCGGCCCGTTGCCGACCAGGGTGAAGTCGTAGAGCTGCCGCAAGAGCTCCTCAGTAGTCAACGGGCACCTTCTTCCTGTGCTGGCATGTGCGGTTCGCCGGGGCGGTGGCCGAGCACGGCGGACAGTTCCGCGGCCGCGGCCGCGCACTGGGCGGCCACCACCGGCAGCCGGGCCGGGGTGAGCCGGGTGGCGGGGCCGGACACCGACAGCGCGGCCATCACCGCGCCGCCGTCCCGGCAGACCGGGGCGGCCACCGCGACCAGTCCCGGCTCCAGTTCGGAGTCGGTGACGGCGTAGCCCCGCTCGCGGGCCGTGGCCAGCTCGGCCTGCAGCGCGGGCCGGCTGGTGATCGTCCACGCGGTCAGCCGTTCCAGCCGGCCCGCGGGCAGCGGTGCCACGCCGTAGGCCAGCAGCACCTTGCCCAGCGCGGTGCAGTGCAGCGGCACCGGCCGCCCCAGCCAGTTGGTGGCGCCGATCACATATCCGCTGTCCACCTGGGCGATCTGCTCGACCAGGCCGTCCCGTTCGACCCCGAGATTGACCGTCTCCCCGGTCTGCCCGCCGAGCCGCTCCAGCAGTGGCTGGGCCAGCTCGGCCAGCCCGGCCTCGGCGCCGCCGCGCCAGGCGAACCGGACGAAGACCTCGCCGGGCCGGAACTGGCCGTGGCCGTCCCGGCGGATCAGGCCGTTCCGCTCCAGCGCCATGAGCAGCCGGGAGGTGGTGCTCTTGGCCAGGCCGGTAGCCGCCGCCAGCTCGGTGAAGGTCACCGAGCCGTGCGCGTGCACCACCTCGGTGAGCAGCCGGGCAGCCCGGTCAACGGCCTGCGTCCCGCTGGGACTTGTCATGTGTGCTCCGCCCTGCAGAGTTCCATGTTGCGGAACTCTGTTCTACTATGTGATCGTACGGGCGGGTGCTAGGTGGGTCAAGGCGTGCCCGGCGCAGGCGGGCGAGGTGGGGTGGCGATGTTCGTCAACACGATGCCGCGGTACGAGATCCTGTCCGCCGACGCGGTCGGGGTGCTCGACCGCGGCTGGCGCCGGATCGTGTCCGAGATCGGCGTTCAGTTCGCCAAGCCGGAGGCGGTCGAGCTGTTCCGCGCCGCCGGGCAGCGGGTGGACGGCGAGGTGGTCTACCTCGACCCGGAGTTCGTGCTCGCGCAGGTGGCCAAGGCCCCGCGCGAGTTCGACGTGCAGGCCCGCAACCCGGCCAACACCGTGCACATCGGCGGCGACCACATGGTGTTCGGCGGGGTGTACGGCTGCCCGTTCGTGCGGGAGGGGGAGGTGCGCCGGGACGCCACGCTGGACGACTTCCGGCGGCTGACCATGCTCGCCCAGTCGTTCGGCCAACTCGACACCGCGGGCGGGGTGATCTGCGAACCGAACGACGCGCCGCTGGACTCCCGGCACCTGGACATGATCTATGCGCTGGCCACCCTGACCGACAAGTTCTACATGGGCAACGTGGTCTCCGGCCCGAACGCGGCCGACACCATCGCGATGACGTCGATCCTCTTCGGCGGGCGGGACAAGATCGAGCAGACCCCGGCCACCATCTCGCTGATCAACTGCAACTCGCCGCTGCGCTGGGACGACCGGATGCTGGACGCCCAGTTCGAGTACTGTGCGGCCAGCCAGCCGGTGGTGCTCACGCCATTCCTGCTGATGGGGGCGATGTCGCCGGTCACCATCCCGGCCGCGCTGGTGCAGCAGCTGGCCGAGGCGCTCTCCGGGATCGCGCTGGCGCAGCTGATCCGGCCCGGCTGCCCGGTCATCTTCGGCTCGTTCCTGTCCAACATCGACATGCAGTCAGGCTCGCCCAGCTTCGGCACCCCCGAGTCGGCCATCGGGCTGCTGTGCACCGGGCAGCTGGCCCGGCATTTCGGGCTGCCATTCCGCACCGGCGGCGGGCTGACCGCCAGCCAGACCGCGGACGCGCAGGCCGCCTACGAGTCGCTGATGACGCTGCTGCCGACGTTCCTGGCCGGCACCAACTTCGTCATGCACGCGGCGGGCTGGCTGGAGGGAGGGCTGGTCAGCTGCTTCGAGAAGTTCATCATCGACATCGAGCTGCTGCGGATGCTCCGGGTGGAATTCACGCCGCTGGAGATCGACGAGGGCTCGCTGGCGTTCGGCGCGCATGAGGAGGTGGGCCACGGGGGGCACTTCCTGGGCGCCGCGCACACCATGGAGCGGTTCCGGGATTGCTTCTACCGGCCGCTGCTGTCCTCCACCGCCAACTACGAGCGCTGGCTGAAACTTGGCGGCAAGGACACCACCGCCCGGGCCTCCGACATCTGCGCGAAGACCCTGGCCGACTACCAGCCGCCGCCGCTGGATGACGCCATCCGCGCCGAACTTGGCGACTATGTCAGCCGCCGCCGTGCCGAGCTCGGCGACTAGCTCCTGCCTGCCAGCGCTACAGCGCCTTCTCTTCCATCAGCGCTTTGAGGTTGACGGCCGCGGTATCGAACTGCTTACGCGCCAGCCGGGTGACGATGGGCTCGGCGATCTTGAAAAAGCCGTGGCTCTCGCCCCGGTAGACGGTGGCCATCCGGGTGCCGTTGGCGACCGGCTCCAGCCGGGCATCGGTCTCCAGCTGGAACGGCCCGGACGTGGTCTTGGTCGCGAACCGCTCGTTGGCGGTGAGCTCGGTGACCGCGGATGCCGACTGGTAGCTGCGGCCGAGGAAGCTGCCGATGAAGGTCAGCGCCTGGCCCAGCTGCAGCGGGCCGTCGCCCGCCCGCCGTACCTCGGTCAGCCCGGGTGTCCAGGCCGGTGTCTTGCTCACGTCCGTGATGACGGCGAACACGTCTTCCACCGGGCGCTCGATCACGACGGTGATCTCAAACTCGTTCATGTGACCACCCCAGGGGTATCGCTGAACTGCTTCTCACCAGCACGCTAGGAGCCGGCCGTTACCGCTACCGTTACGGCGGCACCTAGGGTGCCCGGCTTCGTACCGGCGGGGCTGGGACGTCCCCGGCTGCCGTCAGCCGGCCAGCAGCACGCCGAGGAACAGGGCGGCCAGCGCGCTCAGGCCGGTGAGCGCGCCGAACGCGGCCTGCCCCGCTGGGGTGCGGGCACGCGCGTGCAGCAGCGCGGCGACACCGGAGATGGCGACCACGACCAGCTTCACGATCAGCGTCGTCCGGTAACTGCCATGGATCTGCGACCGCACCGCGGCGATGTTCCAGATCCCGGTGACGATCAGCACCCCGAAGGCCGGCCACGCCACCTGGTTGAACCGGCGGGCGGCGGCCCGCGGGATCTCCGCCCCGCGGCGGCGCAGGACCGGGACCAGCGCGGCCAGGGTAATCTGCCCGCCTACCCAGACCGTCGCCGCGAGCACATGCAGGAACAGCCGGATCGTGTCCCAGCTGACGGACAGCATCCCATCCTCGTTTCCTGGCCGGGGCGGTCACTGCCGAGTGCCCGCCATCAGGCTGCCCGGGCCGGCGCTAGCTGTGGCCTACGCGTCCGCCTCGGCCCGCAGCAGTGCGGCGGCCTGGGACAGGGCGGCCAGCTTGCCGTACGCGGAGTCACGGGGAAGGTATTTCATGCCGCAGTCGGGCGCGAGCACGACCCGCTCGGCCGGCACGTACGGCAGGGCACGGCGCACCCGGGCCGCCACCTGCTCAGCGGTCTCCACCGTGGGGTCGCCGAGGTTGAGCACCCCCAGGATGATCGTCTTGCCGTCCAGGTCACCGAGCACCGCGCAGTCCAGGCCGGACTGGGCGGTCTCGATCGATACCTGGTCGCAATCGGCTTCGGCCAGTTCGGGCAGGAACGAGTAGCCCTCCGGGCGGTCGTGAATGATCGCCGCGTAGCCGAAGCACAGGTGCACCGCGGTAGTGCCGGTGATGCCGGCCAGCGCCCGGTTGATCACCTTGACGCCGTAGCGGCGGGCCTCCTCCGGCCGGGCCTGCAGGTAGGGCTCGTCCAGCTGGACGATGTCCGCGCCTGCGGCGAGCAGGTCCGCCACCTCCTCGTGCACCGCGTCCGCGTAGCCGAGCGCGGCATCCTCGGTGCTGGTGTAGTAGTCGTTCTGCGCCTGCTGGGCCATCGTGAAGGGGCCGGGGACCGTGATCTTGACCGGCTTGCGCGTGCTGGCCCGCAGGAACGTGACGTCCGCAACCTCCACCGGGTGGCGCCGCTGGATCGGGCCGGTGATCCGGGGCACCGGGTTCGGGTGGCCGCTCCGGTCCAGGGCCGTGCCCGGGTTGTCGATGTCGACCCCGTCCAGGGCGGTCGCGAACCGGTTGGAGTAGCTTTCCCGGCAGATCTCGCCATCGGTCACGATGTCCAGCCCCGCCTGCTCCTGCGCCCGGATGGCCAGCAGAGTCGCGTCGCGCTGGGCCTGCTGCAGGTAAGCGGGGTCCACCCGCCACAGCTCACGCGCCCGGACCCGGGGCGGGAACCGGTCCCGCAGCCGCTCCCGGTCGATCAGCCAGTCCGGTTGCGGGTAACTGCCGACAAGCGAGGTGGGGAAGAGCATGCGGTCTCCTGAGAGGCTGGGCAGCAGGCCCGGTGGCTGGGCTGGCCGTCGGCCCCAGCTGGGCTACCGGGGTCACTCGTCACGATATGCCGGGCTGGCAGCCGGTGCCGGGAATCGCGGCCGTCGCCTGGCACCGCCCGGCCAGCCAGCCGCGGCGGGCCGGCACCGGCCGGGCCGCGCCCGCCGTCAGGCCCGGCCGGCTCAGGCGTCGGGGAAGTCGGTGCGGCCCTGCTGCTCGGCCAGGAACCGCTCGAACTGGGCACCGAGTTCCTCGGCCGTCGGCATGTTCGCGTCGTCGGCGAGCAGCCCCTCCCGGCCTGCCGCCTCAACGAACGCGTCGTACTGCCGCTCCAGCGCCTGCACCAGTTCGGTGATCTCCTCGGATGCCTCCACCTGGCGGGCGATCTCCTCATCCGTCCGGCGGGCGGCCTGGCGCAGCGCATCGTCCGGCACGGCCAGGCCGGTCACCCGGGTCACCGATTCCAGCAGGGTGACGGCGGCCGCCGGGTAGGCGGCCTGGGCCAGGTAGTGCGGCACGTGGACCGCGAAACCGACCGCCGCCTCGTCCTCCTCCCGCAGCCGGAACTCCAGCAGCGACGCGACACTGCCGGGGACCTGCAGCCGGTCCACGATCGGCCGCGAGCCGGCGATCAGGTCCGCGCCCAGCCTGGTCGTCGCCGAGCGGACCGCGGTGGTGAACCGCTCCCACTCGTGATCCGGCTCCGGCCCGGTGAGCAGCAGGAACGGCGTCCCGGCGGCGTCACGCCCGAGGTGGATGGCCAGTTCTGGCGACTCGTACTCTGCCCAGTGATCCTTGTCGAAGGTCATCGGGGGGCGGCGGGACCGGTAGTCGATCAGCCGGTCCACATCGAAGGTCACCACCGGCTCGTGCTCGAGACTGCCCAGCAGGTGTGCGGTCAGGAGCCGCCCGGCCGCGCCCGCGTCGATGAAGCCATCCAGGTAGTGCAGCAGCGCGGCACCGTCGAGGGTGGGCGCGCCGGGGCTCACCTCGTAGAGGTCTCCCGCATCTCGCACCATGATCACATCCTCCTAGGCCGTCGTCCCCGTCAGATGCTGATAACCAGCGGATGGCGGCCGGCCATCCCGCACCGCACACCTGACAGCGTGCGCCTACGGTACCCGCCCCGGCCAGGCACAGCGACCGGGGTCAGGGGCGGTGGCGGCCCGGCGCGGGCGGGGGCCGCGTCAGCCCGTGACCTGCTCCGGGGCGAGCCGGGCGCCGCGATGCGCCCGCCACCGCTCCAGCATGGCGGGCATCTCCTGCTGGAGGAACTCGAAGAAGTCCTGCGAATCGGCCAGCCGCTGGCCGGCCGGCGAGTCCGGGCCCAGCAGCTTGGTGCCCTCCCGCGCGGCGATCACCCACTGGGCCAGCACCTGGTCGCGGCGGATGGCGATCTCATACCAGAGGTCGTCGAGCAGCCGGTACACGTCCCGCCGGCTGCCAGGCTCGCGCTCGCGGCCGATCATGGCCACCTGGGACAGGTAACGCACGGCTCCGGAGATGGCGGCCGGGCTGGCGCCCAGCAGTCCGGACAGCTCGGCGGCGGTCAGCCGGCCGGAGTCGGTGACCAGCAAGGCAGCGAACACCCGGGAGGGCATCGGCGGCATGCCGGCCTGCACCAGGACCGCGGCGAAGCGCTCGATGAAGGCGCGGACGGCGTGCTCGTCGCGTTCGGCTGGCTGCTGCGTCATTGGCTGCGTGCCTTTCTCCCGGCGGGAACCGGAGGTGCGCTAGGAACATTCATGACTTTCTGAATTTAGTGTATGGTCTAAATCATGACGACGGCAATCGACGTGACCGGCCTGGTGAAGAGCTTCGGCCGGACGCGTGCGCTGGATGGGCTGGACCTGTCCGTCGCGACCGGCGAGGTGCACGGCTTCCTGGGGCCGAACGGGGCGGGCAAGACCACCACCCTGCGGGTGCTGCTGGGGCTGCTGCGCGCCGACGCGGGCACCGCGCGGCTGCTCGGCGGGGATCCGTGGCGGGACGCCACCACCTTGCACCGGCGGATCGCCTACCTGCCCGGGGATGTCACGCTGTGGCCGAACCTGTCCGGCGGCGAGGTGATCGACCTGCTCGCGCGGCTGCGGGGCGGGCTCGACGGCCAGCGCCGGGACATGCTGGTCAAGCGGTTCGACCTCGACCCCACCCGCAAGATCCGCGCCTACTCCAAGGGGAACAGGCAGAAGGTGGCGCTGATCGCGGCACTCGCCTCCGGCGCTGAACTGCTGCTGCTGGACGAGCCGACGTCCGGTCTGGACCCGCTGATGGAAGCCGCGTTCCGGGAGGCGATCGAGGAGCTGCGGCAGAGCGGGACCACGGTGCTGCTGTCCAGCCACATCCTCAGCGAGGTCGAGGCGCTGTGCGACCGGGTGACGATCATCCGCTCCGGCCGGACCGTGGAGACCGGTGCCCTGGCCGACCTGCGCCACCTGACCAGGACCGCGATCGACGCGGAGCTGGCCGGCCCGCCGCCGGCGCTGGGCGGGGTCGCGGGCGTGCACGACCTGGACGTAACCGGGGACCGGGTCCGCTGCCAGGTGGACAGTGACGCGCTGGACGAGGTGCTGCGCCTGCTCGCGACCGCCGGGGTGCGCAGCCTGATCAGCCGCCCGCCGACGCTGGAGGAACTGTTCCTGCGCCACTATGGGCCGGAGGGGACCCAGTCATGACCATCACCGCCAGCCCGGACCTGGCGGGCACCGGGCCAGCCGGCTCCCGGGCGGCCCGGCTGCAGCTGGCCGGCACGGCGGCGCTCACCCGGCTGGGGCTGCGCCGCAGCCGGATCATGATCGTGGGCTGGATCTACGCGGTCGCGGCGTTCGCCTATGTCAGCGTGGTCGCCACCCGCAGGCTCACGCCCACGGAAGCGTCCCGGATGCCGTTCCAGGTCGCGGCCGCCACCAACCGGGTCACGCTCGCGCTCTACGGCCCAGCGGGTGACCTGCACACGCTCGGCGGGCTGGCGACCTGGAAGCTGAACGTCTATGGCGCGGCAGCGGCCGCCCTGATGAGCATGTTCCTGGTGATCCGGCAGACCCGGGGTGACGAGGACGCGGGGCGGCTGGAACTGGTGGAGGCGGGCGCGGTCGGCCGCCGCGCCACCCTCGCCGCAGGGCTGCTGACCGCACTGATCGCCAACCTGGGGCTGGCGCTGGTGGCCGGCCTGGCGCTGGCCGTGTCCGGGCTGCCGGTGGTCCCGTCGCTGGCCTACGGGCTGGGCATGGCGGCGGTGGGCATGTCCTTCGCCGCCATCACGGGGGTGGCCGCCCAGCTGGCGGCCGGTGCCCGGACCGCCATCGGGCTGGTGCTCAGCATGCTCGGCGTCGCCTTCGTGCTGCGGGCGGTTGGCGACACTGCGACCGGCGGCTGGCTGTCCCGGCTCAGCTGGCTGTCGCCGATCGGCTGGGCCACGGCGCTGCGGCCGTTCGGGCCGCTGAACTGGTGGGTGCTCATCATCCCGGTGCTGTTCACCATCGCCGTGAGCGCGCTCGCGTTCGCCCTGGCTGGACGGCGGGATCTGGGCACCGGGCTGCTGCCGGTGCGGCCCGGGCCGCCCGCCGCCAGCCCCCGGCTGGCCGGGCCGTTCGGGCTTGCCTGGCGGCTGCAGCGTGGCCCGCTGCTGGCCTGGTCCGCCGCTATCGCGCTCTACGGGCTGATCCTGGGCGCGCTGGCGAACAGCGTCGGCAAGCTGGTCGGCACCAGCGCGAGCATGCGGGAAATGTTCGTCCGGCTCGGCGGCCACAGCGGGCTGGTGAACGCATTCCTGGCCGCGATCATGGCCTTCATTGCCGTGTTCGCCTCGGTGTACGCGGTGCAGGCGGTGCTGCGGCTGCGGACTGAGGAGTCCGGGCAGCGGGCCGAGCCGGTGCTGGCCGGGGCGGTTGGCCGGATCCAGTGGGCGCTGAGCCACCTGGCGTTCGCGATCATCGGCCCGGTCGTGCTGCTGGTGATCGCCGGGCTCACCTCAGGGCTCGTCTACGGTGCGGCTATCGGTGACGTGGCCGGGCAGGCCGGGCGGATGCTCGCCAGCGCGCTGGTCCAGCTCCCGGCCGTGTGGGTGTTCGCCGGGATCGCGGCGCTGCTCTTCGGCCTGGTACCGCGGTTCACCGCGGCCGCCTGGGGCGCGCTGGTGCTGTTCGTGGGCCTGACCGAACTCGGCTCGTTCGGGGCGCTCAGCCGGTGGCTGCCCGACATCTCCCCCTTCACCCACGTGCCGAAGCTGCCCGGCGGGACGTTCACCGCCACGCCGCTGGTGTGGCTGGTGGCGATCGCGGCGGTGCTGACCGTGGCCGGCCTGACCGCGTTCCGCGGCCGCGACCTGGCCTGAGCCTGCCACCCGCCCGGCGGGATGCTGGCAGGCAGGCGGGGGACCGGCCGGGCTGGCCGCGGTGCCGGGGTCATTCCTTCCCGGCGGGCCGGAGGGTGAGCATCAGCACCCCATCACCCGCCGTCCGGGATTCGGTCACAGTGAGCTGGGTGGGGTCAGCCAGGTCATCCGGGAAGACGCGCTTGCCGTGGCCGAGCAGGATCGGGAAAACCATCAGCCGGTACTCGTCGACCAGGCCATGCCGGGCCAGCTCCTGCACGAGCTGGCTGCTGCCCTCGACCAGCAGGTCTCCGCCGGGCAGCGCCTTCAGCGCGGCGACCTCCGCCGCTACCTCACCCCGGAGCACCGTGGTCGGGCCCCAGCTTGCCTCGCCGTCGGCCAGCGTGCCGGACACAACGTACTTGGGGATGCTGTTCATCCGCTGGCCGAAGTCGTCCCCGCCCATCGACGGCCAGGCCTGCGCGAACCCCTGATAGGTGACCCGCCCCAGCAGCAGCGCGTCGCTGGCGAACAACTCGTCGTACTTGAACTTGTCGCCTTCCGGGCCGCGGTCGAACTGGAACGTCCAGCGCGGCTCCTCCATCACGCCATCCAGCGACATGAACTCGGTCACTACGATCCTGCTCATCTGTTCCTCCACAATTCCGGTGCCAGTACCATGCTGGCTCCTCACCCTGCTCACGAACGGGGCCGGCCGGAATCGACACCGGCCTGCGTTCGGCCGGGCGGGCCACGGGACGTCAGCCATCCACCGCCGGGCCGGAGACGGGCAGCGGCGCGGTGGCAGCAGCCAGGAAGAAGGCGGCGGCGAGCAGCAGGCCGGCCAGCACAATGCCGTGCTGCACGCCGACCCGGTCGGAAAGGAAACCGATGGCTGGTGGCCCGAACAGGAAGGCCAGGTAGCCGATCGAGGACGCGGCGCTCACCCGGGCGGCCGCCCGCCGGGGGTCGTCGGCGGCGGAAGTGACACCCACCGGGAACCCCAGCGCCGTACCCAGCCCCATCAGCAGGGTCCCGGCCAGCGCGAGCGGCAGATCCGTGCCGAAGCCAATGATGAGCAGCCCGGCCAGTGCGACGACGGTACCTGACCGCAGCACCGTGACCCGGCCGTAGCGATCGATGAACCGGGGACCGAACCAGCGCCCGGTGGTCATCGCGGCCAGGAACACCGCGAAGGTGGCCGTCCCCACCGCTGCCGCCGCGTGGTAGCCGTCGATGACGGCAAGGCTGAGCCAGTCGCCGGTGC
>Ga0318565_10000593_pt1 | contig 10310 bp, 11 predicted proteins | sample GRESIP066b5f21_FD_203501 | JGI IMG/M metagenome (GOLD analysis project Ga0318565, IMG submission 203501) | Tropical soil microbial communities from Luquillo Experimental Forest, Puerto Rico - GRE.SIPMG.066b5f21 | ecosystem: Environmental > Terrestrial > Soil > Tropical forest > Bulk soil...
GCCCGCGCGCCGGATCATCCTGCTGCTGGGCGTCCCGCTCTCGCTCACTGTGCTCGCCTGGACCTGTTTCGGGATCATCAGCAAGGCCTCCCAGGGCAGTTACACGGTGAGCTACTCGCCGGTGCGCGTCAGCGGCGGGCTCGCCATGAACGTGTACGGCGGTGACGTGACACTGCAGGGCGGCGTCGCGCCAAGCGCGGCGCAGTTCACCGGCGCGGGCACCGTCTGGTACGGCCTGACCTACTCAGGCCAGCGCCCCACTCTCGCGACGGCGCAGACGGCGGCCGGGACCAGGATCAACTTCGCCTGCCCCGATTTCAATTGCGCGCTCAGCTCGACCGTCGACGTTCCGCCGCAGGTGCCGGTGACGGTGACGAGCAACGGCGGCAACGTGACGGCGACCGGCATATCGGACGCGACCCTGCAGACCGGAGGCGGCAACCTGACCGTTGACGGGCTGACCGGCGACGTCAGCCTCAACACCGACGGATCTGCGAACGGTCCTTTCGGCGGCGGGAGCGTCGCCGGCACGCTGGCGGCGCGGAACATCACCGTGGACACTGGCGGCGGCAGCGTCGACCTCCAGCTCAGCACGCCGCCGTCGAACCTGAACGTCACCACCGAGGGCGGCAACGTGACGCTGCAGCTGCCCGGCGGCTACAGCTACCGCGTCGACAACATCCCTCAGACGCCGGCCCAGATCGACCAGAACGGCCCCGCGCAGCCGTCCGCGATCACGGTGACCACCAGTTCCTCGTCCCAGTACCGGATCACCGTCAATGCCGACGGCGGCGCCGTCACGATCGACTAGCGCGTAAACCTTGCCGGGGGATGCCGGTCAGCCATGACCAGGCCTGCCCTCGGGCCTGTTTCTGGCCGCATGCGGCGGAACGGGTCACCGCGTCGGCGATGTCCGTGATGGACTCCCGGGCGGCCGCGATCACCTGCATCCTCGCTAGCTCGTAACCGTCGGAGGTCAGGGCGCCCGGCGGCAGCCGGCAGACTCCGGCGAGGGTGAGCGTGCTGCGCCCCTCCCCGGCGTCCGGGGCCAGGGTGATGTCGGCATCCAGCAAGACGGTGAACTCGTCCCCCGGCTCCGCTGACTCCCAGCGCACCGGCAGCACGAAGGAATCGGCGGACGCGGCCATTGTCCCGAACGTCACCGCGACCGGAAGGCCAGGCCGCGCATGCCCGGCGGGATGCCCGGGATGCGGGTCCTGGCGGGGCAGGCTCATCATCCAGCTGGTGCCGGCCAGCTTGGCCAGCCCGTCTCGCGCGTCGTCCAGCCCGACGTTCAGCATGATCTTCGCGCCTATCCTCATGCGGCCAGCACACCAAGCCACGGGCCGGGACCAGCAGAGGCTTAGGTCCCCGGGTTGGCGTACCCGTGGGTGTAGGCGTAGCGGATCGCCTGGGCGCGGTCGCGAGAGCCGGTCTTGGCGAAGATCCGGTTGACGTGCGTCTTGACCGTCGCCTCGCTGACGAACAGGGTCCGGGCGATCTCCCGGTTCGACTGGCCGGCCGCGATGAGCCTCAGCACCTCGGCCTCCCGCGGCGTCAGCTCGTCATCGCCGGACGGGCCGGCGCTGGCGTCGGGGCCCGGTGCTTCCGGCGCCCGGGCAGCGGCCGAGAGGAGCCGCTGCTGGACCCCGGGGTCGAGCACGGCCTGGCCGGCCGCGGCCGCCTGGATGGCCCGGCCGATCTCGGCGCGCGTCGCGTCCTTGGTCAGGTAGCCGAGCGCGCCCGCCCGCAGCGCGCCGATGATCGACTCGTCGTCGGCGTAGGTGGTGAGGACGACGACGCGGGTGCCGGGATGTTCGGCGGTGATGCGGGCGGTGGCGGTCACGCCGTCGCAGCCGGGCATGTTCAGGTCCATCAGCACCACCTGCGGACGCGTCTTGGCCACCATGTCGACGGCGGCCTCGCCGTCCGCCGCCTCGCCGGCGACGGCGATGCCGGGCAGCGTACCGAGCAGCAGCACCAGGCCCTCGCGGACCGCCGACTGGTCGTCGGCGACGACAACGGTCACCGGTTCCTCTGGAGTCACGCTGGCATTGTCAGGCATACAGTCCATTGTCCATCGGCCGGCCCCGCTATCAGGGTGCCGCCGCTCAGCGCGGCCCGCTCCCGCAGCCCGGTAAGCCCGTACCCCGCGCCCGTATGAGTGAGCGGCCCCGCCGTGCCATCCGGCGACAGCGGGTTGACGACCCGCACCACGGTCTCGGCGGGGCCGAACCGGAGCGTAACACTGACCGGCTGGCCCGGCGCGTGCTTGCGCGCGTTGGTCAGCGCCTCCTGGGCGGTCCGGAACGCCGTCAGTCCCGCTTCGGCGCTGACCGGGCGCGGGTCGCCGGTGACCTTGTAGTCGACCGCCGCGTCGCCGTCCGCCCGGTACTCGTCGGTCAGTGCGCGAAGCTGCTCCGCCAGGGACCTGACCGGTGCCGATTCACCGGTGTCGGTGTCCCGCAGGGCCAAGATCGCGCGGCGCGCCTCCGCCAGCCCCTCTCTGGTGAACGCGCCGGCGCGCTCGACGCACTCGATGGCCTTGGTCAGTTCGGGTCCCTGCTCGGGCAGCGAGCTCAGCAGGCCCTCGGCGGCCTGCAGGTTCACCGACACCGCGCCGAGGGAGTGGGCGAGCACGTCGTGGATTTCCCTGGCGATCCGCGCTCGTTCGGCCAGCGCCGCCGCGTGGGTCTCGGCGTTGTGCGCGCGGCGGGCCTGCTCGAGGGCTTCTTCGGCCTGCTCGGCGCGGAGCACGTAGGCGCGGCGGGTGAGGCCGAACGCCCACAGCCCGATGAACGCCGCGGAGTAGCCCGCCAGAGTTCCGGCCGGAGCTCCGGTCGCGATCCCCGCGATGAGGAACGCGGCGACCGTCTCGGCGAGGATCGCCAGTGACGCTTCGGTTTCCAGCCGGGCGCCCGCGGACGCGGTGACCACGCAGCCGACCGCGACGGCGGGGCTGCGCCACGAAATGCCGGCCAGCACCCCGCCCGCCGCCCCCATCACCACGAGCGCCGGGACCACAACGCGGTCCATGTGCCCGGCCAGCATCCACACGAGCCAGGCGATGGCGGAGAGCGCGAGCGTGACAGCGACGAGGGAGCCGCGGAAGCCCGATCCCGGCTGCGGTGTGGACAGGGGAACCGTGACCAGCACCAGCACGAGGACGAGGAACCGCACGGACTCGACCACCCGCGGCACGTCGCCCGGCCTGGCGGGCACTTCCCGGCCGATCTTCGGTACTACGCGCGTGGCGAGGGAGCGGAACACGCCTCCAACGTATCCGGCCAGCCCAGCCCCCGCGCCGGCGGCCGGGTGGACGCCGGGTTGGTGTCCGGGTCTCCACCCGGCCTCCACCTTCCCGGCGCTTCCCGGCGCGGATGCCTCCATCCCGCATCGACCCGGCATCGAGCCGTGGGCCGACGCGGCGGGAGGGGTCCGCTACCTAGCGTTGCAGGCATAACGACAACCGCACCGGCAAGGAGTTCCAGTGAACGCCAGCGTCCTGATCCCGAACCTGATCATCCTCGGCACCGTCCTCATGTCGGACCTTGGCCGGCGCGCCGTCAGCGCTCAGCGGCTGCTCCGCCCGTTCATCGCCGCGGCCGTCATCGTCCCGTTCTTCTTCAAGGGGCTGGCCACGTCGGGTAACGGCCTGCTGCTCGAGATCGCCGCCGCGGCGGCGGGCGTGGCGCTCGGCGTGCTCGCCGCCTCGCTGATGCGGGTCTACGCGGACGAGCGGTCGGGCAAGGTCATCAGCCACGCGGGCGTGGCCTACGCGCTGCTGTGGGTCGCCGTCGTCGGCGCCCGGATCTACTTCGCCTACGGTTCGGAGCACGTGTTCGGCGCGCAGCTCGGCCGCTGGATGATGACCAACCAGATCACCGTCAACGCGCTCACCGACGGCCTGATCTTCCTGTCCGTCGCGATGCTGCTGGCCCGCACCGGCACCCTGGCCGCCCGGGCCCGCCGGACCGGCATCCGCCGCACGGCGCAGGTGGCCGTCCCGGCCGGCGTTTCCGCCCGTGCCTAGTCGTGGCCGAGGCGCCGCAACCGGGCCGCGACGTGTTCGTCTCCGTCCGGGTCGGTGGACCCGGACCCGGCGGAGACGTCGTGGGCGTAGGCGGTGTCCATGTACTCCCGCAGGAACCGCACCTCGTCGCCGCTGATCTGGGCGACGAACGCGTACGAGTTCTCGTAGTCGTTCCCGTTGCGGAGCTTGCCCCTGGCGACGGTCTCCGCGACCACCCAGTCGCCCTCGCCGATCATCCGGACGACCTCGACCTTGGGGTCGCCCGGCTCGAACAGGCCCTCGCGCACGGGCTGGAGGAAGTCCTCGATGATCGCCCGGCGCCCGCGCTCGGACGGGAACCCGCGCGCCACGTCGTTGACCATCCAGACCGAGTCGTCACCGAAGAACTCGCCGATCGCGGCGAAGTCCCCGGTGCTCAGCGTCGCGAAGAACCGGCGCAGCACATCCTTGGGAGCGTCAGGCACGCCTCGATGGTCTCACCGGGCAGGGGTCAGGGAAACCGCCGCAAGCCCAGGGAAACCGCCCGCCGGATTGTGCCGCCGCAACACCGCACCGCCGCAACACCGCGCCTACCGGCGCGTGAACGTCAGGTGGGTGACGCCGCTGGGGGAGGTCACCGCCTCCACGCTGAGGCGCTCCTCGAGTTCCGCCAGCCCGTCCCATACCCGTTCCCCGCGCCCGAGCACGATGGGGACCACCACCATGTGCATGTGGTCGACCAGGTCCGCGGCCAGGAACTGGCGGATCGTCGACGGCCCGCCGCCGACGCGGACGTCAAGACCGCCCGCCGCCTCCCGCGCGGCCGCCAGGGCCTCGCGCGGGCTGGCGTTGATGAAGTGGAAGGTCGTGCCGCCCTTCATCTCGATGGCGGGCCGGGTGTGGTGGGTGAGCACGAAGACCGGGGTATGGAAGGGCGGCTCATCGCCCCACCAGCCCTGCCACTCCTCGTCCGCCCACGGCCCGCGCTGCGGCCCGAACTTGTTGCGCCCCATGATCTCCGCGCCGATGCCCGGCCCCCAGCTGCTAGCGAAGGCGTCGTCGACGCCGGTGCTGCCGCCGGGCTCGCCGTGCATCGCCTGCCAGCTCCGGGTGCCGAAGAACCATCGCATCAGCCGGTCATGCGCGTGCCCGAACGGCGCTTCGAGGCTCTGCCCCTCCCCGGTGCCGTACCCGTCAAGCGAGATGGCGAAGTTGTGGACGCGAACCAGTGACATAGACAGTTCTCCTTCGGAAGACGGCCGTCGCAACCGTTAGACGAGCGCCATCGGCCGAACTCATCGAATCACTGAACCCGGATCACTGACATCAGTGGAACTGCGTCAGCGACAGCGTGTTGCCATCGGGATCAGCGAACCACGCGACCCGGTCGCCCCCAGGGGTCGTCCAGATCCCGTCCTCGTCCTGCGCCATCCCGTCGAAGCGCAGGACGGTCACGCCCCTGCCCGTCAGCTCACGCACGACGGCCGTGATATCGGGGACCCGCCAGCCGAGCACGGTGTAGCCGGGCTGGGCGACGGCGGGTACCGCGGTCACCCGGAGCATGGTGCCGCCCGAGTCGAAGACGCACGCGAAGTCGGTCCGCTCGGTCACCGGCAGTCCCAGCACCCCCTCATAAAACGCGCGCGCCCGGTCCAAGTCGGCCGCCCCCACAAAGGCGACCAGATCGCACGACTCCAGCATGGCCCTCTCCCCGCTTCCCGGATCTCTATGCCCGGCCGCATCACATGATCGCGACCGCGTTCGCCGGCGACCCGACCCCGCCGGCCAGGTTGAGCGGAACGCTGGTGAACAAGAACTCATACCGCCGCTCGCGGTGGCACGCCGCGGCCAGTGCCGCGAAGTCGAACAGCTCCCCGATGGCGAAGCCCAGGCAGGGGATCAGCCGCAGGTGCAGCGAGCCGGCCATCGGGTCCGTCGGCACCGTCTCGACGGCCGGGTTATCGCTGGTCACCGCGGCGATCCCGCTGTTCCAGAGGAAACGGCTCATGTCCTCGCTGCCGGCCAGCCCCGCGCATGTGTACGCCGTCGGGTCCACCAGGCGGCCGGCCAGCTCCCGGCGGGCGCCCTCGTCAAGCGTCTGGTACTTGTCCGTCCAGCCCGTTCGCACGCACAGGATGTCACCGGCGCGCAACCGCGTGCCCTGCCCGAGCAGCGCCGCCTCCAGGTCCGCGACGCCGAACGCCACCGCCTCGAACGGGTCGTAGGCCCCCCGCGCCGTCATGTCGATCAGCACCCCGCGGCCGATGATGCCCCGGCTCGCCCAGTGCTGGATGCCCAGCGGCTCCCGGTCGGTGTCCGGGCTGCCCCGCCAGCCGCCGTAGAACCCGTCCGCTCCGGCGCCGATATGCCGGAAGCCATCCCACTGGCTCGAGGCCTGCAAGTAGAAGCCGTCCAGCCGGTCGTCCCAGGCGGCGGGCCCCATCGGGAACACCGTGTGCCGCGGCGCCTGCCTGCCGAAGAAGGCCGGGTCCGGCAGCCCGAGCGGCAGGCTCAGCCCGATCCGCTCGCCGGTGCGCACGGCCGCGGCCGCCGCGGCGACCACGGCGTCGGTCAGCCGGTTCAGCGTCCCCAGCTGATCGCCGGGACCGTGAAGCCGCCACGAGTGCCGCAGGCCCGACTCGGGCAGGCGGGGGAGTTCATCGAACGGGACGACCACGCTGTCAGGCTCGCTCACGTCCCTGACGGTACAGGAGACGGTAACGGTGCGGAGATGCTAAATGACGGAGCCGCTTAATGACTTGGTATCGCCGCACCCCTCTGGCACCCTGTGGCCATGGCGGCGAACGGCGGGCAAGACGGGTCAGGGCGGGTGTGGCGGCAGGTGGCGGCCAGCCCGCGCGCGGCGCTGGACCACGGGCTGAGCCCGGCCGACCTGCAGACGCTGCTGCTCGACGTGAGCCGGCGCCGCGCGTCACGGGTGACTGCGGCCCGGCTGCTCCAGCGGTGGCGGCAGGACCGCTACGTTCGGCCCACCGCCGCCGACCCGCGCGTCCTGTGGCCGCTCGAGGCCCGCCTGTGGGCGATGCTCCCGCCTGAGTTCGCTGGCCTGGAGCTATCGCCGGTCGCGCCGCTGGGCGCTTGCGCCGCGCTGGGCCCGGTCAGCCAGGACCGGGTGATCTCGACGGTCCGCGGCAGCGAGGTCGTCAGCGACCAGACGAACGTGCTCGCCCTGGAGGCGGCCGTCCGCAGAAAGCAGGAAAGACGGTCCGCTGTGCACCTGGCGTCCTGCCACCGGGTGCTGCGCGGCCAGCCCTTCGACGCGCCCGGCCTCTACCAGCACTTCCGTCTGTTCGCCCTGGTCAGCAGCGCCCGGGACCAAGGCTCGGGAACAACGGAAGCGGAGCTGCTGACCGCGCACCTGAAGTTCTGGAGCGACGCGCTCAGCGAGCTGCTGCCGCACCGCAGGACGTCCGTCCAGTGGACCGTGTTCGGCTTCCCGCCCTTGCGGGAGCGCATCAAGGACACGGTCCGCCCCGCCCTGGAGCCGCTGCCCGGCATGGTCACCCTCGAGGAGGACCCGGCCCGCGAGCGGGCCCGCGGATACTACGAGCGCGGCGCGATCCGGATCGACGTCGCGGGCGACGGGGGCTGGCAGGAGGTAGGCGACGGCGGCTTCACCAGCTGGACCGCCCAGCTGCTCGGCGACGCCAAGGAGCGCACGTTCATCTCCTGCGCCTCGACCGAGCGGCTGGCCGCGCTCGGCTAGGTCAGGCGCGTACCGGGGCGTAACATCCGGGAACATGACCGTCGTCACCGAGCTCGACCTGCCCGAGATCGACTACAACGCGCCCGATTTCGGCCCCGGAACGTACCACGAGCAGCTCGCGAAGGCGCGCGAGCGCGGCTGGCTGGCGCATTCGCCGCTCGCGTACGTCGTGCTCGACGGCGAGTCGGGCGACTTCTTCCTCCGGGCGCGGCAGACGGCGTTCCCGGGACGGCAGCTCGCGGAGATCTTCGGCATCACTGCGGGCCCGCTGTTCGAGCACATCGACGCGAACATCCTGAACCTCACCGGCGACAAGCACCGGCGGCTGCGCGCCCTGGTCGGCCAGGCGTTCACGCCGCGCGCCGCCGACCGCTTGCGGCCGGTGATGCGCGGCTTCCTCCGCCGGATCTGGGACGACGCCGATGCTGATAACAGCAAGAGGCTGGAGTTCGTGGCCACGGTCGCCAAGCCCTACCCGTCCCGCACGATCGCCGCCGTCCTCGGCGCCCCCGTCGACGACGCGCCCAAGCTGCACCACTGGTCGAACATGGTGCAGCGCCAGTTCGACATCCAGGCCCTCGCCACCCAGATCCCGGACATCGAGCGCGCCGCCGTCGAGGCGCACGAGTACGTCACGAACCTCCTCGACGACCGCAAGGACAACCCGGGCGAAGACCTGATCACCACCCTCATCCAGGCCGAGGAACACGGCGACAGGCTCTCCCACGACGAGTGCGTGAACCTCGTCCTGAACGTCCTCGCCGGGGGAGTGGACACCACCCAGAGCCAGCTCGCCCACGCGCTGCGCCTGTTCGCCGGGCACCCCGCCCAGTGGGCACTGCTCGCCAGCAGCCCCGATACCCTCGCGCCCGCCGCCGTTCAGGAGGTGCTCCGGGTCGAGCCGATCGCCCCCTTCACCGCGCGCGTCGTCCTCGAGGACACCGAACACCGCGGCATCCTCTTCCCCGCCGGCACCATCGTCGCGGTCTGCGCCGAACGCGCCAACCGCGAGCACGACGGCGACACCTTCGACATCACCGCCGAGCGCGACCCGAAGCTCTTCACCTTCGGCGCCGGCCCGCACTTCTGCCTCGGCGTCAACCTGGCCCGCGCGGAACTCGAAGAGGCGCTGCGGTTCCTCGCGCCCCGGATGCCCGGGCTCGCGCTGGACGGCGAGCCGGTCCTCGGCGGGGTGGAGGGCATCTACGGCGTCGAGACGCTGCCCCTGCGGTGGAATTAAAAAGCCAGTCATTGTTCCGAACGGAAGGTGGCGCCTGTCAAGGCCGCATCCACCTTGCCTAGCTTGGCCGGGTCGCGGATCACGTCGATCGCTGTTATCCGGCCGGCGTCCGCCGTCAGCGCCAGCACGGTGAGCACGCCGTCGGCGTCCGTCAGGACCAGCCCCGGCGACCCGTTGACCAGCGCCATCCGCACCTGCCGCGGCGGGCGCCTGGCGAACCCGAGGAGCACGCGCGCGATCTGCCGCGCCCCGCGCGCCGCGGGCGGCGTCGCCCGCACGGCGCCGCCGCCGTCGGCGCGCCAGGTCACCTCGGGGTCGAGCAGCGTCATGAGCCGTTCCAGGTCGCCGTCGTAGCAGGCGCTGGTGAACGCGGCTACCAGTTCCCGCTGCTGCGCGCGGGTCGGCGGGAACCGCGGCCGGTCGCCCTGGACGTGGCGGCGGGCCCGGGAAGCGAGCTGGCGCACCGCCGCGGGAGAGCGGCCGACCACCCCGGCGATCTCCGTGAACTCCACCCCGAACACGTCGTGCAGCACGAACGCCGTCCGCTCCGCCGGCGACAGCGTCTCGAGGACGACGAGCAGCGCCATGCTCACCGACTCGTCGAGCGTTACCCGGTCGGCCGGATCGGCTCCGGGACCGTCCAGGGGGACGAGGACCGCTCGCGTTCCCGTCGCCCGCCGCCACCTCCAGGCGAGTTCCCTGGCGGTCACGACGTCGGGCCCGGCGATGGCCACCTGGCCGTGCCGCGCCGCCCGCTCCGCGGCGCCGGCGACGGTCCGCGCCACGTCGGCGCAGGCCACGGGCTGCACGAGCGCCCGTGGCACCGGCAGCGCCCGCCATCGCGCCCCGGCCGCCAGCAGCGCGGCGACGTACTCGTGGAACTGCGTGGCGCGGACGATGGTCCACGGAACCGTGCCGCCCGCCACGAGGTCCTCTTGCTTGGCCTTCGCCGCGAAGTACCCCTGGGGCACGAGCTCACAGCCGACAATGGACACACAGACATGATGCGCCACGCCGGCCGCCTGGCCGGCGGCGAGCAGCCGGCGCGTCCCGTCGACGAGCGTCGCCGCCGCGGTCCTTGACGAGTTGTTGCTGGCGTCCACCACGACCTCGCACCCGGCCAGCGCCTCGTCGAGGCCCGCCCCGGTGGTGAGGTCAACCCGGTACTCCGGCGCGCTGCGGCTCAGCACCCGCACCTCGTGCCCGCGCGCCCGCAGTTCCTCTGCTACCCGGCGGCCCAGGGTCCCCGTGCCGCCCGCTATCGCGATTTTCATGCCCCATAGACGACGCCCCCGGCGAAGGTGTGACATGACCGCCCGGTCACCCGCTGG
>Ga0318565_10000594_pt1 | contig 10310 bp, 8 predicted proteins | sample GRESIP066b5f21_FD_203501 | JGI IMG/M metagenome (GOLD analysis project Ga0318565, IMG submission 203501) | Tropical soil microbial communities from Luquillo Experimental Forest, Puerto Rico - GRE.SIPMG.066b5f21 | ecosystem: Environmental > Terrestrial > Soil > Tropical forest > Bulk soil...
TCTTGCTCCCTGTCGCGCTGATCACCAAGGGGATGGGCACCATCACGGGCATGGCCGTGGCGCGGGTAGTCACGGCGCTTGCCAGTGCCGCGGCCGTCCCGGTGACCGGCCTGCTCACCCGGCACCGCGGGTTCTTCGCGACACTGGTGGCGTGCGGGGTGCTTGCCATCTACCCGGATAGCGTCATGGCCGCCAGGACCGTGCTCCTGGAACCGTGGCTGGTGCTGTTCTGCCTGCTCGGGGCCCTGGCGGTGTTCGATCGTGACAAGATCAGTGGCAGCTGGCCGCGGCTGCTGCTTGGTGGCGTCCTGTTCGGCTTCGCCGGTGCCGTCAAGGTCTGGGCCATCCTGCCGGTGGTGGTGATCCTGGCGCTGACAGCACGCCGGCCGCGGCGGGCCGCCGCCTACGCCGCCGGGGTCGTGCTCGGGTTCTGCGTGCCCGTGCTGCCGTTCGCCCTTACCGCGCCGGTCACCTTCTACCGCAGCGTGATCATTGCCCAGCTGGTCCGCAACGACGTGATGCGGATCCCGCAGGGGTACCGGCTCCAGCAAATACTCGGGCTGGTCCACGTCAGCCAGCTGCCCACGCCACCCCTGGTGATCATCGGGGTCGTGGTCGTCCTCGCCCTCGCCGCCATCTCACTGATCGGATCCCGGCTGGCGCACAGTGCCCCCCCGGCGCTCGACTGGTTCGTCACCGGGACGTGTGCCCTGGTGGTGGCCGCGTTCCTGTGGCCGGCCGACTTCTACTACCACTACGCCGGCTTCCTGGCACCCTTCGTCGGGCTGGTGATCGCGCTCCCGGTGTCCCGGCTGTTCTCCGCGCTGCCGGCGGGCGAGACGCGGCGCTGGATCCGGCGGATGCGGCCGTGGGCCACCGCGATCGCGGCGGCCACGCTTGTGGTGCTGGCCGTATTCCAGGTCATCGCCGAGTCGCACGAGTACTCGGGCGTGCCCGCCAGTGAGATCGCCCAGGTCCAGCGGATAATCCCGCCGGGTGCCTGCGTCGCCACCGACCAGGCCTCCTACACGATCGCCATCAACCGGTTCGTGTCCACGGTGCCGGGCTGCTCGCTCATGATCGACGGCGTGGGCACCGACTATGCGCTGTCCAGCGGGCGGAACGGGGAAACCGGGGCCGGGAGTTCACCGGCCGTCGCGGCGGCATGGATGGCTCAGTTCCGCAACGCCCAGTACGCCTGGCTCACCAGCCAGGAGTACCGCAGGATTCCGTGGACGCCGCAGCTGCGGGCCTACTTCCAGAGCCACTTCGTCCCGCTGACCGAGGGCCCTGACTGGCTGTACGTACGGACCGCGCACCCCACCGGGGGACCGCTGGCCGGCTGACGGGCGGCTCACGTCCCGCGGGGCCGGTTCAGCCCAGAGCGAACGAGCGCAGCACCATGCCGCTGCGCGGCTTGGGCGCGAACGACGTCGACTTGCGCGGCACCCGCTCGCCGTGCGCCGCCACGTCCCGCACCACGTCGGCCGGCAGCGGCGGGCAGAGGACCGCGGTGCGGTCGGCGGACCGGGCGGCGGCACGCAGCGCCTCGCCGGCGTCATGGTGGACCTCGACGTGCTGGTCGTCGTCCGTGACGCCCCAGAGCCGGCCGAGCAGCAGTTCCTGCATGACAGCGGCGGACAGCGCCCGCCACCGGGCGCTCCGGCCCGGCATCGCGTCCCGCGCCGCCCCCGGATCGGGGTCGGTGAGCAGGTAGCACGAGTCCCGGCCCGCGATCAGGAAGGCCATGTTCGCCTCAGCGGCGTCCGCTAGGGCGTCCAGTGCCTGCTGGCGGGTCGCACGCGGCAGCGCCCGTACCGTGAACGCAGGCTCCGCCAGTTGCGCGGCCCTCGCCGGGCGCAGCCCGGGAACCAGCCGGTGGATCGCGCCGATCCGGGGCGGGAAGGCGGTCGAGTCCACCAGCAGCGCCAGCCCGGCATCCCACGGCCCGGGCCCCGCGCCGGCCGCGCGCTTGCGCGCCTGGAGCTGCAGGTAGGCGGCGTACCGATGATGGCCGTCCGCGATAAGGGCCTGGTGAGAGCCGAGGTCGGCGGCGATCGCCGCCTGCTCCGCGGGATCGGTCACGCCCCAGAGCCGGTGGCAGATCCCGTCGTCGGTGTCGATGGCGAGCAGCGGCTCGCGGCCCATCGCCTGACCGGTGATCTGCGCGGTGCTGGCGCTCCCGTCCTTCCCGTCATAGAGCAGGAAGATCGGCTCCAGGTTGGCCCCGGTCGCCTCCATGAGCTGGCGGCGGCCGGCGACCGGCCCGGGGATCACGTCTTCGTGCGGGAGCACGGGCCCGCCGTCCAGCGGCGCCAGCCGCAGCGCCCCGATCAGCCCGCGCTGGAGGACATGATGGCCCGGCAGGGCCTGCTCGTACACATACAGCGCGGGAACGGGATCGGGCACCAGGATGCCGTCGTCCTGCCAGTCCCGCAGCAGCCGGGCCGCGTCGGCGTAGGCGGGGCCGGCGCAGGCGGGCTCCGCGTGGGCGCCGTTACCGGCGGCCTGGGGGTTATGCACATCCCGGCGGGGCAGGATCAAACGGACAATGTTGTGCGGATCGGAGGCCAGCAAGTGGTCTTCGGTGTCGTGGGCTATCACGTCGTACGGTGGAGAGGTGACCTCCGCGAGGCCGGTGACCCGGTCCTGCGCATAACGCAGCCCGCGGAATGGTGCCAGCGAGAGGCCGGCCGCGGGCGGCGCGCCGGACGGAAGGATCTGCACATATGTCAGAAGCACCGCGCGGCGGCCAGGATTCCCGTCCCGGCGAAGATCCCCAGGCCGGCGCCGGCAGGCAGGCCCCTCAACAGGCCGACGGCCGGCAGGCCCCCGGAGAGGCCGACGGCCAGCAGGCCCCTGGGGGCGACAGTTACGCGTGGTACCGTCGGGGGCTCGACCTGCTGAGCCGGGGAAGCCCAGCCGCGGCCGCCGAGCTGCTGGAACGGGCCGCCGAGGCCGAGCCCGGCGCGCGTAGCATCCGTGAGGCCCTGGCCAGGGCGCAGTTCGACGCCGGCCGGTACGCGCAGGCGGCGGATAACTTCCGGCAGAACGTGGAGGCGATCCCGAGTGACGACTACGCTCACTTCGGCCTCGGCCTCGCCCTCGCCCGTGGCGGGGACCCGGCTGCCGCCGCGGAACACCTCGCGCTGGCCGCGGCCATGCGCCCCGAACTCTCGCATTACACCGAGGCGCTGCGCGGCGTACGGGCGACGCTGGCAGCCCGGACGCGGACCGGATCCGCGGCGCCGCCCCCGCCCGCCATGGATGGCGACGAGCTCCGTTGACCGGGCCTGCCATGGCGGGTGACCAGCCGCGGCGCGGTGACCTACCGCCAGGTGGAGCCATGCCGCCAAGCGGCTCCATCCCGCCAAGCCGCGCCATGCCGCCAAGCCGCGCCATGCCGCTGCGCGGTGCCAGCGAGCCGCTCGCCTCGCTGTATGACGTAGCGCTGCTCGACCTCGACGGGGTCGTCTACCTCGGCGGATCTCCCATCCGGGGGGCGGCCGACGCGCTGGCCAAGGCGGCCGCGTCCGGGATGCGGCTCGCGTTCGTGACCAACAACGCCTCCCGTACTCCCTCCGCAATCGCCGCGCAGCTTACCGGGCTGGGCGTGCCGGCCAGGGCGGACGAGGTCATTACCTCGGCCCAGGCCGCGGCGCGGCTGGCGGCCGAGCACCTGCCCGCGGGGGTAGCCGTGCTCGTGGTCGGCGGCATGGGCCTGCGCACCGCGGTCCTGGAACGGGGGTTCCGCCCGGTGACCACCGCGGCCGACCACCCGGCCGCCGTGATCCAGGGGTACGCGCCCGACCTGACCTACTCGCTGCTGGCTGAGGGGGGGCTCGCGGTCGCCGCCGGCGCCCTGTTCATCGCCTCGAACGCGGACACGACGCTGCCCACGCCCCGCGGGCGGGCGCCGGGCAACGGCTCCCTCATTCAGGTGATCGCCACCGCCACCGGGCGGGCCCCGCTGGTCGCCGGGAAACCGGAACCCCCGTTGCACGCGGAGGCGGTGGCCCGCAGCGGGGCGCGGCACCCGCTCGTGGTCGGGGACCGGCTCGACACCGACATCGAGAGCGCGGTGCGCTCGGGTGCCGACAGCCTGCTGGTGCTGACCGGGGTGACCCGGCCGCTGGAGGCTGTCCTGGCCGCGCCGCGGCACCGGCCGACCTACCTGGCCGAGGGCCTGGCCGGCCTGCTCGGCCCGCACCCGGAGGTGGCCGCCGCGGACGGCGGCTTCTCCTGCGGCGGCTGGCGGGCCGCCGTGGACGGCTCCGGCCGGTCCGTGGTGACCGGCTCGGGCGCCCCGATGGACGGCTTGCGCGCGCTCTGCGCGGCCGCCTGGTCCGCGCGCGAGGTCAGCGAACCGGCCGCCGCGGCCGCCCTCGCTGAGCTGGGCCTGCCCCACCCGCTGGGGTGATCCGGGGCCGCCCCGTCGGCCCAGGGTAGACATGCGGCGTACGCCCCAGGGTGGACGTAAATCAGCACGCCGGGCGACGCGCGAGGCCCCCCCGCCCGGCGAGACTGGCCTGACACGGCAAACGGGCACCGGTGCCCGCGCCCTGCGGAAGGAACCAGCGATGATCGAGGCACGGGGCCTCACCAAACGATTTGGCGACAAGCTGGCCGTGGATCAACTGACGTTTACCGTCGAGCCCGGGCGGATCACCGGGTTCCTCGGACCGAACGGGGCCGGCAAGACAACTACCATGCGACTGATCCTCGGCCTGGACCGGCCGACCCGCGGCTCGGTCACCGTGCACGGCAAGGACTTCGGCAAGCTCGCCTACCCGATGCACGAGATCGGCGCGCTGCTGGATGCCAAGGCCGTCCACGGCGGCCGTAGCGCCTACAACCATCTGCTGTGCCTGGCGCAGACCAACGGCATTCCCCGCAGCCGCGTCGGCGAGGTGCTGGAACTCGTCGGCCTGACCCAGGTGGCCGGCAAGCGGTCCAAGGGCTTCTCGCTCGGCATGGGCCAGCGGCTCGGCATCGCCGCGGCGCTGCTCGGTGACCCGGCGATCCTCATGTTCGACGAGCCCGTCAACGGCCTGGACCCCGAGGGGATCCTGTGGATCCGCAACCTCATGAAGGCGCTTGCCACCGAGGGGCGCACCATCTTCGTGTCGAGTCACCTGATGTCGGAGATGGAGCACACGGCCGACCATCTGCTGGTGATCGGCCGGGGCCGGCTGATCGCCGACTGCAGCGTGGCCGAGTTCATCAAGCGTTACTCGGTCCAGTCGGTCCGGGTGCGCACTCCTAAGCCCGGGGTGCTGGCCAACCTCATCGCCGCGGCCGGCGGGACCACCGTGCCCGGCGCCGGCGACGTGCTGGTGGCGCAGGGGCTCCCCGTGGACCAGGTCGGCGACCTGGCCTTCGAGAACGGGATCCGGCTGCACGAGCTGGCCCCCGCCCAGGCCTCGCTGGAGGAGGCGTTCATGGAACTGACCGCGGACAGCGTGGAATTCCAGGCCCGGGCACCCGGCCAGCGCCAGGCCGCCGAGGCCGACGCCGGCGACATGCACCCGACGGGGGTGGCCTGAGATGACGACGACCCAGATAGCCCCGGCCACCCGGCAGCGCCTGCTGCCGGAGACCGGACGGGCCGGTTTCGCCGACGCGCTGCGATCCGAGTGGACCAAGATCCGGTCCACCCGCTCCACCTACTGGACCCTGCTCGCCCTGATCGTGGTCTGCATCGGCATCGGCGCCGTGACCTGCGCAGGGACCGCGTCGCACCCGCAGGGGATCAGTCCGGCACAGTTCGACAGCACCCAGCAGAGCCTGGCGGGCCTGTACTTGGGCCAGTTGGTCATCGCCGTGCTCGGCGCACTGACGATCACCTCCGAGTACTCGACCGGGATGATCCGCACGTCGCTGGCGGTGCAGCCACGCCGCGGCGTCGTGTTCGCGGCCAAGGCCGTGGTGTTCGCGATCGTCACGCTGGTCATCGGGCTGATCGCATCGTTCGGGTCCTTCTTCGTGGGCCAGGCAATACTGTCTGGCGCGCACCTGTCGACCACGCTCGGCCAGCCGAACGTGCTCCGCGCGGTCATCGGCGGTGCCTTGTTCCTGACCGCGTGCGGGATGCTCGCCTACGGGCTCGGCGCCATCCTGCGGCACACGGCGGCCGCCATCAGCGCGGCCATCGGGCTGCTGTTCGTGCTGACCGTCCTGGTCCAGTTCCTGCCGCAGGCCTGGCAGAACAACGTGGACAAGTGGATGCCAGCGCTCGCGGGCGGCCAGGTGTGGACGACGAAGGCGTCGTCGGGCGCGCACCAGTTCCCGCCCTGGGGCGGGTTCGCGGTGCTGGCCGGCTACGCGGCGGTGGCGATCATCGCCGGGCTGGTGCTGTTCCGCAGCCGCGACGCCTAACGGGAAGCCAGGAGCCCCGGTGCCAGGTGGTGTTCTGGGCACCGGGGCTCACTGGTGCGCCGGGGGACCCGGGCACCGGGGCACGGCTCGTCGCGGCGGCTATATGACTGCCCGCTGAGACGGCAGAGTCGCGCCGTGTTCATATCTGGCAGTGCGGGCACCAGGCCCTGACCCGCTCCTCGCCCGGGTTGCCCTGCTCGGCCCTGCGGATCGTGGTCCCGCATCGCCGGCACGGCTGGCCGGACCGGTTGTAGACCCAGGTTCCCTCGCCGCGCCGACTTGAGCCGGTCGTGATGATGCCGGCCCGTTCCTTGTTCGCCTCCAGCAGTCGCTGAGCGAGCTCCACCAGGGAACGCACGTCCGCTACCTCGCCCACGGGACGCCATGGGCTGAGCCCGCGGAGGAACAGCACCTCTGTCGCAAATATGTTTCCGATGCCCGCCAGGTTGCGCTGGTCGAGCAGTGCCTCGCCGACCGGCCGGGCGGGATCCGCGCGCAGCCGGCGTTCCGCCTCCGCCGGGTCCCAGTCCGGGCCGAGCAGGTCCGGGCCAAGGTGGCCGACCGCGCCCCGTTCGGCGGCCGTGGGCAGGACCTCCACGATGCCCAGCAGGTATCCGACCGCCTGCCATTGGCCGTTGGCGAGGATCAGCCGGATGCGGTGGCCGCCGGTGACCCGATCGGCGGCGGGGCGCACCCGCCATGAGCCGTCCATGCGCAGGTGCGTGTGCACCGTGATGCCAGCGTCGGTCCTGGTCAGCAGGTGCTTTCCGCGCGAGACGGTCTCGGTCACCGTCTGGCCGGTGAGGTCGGCCGTCGCGAACCGGGGGACCCGGAAGTCGGAGCGGGTCAGCACCCGCCCGGCCAGTGCCCCGTGCAGTCGGCGCGCGGTGAGCCACACCGCGTCTCCCTCAGGCACGCCAGCCAGCCTACGACCGCCGTACCGGGCGGCTGCCTTCGTGATGACTGTGACGTCAGAGGATCTTGCGGAGGCGGAGGATGTCCCAGATGCTGGCCTCCACCTTGAGGCGGCCGGTCAGCCAGGCACGCCCGATGCTGCCGGGGTCGCCGGCGATGGCGATCAGGTCGTCGCTCTTGGCGGTGAACCGGACCTGGGCGTGTGCGTCGGATCCGTTCGCCTCCCTGACCGGTGACGCACCGTCGGGACCGATCCTGGTCACGAACGTCACGCCGAGGTCGGAAACGGTGCAGCTGATCACGCGGTCCACCAGGTGGGCCTCGCGGTCCTCCGCGTCCATCTCGGCGATGCGGCCGGTCAGATCCTCCAGCGCTTGACGGCATTCCTCGGCGGTCGCCATGAACACCTCATCTCCCCCTGCCGCCTCGATAGGCAAGGTGGCCCCAATCTTAGGTACGCGGCGCAGCCGATCGGGCCGGACCTGAGTTGGGCCAAGCTAGTGCGTAGTTCAGCGGGTGCCGGTGATCGTTTCGATGGCTTGGCGGAGGTTGGTGGGCAGGGGGTCGGCGGCGGTGATGGTGTGCTCACCGGCTTGGATCTCGATGGTGCGGTAGCGGCGGGCGGTACGGACGAATTTGCGGATGGACCAGCCGGTGGCGTTCTCGATCCAGCGGCTGACCGCGAGCGCGGCGAACACGATCGTGAGGTGCGCCTCGATCGAATCCCGCTTGTGGTGGTAGATGGGCCTGGCCTGCAGGTCGTGCTTGGACATGCGGAATGACTTCTCGATCTCGAACAGCCGGTGGTAGGCACCGATCACGAAGTCCGCGGTGACCGGTGTCCCGTCAGGGCAGGCCGCCAGGTTGGTGACGTACCCCTTGATCCCGGCCAGCGCCCGCGCTTTGGCTTCCAGTTCCCGGTTGACGGTGCAGGCATCACCGGCCAGCTGAATGAACCGGTTCCGCTTGATGGGCACCTGCCCAGCGACAGCCTTCTCCGCTTTCTTGACCTGCTCATCGATACCGCGCAGGGTGCGCCGCGCCCGGTCGTGGCGGTACTGGTAATAGATCACCTGGTCCCGGCGGCCGCCGTTCGGCCCGGCTGGCCAGCGCTGGGTGAACACATGGCCGTCCGGGACGGCCTCGCCTGGGTGCTCGCGGTGCCATGCCGCGACCACCCAGGGGACCTCCGGGATCCGCTGGCCGAGGATGAACGACAGCCCCGCCGCTTCGATCTGTTTCTGGTTCGCCTCGCTCACCATCCCCGCGTCCGCCACCACGGTCACATCGGGCAGCTGGTGGGCGGCCATGAACTCCCGGATCACCGGCAGCATCGTCTTGGTCTCCGCCTTGTTGCCCTCAAACGCGCTGACCATCAGCGGGAACCCGGCTTGGTCGGTGAGCAGCCCGATGGTGATCTGCGGGTCCAGCCGCCGCTCCTTGGAGAACCCGGGCTCGCGGAACCCGTCCCCGGCATCGGTCTCGAAATACAGCGTGGACACGTCGTAGAGCACCAGGCTGGCCGGGCCCAGGCCCGCGTGCCCAGCGCACGCCACCGACAACCGCTGCCGCCAGGCCTGTTTGGCATATTTGGGCAGGCGGCGCTTGAGGGTGCGGTAGGAGACAGCCTCCACGCCCGCCTCTTCCAGCACCCGTGCGCTGTCCAGCTTGCTGGTGGGCTCGATGATCCGTGCCAGCACCAGCTGGGCAAACACCTCATCGCCACCGGCGGCACGCTCGAGCCCCAGCACCCGGAAGCCGTGCAGGAGGGCATCCCACAGGTGCCCCATCCGCGAGGCCGTGATCGGCAGCGGACCACCCAGGGCGCCGACCGCCAGGCCCAGGTCAAGCTCACCCTGCCCGGCCGCCAGGCGCTGCCGCGCCGCGGCCTTCAGCAGCTCCACCTCAGCGCCGCTATGCGCCGACCCCAGGTGCTCGATCTCCCGCGACCCACGATGGGAGGAGTACACGATCTGCACCGCCGTGGCGCCCGACGACGTCTTCACCGTCCGCACATACGGCATCCGGCAACTCTACGGACACCCGCCTAGTGCGCACTCCCAGCCCCCGCAACCAGCGAAACCACAGGTCAGCGCCCCGCAAGATCACTCAAGACAAGATCGTGGCCCAAGTCAGGTTAGGTACGCGGCGCAGCCGATCGGGCCGGACGCGCCCCCTGGCCGCGGACTCGCCGGGGTCCCGCGAGCGCGGCAGGGCCCGGCTCGTCCCTGCCGGACGGTAGCGTTTCTCCTGGGGCGGCACCGGTGCCGGGGCGGGTCAAAGGAGAACGAGGACAATGGAACTTCCACCGGGGGAAATCGCGCCGGACTCGGCGGGTCCTGCGCCGGACTCGGCGGGTCCTGCGCCGGACTCAGCGGGTCCTGCGCCGGACTCAGCGGGTCCTGCGCCGGACTCAGTGGGTCCTGCGGCCGACGCGCCGGGCGCGGCGGGTCCTGCGGCCGGCGCGGCGGGTCCGGTGCCTGGCGCGGGCGGCCCGGCCGGAACTGGGCCGGTGCCGCGTGCCCGGCCATCCACGGGTGACGCGCGGGTGGATGACGCCGTGGCGCGGCTGGACGACTTGCCCGGGCTGCCGCTCGCCGAGCACCTGGCGGTGTACGAGTACGTGCACGAGCGGCTGACGGAGGCGCTCGGCGACCTGGACGTGCACGCCCCGGGGCGCCCGGGTGACCAGCCGCCCGGGCCGGGCGCGCGCGGCGGCTGAAAGGCACCGTGGTCACTGAATGGGCACCCGCAGAAGGCTGGACGCTGAACTGGTGAGGAGAGGGCTCGCCCGGTCACGCGAGCAGGCCGCCAGCCTGGTCACCGCCCGCCGCGTGCTGGTGGCCGGCCAGGCCGCCGCCAAGCCCGCGACGCAGGTAGCGGCGGGCGACCCGATCACGATCACCGAGCCGTCCGGATCAGCCGGGCCGGAGTATGCGTCCCGGGGCGGGCAGAAGCTGGCGGGTGCGCTCGCCGCCTTCAGCGAACTGCGGGTGGCCGGCCGCAGGTGCCTGGAC
>Ga0318565_10000597_pt1 | contig 10295 bp, 7 predicted proteins | sample GRESIP066b5f21_FD_203501 | JGI IMG/M metagenome (GOLD analysis project Ga0318565, IMG submission 203501) | Tropical soil microbial communities from Luquillo Experimental Forest, Puerto Rico - GRE.SIPMG.066b5f21 | ecosystem: Environmental > Terrestrial > Soil > Tropical forest > Bulk soil...
ACGCCGTCCCTCTCTCCCGGGGGCATCCCACGCGTGAGTTCGGGAGGGAGGGTGCGCGCGGGATGCCCCCGGGAGAGAGGGACGGCGTCGCGATCGCCCGGTCGATCGACTTCGCGACGCCTTACGGAGCGGACCGCGAGTCGCTCACGGAACACTCGCGGCCATTGCGGCGGCCAGGATCGGACCGGCATCCGAGACGCCGGGCCGGTTTGCCGCCAGACCTGAAGATCTGGCGGGATGGGGCTTGAGCTGGTAGGCGACGCTGCGTCCCGAACTCGGAAGGATGTAGCCGATCAGGTCGAGCGATCCGCCCGCGTCGCGATCGAACACCACCTCGGGCCGGACGTCCCCGGACACCTCGGTCGACCGCCGATGACTGAGAAAGATGCCCACGCGGCGCCCGTCGACGAGCACGACGTGAAGATCGGAGACGGGCGTGAACGCCTCCGTGTCGCACAGCGTGAGCATCCCGGCGGGATGGAGAACCCCGTCGGGCAGCCGGAACGGGGAAGTGACCTGCGTGGTGACGCAGACACCCGACGGCGCGGCGGCGACCGGGCTCGCGTACGGAGCCGCCAGGATCGCCAGCGCGGCCATGGCGACCGGGAGAACCGGGATCCGTTCTCCTGAGAAGAAGTTGCTGATCATCGGCTCGCCTCCTCTTCCGGCTTCGCCGTAACCCGTGCCCGGGAACCCCGGCGTGCCACCCGTCCCTACCGCAAGATCGGGACCGCGTTCGGGAAGCGCCGGAGGAACATCAGCTAATCGTCTGATGCAAAACGGTTTAGCGTGGGGCAGGCTACGAGCCACGCGGCGATCGACGTGTCTCGATAATGACACAGTTAGATTTCTATTACAGACATAAATCATTTATTTTCAAATAGATAATGTCATATCAATCCCCAGGATAACCATCGTCTCGTTTCCGAGACACGTCAAAGGAAAACACTTCCTTCCGAAGGGTTAGCGCGGGCAGAATGCCCCGATGCCTTCCGTAGGCGATGCCGGCGACGGCCGGTTCGTCCTGAAGAAGCTCCTCGGCGAAGGAGGCGCAGGACGGGTCTGGCTCGCCGAGGACCGGGAGCGGCCCGGACTCGATCTGGCGCTCAAGGAGCTCACCGGCCCCGAGACCACGCGGCATGAGGATGCCTTCCGCCGCGAGTTCGCGACGCTCGCCTGCCTCCGTCATCCGAGTCTGGTGGAGGTGGACGAGTTCGACATCTCGCCCGACACCGGCCGCACGCGATTCACCCTCGAGCTCGTCGAGGGGCGCGACCTGATCGGTGCGGTGCGCCGCGAAGGCACCGAGGTTCTCGGCGCGCTCGCGGTCGAGGCGCTGAGGGCGCTGTCCTTCCTCCACGACCTCGACCTCATCCACCGGGATCTCAAGCCGTCGAACCTGCTGGTCCGCGACCGTCCGAAGCTCGGGTGCCGCCTAGTCGTGGTGGACTTCGGCTTGGCACTACGCGTCTCGGATCAACCGAGCGAGGCCTTCCGGCCGGCGGGGACGATCGCCTATCTCGCTCCGGAGGTGCTCGCCAACCGGGCCGCGAGCAGGCGGTCCGATCTTTACGCGCTCGGCGCGGTGCTCCTCGAGGCGGTGACCGGGCGGCCCCCGGCACGCTGGGAGCCGGACGAGCGCGGGATCGGCGCGGCGCTCGCCCGGGAGCCGATTTCCGTTTCGACTCTTCCGGGAGGCGTTCCCTCCGGCTTCGACCGCTGGCTGAGGGATCTGCTCGCGGAGGATCCCGAGCGCCGCCCGGCCAGCGCTTCGGAAGCGCTGGCGCGCCTGAACGAGGCCTGCGGGACCGATCACCCGGCGGAGACGGAGGTCACGCGCCTGGCGCGCCTGCTCTCCGGTCCTCCGGCCGAGCGCGAGTCAAGTGTCCGGGCGATCTGGGAGGCGCTCGAGCCGGAAGGAGAGCCCCGTGTCGTGTTTCTGTGCGGCGGTCCCGGGAGCGGGAAATCGAGGATCCTTCGCTGGCTCGAGGCGGAGGCGATCCTGCGGGGCTGTACTGTCGCCAAGGGGATCGCGCACAGGCGCCTCTCGCTCGAGGCGCTGCGCGAAACGGCGGGCCGTGGGAAGACCGTCCTGCTCCTCGACGAGGTTCACGCGGCCGGCGCCGAGATCGTCGACGTCCTGACGCGCACGGTCCGGGAGCAGGCGGCGGCCCCGCTTCGAATCGTCGCGACGCTCAGGCCGGGTGCGATCGACCGCCCCGCGCTCCGCGCGTTGCTCGAGGCCGCCGGAACGACGCCGGCGCTGTCCCGGATCGATCTCTCCGATCTGGACAGCGGCGGGATCCGCGCGATGGCGGAGCGCGCGACGGGGGGCGCGGTCTCCGGTGAGCGTGTGGCCTGGCTGCTCGAGGCGAGCGGCGGATCGCCGCGGATCGCGGAGGGCCTCCTCGTCGAGGGGGCCTGGGAGCGCGGCGGCCGGAGCCGGTCGAGAGGGACCGCCGCCGGTCTTCCGCACGGACGGCTGCGGATGATCTCGCCGGAGGCGATGCGTTGGCTCGAGGGGGTTGCCGTGGTTCGCGTCGGCGCGCGCGAGGCCCACCTGGCTTCCCTGTCGGGTCTGGAGGCGCGCGCTGCGCGCGCCGTGTCCGAAGAGGCCTCCGCGGCGGGGCTCGCCTACCGGGCGTCGGGCCTGTGGCACCCCGAATCCAGCAGCCTCGCCGACCAGCTCGTATCGTCCTTGCCGGCCTCACGGCGCGTGGCGCTCCACCGCGCCGCCGCAGAGCTGCTCGAGAGCGATCCTCGGGCAGACGCCGAGCCTGCGCTCGTCGCCCGGCTCTGGTCGGGCGCCGCCGAGGGCGAGCGCGCCGTCGCCTGGTATCTCCGCGCGGCCGAGCGGAGCGAGCGCTTGGCGGATCCGGCGGGAGCCGCGAACGACTACGCCCGCGCGCTGGGAGCGCATCGCGGCCGCGGGCCGGAGCGACACGGACTGCGACGCCGGCAGGCCGAGGCGCTCGTCCGAGCCGGGATGTCGGCGGCCGCGGCACGCGCGTTCGGCGCGGCGGCGCGGGTCGCACCCGATGCGATCTCCCGGGTCGAGGCGAAGGTATCGCAAGCGATGGCCCTTGTGCAGGCCGGGAGGATTCGCCTTGCGCTGGCGATCGCGGAACGTGCGGCCGCGCACGCGGCCGCCTCCGGCAGCGACGCTCTCGCGGCCCGCGCGCGACAGGTCCTCGCGATCGGTCTCGGCCGGCTCGGCCGGGAGGGAGAGTCGCTGCCCGTGCTCGAGGAGGCGTGCCGCTTGATGCGCGGGGCGGGGGATCTCCGCGGCGAGGCGGAGGCGCTTCACCTGCTGGCGGTTTGCCGCGCGCGCCTCGGCGACGAGAGGGCGGAGGGCGAGTTCGTGGAGGCGATCGCGCTCTACGCCCGGGCGGCCTCCGCCGGGCTGCCGGCCGGGGACGGGCAGGACCTCAAGGCCCGCATCGGTCTCGCCGTCCTGCGCGCCACGGCGGGCCGCTACGCCGACGCGGAGGCGTCGCTCGCGGAGGTCCGGGCCGACGCTCTCGCGCGCGGGAACATCGGGCTCCAGCAGCTCGCGCTGTCGAAGCTCGCCATCGTCGCCATAGACCTCGGGAAGCTCGACCGCGCGATGACGCTCGCGGAGCAGGCGGTCGATCTCGCGCTGTATCTGGGGGACCAGAACCTCATCCTCGTCAGCCGCTGCGGCCTCGCCGACGCGCGCATCCGCTGCGGTCGTGCCGGAGAGGCGGTCGCGGCGTTGCGGCAAACGCTCCAGATGCCGCTCGACAACGTCGACCCCGAGAACGTGGACTACGCGCGGATGCTGCTGGCCGACGCCTGGATGGAGTCGGGCGGCGGGGAAGAGGCGAGCGTGCGCGAGCTTCTCGAGCGAAGTCTCGAGCGGTGTCGCGAGCGCCGGAAGCCGCGTGCCTGGCGCATGGCGCTCGCGATCGAGATGGAGCGGCGCGCGCGACCCGACTGTCCCGAGCCGTTCGAGCCGATCCGGACCGAGTTCGAGGCGCGGAGGCCGGAGGCCGGCGACGAGGAGGCCACGGAGATCGGCATCCGCGCGCGCCTCGCGAGCGCCGCGTTCCGCCTCGCTCGGGGCGAGATGGAGGCGGCGCGCTCGGAGGCGGACCTCGCGGCGCGGGCCGCGCGCCGCATCGACTACCCGGCGTTCGAGGCGCGCGCGATGGCGCTCGTCGCGCAGGTCCTCGAGCGGTCCGGCAGGGATCGAGAGGCGGCGGCGGCCGCGGATGCGGGGCGTGGCCTGCTCGCCCGTGCCGCGGAGCGGATCGCCGACGCGGCGGTTCGCTCCGACTTCCTGGAGAGGCCGGTCTACCGGGCGCTCCGCGCGGGGCCGGGGTCCGTCTCGGCTCGAAGCCGCAGCCGGCTCGTCGCCCTCTACGACATGGTCCGCGCGCTCAACTCGGAGACCGACGCCGAGTCGCTGCTCGAGACGATCCTCGATCTGGCGATGCGGGCGGTCGCCGCGCAGCGGGGCATGGTGTTCCTGCGCGAGGACCGCGAGGGACCGGGCCGGGGCGAGTTCGTCGTCCACGCTTCGAGGAACCTCGAGACGGAGACCGAGCGGGATGCGCTTTCGTACAGCCGCCGCATCCTCGAGACGGCGGGGGCCGGCCGATCTCTCCTGGCGCTCGACGCCGGGACCGACGAGCGGTTCCGCAGCCTCGCGAGCGTGAGCCTCTACGACATCCGCTCCCTCATGTGCGTCCCGCTCCGCTTGCGCGGCCGGATCATCGGCACCGTCTACCTCGACAGCCGCAAGGAGGGAGAGCTGTTCACCGAGGACGATCTCCGCTTCGTCGAGGCGTTTGCGGACCAGGCCGCGCTCGCGATCGAGAACGCCCGCCTGCGCGTGGCGCTCGAGCGCCAGAACCGCCACCTCCTGGCCGCCGCCGAGGCCCGTACGTCCTTCGCGAGCCTGGTCGGGCGCTCCCCCGGAGTGCAGGCCGTCTTCGATCTCATCGACAAGGTCGCCGCGACCGACCTGCCGGTGCTGATCCGCGGAGAGAGCGGCACCGGAAAGGAGCTCGTCGCCAGAGCGATTCATTTCCGCGGGCCGCGGCGCCGGCGGCCGTTCCTCGGAGAGAACTGTGCGGCCCTTCCCGAGACGCTCCTGGAATCGGAGCTGTTCGGCCACGTGCGGGGCGCGTTCACCGGCGCGGAGCGGGACCGGCCCGGACTGTTCGAGCAGGCGGATGGCGGCACGCTTTTTCTGGACGAGGTCGGCGACATGTCCGCCGCGATGCAGTCGCGCCTGCTGCGCGTCCTCGAGGAGGGAAAGGTCCGGCGTGTCGGCGGGGAGCGCGCGCTGCCGGTGGACGTCCGGATCGTCGCCGCGACCCATCGCGACCTCTCGGCCGAGATCAAGGCGGGTCGATTCCGCCAGGATCTTTTCTACCGGTTGCAAGTCCTCTCGATCGAGATCCCGCCTCTGAGGGAGCGCACGGGCGACGTCCCCTTGCTCGTCGCGCACTTCCTCGAGCGGATCGCCGCGGAGAGGCAGCGTCCGCCGTGGGTCGTCGACGAGGACGCGCTCGCGCTGTTCACCCGCTACCACTGGCCCGGCAACGTCCGGGAGCTGCAGAACGCCCTCCAGCGCTTGTCGCTGCTCGCTGGGAGCCGCGCGATCAGCGCGGCGCTGATCGCCTCCGACCCCGTGCTCTCACGGTCGCTCTCCCGCCCCGCCGCCGGAGAGAAGCCGGCGTTCTCGCTGGCATCGGCCGAGCGCGATCAGGTCCGCAACGCGCTCGCCGCATCAGGGGGCAATCGTAAGGCGGCGGCCGTTCTCCTCGGCGTCTCGCGCGCGACGCTCTATCGCAAGCTCGCGCGGCACCGGATCTGAGCGGAGACACCTCGGCCCATCCGGCCCGCGCTTGCGGGCATTCTTGAATGTATAGTTAGTCAATAGATTATGTAATGTCATGCGTGCAATCGTGTATTGCACATAACTGAATACTGCCTATGTTAAACATTGATTGCGAATATGGAACTCATAGCGGAGGCCCGTGAATGACGTCTTGAGCGCGCAAGCGAAGCGAGGTCGTGATGAACAGACGGCAGCGACTGACGCGTTGGATGGTTCCCGCCCTGCTCCTCCTCGTGGTCCTGGTGACCGCGCCCCCGGCTCCCGCCGCGGGGCCTTCCCCGCTGACGATTCGAAGCATCGACGTGCGGGGGACGCTGATCACCATCACCGTGACGAACACCTCCGGCGAGGCGCGCTCCGCGTGGGTCCTCGTGCGAGTCTTCGTCGCCGGCGGCTGGCAAGACCTGAACGCCCGCATCACGGTGCCCGGAGGCGGCTCGGCGGAAACGCAAGCGAGCGCTCAGTCCACGCCCGTCACGGTCCTTCCGCTCGGCGTGGTCCTAGACGACGGCGTGCCGTTCTGAGCCGGTGACGGACCGGCCGGAGCGCACGCCGCTCGTGGCCCGCCCGGGGACCGTCTGAGCGTACGATTCGGCGCGATGCCGGTCCGTCCCGCCCCATCCCGCCCCACGGCGCTCGGACTCGCGCCACTCGTCGCGGTCATGTTCTTCGTCGTCTCGGGCGGCCCGTTCGGCCTCGAGGGCCTCGTGGGGTCCGTCGGGCCGGGGATCGCGCTCCTTCTCATGGTCGGGACACCGCTCCTCTACAGCGTTCCCGAGGCGCTGCTGGTCGGCGAGCTCGCGTCGATGCTTCCCGTCGAGGGCGGCTACTACCAGTGGGTCAAGCGCGCGTTCGGCGACGCGTGGGGATTCTGGAACGGCTGGCTGTCATGGGTCTACTCGCTGATGGACATGGCGATCTACCCGGTGCTCCTGCTCCAGTACCTGCGGTGGTTCGCTCCCGGGCTCGGCCGGTGGGAATCGTGGGCCCTGGCCTGCGCCGTGATCTGGGCCGCGACGTGGCTGAACCTGCGCGGGACGCGCGCGGTCGGGGCCGCGTCCGGAGGTCTCGCGGTGGCGGTGGTCGCTCCGTTCGCCGTGCTCTCCGCGATCGCGCTCGTGCGGTGGGCGTCGTCGGGGGCCGCGATCCGCGGAGCGCTCGGCGCGCCGGCGGCGGGGAGCACGCTCGCCGGGGCGCTCGGGATCGGCCTGTCGCAAGCGATCTGGAATTACAGCGGATGGGACAACGCGTCGACGATCAGCGGCGAGATCGACCGGCCGTCGTCGACCTATCCGCGAGCCCTCGCGCGCACGCTCCCCCTCGTCACGGCGATCTACCTGTTGGCGGTGATCCCCGTCCTGGCGGTGACGCGGTGGGAACGATGGACCGACGGCGCCTGGCCCGATCTCGCGGCGAGCGTGGCGGGCCGCTGGTCCGGGGCGTGGGTCGCCGCCGCGGGCATTCTCAGCGCGTTCGCGCTCTTCAACGCGTTGCTACTCGCGTACTCCCGGATTCCGCTCGTGCTGGCGCGCGACGGCTTGTTGCCGTCGGCCCTGGCGGTCACGGACGCGCGCGGGACGCCGCGCAACGCCGTGCTCGTCTCCGCCGCCGCGTACACCGTGTTCGCGCTCGTCCCGTTCGGCGGGCTGCTGGCCGGCGACGTGCTCCTCTACACGGCAGCACTCGCGCTCGAGTTCGCGGCCCTGCTGAAGCTCCGCCGCGTCGAGCCGGGATTGCGCGGGGACTTCCGCGTCCCGCTTCCCACCGCGGCGCTCGCGATTCTCGCGGTGCTTCCGATCTCGATGATCGCCCTGGCGGTGACCCTCGAGATCCGGAGCGAGGACATCGGCCTGCCCGGGGTGGCCGCGGCCGGCGTGCTCGCTGCGGCCGGTCCATTCTGGTACCTCCTCCGGCGCAAGTTCGCCGCGCCCACGCCCCCGACTGGCGCTAGCCCGATCGCTCCCTAGATTGACCGGGGAGACATCGCCGTGAGGACACTGACGCGAATCGCCGTGCTCGCCGTCGCCCCTGCGTTCCTCGCGGCCGGATCGGAGGCCGAGCGCAAGGAGATTCACCCGTGTCCGGACGGGCACGGAGGCACCGTCTACCAGGACGAGGAATGCATCGACGCTCCCGCACGTCCCGCGGCGCCTGCGCCAGCGAAGGCCCAAGCTCCGCAGCCGAAGCACGCGAACCCGCCTCCGGCAGCCGTCCACGCGGACCGCTCCGTCCGGCCATCTCCGCCTCCCGCACCGGCAAGGCCGGCGGCGCGCGCTGCCGCCCCGGCTGGCGCGGACGCGTCCGCACCCGAGGTCGTCAGGGCGTGGCAACGGTTTCTCGACGCGCTCCACGCCGGCGACCGCGCCGCCGCCCGTGCTTGCCTGACCGGGGCCGCGGCCGACGCGTTCGGCGCGCAGGTCGAGACTCTTCCGGAATCGGGGCTTCGGGATCTCGCCTCGGCCTGGTCGCGCTTCCGGGCCGAAGGGCGCGCGGGACCGGTCTGGTCGATCCGGATCCTTCGACCGGACGAACGCCCGAAGTGGATCTTCCTCGAAAAGACCGCCCCCGGAGAGTGGAAGATCTCCGGGATCTAGCGTCCCGCCGGTCGAAAACGTGCGGTAAAATGGCCGTCGGGGTCGTGTGGGAACCCCGCGCGCCGGCACGGCGTAAGAGACAGCGTCGGGGGTGACGAATGGTCAGGACGCTACGGAGCTTACGCTTCCTCTTCATCGCGCCCGTGATCCTCGCCGTCCTGGTCGTCATCAACTGGATGACGTTCTCGGGCGCGTGGTGGGTCAAGTGGGCGGCGTTGGGCATCGGCATCGCGTGGGTGCTCGCCCTCATCCGGGTGGTGCGGACGATCGTACTCCTGGGCGGCGTTGCCGCGCTCGGCACGTGGCTCGCCCGCAGGTCCAGACCGTGACGTGTCGTCTTCTCGGCGGCTTGCGGGCGGCTCTCGCGGTTGCCGTGCTCGCCGGCTGCGCGCACGCTCCCGCGCCCGGACCGGGGAGCGGGCCCACGGCGCTCCCCTTCATCGAGAACGACTTCTCGTCCGCCGTGAGCCGTGCCCGCGAGGCAGGCGTGCCGCTGTTCGTCGAGGTGTGGGCCCCCTGGTGACACACCTGCCGCTACATGCGCGCCACGGTCCTCACCGACCGCGCGCTCGCGAAGCACGCCGGGCGGTTCGTCTGGCTCTCGATAGACACTGAAGACTCGAAGAACGCGGCGTTTCTCGACCGTTATCCATGGTCCGCCATCCCCACGTTCCAGGTGATCGATCCCGCGACCAAGCGCATCGCCTACAGCTGGATCGGGGCGGTCGACGCGACGGAGCTGGCCCGCCGGTTCGACGAGGCGGAGCGGGCGTATCACGACCCGGCGGCGACCACCGCCGCTTCGCCGGATAGCCCCGACTCGGCGATCGTCGAGGCCTCGGTCGCCGGGAAGAACGAGGAGTGCGCGAAGCGCGCCCTCGATCTCTGGCCGACGCTGCCGCCGGGCGCGGTGAAGGCGAACGTGGCGGCGACGGGACTCGACTGCGCGCTCTCCGCTCCATCAGACGCTGCGTGGAAGCCCGAGGCGGTCCAGAAGCTCGAGGCCGCGGTGAAGGAGGCGCTGAACTTCCCGGACCTGCTCGACGACGACCGCTCGGCCCTGTACGGATCGCTCGTCGACGCGCGCGACCGGCAGAACGACGAGGCCGGGGGGACGGCGGCCGCGGTCGCCTGGCTCGACTGGCTCGATCGTCAGACGCGGACCGCGCCCTCCGCCGAGGCGCGCGCGGCGCTCGACGGCTACCGGGTCAGCGCTTCGATCCGGGCGAAAACACCGGAGCGCGTTCTCGCGTCGATCGAGGCCTCGGAGCGGGATCTCCCCAACGACTACAACCCGCCGGCACGCCTGGCGCTGGTGCTGCGCGAGATGGGGCGTTACGACGAGGCCCTCGCCGCCTCGGATCGCGCGCTCGCGAAGGTCTACGGCCCGCGCACGCTCACGATCCTCGACGCGCGCGCGACGATCTTCGAGAAGAAAGGAGATCGCGCGTCGGCGAAGGAGGCCCTGACCCGGGCGCTCGCGTATGCCGCGACACTCCCCAAGCCGCAGCGGTCCGCGGGGATGATCGCGCGGTTGCAGAAGCACATCGACACCCTCTGACCGAATCGTCCAACGGGGCTTTACGGTCGTCTTACGGGTGTGTTCTGCTAGTGGAGGAGGTTTCCCATGCTCGTCTCGATGCGCACGCTCGCCGCGCGCGGCGCGCTCGTCCTAGCGGCCGCCCTGGCCGCGAAGGCTCGGGCGGCCGACGCGCCTGCCGCCGACCCGAAGTACACCTGGAACCTCGCCGACCTGTACCCGTCGGAGGAGGCGTGGGCCAAGGCGAAGGACGCGGCGGCGGGCGACACGTCGAAGCTCGACACGTGCC
>Ga0318565_10000611_pt1 | contig 10222 bp, 6 predicted proteins | sample GRESIP066b5f21_FD_203501 | JGI IMG/M metagenome (GOLD analysis project Ga0318565, IMG submission 203501) | Tropical soil microbial communities from Luquillo Experimental Forest, Puerto Rico - GRE.SIPMG.066b5f21 | ecosystem: Environmental > Terrestrial > Soil > Tropical forest > Bulk soil...
GGTCGTCCTCGACGACACGACGAGCCCAGTCGCGGTCGATCGCGTTGTCCCTGAGCCAGCGCTCGAGCGCCGCGTCGCCGCCGACCCGCGCGCCGATGGTGGTCCAGGCCGCGTCGAGCGCGGCGGGCTCGACCTCGATGCCGATTCGACCAGCTTCGTCGAGCATCAGCAGGGTGTCGACGTAGCGCTCGACGTCCGATCGCTCGATCGGCGCCGCCGACGGCGCGAAGCTCAGCACGCCGAGCGCCCGCGCCAGCGCGACGTCGCTCGCCGAGATCGTCCGCGAGCCGACCTGCCCCAGCACCGTGTCGACCGGCGCCGCCGGCGCCAGCGCGACGGCAGACAGAATCGTGAGGACCGCGGCCGCCGCGAGGCCCGACCGGCGGACCGCGCGCGCGAACCGGCCGCCGAGGCGCATCAGAAGGCCTGGCCGACCGTCAGATAGATCTGAAACCGATCGTCGTTGCGGACCTGCCGGAGCCCGTAGCCCACGTCGAGGCGGATCGGGCCGATCGGCGTGGTGATGCGCAGCCCGGCGCCCACGCCGGGGAAGAACGACGACCATTCCAGATCGGTCACCTTCGGGGTGACGGTGCCCACGTCGAAGAACGTGGAGCCGCCGAGCCACCGGTAGATCGGGAAGCGCCACTCGAAGTTCATCAAGATGCGCAGGTCGCCCCCCTGCGGGTTGCCCCTCGCGTCGAGCGGACCGACGTGATCCTCCTTGTAGCCGCGGACCGTGGTGCTGCCGCCGGCCTTGAAGCGGTCCTCGATCACCAGGTCCGCGGTGTCGGCGTACGGCGCGGCGAGGCCGAAGCGTGTGCCCACCGCCAGCACGGTCCTCGGCGGCCAGGAGAAGAACCACGAGTCCTCGAGCCGGAACTTCACGAAGTTGACGTTGCCGCCGAGCGCCGAGCTGCCGACCTCGAGGCCAGTGAAGTGATAGCTCCCCTGCTTGGGATCGGACGGCAAATCGCGCAGCTCGAGCGCGAGGAACGAGAGCACGCTCGTGACGAGATCGTCACGCTCAGTGACGCTGCCGTCCGCGATGAGGTTCGGATCGATGTCGCTGCGCTGGAATTGCTCGACCCGGTAGCGAAACCCGCCGCGGAGGCTCTTGGGATGGTCCGTCGGTTCCTCCGGGATGAAGAGATCCTTCAAGAGGTCGCGCTGGATGGTGAGCGTCGTGCCGAGGCTGTCGCTGATGAAGCCGAGCTCCTGCTTGCGCTCGCGAAACGCCACGGCCTCGCCCTGCCACTCGGAGCCGAAAATCCACGGCTCGCGATAGTTGAGCTCCGTGCGATAGCCCTTCTCGCTGACGCGCTGGCGGACCGAGGCACTCCGGCCGGTACCGAACAGGTTATCGTAGCCGATCGTGACGAAGCCGCGAAAGCCCTCGAAGGTCTCGTAGCCGGCGCCGAACTCGAAGCGCCAGGGCATCGCCTCGCGTACGCTCACCTGCACGTCCCGGATCGGCGCGCTCGGGTCACCGAGCGCCTCCACGTCGACGCGGTCGAAGAGGCGGGTGGCGTCGAGGCGGCGGCGCGCCTCGGAGAGCGCCACGGCCGTGAGCGGCTCGCCCGTCGCGAACTCCAGCTCGCGCTCCACGACGTACGCCTTGGTGGCCGTCAGGCCGGAGACCAGGATCTGCCCGATCCGCGTGAGCTCGCCCTCCTGCACGGCGTAGCTCGCCGAGACCGCGCCGTCCTTGTCGGCCGTGCTCAGCCCCACGACGGTGCCTCGATAGCCGCGCCGCTGATAGAGCTGCTCCACCCTGCGCCGCGACTCCTCGGCCCGCACCGCGTCCCAGGGATCACCCGCCTTGAAGCCGATCGCCCTGAGGATCGTCGCGGCGTCGAGGACGCGATTGCCGCTGATCGTGACCGCCGAGACCAGCCGCCGGGTGCCTTCGATGACCGGGACGACGATCTGCGCGCGGGTGCGCTCGTCAGTGAAGGTCACGCGCGGCGGTCCGATCTCGGCCGACGGAAATCCCTGCGTGCGGTAGTGCTGACGAAGCAGCCGCATGTCCTGGTCGAGCCGCTCCTCCACGAAGAGACCCCTGAAGATGCCGATGGGGACCAGCCCTGCGGGCCGCGACTGCATCTGCCCTGCCAGCTGCCTGGCGGGCAAGGTCGCGTTGCCCTCGAAGGTGATGCTCTCGACGACGACGCGCGGGCCCTCCTCGATCTCGAACTTGACGAGCCGCGTGGTCCCATCGCCGCCGAGCGTGCCCGTCACCTTGGCGAAGGCATAGCCCGCCTCGTGATACACGCGCTCGATCTGCTCGGCGCTCGCCCGCACCTCGACCTCGTCGACCACCCGGTCGTCGGCGAAGACCATCCGCTCCCGCAGCGCGGCCTCGGCGAGCGCGTCCCGGCCCACGAACTCGATGCGAGTCAGCGGCCCCTCGGCCACCTGCACGGTGAGGTCGACCGTGTTCGTCGCCGGATCGAAGGCGGGCTCCGGCGCGGTCACCCTGGCCTCGAAGAAGCCCTGCGTGTGCAGGGCGGCCTCGAAGGCCCGCACGCCGTCGCGAAACGCGCGCTCCCTGAAGCGGTCGCCCTCGTCGAGCCGCGCGGTGGCCGCCAGGTAGCCCTCGCGACGCAGCCGGGTCAGCACGTCGTTCCGCGCGCGCTCGAGGCGCTCCGGCTCGGCCGGGCCGCCGAGCGCCAGCGCGGCGGTGGAGGCGACGTCAGCGGCGTCGATCCCGAGCCTGCCGGTGAAGTCGAGGCTCTCGAGGAACGGGCGCCGCGAGACGAGAAAGCGGAGCCGCACGCCGCCGGCCTCGTCGACCGATTCGACCGCGACCTTGTCGAAGATGCCGAGCCCCCAGAGGCGGTCGAGGCTCTCGCGCACGCGCGCACGCGAGAACGGGTGGCCGGCCAGCCCCGTGAGCAGCTGCTCGGGCGGCATCCCGCTGAGACGATACGGCGACACGACCTCGACGGCTGTCACCATGGGCGCGGGCGGCGCCTGGTTGGCTTCCGGGACCGAAGGCGACAGCGCGGTGGTGAAGGCCATCGCGAGGGCCGCCGCGAAGCGACGGATCATCGAAATCGGAAGCGCAAGATCACGTCGCCGCCGACCCCGCCGTCGAATGCCTGCTCGCCCGCGATGAGCACGGGCCCGAACAGCTGGTACTCGACACGAAGCTTCTGCTTGCCGCCTTCCGCAAAGCCGCCCGAAAACGTCACCAGGGTGCGCTCGTTGAGGCGCTTGCCCACGCGAAACTCGCTCTGGCCGGCCTCGTTCCTTCCGAACTCGAGGACGTCGATGGTCGGCGCGTTGAGCTCGCCGCCCAGGAGCTCCTGGGAGATGAGGTGAGCGGCTTCGGTGGCGAAGACCGTGCCGCCGCCGGATTGGCCGAGCTCCGTCCTCGTCGAGCCGACGGTGACGAGCGCGAGCAGGTCTTCCTGCGACATCGGCGGCTCGGAGGCGAGCCGGATCGTCAGGTCGTCGGCGCGACCGGAGAGCCACATGGTCACGTCGAAGGTGCGGATCCGCGTCCTCGCGCGCACGTCGAGGTATGGGTTGATGCGCCCGGGATCGTCGAAGCGTACGACCGCGTTCTCGAGGATGAACCGGTTGCGGCGGAACGTGACGCGCCCCTCCTGCGTCTCGAGTGTGCCCAGGATTGTCGGCTGCGCGATCGTGCCGCGCAGCGCGAGCGTGCCGCCGCCGCGCACCTGAGCCTGGGGCGAGCGAACCATCAGGTTGTCGTCCAGGTAGACCTGGACCTGGAGCGAGAACTCGCGCCCCCATTCGGCCGGCTCCGCGCGCCCGCCGGTCCTGAGCAAGAGCGGCAGGATCGAGAGATCGCGCGAGTACGAGCCCCGAACCAGATGGGCATCGCCGCGCACGAGCCCGCGCGCGCCGCGGCCGACCAGGCTGAGCTCGGAGTTCCACACGGTCTCGAGGCCCTCGACGGGTGTCAGCCCGACGCGCTGCGCGCTGAGGGCGACCTGATAGGAGCCGACGGTGCCGCCCTCGACCGCGATCTCGCCAGTCGCGCGCACGGAGCCCGTACCGATCGACGCCTTGAGCTCCTCGATGCGGAGCCGCGCGGGTGAGAGCGCGAGCCGGCCTTCCATGTCGCGCACCACGAACGGCAGATCGCGCATCGCGATCACTCCGCCGTTGATCGTGCCGCGCCCGAGCAGTGCCGGCTTGGCGAGCGTGCCGCCGACGCGCACGTCGAGGTCCAGTTGGCCGGCCGCTTCGCGAACTTCCTTGCGCAAGACGGGCAGGAGCGCCAGCGGCACCTGGCCCTTGAGCGTTCCGTCGACCGCCCCGCCGTCCTCGAGCCAGCCCGTGACCGTGGCGGTGCCGAGACGTCCGGCGACGTCGAGGCGCTCGACCGTGAGCCGGCCGGGCTCGCGGCGGACGAGGATCGGCCCCTGGGCCTCCCAGCGCTCGCCGGCCATCTCGAAGCGGACGGGCTCGAGGCGGACGAGCCCGCGCGCCGCGTGCGGATCGCGCGCCGGCACGTCGAGCGTGGCCACGGCCGAGAGGCGGCCGGCGGCGTCGCCGAAGAGATCCGGGCGGAGCTGGCGGAGGATCGGTCCGATCTCGAAGTCGGTCGCGGTGAGGCGTGTCGCGATCACGCCGTCCAGCCGGCCCTGAGCGCTCGCGGCGATTCGCGCGTCGGGCAGCGCGAGGTCGCCCTTGACCGCATTGTCGTCCAGTGCGACCTCCGCACTGCCCGGCCCGAGCGCCCAGCCCGCGACGGCCAGCCGCTCGCCGGTCATCTTGCCCGAGCCGTTGACACGGCCGTCGCGCAGGCTCGCGCTCACGTTGGCCCGCGCACGGCCCTCGACGCGCATCTGCGCCGGCACGCCGGGCAGCCGGGCGAGATCGACGAGCCCGGTGCTCGCCTCAACGTCGCCCCCGCCGGCCCACCGCCAGCGGCCCCGCGCGGTCAGCGGCGCGTCGAGCACCGTCGCCTTGAACGCGCTGACCTCGATGCGATCTTGTGTCGCCTCGAAGGTCGCGCTGAGGTCGCGCGCCTCGGGGATCGAGGGCCAGGTCAGGCTTCCCGAGTCGACCTGGCCCCTCGCCCGCCAGGCGCTGGCGGTGCCCTTCAAGGTCACGTTCGCCCGTACCGGGCCGCTGCCGCGCGTCGCTGGCGGCAGCCACGGCCACGCCTCTTCCAGACGCGCGTCCTGGGTTTGCATCTCCAGATCCGCGTGAACCGCGTCGAGCGGCGGAACGGTGAGCGAGGCAGACTGAGGCCAGGCGAGATGACCCGAGCCAACGACCTGCGCGCGGCCGAGGCGCGCGCTGGCCGCCGTGAGACGCAACGAGTGCGAGGTAAGCTCGAAGGGCACCACGATCTGATCCGCGCGCGCGTCGGCGACGGCGGGCGAGCGCAGCTCGAGCTTGCCGGTTGCGACGGGATCGCGCCAGCGCCCCGTGAGCTCCGCAACGAGCACGCCGTCGCCCGACGCCCCGCTCTGTCCGATCAGCGGCCCGAGCCTCGCGAGCTCACCGCTCGCGGTGAGCCGTAGCGCCCGCGGTCCGTCGAGGGTCGCCTGGCCCTGCCCCTCCACCTTGAGACCCGGCCAGGTCGCCACACCGTGCGAGAGCGTGAACGTGCCGTGCTGGCTCTGCGCCTCGGCATCGACGGTGCCGGCCCCGAGCGACGCGAGCTTCGCGGGTAGGCGCACCTCGCGCGCCGCGACGCGGACGCGCCCCTGCATGCGCTCGGGATCGCGCAGGTCGCCGCGCGCCTCGACGTCGCCGTCGACGCGCCCGGTGACTCCGCTCTTCGATCCGGCCAGCGCCTCGAGCGCGGCGACCGAGACGCCGCGGGCGCCGAGCACCGCGTGGGCACGGTCCAGGTGCTGGAGGTCGAGGGTGAGCGAGCCGTTCACGCCGCCGTCGAACGCTCGCGCGTCGAGCTGCGTCACGGAGAGCACGCGGTCGGCGAGGGCGACGTGCGCCTTGCCGACGCGCGCCTTCACCGGGCCGGCGCTGAGCTCGTCGAAGGCGACGTCGGCCGTCACGCGCGGCGCAGCGGCCGGGCCCTGCAGCCGCGCGTCGACGCGCACCACGCCGGCCAGCGGGACGGTCGCGCCGGCTCGCCGGCCGATCGAGGCCGCCTCCAGATCGCCGCGTGCCGTCAGATCGACCGTGGTCTGATCGAATGGCCCGTCGATGCGGCCGGCGACGGTGAGACGGCTCTTCTCCCACATCCCCGCGAGACGGCGGATGTCGACTCGCGTCGGCGCGATGCGCGCCTCGGTCTCGAGCCGCTCGACGCGCTCGTGGATCTTGTCGGCATCGAGCGCAAGCTCTTGCGCGGCGAGCGTGGCGCTCATCGCCGTGCGGCCCGGCTGCACGCTGGCCGTCAGACCCTGTACCCGGATCCGCAGCGCGTTCGCCTGGTCATCGTAGACGACCCGCCCCCGGCGCAGCTCGATGGTCCCGAGCTCGACTTGCACGGGGCCGGCCTGGACGACCTCGGGGAGCATCGGAATCTCGCGCAGCGCGGGCCCGCCGCCGGCGCCGATCGCGAGGTCGAGATCGTCGAGCCGGATCGATCGCAGGACCAGCCCCCGCTGCCAGATGCTCTTCAGGCTGAGGTTGATCTCGAGCCGGGAGAGTCTGAGGAAATGGGGTCCGGGCTCGCCCGGTCTCGAGGCGGCGGTGACGTTGCCGATGACCACGCGCCCGAGCCAGGGCTGGACCGACACCGATTCGACGCGAGTCGCGCGCTCGAGCGCCGCGCTGAGCGCGATCTCCAGGCGCTCGCGGGCGAACTCCGGTCCCCAGACGCGGACGGCGAGCCACGATCCGAGGGCCAGGAGCAAGACCACGCCCAGCAGGGCGCCCGCGGCGTAGCCGAGATAGCGCCAGCGCCGAGCACGCCTCGGGGAGCCCTCGCTCATGGCGCGCTTAGCATACCAGCGCGGCCCAACCGCCGACCCGCGCGGCCGCCGCTGATACGAGGCGCGCCTCGGCCGGCGGGGCCCCAGCCCCGCGACGGCCTGCAGCGCGCACCGCCTTATTCGGGCAACGCGTGCAGCGCGTACATGGCGATCAGGAGATTACCGGGCTCGCCGAGCTTGCCGAACCAGCGGCCATAGATCTGCATGACCTCGCGCGACCGGTAAAGACTCGAGAGCACCCGGTTCACGGCCAGCCGGAACGGCGAGTCGCCGCGGCGGAGCATGAAGCCGTAGGGCTCATAGGACAGATACTGCTCGGCGATCGCGAACTGCGCGGGGTCCTTGGCCGTCACCGCGAGCCCGATCAGGATCACGCGGTCCGAGGCATATGCGTCGGCGGTGCCGTTCTCGAGCGCGGCCAGGCCTTCACGATGCTCCTTGACCGGCACGACCTGCGCGGTGACGAAAGCCTTCTGGAGCGCCGCGCGCAGGGCCGGCTCCGTCGTCGTTCCGGGGATGACCGCGATCCTCTTGCCGGCGAGGTCCTGGAACGCCGCCATCTTGTCGGAGACCTTGACCAGGAGGCTCCCGCCGTCGACGAACGTCATGTGGCTGAAGTCGACCTGCTCCTGACGCGAGAGCGTGTTGGTGGTCGAGCCGCACTCCAGGTCGACCGTCCCGTTGACGACCGAGGCGATCCGGTTCTCGGGGGTCACCGGCACCCACTTCACGTCGAGCTTCGCGAGCTTGAGCTGCTGCTGGATGCCCGTGACGATCCTGGAGCAGAGATCGATCGAATAGCCGGCGGGCTTGCCGTCGTTGCCCCGGAACGAGAACGGAACCGATTGCTCCCGGTAGCCGATCGCGATCGTTCCGCTGTCCTTGATCTTCTTCAAGGTCCCTTGAAGGTCTTGCGCCGGCACCGCGCCCGGCAGCACGAGCGCGAGCGCGCCGGCGAGCACGAGGATACGGCCGAGCGCGCTCATAGGCCGGCCCGATCGAGCGTGACCGCCAGCGCCTGTGTGTAGGTCAGCTCCGCCACGTCACCCGCCTCGACTCCCTTGAGATTCGTCGCGTCCTTCACCTTGATGGTCTCCGTGTTGCCGCGAGGGCCTTTGATGGTCACGGTCTGCCCCTTTCTATCGACCGCGGTGATCGTCGCCGTCACGACGACCTCACGGCCGACGGCGCCCGACGGCGTCTCGCCGGGCGGCGAGGTCGCTCTCGCCTCGGTCACGGTCACACCGGGCTTCCCGCCGGGGACCTTCTTCACCTGAAGGGCGAGCGCCTCCATGAAGGCCGCGACGACCGGATCGCCGACCGCGACCGCGTCAAGCTTGCTGGGATCCTTCACGTCGAGCGTCACGGTACCGCCCCGCGGGCCCTTCAAGGTCACGGTGCGGTTGGCCTTGTCGACGGCGTCGATCCAGCCGCGAACCGTCACCATCGTCGCCTCGCCCACGGGTCCGCTGAGGGCCGGCGCCTCCTCGGCGCTCGGCGTGTCCGTCGATTTACAGGACTGCATCGACAGCACGCCGGCTACGATCAGCCCCGCGATCAGCATCTTCATCGAGCGGTCCTCCGTGGTCAGAACGACCAGCCGACACCGAGGAGATAGCGTACATCTTCCTTCTTCGCTCCGGGCGCCGGAGTCGAGTCGTAGCGCAGCTCGATCCTGGCCTCCGCGAAGAAGCCCTGGTAGACCGTCGCCCGCAGGCCGACGTCCGTGTTCAGGTTGTAGTCGCCGAACCAGTCCGTGATGTTCGGCAGGTACTCGAGATTGTGGAAGAGCTTGAGCGGTTTGATCGGCGTCCAGTCCACGTGGTAGGCGAGCCGCGCGGCCAAGTGGTCGTCGGTCCCGTTGTTCTTGAAATCCTCGTACACCCAGGCGAGGCCGGCCTCCGTGTTGAAGTTGAAGGTCGGCGTCTCGAACCACTGATAGCCGACGCCTCCGCCGAGCGTCAGGCGCAGGTTGAGCTCGGCGATTTTGTCCTGCTCGACACGGGCGGCGCCGTAAAGGTAGAGCTTCTTCTTAGAAAGTAGTCGTACTTGCCGAGGACGAACCAGTTGTCGATCGTCGTCTCTTTCTCGTCGGTGTCCTTCAGCTTCTGTCGCCCGTAGTAATAGGCACCCCCGAGGGTGATCCGGTCGATCGCGCTGCGGCGCACCGCGTTCAGGCTGAGCCCGAAGTTCTCGGTCTCCGAGTTGCCGGTCGTGATCAGCGCGTTGCCGACGACGGCGCCCGTCCACGTGGCGGACGGCGGGCTGATCTTCGCCACGTCCTTGAGCGCGATCATCTGCGGGCTGCCGCCGGTGATCGGCACGACCTGCACCGTGCCGTCGGCGCCGGGGCTGACCTTGGCGCGCACCGTGGCGTCGCCCGACTCGATGACGATCGGCTCGTCGGTCGAGAAGGTCTTCACCTTGGCGAGGTCCACGGTGACTTCTCCGGCATTCTCGGTCTTGATCGTGAGCTTGCCGCCGTAGGCGCTCACGATCTTGCCGGTGAGCCGGTCCCCGTTCAGGAACAGGACCTCGTCGGCCGCGGCGCGACCGACGAGCACGAGCAAGACCGTGAGCGTGCAGGCAAGCGTCTTGAGTGTGCAAGCAGGCATTGGGCGGCCTCCTTCCAGGCGCGCGGCACGATAGACGGTATCCGGCGCACACGTCAATCCCGACCATCGACCTGATCGGCGAGTCGGCGAATCCCTTGCGACGAACGTCCAGTTGTGTCGCGCGGGAGAGCACCGCCGGCCCGGAGGTCACCGGCATCGTGAACGCCCGCGAGGGCGCAACCGAATTGAGCTTGAAGAAGCTGCCCTGACGGCAGCTCGCCGGATCAGCGGGGTGAGCGCGCGCGGAGCTGCGCCAGGAGCTGTCGCGCCTCGGGATCGTCCGGGTACTGCTGGGCCAGCCGCTCGGCGTAGCGCAGCGCCTGGTCGAAGGCGCCCTGGTCGCGGTTGAACGCGGCCAGCGCCATGAGCACGTCGCGGTCGTTCGGATGGCGCCGCAGCGCCTTGTCCAGCACGGCGATGGCCTCGCGCGGCTTGCCGGTCGAGTGCAGGCTGACCGCGTAGGTGTAGACGAACCGCGCGTTGTCCGGCGCGCGAGCGGCCGCTCGCGCGAAGTGCGTGAGCGCCTCGGTCGTCCGCTGCGCCCGCACGAGCGCCAGCCCGAGCGAGTAATGCAGGGACGCGTCGTCGGGCGCCGTCGTCAAGCCTTCCGCGAGCACGCGACGAACATCGGGCTCTCGCTGCTCTGCGCGATAGAGGTCGGCGAGGTTTACGTACGCCGGCACGAACGTGGGATCGAGGGCGAGCGCCGCACGG
>Ga0318565_10000616_pt1 | contig 10195 bp, 7 predicted proteins | sample GRESIP066b5f21_FD_203501 | JGI IMG/M metagenome (GOLD analysis project Ga0318565, IMG submission 203501) | Tropical soil microbial communities from Luquillo Experimental Forest, Puerto Rico - GRE.SIPMG.066b5f21 | ecosystem: Environmental > Terrestrial > Soil > Tropical forest > Bulk soil...
ACCTGGGGCAGCCCGCCAGGGCGGCCCCAGGTCACCGGCCGCCATGTCGAACTCGTCGCGCCAATCCCCGCCGATCCGGTGTTCCAGGTCTCACGCGTACACGGCGAACCACGCCAGATGCCGTTCCCGGGCCTGGGCCTCCTCGCGGCTGGCCGTGAGCCGGTCGGTGGCGAACGCGCGCACGGTGTCCAGCAGCCGCCACGTTCCCGGCGTGCCGGGCTCGTGGATGGTAAGGCTCTTGTCCACCAGTCGGCCAAGCAGGTCGGCTGCCTTTCCCCGGTCGCCGGCGCAGGTGACAGCCATGGCGGCGTCCAAGGTGAACGCGCCGTCGAACACGGCGAGGTGCCGGAAGAAGCGGCGTTCTTCGTCGTCTAGCAGGTCGTAGCTCCAGCCGATGACCGCGCGCAGCGAACGGTGCCGCTGGTCGGTGCCGCGTCCCCCCGCCAGCAGGCGCAAGGAGTCGTCCAGGCCGGCCAGGACCCCGCCGGCGCCGAGCGCGGCGGTGCGCGCTGCGGCAAGCTCGATCGCCAACGGCAGGCCGTCGAGCCGAGCGCAGATGCCGGTCACGGTCACCGGATCCGCTGCGAACCCGGGGGCGGCCACCGCAGCATGGTCGCCGAACAGGATCTCGGCGTCTGAGCCCAGCGGCAATGGCCCTAGGCGGACGGTCCGCTCACCGCGTATGCCCAGCCGTTCCCGGCTTGTCGCCAGGATCCGCACGCCGGGGCAGACCGACAGCAAGCGCTCTGCGAAGGCGGCCGCAGCGTCGATCACGTGCTCGCAGTTGTCGAGGATCAGCAGGAACCTGCCGTCCCCCAGCCGCGCGGCGATCGCCTCCTCCAAGGCTTCGCCGGGACGCTCGCTCACACCGAGCGCGGCGGCCGTGGCCTGGGCGACATAGCCCTCGCGGACCGGTATCAGGTCGACGAACGTCCGGCCAGACGGGAACGACGCACCGGCCGCATGGGCCACTTCCACCGCCAGCCGGGTCTTGCCGACCCCCCCGGGCCCGTGCAAGGTCACCAGGCGCCCCTCCCGCAGCGCGCTGGCCAGCAGGTCACGTTCGGCGTCGCGCCCGATGAACCGGGTAAGAGCCGCCGGCGCCCCGGCCAGCCGACCAGGGTCGGGCCCGCCGGCCGCCACCTGAGCGGCCACCTCGGCCAGCGCACGCCGGTCGCCGACACCGTACTTGCGCAGCAGCGAGGAGACGTGGTTCTCCACCGTCCGGACCGAAAGATACAGCCGGCCAGCGATCTCAGCATTCGGCAACCGCGCCCCCACCAGCGCCAGCACCTCAAGCTCCCGCCGCGACGCGCCCGGCCGCCCAGCCGCGGTCATCTCAGCTTCCAGCGGACTTGGCGGGTCGGCTGGCAGCATCGGGAATCGTATCGTCTCCATCTTGCAAGTACTAGACCGTCCGGTACCAATTGGGCCTAGACGGCACAGTACTAGGCTGAGTACTGTTCCGTCCAGTACTATCTCGGCAGGGAGGGACGAAGCCATGGGGTTTCCGCCGGGGGGCCGCTCGGCCCGCAAGCACGCCGCGATCTTGGAGGCCGCGACACAGGTGTTCCTGGCCAAGGGCTACCTGGGCACCAGCATGGAAGAGATCGCCACCATGGCCGGGGTCTCGAAGCAGACCGTTTACAAGCACTTCGCGGACAAGGAGACTCTGTTCGCCGAGATCGTCCTGGCCACTACGGACCAGGTCGACCAGTTCATCGCAATGGTTGCCGATCTCCCCGTCGCGCCGGGCACCAGCCGGGCCGACGCTGAAGAGGCTCTGCACGACCTCGCCCGTCGTTTCCTCAGCACCATCATGCAGCCCCGCATAATGCAGCTTCGGCGGCTGATCATCGCCAACGCTGACCGGTTCCCCGAACTGGGCCGCACCTGGTACGAGCAGGGCTTCGAGCGCGTCCTGGCCACGCTGGGCGCCACCTTCCAGCGGCTCACCGAGCAGGGCCACCTGGCCGTGAGCGATCCGATGATGGCCGCCAACCATTTCGCCGGCCTCCTGCTGTGGATCCCGGTCAACCGGGTCATGTTCTGCGGCGACGACCAGCCCAGCAGCCAAGCCGAGCTCGACAGGTACGCCGACATTGCGGCCAGCACCTTCCTCGCCGCCTACGGGGCCAAGTCACCCGCGCGCCGCGGTTCGCCGGCCACAGCCAGCCCTCACGCTGTGTAGGTCATGCCGCTGAAGGCGGCGGTGGGCGCCGGGCAGGAACGCCGGGCCGGCTGCCTGCGATCGACGCCTGCATCTCCTACTCGCCCAGCGCGACCGGCCGCTTGAGTGCAGGATTCGCCATTCGCTGCGGCACCGGCTTGCCCACCACCGGCAGGTGAAGGGGCGGGGCGTGGCCGCTTCTTGTGGCGCGCTGAGTGGCCGGTTAGGTGGGGAACTGCGTGGCGGCCACGGATGTGCGCGCACCGCGATGCCGGCCAGGCTGTCGTCGGACGGCGGCCGCCGGCTTAGCCGGCAGGACAGTGCCTGGCCGCACACCCGGGCTGGGCGCCCGTGGGCAACGCCGTTGCCGCGGCCGCTTGGCCGCCCGAGCACGAATCGATTCGATCCGAGGGAGTCATCATGGACCACGTCGTCTCCGCCGACGGCACGCGCATCGCCTATGACCGGCTCGGTGCCGGCCCGGCGGTCCTGCTGATCGGCTCCGGGCCGGTCGACCGCAAGTCCGGCCCGGAGGCGCCGCTAGCCGACCTGCTGGCCGGGCAGTTTACCGTCTACAACTACGACCGGCGCGGGCGCGGCGACAGCGGCGACACCCAGCCGTACGCGACCGACCGCGAGTTCGAAGACATCGCCGCGCTGATCGACGGGGCCGGCGGGTCGGTGATGTGTTACGGCGATTCCGGAGGCGGGATCATCGCGCTGCAAGCCGCGGCCCGTGGCCTGCCCATCACCAGGTTGGCAGTCTGGGAGCCGCCCTACATCATTCCCGGCGCCCGCCCGGCCCCGGCCGGTTACCGGGACCGGCAGTGGGCGCTGCGCGAGCAGGGCCGCGGCGGTGACATGCTCGAGTTGTTCCTCACCGAGGCCGTCGGTATGCCTACCGACATGGTGGCCGGCATGAAGGCCGCCCCGTTCTGGGAGGACATGGCCGGCCGCTCCGCCGCCCTGGCCTACGACGCCGATATGGTCGGGGACTTCTCGATGCCGCAGGAGCAGCTCAAGAGCGTCACCGTGCCGGTGCTGGTCGTCGACAGCGCCAGCATGCCCTGGCTCGGCACGGCGTGCCAGGTGCTGGCCGGCGTGCTGCCCGACGTCGCCCGGGTCACCCTGGCCGACCAGCCGCACAACGTGGACCCGGCCGCCCTCGCCCCGGTGCTCACAGAGTTCTTCCAGACCGCGCCGTGAGGACGATCGCCGCGCAGCCCGCTGATGAGTCCCGGCTGCCTGACCCACCCGCCCATGCGGGCAGGCGGCCGCATGCATCTTCCCGGACGGTGGAGGCACCGACATGACTGAGAAGCACAATCTCGAAGCCCGCCGTATTACCGGCTCGCCAGGCGAGCTGAGCCCGCGCCACAGCACCATTACCGGCCGCCGGATTGGCGCGGTTGCCGCTGCGGCCATCGCGCTGGTTTCGATGGCTGGCCTCAGCGCCTGGACGGCGGCATCGTCGGCCGCTGCGGCCGGGCGCCCGCCGGCATCGGCCGGGCCCAATGTCCTGATCAAGGCGACCCCGATCGCCCGGCTGCCGGAGCGCAGCGTGGCCGCCGAACTGCGCCACGCGCGCCTGGGGCCCGGTGATCCGGCGCTCGGCGCGGCCGCAGTCCGGTCCGGCATCGTCGCCTACCGGGTGCTATACCGCACGGTCAATGCGGCGGGCCAGCCCACCCGCGCCAGCGGCCTGGTGGCCTTCCCCGCCGGCCGCACCGGGAACCTGTCGCTGGTGGACTACGGCCACGGCACGACGGCCTACAAACTCGACGTGCCCTCCTCTTTTGGGCTGGACGCCAACCGGGATGGCCTTGAGGGCCGCTGGTCGTCTGAGCTGTTCGCCTCGGCTGGCTTCGCTGTCGCTGAGCCTGACTACCTCGGCATGGGCGCCGGGCCGGGCCGCCCGGAGTACATGGTGGCCAACGCCGAGGTCTCCGCGTCCCTGGACCTGCTGCGGGCGGCGAAGGTAATCGCCACCCGCCGCCGCGACACGCTCGCGCCCGGGGTCCTGGTTACCGGGTTCTCCCAGGGCGGCGCGGCCGCCATGGCGGTCGGCCGGGGCCTCCAGCACCACGCCCTGCCCGGTTTCCGGCTGCGCGCGCTGGCCCCGGTGTCCGGCCCTTACGATCTGCCCGGCGCCCAGCTGCCCGGGATCTTCACCGGGCAGGTCGCCGCCGCCATCGCCCCGTACTACGTCGGCTACACGCTGACCGCCTGGAATCCGCTCTACCACCTCTACCCGGCACCTGGTGATGCGTTCCCCCCGCCTGCGGAACCTGCTCACCCCCGGGTACCTGCGCCTGCTGCAGCACCCCACCGGAGCTCTCAAGGCCGCGCTGATCCGCAACAGCACCTGCACCGGGTGGACGCCGCGGGTCCCGGTGCGGCTGTATGCCGCTAGCGGCGACACCACTGTGACCCAGGTCAACGCCCAGCACTGCCGGCAAACCATCGACGCCCACCACGGCCAGGTCCGCCTGGTCCAGCTGGGAGCCGTCAGCCACGACATCTCCGATTTCCTCGCCCTGCCCAAGATCGTGCGCTGGTTCCTGGCATTCGACCCGGAGGGGCCTCCCGGAGGAGCGGGCGCGTGAGCCAGGGACTGATGCAAGTGCGGGTGGATGATTTCCTCGATCCCGATGATCCGACGCTGTTCCCGCGGCTGACTGAGGCCCAGACCCGGCAGTTGGCTGTGGTCGCCGATCTCAGGCTGCTCGCGCCCGGAGAGGTCCTTTTCGAGCAGGGGCAGCGCGAGACCCCGTTCTTTGCCGTGCAGGCGGGGGCGGTCGACATATTCGACCAGCGGCCCGAGGGGGCGCGTTACTTCACCCAGTGCAGATCCGGGACCTTCATCGGCGATATCGCGGTCTTCACCGGAGAGCCGACCATCGCCGCCGGGGCGGCGGCTGAGCCGACCACTGTGCTCGCGATCATGCCCGCCGCGCTGCGGAGCCTGGTCGGCCGGTCTCCGGAGCTCGGCGACCTCCTCCTGCGGACGATGGTCGCGCGCCGCGCCTGGCTGGAAGGGCACGGGTACGGCCAGGCGCGCCTGGCCGGGTCGCGCTGGTCGGAGGATGCGTTTGCGGTGCGCGAGCTGCTGCACCGTAACCTCGTCCCGTTCAGCTGGCACGCGTTGGAATCCGACCCAGACACAAAGGCGCTGCTCGGTGGCCTTGGCGTGGCCGACGCCGAGTGCCCGGTCTTGATCCGGCATGACCGTGTCGTCCGGCATGCCACCGCCGAGCGCGTGGCCGCCGAGCTGGGGCTACGAGCGCACGTGGATGGGCGGTGCTTCGATGTGGTCGTGGCCGGCGGCGGCCCCGCCGGCCTGGCCGCTGCCGTGTACACCGCGTCGGAGGGCCTGACGACACTGATCGCCGACCGGTTCGCCCCCGGAGGGCAGGCAGCGGCCAGCGCCCGCATCGAGAACTACCTGGGCTTCCCCACCGCGCTCTCGGGTGCCGAACTGACCCGGCGGGCCACGCTGCAGGCGCGCAAGTTCGGCGCCGTTATCTCGAGCGTTCACGAGGTCACGCAGATGTCGGCGGCCGACGCCCGAGGCATGCGTACTATCACGTTCGCCGACGGCCAGGCGGTGCACGCCCGGTATGTGGTGCTTGCCTGCGGCGCCGACTACCGCCGGCTCGACGCCGCCGGCGCCGGCCGATTCGAGGGCTCGGGGCTGTACTACGCCGCCACGCACATCGAGGCACAGCAGGTATCCGGGGAGCAGGTCGTGGTGGCCGGCGGAGGCAACTCAGCCGGGCAGGCCGCGATGACCCTGGCCGGGTCCGCACGCGCTGTCCATCTGGTGGCCCGCCGCCCACTGGAGCAGACCATGTCGCGCTACCTCATCGACCGCATCAACGACACGCCCGGCATCAAGGTGCGAGCCGGCTACCACGTCGAGGCGCTGCACGGCGAGAACCAGCTCGAAGCGGTGACGATCCGCGGCGAAGGCCGTAAGCATCGTCTCAGCGCCTCGGCGGTGTTCGCCATGATCGGGGCCACACCAAGAACCAGCTGGCTCGCCGGGTTCGCCGGACTCGATGACCGCGGCTTCATCGCCACCGGGGAGGATGCGCGGCGCCATCCCGGCTTCGCCGGCCACTGGCGCACAACCGGCCGGACACCCCTGCCACTGGAGACCACACAGTGCGACGTGTTCGCCGCCGGCGACGTCCGCGCCTGCTCTGCCAACCGCGTCGCCGCAGCCGTCGGAGACGGCGCCCTGGTCGCACGATCCATCCACGATTCCATGCGCCTAACCGCCGGCGGTGAGGCGCGGTGAAAGGCAGGGCCGGCTGATGACAGATACCTCCAGCGCGCTGGTTATCGGCGGCGGGATCGCTGGCCCAGTGGCCGCGATGGCGCTGCAGAAGGCCGGGATCCAGGCCACGGTGTATGAGGCTTACGACGGCCCGGCCGCGGGGGCCGGCGGCGGGCTGACCATCGCGCCCAACGGGCTGAACGCGCTGGGGGTGATCGGTGCCGCCGAAGCCGTACAGCGCATCGGCATCCCGATGCCGGCCATCGTCATCGAAAGCTGGACCGGAAAGCAGCTGGCCGAGTTCGGCGGCCAGCCCGGCTTGCCGGACCCGAGGTTTGCCTGGCGCGGTGAGCTGCACGCGACCCTGCACGACGAGGCGGCCCGCCGCGGCATCCGCACCCAGTTCGGCAAACGCCTAGAGGACGCCGACGCCGCCGCAGAGACGGTGACCGCGCACTTCGCTGACGGCACCCACGCCAGCGCCGACATCCTGATCGGGGCCGATGGCATCCGGTCAACGGTACGGTCGCTGATCGACCCGGCCGCGCCACAACCCCGGTATGCGGGGCTGGTCAGCCTCGCGGCCCGCATGCACGACACCGGGCTGGCCCCCACCGGCGGCAAGATGCACATGATCTTCGGCAAGCGGGCGTTCTTCGGCTACGCGGTCTTTGACGACGGCAGCGGGGGATGGTTTGTCAACCTGCCGCACCAGCCGCCGATGACGCTGGCCGACGCCCGGGCGGTGCCCGCCGTGCAGTGGCTGACCAGACTGCGCGAGGCCGTCGCAGAGGACCGCACGCCAGCGCCAGGATTGCTGAACCGCACCGACCCGGCCGCCCTGCTGGTGGTCGGCCCGATGGAAGACATTCCTACCGTCCCGGCCTGGAGCAACGGCCGGATGGTCCTGGCCGGCGACGCTGCGCACGCCACCTCGCCGAGTTCCGGCCAAGGCGCGTCCCTGGCCGCCGAAAGCGCCGTCCAACTGGCCCGCTGCCTGCGGGACCTGCCCCATCAGCAGGCGTTCGCCGCCTACGAACAGCTGCGCCGCCCGCGCGTCGAGAAGATCATCAAACTGGCCGCCCGCACCAACCGTGACAAAGCCGCCGGCCCGGTCGCCCGCATCAGCCGTGACCTGCTGCTGCCGGTGATGATGAAGGTCATGGCCAAGCCCGGCAGGATGGCCTGGCAGTTCGGCTATCGCATCGACTGGGAAGAACGGGCCGGAACCATGCCAGAAGAATCCCGGACCGGAGCTGCGCCGAGATCAGGCGCCCCGGGATGAGTCCTCAGCGCACACGCTAACGACGACATGCGCAAGGTCGCGCCTGAACCTCACGAGCCCGGCGGGTGGCGCGGCGGTGCCGTGACGGAGATCGCAAGGCACCGTCCGGCCTGGTCGGTGCCGGCGGTGGCCACTGCGATCCCGTTAGCCAGCGCGAGCAGGTCCGGTGCTTCGATACAGGCGCGGACAGCGCCCTACAGGATCGCGCGCGGGTGCCGAGGACGGCGAAGGTACCCGCGAGCACGACGCCGGGCGAGGTGATGACGCCTCCGGTGGCGGCCAGGCCGGCCAGCGCACCGGTACGGGCAGTGGTGGTGGATTCTCCGCGGACTCGGGTCGCCGCCGGTGGGCCCGTACCGCCTCGCTGGCGCGCGCCGGGCGCCATCAAGGCGAGGTGGTCTCGAATCGCTCGGGCTGGAACCAGAAGCCGGGCAAGCTTGGCCTGGGTTGGCTGGCCGCCGGGATGCTTGGCTGGCTGGGATGGGGATCGGCGTGCCGCACCAATCAGCGAATGAACATGCGGTTGATAGCTGCGAAGTCGAGAGCGCCGTCCAATTCGCCATAAGTTCCCTCGGTGAGCAGCTCCGTCGCTGCGCGATAAGCGACCGAGTAGGCGGCTTGGCTGATAGCGGTCCCGACGCTTACCCGCCGGACACCTGCTGAGGCGAGTTCGGCGACCGTGGGCGTACCCGGTCCCGCCATCACGTTAACCGGCAATGGCGACTCCTTAACCAGTGAAGCCACGGTACCCAGATCGGTCAGCCCTGGTGCAAAGAGGCAGTCCGCACCGGCCTCGGCATAGGCCGACGACCGGGTGAGCACGTCCCGCAACCGGCCCTCAGGCGCGCCGACGCTAAACAGGAAGACGTCGGTCCGCACGTTGATCAGCAGTTCCGGCAGCCCGGCCCGTGCGGCTGCGGATCTGCCAGCCCGCACCCGCTCGGCCTGGGCCGCGACATCGAATAGAGGCCCGCCAGGGGCTCGCGAATCCTCGACGTTCACCCCCACCGCGCCAGCAGCGACGACGGCCTCAATGGTCTTCCTCACATCCTCGGGACGATCGCCGTATCCGGCCTCTATGTCGGCTGTGACCGGAATTTCCACTGCTGCGGTTATCTGTCGGACCTGCTCGATCATGTCCGCCCCGGCCAAGTGCTGCCCGTCGGGCAGCCCGGCGGACCAGGCAACGCCGCCGCTCGTGGTGGCGATCGCCTTGGCACCCGCCCGGGCGATCAGCACTGCACTGCCGGCATCCCACGCGTTCGGCAGCACCAGCGTTCCGTGATTATGCAGCGTGCGCAGCAACACCGCCTTAACCTTCTGAGCTCTCCCTGCCATCGGTATCTCCTTGCCGCTAGTAAGGTCTGACGCCGCGCCCGGCCGGCCAAGTACTCGAACTCGCGGCGGCGGGCCGCTCGGCGACGTTGCCGGCCTGCGGGGCTGGCGGGCGGGCGAGCGTGCTGGGCCACCAGATCCACCGGCCGAGGTCCAGGTTCAGCGCGGTGACCAGCACCGAGCGGACGATGATGGTGTCGAGCAGCACGCCGAACGCGACCGCGAAGCCGAGCTCGGTCAAGAACGTGACCGGAAGGGTGCCCAGGACAGCGAAGGTACCCGCGAGCACGACACCTGCCGAGGTGATGACGCCTCCGGTGGCGGCCAGGCCGGCCAGCGCGCCGGTGCGGGGTCCGTGGCGGCGGGTTTCCTCGCGGACCCGGGTCATCAGGAAGATGTTGTAGTCGATGCCGAGGGCGACCAGGAACACGAACACGAACAGCGGGAAGGACGTATCGGCGCCGCCGAAGCCGAACACGTGGCCGAACATCAGCGCGCTGACCCCGAGTGTGGCGGCGAACGGCAGTACCACTGTGGCGATGAGCAGGACCGGCGCGACGACCGCGCGCAGCAGCAAGGCCAGGATGATGAATACCACGACCAGGATGACCGGGATGATCAGGGCCCGGTCGTGCGCCGCGGCGCGCTGGACGTCCAGATTAATCGCAGTGTTGCCGCCGACCAGCGCCTCGCCGCGGGGAACGGCGTGCGCCGCAGCGCGGACCCGGCCGATGGCCGTGTACGCGGCTGGGCTGTCCGGGGGCGGGACCAGGGTGCCCTGCAGGTAGGCGCGGCCGGCCCTGAGCATCGGTGATGTGACGCCGGTGATCCCGGGCACCGACCGGACCGCCGCGGCGAGCTGCGCGGCCGCGGCCGGGTTGCCGAACACCTGGACTGGCTGCCCGGCCCCCGCCGGGAAGTGCCGGTCCAGCACCGCCTGCCCGGCGACCGAGTCGGGGCGGCCGCGGAACGACTGCGCGTTGGTCAGCCCGCTGGCCTTCAGCCCGGTCAGGCCCAGGGCCATGACGCCCAGCAGCACCGCTGTCGTCACCCAGGTCACCCGCGGCCGGACGGCGATGCGACGGCCCACTCGCGCCCACAGCCCCCGGACGGTCGGCTCAGC
>Ga0318565_10000623_pt1 | contig 10151 bp, 13 predicted proteins | sample GRESIP066b5f21_FD_203501 | JGI IMG/M metagenome (GOLD analysis project Ga0318565, IMG submission 203501) | Tropical soil microbial communities from Luquillo Experimental Forest, Puerto Rico - GRE.SIPMG.066b5f21 | ecosystem: Environmental > Terrestrial > Soil > Tropical forest > Bulk soil...
CAGGCCGTGCCGCGAGCGCGGCTGTGTTAGGCTTGCGCGCTTCCTCGCCTGCCGGTCGCGAAGGAGCGTCACTCACCATGAACAGCGTTGCCGTGGTCACGAGCGAGCGCCTCGCGCGCTATGGATTCGGTGACGGCCATCCGTTCGGACCGGACCGGCTCGCGGCGTTCAGCCGGGAATTCGCCGCGCGCGGGCTGCTGCAACGCGTGACGCTGCTCGAGCCGCGCGATGCGAGCGCCGCGGAGCTCGAATCGTTCCACACCGCCGAGTACCTGGAGTTCGTGCGCGAGCGTTCCGCCAGCGGCACCGGTCTCCTCGATGCCGGCGATACACCTGCCTTCCGGGGCGTGTACGAGGCGGCCGCCGGGGTCGTGGGTGCGACGCTCACCTGCATGGAGGCGATCATGCAGGGGCGCTGCCGCCGCGCCTTCGTGCCGATCGCCGGGCTGCACCACGCGGCGCGCAACCGCGCCGCCGGCTTCTGCGTGTTCAACGACTGTGGCGTTGCGATCGAGCAGCTCAAGCGTGCCGGCCTCGAGCACATCGCCTACGTCGACATCGACGCCCATCACGGCGATGGCGTGTTCTACGCGTTCGAGGATGACGCGGCGGTGGTGTTTGCCGACCTCCACGAGGACGGCCGCTACCTGTATCCGGGCACGGGCGCCGCGGGGGAAGTCGGTCGGGGCGCCGCCGCGGGCACGAAGCTCAATGTGCCCTTGCCGCCCGGCGCCGACGATGAGGTGTTCGCAGCGGTTTGGCCGCGGGTGCTGGCGCACCTCGAGAAGTTCGAGCCGGAGTTCATCATCCTGCAGTGCGGTGCGGACAGTCTCGAGGGCGACCCCATCACTCATTTGCGCTTCTCGCCGCAGGTTCACGGGCGCGCCGCCCGCGACCTGAGCGAGCTCGCCGAGAGGCTGGGTCACGGGCGTGTGCTCGGCCTCGGTGGCGGTGGCTACAACCGCACCAATCTGGCGCAGGCCTGGACGGCGGTCGTCGAAAACCTGCTGTAGCGGCTTACGCTCGCGCGCAGCCCGGGACGCGGCCGGCGCGTCGCCGGGCATGCCGGGCGCGGGCGCGTGCTGACAAGGGCGGGGGGCGGGTCGTTTAGGTACAATTCGCGCCCGCTTTTTATACGCGTAACCGAGGCGGCGGCGCGCATGTTCCGGACGACCATGACCATCGAAGGCTTCGATCCCGAGCTCGCGGCGGCGATTGCCGGGGAGCGTCGGCGGCAGGAGGAGCACGTCGAGCTCATCGCCTCCGAGAACTACGCTTCACCCCGGGTGCTCGAGGCGCAAGGCTCGGTGCTCACCAACAAGTACGCCGAAGGCTACCCCGGCAAACGCTACTACGGCGGCTGCGAATACGTCGATAAGGTCGAGCAGCTCGCGATCGATCGTGCGCGGCGGCTGTTCGGTGCCGACTTCGCCAACGTGCAGCCGCACTCGGGATCGCAGGCGAACGCCGCCGCCTATCTCGCGCTCGTGCAACCGGGCGATCCGATCCTCGGTATGAGCCTCGATCACGGCGGGCACCTCACGCACGGCGCCAGGGTCAACTTCTCCGGCAAGTACTTCCGCGCCGCGCAGTACGGCATCCGCCCCGACACGGGCGAGATCGACTACGAGCAGGTGCAGCGCCTCGCCGAGGAGCACCGGCCGAAGTTGATCATCGCCGGCTTCTCGGCTTACTCGCGCGTGATCGACTGGGCGCGCTTCGCGACCATCGCCCGCAGCGTCGGCGCGTATTTCGTGGTGGACATGGCGCACGTCGCCGGGCTCGTGGCGGCGGGAATCTATCCCAACCCGCTGCCGCACGCCGACGTGGTTACCACGACGACGCACAAGACGCTGCGCGGTCCGCGCGGCGGGCTGATCCTGGCGCGCGCCAACGACGAGATCACCCGGAAACTCAATTCATTGGTCTTTCCCGGCACGCAGGGCGGCCCGCTGATGCACGTCATCGCCGCCAAGGCGGTGGCGCTGCTCGAGGCGCTGCAGCCGGAGTTCCGCGACTACCAGCGCCAGGTGCTCGCCAACGCGCGCGCCATGGCGGCGCGGCTCAAGGAACGCGGCTTCCAGATCGTCTCGGGCGGCACCGACAATCACCTGTTCCTGATGAGCCTCGCCGACCGCAACATCACCGGCAAGGATGCCGACGCGGCACTCGGGCGTGCCAACATCACCGTGAACAAGAATGCCGTGCCGAACGATCCCCGCCCGCCCATGGTGACGAGCGGACTGCGCATCGGTACGCCGGCTTCCACCACGCGCGGCTTCAGGGAAGGCGAGGTGCAGCAGGTGGCGGATCTCATCGCGCAGGTGCTGGACGCGGAAGGCTCGGCGGCTGTGATCGAGCGCGTGCGGCCCCAGATCCTCGAGCTGTGTCGCCGCTTCCCCGTCTACGGACCCTAGCGCACACCCGCGCGGTCACGCCGCATGCATTGCCCGTTCTGCGGCCACGAGGAGACCAAGGTGAACGACTCGCGCCTCGCCGGCGAGGGGCGGCAGATTCGCCGCCGCCGCGAGTGCCTCAAGTGCGGCGAGCGCTTCACGACCTTCGAGACCGCGGAGCTCGTCATGCCGCTCGTCATCAAAGGCGATCGCGGCCGCGAGGCTTTCGATGAGGGCAAGCTCCGTGCCGGCATGGAGAAGGCGCTGGAGAAGCGCCCGGTGCCGCGCGAGCAGATCGACGAGGCCGTGAGCCGCATCGTGCATGGCGTGCGCAGCCTCGGGGATCGCGAAGTCTCCGCACGCGCCATCGGTGAGCTGGTGATGGAGGAGCTGCGGCACCTCGATGAGGTGGCGTACGTGCGCTTCGCTTCCGTCTACCGGCACTTCGAGGACGTCGAGGCGTTCCACGACGAGATCGAGCGGCTGCGCAGCGCGCGTGCCCAGGCGCCGCCGCAGCCGCAGGCGGCCCGCGCCGGGCGGCACAAGCGCGCCAGCCCGCGCGCGGTGAGCCGCGACCAGCTGCCGCTGCTACCGGCGGACTCCGCGGCGAACGATGCCGGGCCCGGGGCGGACGGCAAGAAATGATCTCCGACTTCGACCGCTTCGCCATGCAGCGTGCGCTGACGCTCGCCGCCCGCGGCCTGGAAACGACCGATCCGAACCCGCGCGTCGGTTGCGTGATCGCGCAGGACGGACGCATCGTTGGCGAGGGCTGGCACGAGCGGGCCGGCGAGGCGCACGCCGAGATAGCTGCGCTGCGCGCGGCCGGCAGTCGCGCCGCGGGCGCCTCGGTGTACGTCACGCTCGAACCCTGCAGCCACTACGGCCGCACCCCGCCGTGCGTCGACGCACTCACCGAGGCGCAGGTGGCGCGGGTCGTGTATGCCGCACCCGATCCCAACCCACTCGTCAACGGCCGCGGTGCCGCGGCGCTGCGCGCCGCCGGCATCGTGGTGGAAGGGGGATTGTTCGAGCAGGAAGCCACCGAGCTCAATGCCGGCTTCGTTCGGCGCATGCAGTACGGACGGCCGCTGATCCGCGTGAAGCTCGCGATGAGCCTCGACGGCCGCACTGCGCTCGCCAACGGCGAAAGCCGCTGGATCACCGGCGAGGAAGCGCGGCGTGACGTGCACCAGTGGCGCGCGCGCAGCTCCGCCGTGCTCACGGGCATCGGCACGGTGCTGGCGGATGACCCGCGGCTCGATGTGCGGCTGCCGCAGGCGGCTGGCTCCGCCCCGCGGCGTCAGCCGCTGCGCGTGGTACTCGATACACAGCTGCGCACACCGCCGCAGGCGCGGCTCTTTGGCGGCGGCGAAGTGCTGATCCTCGCTGCGCTCTCTGGCGCCGACGATGCGCGCGCGGCGGCGCTCACGGCGCGCGGCGCCCACGTCGAGTCGCTGCCCGCCACCGCCGACCGCCTCGACCTGCCGGCCGTGCTCGATCGCCTCGGGGAGCTCGAGCTGAATGAGGTGTTGGTCGAGGCCGGCGCCACGCTCGCCGGGGAGTTCCTGCGCCAGTCACTCGCCGATGAGCTGTTGCTGTACATCGGTCCGCGACTGCTCGGGCCTACCGCGCGGGCGCTGGTCGACCTGCCAGCGCTGCCGGGACTGGCGCAGGCGCCGAGCTTCACGCTGTTCGAGATGCAGCAGATCGGCGAGGATCTGCGATTGCGACTGCGGCCGCGCGGCGCAGGACAGGGCTGAAGGGCGCAACAGGTGTTTACCGGGATCGTGCAGGACGTGGGCCGTGTGCTCTCGCGCGAGGGACGCGGCGGCGACCTGCGCCTCACCATCGGGTGTGAGCAGCTGGATCTTTCCGGCGCACACGTCGGCGACAGCGTGTGCGTCCAGGGATGCTGCCTCACCGCCATCGAGCTCGAGGGCAAGACATTCGCTGTCGACGTATCGCGCGAGACGCTCGCACTCACCACGCTCGGTGATCTCGTGCCCGGCACCCCCGTGAATCTCGAGCCGGCATTGCGCGCCGGCGATCCGCTCGGCGGGCACCTGGTCTACGGTCACATCGACGGCGTGGCCCGCGTGACCGACGTCGAGAGCGAAGCGCGCTCGCAGCGGCTGACGATCGCGGCGCCCGCGGCGCTCGCGCGCTACCTGGCGCCGAAGGGCTCGGTCGCGGTCGATGGCGTGAGCCTCACGATCAATTCGGTCGAAGGCGCGAGCTTCGGTGTGAACATCATCCCGCATACGCAGCGGGCGACGACCCTCGGGCAGCTTGCCGTCGGCGCGCGCGTGAATCTCGAAGTCGACCCGATCGCGCGCTATATCCACCGGCTCATGTTGCCTTACACCGAGTTTCACACCTCGGTCCCCTAATTGATTGTCTTTGAGGCCACGTTCGACAGACCGCTATAGGAGCCTGCGGTGGTGTATGCGTTGACCGCGAAATACCACGTTCCAGGGGAAAGATGATTGACGGTATAAGTGGTTTGATTCGGATCCGTGAGCATCTCGACGATGCTCATGGCTTCGGCAGAAGTTCCGTAGTGGATCTCGTATCCGGCGAGATCCTGCAGAGGGTTGCCGCTGGTGTCCACTGTCACCGGATCCCAGCTGAGTACCGCAGAACCACTTGAAGACTGCTGCGTGCCTACGCTTCCGCAGGCGCTGACGGTCAGGAGGAGAGTCAGGCGGATTACAGCGAAGCGCATGCAAGCCAATGCCGACTGTTAGGTTCTACTGCGCTGTTTGATTCTACTCCGTAAACCGAGCATGCGCCCCGGTGTCACGCGCTGCAACGGCCTGTGACTCTGAGTCCGGCGAAGCTGCCGAAATCCGCTGGTCAATAAATGAGAGTCGCGTTCCAGCCGATCACGCCAGCCAGTGCTTCGGGCTCGATCTCACGACACGCGCCGCAGTCACAGCAGTCACAGACGACGCGCACGAGGAAATCTCCGAAGCAGTCTTCGAGTCGCTGGGCCCCTGCGCCGGGGTCTTGCGGGAGAAGAGGCTGGCGTTGGCTGAGACCGTCAGCTATTTCTTTTTGCGGCGGTATCCACGAATGATCGCGACCGTGCCACTCAGGAGCGCGAGGGCGCCCATCGCCTGACCCGGATCGATCTCGGGGGCCGCCACAGGCCGCTGGTTGTTCTGGCCCTGGTCGTTGTTGTTCTGGCCCTGGTTGTTTTGACTGATAGCAACCGATGCAGCCACGGACACGAGTGCTGCGAAGAGCACCTTTGCAGTCGTCTTGGTCAATTTTCTCACCCGGCATTCCGAACGGATGCCTGAGCTGAGCATAATACCACAGCTCCGAAGCAGGAGCCGAGCGGCGCATTTGAGGACGCCCTGGACCCGGGATATCCAGAGAAGAGTGGTGGGCGTGGCTGCGGTGGCCAGGGGCGTTATGTTGTCTGACGTCGAAGGGAACGACACGTTCGGTTAACCCGGGCAGATTACGTCGGCTGCGCGCCACTTGTCGCCGATCCTGGCGCACAGTAGGTGCCAGAGGTGTCTGTCAGGAAGGGACATGGACAGCGAAACCCAGGAACTGCTGAATCTCTGGCGCGCGCTATCGGCGGAATCGAAAACCCGCCTGCTCGAAAAGGCGCGTTACGTCGCTCTCGCGGCCGGGCTCGAAAACACCCCCGAGTTCGCGGCGCTGTTTGAGCGGCCCGCGGCCGACTCCGTCAGCGGGAAATAGCGCAATTCAGCGATCGGCCGTGATTGCCGGTGCCGGCGGCTGGCACGCAGGCTGAGCGCGCGGCGCGCGTTCATCCGCGCATCAGGAACTGCGAGCCTTCCGCTCTACGCACTTGTAGACATATTGGTCTGCAATGCCGGTCTTTGCATCCGTACGTACCTGCTGCTGCCTTGCCTGGTCGCACAGCTCACGTGACCTGAACTCGACCTGGGAAACAATGTGCGGATCCTGGCCGGGCACGACAACGACGGCTTGTGCGTTGAGCATGTACGTGATCATCACCCAGACGCTCATGCAAATTCTCCCTCGGTACTCGCCTAGCGGCTCAATGCAGTGGTGTTCGGCGCGCCACAGCGGAACACGAGACTGCTGGTCGGGTCGCCTATGACTCCACCGAGTCTCAGGTCGTCGAAGCTCTCGACGACCGCCTGCTGACTGCTCCTGCCGCAGTACCGGTTCGCCACTTTGACGGCGCGCTCGCGCGCTGCCACGACACCGTGAGTGGAGGTGGCGGTGACGCTGTAGCGGCCCGGTCCCGCATCGCTCACGGGCTGGCCCGCGCACGCGCACACGCTCAGCATCAGCAGGCACAGCATCAGATATCTCACGGGCCAACCTCGGGCTCATGGCGCGCTACCCTGGGGAAACCAGCTGAGCACAAGGTCAGCCGCGGCGCGAGGGAACGCGACCGATACTGCGACGGATCTCACGCCGGTGCGCTAGCCCTGGCACCGGCCTCAAAGGCGTTGACATTGCGCCGCCGGCTAGGGTCTTTGGCCCATGGCAGAGATACGGCCTGGGGGTACACTGAACGCCGTGACACCGGGATTGCTCCACTTGTCCGTGCGACGCCGGCGGCGGCTGGCGTGGCTGGTACTGCCGGCGCTGCTGCTGCGAGCGCTGATCCCGGCCGGCTTCATGCCGTTCGCCGGGCCGGCCGGAGCCTACCTCGGGTTCTGTCCGGGCTCGGGAACGCTACTGTCGGCAGCGACTGAGCTCGCTACACATGCCTCACACGGCGGGCACGGACACCATCCCGGTGGAGCTCCGGGCGCGCCCGGCACGCAGCCTCATCCGTCGTGCGTGTTCTCCACGGGCGCCGCCGCGACTTTCGCCGCGACGCTCACCGCAGCGCTCGCTTCACCCGTTCTGCCAGCGCCGGCGGTGCGGGTCGCTTCGCTCATCTGTCTTCCCGCGATCCTGCGCTCACAGTCATCGCGCGGTCCTCCGCTTCCTGCCTGAAACCTGACTCACTGGCCGCGCACCGTTTCGTCGCGGTGTGTGCCTGTTGATGTGTGCGGGCGGCAGCGGATCGCTCCTGTAACGCGACGTTACGTGCGCTCGTGCCGGCCGCCTGCCGAGAGCAACCGTGATGAACTCGCTAACAACAAAGAACCCGACCGGAGAGCTCGCCTGCTGCTGGCGGGCACTGCGTGGGGCGCTGCTGCCCGCTGCAACGGCTCTTCTCCTCATCGTGTTACCGCAACTTTCGTACGGCTGCGCATCCTGCGGATGCACACTCAGCGCCGACGCGGCAATGGGCTATTCCGCGCTGCCTGGATGGCGCGTCAGCCTCGAGTACGACTACATCGATCAGAACCAGCTGCGCAGCGGCACCCAGGCGGTCCCGGGGGTTCCGCCCGGAACCGAGCTCGAGCACGAGACGGTCAACCAGTACGTCACCGCCGGCCTCAGCTACAGCCCCAACTCGTCCTGGAATCTGCTGCTGTCGATGCCGTACGTCATACGCAGCCACTCGACCTACGGCATCTATGACCCGACCCAGCCGCTGCCGGAGCTGAGCCGCTCCTTCAGCTCGAGCATCGGTGACGCAAAGCTCGTCGTCAGCTACCAGGGCTTCCTGCCGACCGACAATCTCGGCGTCCAGCTGGGCGTGAAGCTGCCGACCGGGCAGTACGGCACTGCTGTCGACTTCTACTCCGGGCCGAATGCCGGCATGCCGCTCGACGCCAGTCTGCAGCCGGGCACGGGCAGCACGGATGTCATCATCGGTGCGTACTACTACCAGGCCATCAGTCAGGACTTCGACGTCTTCGTCAACGGCCAATTCCAGAGCGCGGTGAAGCACAAGATGGACCAGCCCGGCAACGACTATCGGCCCGGCAATTCCACTACCGTGAGCTTCGGCCTCCGCTACGAAGGAAATCCGCGCTGGGTCCCGCAGCTGCAGATGAACCTGCTGCACAAGTCACCCGATCAGGGGGCGCTCGCGGACGTGCAGAACACGGCCGGCAACGTTGTCTATATCAGCCCCGGCATCACTGCGCAGCTCGCGGCCAGCGTGCACGTCTTCGCGTTTGCGCAGCTGCCGGTGTACAGCAATCTCTACGGCTTCCAGTTGTTTCCGCGCTGGACTGCGAGTGCAGGCGTGACCTATGCCTTCTGACTCTCACCCGCCGACAGAGCGGCGCAGATTTCTCGCCGGCCTCGCGGCCTCACTTGCCTGCGAGGGTTGGCGCTCGCCCGCGGTGTGGGCCGGGAGCTTGCACGTTGGCGCACCGGCACCGGCAGCCACGCTCGTGACCCTCGACGGGCAGCGCCTCTCCACCGGCGACATGCTCGGGCAGGTTGTGATCCTCACCTTCTGGGCGACCTGGTGTTCACCATGCCGCGAGGAACTGCCGCTGCTCTCCGACTATCTCGCGCAGCACGCCGATGCCGGACTCAGGATACTCGGCTTCGGCCTCGACACACGCGAGCGACTCGCCGAGGTGCGTCAGGTGGCGCAGTCGCTGCGTTTCCCGGTGGGGTTGATGAGCGACTCGAGCGCCCCCGGCTACGGACGCATCTGGCGTCTGCCGGTCAGCTTCACGATCGATCGGCAAGGGCGGCTGGCCGAGGACGGCTGGAAGGAAAAGCAACCCGCATGGACCCGGGAACGACTCGATCAGGTGGTCACGCCACTGCTCGCGGCCGCCTGAGCCGACGGGATGCCGACGCTCCGCGGCATGTTGGTGACAGCGCTCCGGCCCGGGCCCGGCCGGGGGTCGGGTATACTGACCTGCCCGAGCAGACGCAGCTCCCCTCATGTCAAAGATCCTGCCCCTTTCCGGTAAAGCGAACACGGGCCCGGCGACCGCCCCGCTCAACTCGGTGGGGGAAATGCTGGCCGAGCTGCGCGCCGGGCGCATGGTGATCGTCGTGGACGACGAGGACCGCGAGAACGAGGGCGACCTCATCATGGCGGCCGAGCATGCTACGGCGGAGGCCGTGGCTTTCATGATCCGGCACACGAGCGGCATCATCTGCGTACCGATGGAGGAAGCGGGGCTGGCGCGGCTCGAGCTGCCGCAGATGGTCCCGCTCAACAGCGAATCGCAGCGCACCGCCTTCACCGTGTCGGTGGACCTGCGCGCCGGCACGACGACCGGGGTGTCCTCGGCCGATCGCGCCGCCACCATCCGCGCGCTCGCGAGCTCCACCTCGAGCGCGGCCGACTTCGCACGCCCGGGACATATCTTTCCGCTGCGCTCGCGCCGCGGCGGCGTGCTGGTGCGCGCCGGCCATACCGAGGCGGCGGTCGACCTGTGCCGGCTGGCGGGACTGACGCCCATCGGCGTGTTGTGCGAAGTCATGAACGACGATGGCAGCATGGCGCGCCGCCCGCAGCTGCAGGAGTTCGCGCGTGCCCACGGGCTGATGATCGGCACCATCGCCGACCTCATCCGTCACCGCCTGCGCACCGAGCGTACCGTGGTGCGTATATCCGAGCAGAGCGTGCAGACCGAACTCGGGGAGTTTCGCCTGTACGCCTATCAGGACGAGGCGAGCCAGGAGGTGCACGTCGCGCTCGCGCACGGGCGGCTGGATGGACGCGAGATCCCGCTGGTGCGCGTGCACGTCGCCGACACCATGCGCGACCTGCTCGGTGTGCGCGGTACGGTTCGCGCCTGGACGCTGCGCGCGGCGATGCAGCGCATCGTCGAGGCCGGTAACGGAGTTGTGGTGGTGCTGCGCCAGCAGGAGAGCTCGCGCGAGCTCGCCGACGCAGTGCGCTCGTTCGCCGCCGCGGCG
>Ga0318565_10000635_pt1 | contig 10097 bp, 8 predicted proteins | sample GRESIP066b5f21_FD_203501 | JGI IMG/M metagenome (GOLD analysis project Ga0318565, IMG submission 203501) | Tropical soil microbial communities from Luquillo Experimental Forest, Puerto Rico - GRE.SIPMG.066b5f21 | ecosystem: Environmental > Terrestrial > Soil > Tropical forest > Bulk soil...
CGTCTGGTCCCGTAGCTGGCGGAGCAGGCGGGCCGAGATCTTGCTCCCCGAGATGTCCCTGATCGCCGCGTGCAGCGAGGCGTTGAGGCCGCTGTAGCGCAGCAGTTCGGCGTTGCTGACGGCCGCGCGCATGTCGGTGATGATGCCGCGCAGCAGGGCCGCCTCCGCGGTGCTGATGCGCTCCGCGGCGCGGGCCGCTTCGCGGCCTTCGAGCAGCTTGCGGACCTCCGTGATCTCGATGGCTTCGGCCAGCGATATCTCGCGCACCCGGGCGCCGCGGTGTCGCTGGAACTCCACCAGGCCCTGTGCGGCCAGCTCCTGCAAGGCGGCCCGCACGATGAACCTGGACGTGCCGAAGCGCTCGCACAGATCGGCCTCGATCAGCCGCTGCCCGGGCGCGAACTCGCCCTCGAGGATGGCGGTGCGGACCACCCCGGCAACCGTGGGCCCGGTCGTGGCCTGCGCCCCTGACGTCCGGTCCATCACGGCACCGGCGGGGTCCCGTGCGTGTGAAACGACGGGATGGTGGCCAGGCCCCAGGCCTGCCCCTTGGCGCGCTCGGCTTCGGACCAGCTGATCGTGGCCCAGTCCGGCGCGAAGATCAGCCGGGCGCAGGGGTTGCACAGCTCGATCCGGTTCCCGCCCGGCTCGTACACGTAGAGGAAGAACGTCTGCTGGACCGCGTGCTTGTGCGGCCCGGTCTCGATGAACACCCCGCGGTCCAGGCAGATGTCCGCGGCCCGCAGGATGTCCTCGCGGGTGTCGGTGGCAAACGCGATGTGATGCAGCCGGCCGTGCGACCCGGTCCAGTCGTTGGTGTAGACGAGGTCGTAGGACTTCTGCGCGAAATGCAGCCACTGGGCGGAGACGGTGCCGTCGTCGAGCACGATCTGCTCGGTGACCCGGCCGCCGAGCGCCCCGGAGACGAAATCCCCGTTCGGCTTGGCCTGCGCGGCCAGGTAGTTGACGTGATCCAGGCGCCGGACCGATACGCCGCGGCCCGGGTAGGCCTGTGCCTGGTTCTTCAGGGCCGGTTTCAGCTCACCCGGGGGCCGGTACCACTCGGTCTCCCAGTACAGCTCCAACTCGTGCCCGTCCGGGTCGCGGAACAGGTAGGTGGGCCCGATCCCGGTGTCGCCGTCCCGCCAGCCGAGGCCCAGGCCGGCCGCGTCGATCTCGGCCACCCGCCGCTTCAGCGCCTCCTCGCTGCTGGCACGCAGCCCGGTGCGGCGGAGCCCGGAGGTGCCCGACGCGGTGAGCTTCAGGCTGTGGTGCTCGTAGTCGTCCCAGGTGCGCAGGTAGACCGAGTCGCCGCTGCTGCCGTTCTCGGTCAGCCCGAGCACCTGGGTGAAGAACCACAGGCTCCGGTCCGGATCGGGGGTGAGCAGCTCGGCGTGGCCGAGATGAGCTACGTCGTGCAGCAGGGGCATCGGTCGGCTCCTATCGGGCGGTCGCGGGCGGGTAGACGGTCCCGTCGAACAGCTTGCGGGCGGTGCGGACAACGCCCGCGCGGCGGACGCGCGGCGGGTCCTCGGCGGCGTCCAGCTCGACCTCGACCGCCAGGTGCCCGGCCGGATGCTCGATGTCGATCACATGCCCGGCGGCGGGGAGCCGGGCAAGCTCCGCCCCGGCCCCGCCGGGCAGCAGCAGGGCGGTGGCGACCGTCACCGCGCCAAGCACCCCGATCGAGGTGTGCGGGCGGACCGGGATGAAGGTGCGGGTGCAGATCGTCCCGCCGTCGCGGGGCGCGCTGACCAGCGTGGTCTTGGGCACCGGCAGGCCGGAGACATCACCGAGGCCCATCAGCTTCCCGGCGGCCAGCCGCAGCGCCTGCACCCGGCGGGCCACCTCGTCGCGACCGGCCAGTTCCTCGGCCGGCTCGTAGCCGGTGAGCCCGAGGTCGCTGGCCCGCGCCACCACGACGGGCATGCCGTTGTCCACGCAGCTGACCTCTATGCCGTCGATGACGTCGCTCACGCGGCCGGTGGGGAGCAGGCTCCCGGTGGCCGAGCCCGCGGTGCCGGCGAACCGCAGCAGGACCGGCGAGGCGGTGCCGGGAACGCCGGCGATGGCGGTGTCCCCGGCGTACCGCACGACGCCACCGGGCGTGGCGAACGTGGCGGTGACCACGGTGCGGGAGTTCGCCATGTGGATGCGGGCCGTGGTGGACTCATCCCCCGCGCCGATCAGGCCGCGCTCGACGGCGAACGGGCCGACCCCGGCCAGGAGGTTCCCGCAGTTCTGCTGGTCGGTGATCGTCGGCTCATCCACCCCGAGCTGCAGGAACAGGTAGTCGATGTCGGCGTCCTCGCGCCGCGACGGCGACACGACCGCGACCTTGGAGGCCAGCGGGTGGGCGCCGCCGACGCCGTCGACCTGCATCGGGTGGCCGCTGCCCATCACGGCGAGCAGCAGCGCATCCCGGTCCGCGGGATCGCCGGGCAGGTCTGCGGCGAGGAAGTAAAGCCCCTTCGAGGTGCCGCCGCGCATCAGCATGCAGCGCACGCCGCCCCTCACTGCAGCGTCCCGGTCACTTGCGGGTAGACGCGCATGTAGGCCTCGGCCATGGTGTCGTGCGCCAGGCCCAGGTTGGGACCGGCGTTGCGCCGCAGCTGGACCCCGCGGCGCCGGGCCAGGTCGGTGTAGTAGTCCCACATGTGCTGCTGCGCCACCAGGCATTCCATGGCGCGCCGCTTCACGCTGAACACTTCGGTGATGTCCAGCAGCACCTGGGGCTTGAAGTCGCACTGCTCCGGCTGGTGCGGCTCGAATAGGAACACCGGCGGCGCGCCCAGCGGGCTGCCCGGAGCGTCATAGCCGATGGCCTGCGCCAGCACCCGCGCCTGTAGCGCCATCCGCGCCGCCGCCGGGTGGTCGGGGTTGTAAGGGTCGGCCAGCGCATGGGTCAGCACCACGGCAGGCCCGACCCGCCGGTAGCACCGCACGATCTCATCGACCAGCTCGGCGGACTCGCGGAGCGGGTAATCGCCGGCGTCCAGGAATTCGATCGTGGCGCCGAGCACGCCCGCCGCGCTCTCCGCCTCGCCGCGCCTGATCACCTTGATCTCATCCAGCCGCTTGCCATCCCGCCACGCCCGCGCCGACTCGCCCCGCTCGCCGAAGCTCAGGCACAGGACCGTCACCGCCGCGCCGCGCGACGCGGCCAGCGCCATCGCGCCCCCCGCCCGCCAGACGAAATCGCCCGCATGCGCGCTGACCACCAGGACCGGCCCGGTGCCCGCCGCCGCGCCGGTGCCCGCCGCGCCGGTGGTCGCCGCCGCGCCGGTGCTCACGGGCCGTCCCGCCCGCTGCGTGCCGGGCCCGGAGGGACCGCCGCCAGGATCACCACGTGCCCCAGACCTCCTGTGCGGTTTCGACGATGAGCCTGAGCTTGTCCCACTGCTGCTGCGGCGTGATGTCGTTGCCCTCCCAGATCGTGTCGTCCCTGGAGCTTCTTGATGCCGCCAAGCTGGTAGATGAAGTCCATGTGCCAGGACTCGCGGCGCAGCTCGCCGTCGGTCGCGGCGCGCAGCCCGGCTTCCTGCTGCATCCGGACCACGTCGCGGATGGCGGCGTTCTCGGCCTCGCGCAGCTCGCCGGCGCCGAGCCGGCCAGCCGCGAAATGCTCGCGGGCCCGCAGCAGCTCCGGCGGGCGCAGCAGGCTGCCGACGTGGTCGGCGCGGAATGGCGGCCGTCCCGGCGGCCGGGCCCTGGCCGCGGCGGAGGGTGACCGGGCGCTCTGGTCTGCTTCCATGCCGTTCCTCTCGTGCCCGCCGCCGCTCATCATCCACGGCAAATCGTTCGCAAGATTGTAAACAATCCGCCGGCGGCGGCTTCGACCGGCTTACCCCCGGATGCGCTTGTTCCCCGGGTCATACAGCGGGCGAAGGGAGGCGACGGCGGGGTAGACCGCGGCGCCGATCTGTACCGTCCACTCGCCGGCATCCAGGTAGGCCTGGTCGATGGGCTCGCCGGCGTCGATCATCGCCAGCCCGACGGCGCCGCCGAGGGTGAATCCGTAGGACGCGGACCTGATGTACCCGGCGGGCCTGCCGTCGCGGAGCACCACCTCGGCGTGGAACATCAGCGGGACGGGGTCCTTCAGCAGCATCTGGACCAGGCGCCGGCGCAGCGGCCCGCGCTCCTTCTGGGCGAGCACCGCCTCACGGCCGATGAAGCCGCCCGGCTTGTCCAGCGCCACTGCGAAGCCGAGCCCGGCTTCCAGCACGGTGTCGGCGTTGTCGATGTCGTGGCCGTAATCCCGGTAGCCCTTCTCCATCCGCAGGCTGCCGAGCGCCTTGAGCCCGGCGTGCCGCAGGCCCGCCGCGCGCCCGGCGTGCACCAGCCGGTCGTAGACGTGCACCGCCTGCTCGGCCGGGATGTACAGCTCGTAGCCGAGCTCGCCCAGGTAGGTGATGCGGATGCAGAGCACCCTGGCGAACCCGATGTCGATCTCGGCGGCGGTGCGGAACGGGAACGCCTCGTTGGACACGTCGGCGGTGGTCACCGCCGCCAGCAGCTCGCGCGACCGCGGTCCCTGGACGTTGATCTGCGCGTAGCCGGACGTCACGTCGGTCACGAACGCGTGGGCGTCGCCGACGTGCCGGCGCAGCCAGGTTTCCGCGTGCCGGTGCGCGGTGTCGGAGGCGACCACCCAGAACCGGTCCTCGTCCAGCTTGGTCACGGTGAGGTCGGCTTCCAGCGTGCCCGCCGGGTTGAGCCACTGGGTGTAGGTGATCCGGCCGGGCTCACCGTTGACGTGATTGGCGGAGACCTGCTCCAGTACCCGCCCGGCGTCACGGCCCCGCACGTCGAACTTGGCCATGAAGGCCATGTCCATCAAGATCACGCCGGTGCGGGCGGCGTGATGCTCTTCCTCCCAGTAGCCGAACCAGTCCGGCCGCCCCCAGGACAGTTCGCCGGGCTCTGGCTCGGCGCCATCGGGGGCGTACCAGTCGGCGCCCTCCCAGCCGCTGACGTCCTTGAACCAGGCGCGCTGCGCGACCAGCCGGTGGTGAACCGGGGACACCTTGGCGCCGCGCGCGGTCGTCATGGACCGGTTCGGGTAGTGGGTCGCGTAGACCAGGCCAAGCGACTCCACGGTGCGGGTCGCCCGGTACTCCGGGTTGGCCTGGTAGCGGTGCAGCCGGTCGATGTTGATGCCGGTCACGTCGATGTCGGGGCGGCCATCGGCGATCCACTGCGCGACCACCCGGCCGATTCCCCCGCCGGTCAGGATCCCGATCGAGTTCAGCCCGGCGGCGACGAAGTAGTTCCTCAGCTCCGGCGCCTCACCGACGATCGGCAGCAGGTCGGGGGTGAAGCTCTCCGGGCCGCAGAAGAACTTCTTCACGCCGACGCCGGCCACCATCGGTATCCGGGACATGGCGCGCTCGAGGTAGGGGGCCATCCGGTCCCAGTCCGGGGGGAGTTCGCCGAAGGAGAAGCCGTCGGGGACGCCCCCGACGCTCCACGGCGCGCAGACCGGCTCGAACAGGCCCAGCATCAGGCCGCCGCCCTCTTCCCGGTAATAGCCGTAGTTGGCCGGGTCCTCCAGCACGGGCCAGCCGCCGTCCACCCCCTCGATCGGCTCGGTCAGCAGGTAGTAGTGCTCGGCCGCCTGCAGCGGGATGTTCACCCCGGCCAGCTCGCCAAGCTGGCGGGCCCACATCCCGGCGCAGTTGACCACGTACTCGGCCTCGATGTCACCCCGCGGCGTGCGCACCCCGGTGACCGCGCCGCGGTCCTTGGAAAACCCGGTGACCGGCACGCCCTCGAGGATCCGCGCGCCGCGCATCCGGGCCCCCTTGGCCAGTGCCATCGTCACGTCGACCGGGTTAACCCGCCCGTCGCCCGGGATGTAGAAGCCGGCCAGCACGTCGTCGACCCGGGCCGGCGGGAAGAACTTGGCGACCTCGCCCGGTGAGATCTCATGCACCTCCACGCCGCACAGCCGGTTGAACGCGGCCACCCGCCGGTACTCCTCCAGCCGGCCCGGCTCGATGGCCAGCTCGATCAGCCCTACCTGCTTCAGCCCGGTGGCCTGCCCGGTCTCCGCTTCCAGCCGGGCGTACAGGTCCCTGGTGTACATCCGCAGCTCAGTCGAGACCTGCGAGGTCGAGCCGAAGGTTGCCATCAGCCCCGCCGCGTGCCAGGTGGTGCCCGAGGTCAGCCGGTCCCGCTCCAGCAGCACCACGTCGGGCACCCCCAGATGGGCGAGGTGATACGCGGCGGACGCGCCGATGACGCCGCCGCCGACGACGACAACCCGGGCCCGGTCGGGGACAGCAGCGGTGCCAGGCATGACCGTCAGGACCCGAGCACCCACTCGTCGTCGCGGATGATCTCCGCGGTGCCCCGCGGGCCGGTGCCGGTGACGGTCAGGCCGGCGCCGCCGATCACGACGTCGGTGTGCACCGCCGAGCGGTTGAGCCCGATCTCAAGCCGCTCCTGGTCGCTCATCTCCGGGCCGCCCGCCACCGCGAACGAGAAACTCTGCCCCCAGGCAACGTGGCAGCCCGCGTTCTCGTCGAACAGCGTGTTGTGGAACAAGATGCCCGCCCTGGCGATCCGCGAGTCACGGTCCACGAGCGAAACCTCGCCCAGGCTCCGGGCACCTTCGTCGGTGTCCAGCTGGGCCCGCACCGCGCCGGTCCCCGATGTCGCGCTGACCTCGGTGATGCGGCCGCCCGAGAACGTGGCCCGCAGCCCTTCGACCACCTGGCCGTTGACGATCACCGGCTTGGTCAGGCTGATCGTGCCGTCGGCCCGGTGCCGGTCGGGGCTGGTGAAGACCTCCTCGGTGGGGATGTTTGGCAGGTACGCGAAACCGTCCGGGTCGGTCGCGCCGCCGCCGGTCCACCGGGTGTCCGGCAGCAGCCCGACCGTGAGATCGGTGCCCGGACCGTGGTAGCGCAGCTCGGTCAGGTCCAGGGCGTCCAGCGCGCGCCCGCGGGCGGCCAGCTCCGCGCTCCGCTCCTGCCAGGCGGCGACCGGGTCGGCCTCGTCGAGGCGCATCGCCGTGGCGACCGCGTCCCACAGCCGCTCGACATCGGGCTCGCCGAAGACCTCCTGCGCCCAGCCCCGGTTCGGCGCGGCGACCACGGTCCAGCGCAGCCGCTGCCCGAGCACCGCCTCCTGCCGGGCCATCACCTCTTCCATCGGGAACGCGGCGGCCTTCGCCGGATCGATATCGTCGAACAGGTGCGGAGCGGGGTCGCCGCTGAGCCGGATCGCGACGGCCCGCTCCGCGGCGAGCTCCTTGGTCCGCTCGATGGCCCATTGCCGCGGCTTCTTCAGGCTCTCGAGGCTCGCGTGGGCAAGCCGCGAGTGCCTGATCGGGCCGTCCGACCAGTCGACTTCGACCCATTCGGCGCCGGCGGCGTAAGCGCGCTCCACCACCGCCCGCGCGATCTCCAGGTGGGCGATGTCGGCGCTGACCAGAACGCCGCCGCCGGGCTGGACGTTGACGCCGACCCGGACGACCAGGTCGGCGAACCGCTCGAGGTAATCGCTGCGCGTCACGGCAGCCATAGTAGGAGTTGACCGCGGGCGGCGCGCCCAGCGGGACCGGGAGTCGCCGGCCCGGGAGTCGCCGGCCCGGCGCCGGGTGCGGCGGCCGGCGGTGGCCGGCGATGCCCGTAGGCTCGGGCTGGCCCGTTGCGTGAGGGGTGAGGGTGACCATGGCCGTGACTGCGGTAACCGGGCTGGCCGGGCAGGGCCCGCCGGTGCGGGCCGTGCGATGACCGCCCGGCTCACCCGCGGTCGGGGCGGCCCGTCCCGGCTGCGGGCCCTGCTGGAATCCGGGCAGATGATCGTGGCGCCGGGGGCGTTCGACCCGCTGGCCGCCCGGCTGGTGGAGGAGGCCGGGTTCCCCGCGGTGTACATGACCGGGTTCGGCACCTCGGCCGCCCTGCTCGGCCGGCCGGACGTCGGGCTGCTGACCATGACCGAGATGGCGGACAACGCCGGGCGGATCGCAGCCAGCGTGGACATCCCGGTGATCGCCGACGCCGATACCGGCTACGGCAACCCCCTCAACGTGATCCGCACGGTCGGCGCCTATGAGGCTGCCGGGGCCGCCGGGATCCACATCGAGGACCAGGTCGCCCCCAAGAAGTGCGGGCACATGGACGGCAAGCTGGTCATCCCCGCGGAGGAGATGGCAGCCAAGATCCGAGCCGCGACCGAGGCCCGCGGTAACCCTGACTTTGTGATCATCGCCCGGACCGACGCGAGAGCCGTGGAAGGCTTCGAGCATGCCCTGGCGCGGGCCCGGCGCTACCTGCAGGCCGGTGCGGACGTCCTGTTCATCGAGGCACTGACCAGCGAGGCCGAGGCCGCGCAGGCGGCCCGCGCCTTCCCCGGTGTGCCGCTGCTGTTCAACTGGGCCGAGGGCGGCAAGACCCCGCCGGTCAGCCTGGCTCGCCTGGAGGAAATGGGCTACCGCATCGTCATCTTCCCCATCGGCACGCTGCTCGCGGCGACCGCCGGGATGCGGCGGATACTCCGGGAGATCGCGCAGGCCGGCACCCCCGCCGCGGCGCTCGGCGACCTGCCTTCGTTTGCCGAGTTCCTCGACTTCATCGGCCTGCCCGAGGTCCGCGCGGCCGAGCAGCGCTACGCCGCCACGGACGCGACCGAGATTCCGGGCGGCTAGGCCCCGCGCCCCGGCCGTCGCCCCGCGACCGCCTCAGTTGAGCGGCGATTACTCAGCCGCGGGCGGGCGCGCAAATGAGCAACCGTTGCTCAGGCGCGCGCGGCCGCGCTCCAGGCATCGTCACGGTAGTTACCCGAACAAGGAGACCTACCATGACCGTTTGCTCAGACACCGCCGCGCCGGCCGAGGCCACGGCGGTCAACGTTTACCAGGCGATCGGCGGCCGCGCGGCCGTTTCGGCCGCCGTCGAGGGCCTCTACGGGCGGCTCCTCGACGATCCGGTGCTCAGCCGGTTCTTCCCCGGCGGCGTGGCCGCCAAGCACCGCGCGTACGTCGTCACGATCCTTGGCGAGGCCCTCGGCGGTCCCGAGCGCTACCGGGGACCTGACCTTGCCCAGGCACACCGTCGCCTGGGCATCAGCGATGCCGATTTCGACCGGACCGCCGTCCATCTCGCCGCGACGCTCGACAGCCTGGGCGTCCCCGGCCACCTGGCCGATCACATCGTCGGGATCGTGGCCGGCCTCCGCCCGGCCCTGGTGACCGCCTAAGTGCGGCCCGCTGGGTTCGGTGACTGGCGATGGCCAGCCCTGGCCACCCTTGGCCAGGGCTGGCATTGTGTCCGGTGTGGTCATGACACTGCCACGATGGCCGATCATTGGGCGCCGGCCGGAGCTTGACGTGTTCGAGCGGGCTCTGGGCTCCGGCGAGCGAGCGGGCCTGGTGATTTACGGCCGGGCCGGGGTGGGCAAGACCCGGCTGGCCGATGAGTGCGCCGACCAGGCGGCGGCGAGCGGTCATCCGGCGCAGCGGGTGGCGGGCAGCCGGACGACCGCGCTGCTGCCGCTTGGCGGGGTGGCTGCCCTGCTCCCGGACGGGCTCGGCGGGCTGGGCCCCGACGGGCAGGTCAACCCGGTGGCGCTGTTCGAGCAGACCCGCCAGGCCCTCCACGAACGCCATCGCGGCCGCCGCCTCGTGATCGTGGCCGACGACGTGGCCCTGCTCGACGCCGCCTCACTGGCCCTGCTCGGGTACCTGGCCGCGCAACGGTCGATCTTCTTGATCGCCACCGTGCGCACCGGCGAGCCCGTTCCGGACCTGCTGACCGACCTGTGGCGGGACGGCAGGCTGGAGCGGGTCGACCTGCATGACCTCAGCCGCGCCCACGTCGACACGCTGCTGCACCTGGCCCTGGGCGGCCCGATCGAGGGCGGTGCGGGGCGGGAGTTCTGGGAAGCCACCCGGGGTAACCCGCTGTACCTGCATGAACTGACCCTTGGCGCGCTCGACTCGGGGGCACTGGTCGAGCGGTCGGGGGTATGGCACCTGGAGGACTTCCTGCCGGCCACAAGCAGGCTGCTCGACCTGGTCGAGCAGCGGATCGGGGGGCTGCCGGCCGAGGCCCGCTCGGTGGTCGAACTGCTCGCGCTGTGCCAGC
>Ga0318565_10000651_pt1 | contig 10012 bp, 7 predicted proteins | sample GRESIP066b5f21_FD_203501 | JGI IMG/M metagenome (GOLD analysis project Ga0318565, IMG submission 203501) | Tropical soil microbial communities from Luquillo Experimental Forest, Puerto Rico - GRE.SIPMG.066b5f21 | ecosystem: Environmental > Terrestrial > Soil > Tropical forest > Bulk soil...
GTCCTTGGTCATCTTCCCGCTGATCACCGTGTCGACGCACACCCGTTCGAGCATTTCGGCGAACTCGGTGACCGCAGGCGTGCCGTCCAGCTGGCCGCGGTGAGCGATGCCCCGGGTCCAGGCGAAGATCGACGCGATCGGGTTCGTCGAGGTGGGCTTGCCCTGCTGGTACTGGCGGTAGTGCCTGGTCACGGTGCCATGGGCGGCTTCGGCCTCGACGGTGCGGCCGTCCGGGGTCATCAGCACGCTGGTCATCAGCCCCAGCGAGCCGTAACCCTGGGCCACCATGTCGGATTCCACGTCGCCGTCGTAGTTCTTGCAGGCCCAGACGATGCCGCCCTCCCACTTGAGCAGCTGGGCCACGATGTCGTCGATCAGCCGGTGCTCATAGGTGATCCCAGCCGCTTCGAAATCCCCCTTGAACTCGGACTCGAAGATCTCGGCGAAGATGTCCTTGAACCGCCCGTCGTAGGCCTTCAGGATCGTGTTCTTGGTGGACAGGTAGAGCGGGAGCCTGCGATTTAGCGCGTAGCGCATCGTGGCCCGGGCGAAATCTCGGATCGAGTCATCGAAATTGTACATCGCCATCGCCACGCCGCCGCCGGTGAACTTCGCGACCTCGAACTCGATGGGCTGGCCTTCGTTCTCCGGCACGTAGGAGATCGTTACCGTGCCCGGGCCGGGAACCACGAAGTCGGTGGCCTTGTACTGGTCGCCGTGCGCGTGACGGCCGATGATGATGGGCTTGGTCCAGCTGGGCACCAGCCGGGGGATGTTGGAGATCACGATCGGCTCGCGGAAGATGACGCCGCCCAGGATGTTGCGGATCGTGCCGTTCGGCGAGCGCCACATCTGCTTCAGCCCGAACTCGGCCACGCGCGCCTCGTCCGGCGTGATCGTGGCGCATTTCACGCCCACTCCGTGCCGCTTGATGGCGTACGCTGCGTCGATGGTCACCTGGTCGTCGGTCGCGTCCCGGTTCTGGACGGACAGGTCGTAATAATCGAGCCCGATATCCAGGTAGGGCAGGATCAGCTGGTCCTTGATGAAGTGCCAGATGATCCTCGTCATCTCGTCGCCGTCGATCTCGACAACGGGGTTCTCTACCTTGATCTTGGACATGCCGCTACTTTCCCTTCATCGCTGCGGGCCCGGCGAGAGCCGGGGACTCGGGCCGGCTCAGTGCTGCGCGGGAAGCATCAGTCCCGCGACGAGCAAGCCGGTACCGAGGGCTGTCAGGACCGCCACGTCAGCCAGTCGGCGCCTCGATGCGAGCATGCCCGCCCGCCGCTCCGGCAGTGCCAGCCTGGCCAGGGCGGCTGCGAACAAAATGCCAGCCACCGCCAACGTACCCCCCCTGACATCCTGTCCGCTCTGCCGCATCCACACCAGCGCCAGAGCCAGGCCGCAGAGCACGATCGCGTAGGGGAGCTGCCGCCACCGCTGGCGCCCGGCCGCGCGGCGCGGCGTGCCCGGCCCCGGCGGCCCGCCGCGGGCCGATTCGCCGGCCCGCTCGCCGGCCAGGTCGTCGGCTGAGGCATCGGAGCCGGCGTCCGGCGGGCGCGGCGCCGGGGCACGGCGCCGCCTGCGCGACCGGGATGCCGACGGCGCGGAGTGCCTCATGAGGTGTTTCCCGCTCGCCTCCGGGGCGCTGTGTTTCCCGCTCGCCTCCGGGGCGCTTTGACCCGCCGTCTTCCTTCCTCGCTCGGGCGCTCGTTCCTCGCGCCCTCGCTCCTCGGTCCAGGCGTCGCCATGCTCCCGCTCGTTCGGCAGTGTACTTCCGCGCGCCTCGCGCGCCCGGTAGTTGTCCGCGACCGGTCAATCCGTGGCGCCGGACGGGGTACAACAACCGCCGAGCAGGGTAGCTGGACAGTGAGATATCAGTGGCTACCCCGACAGGGAGGAGGAACGATTCATGGATGGCCCCTACATCCGGGTTGAGGACAGCGGGCTCATGATGCCGCTGCAGGAGGATGTGACCACCATCGGGCGGGGGAGGTCGGTGGATGTCCACCTGGCCGATCCGAGCGTCTCCCGGCTGCACGCCGAAATCGTTCGCCGCGGGCCCTACGCCTACGTGAGCGACCTCGGGTTATCACGCAACGGCACTCGGGTCAACGGCCGCGTGGTGGCGCGGCGGGTTCTCGAGGACGGGGACGTACTGAGCTTCGGGTCGGCCCGCTGCCGGGTGTTCGGCATCGTGGCCGAAGAACTCGCCGCCGAGGTGGAGCTGCGGCGGCCCGCGGCACCGGAGCTGACCCGCCGGGAGCTGGACGTGGTCACCTCGCTATGCCGCCCGGCCCTGTCGGACGAGGCGTTCGTCGCGCCCGCGACCGCGCGCGAGATCGCCGCCGACCTGGTGGTGACCGAGGCCGCGGTCAAGCAGCACCTGCTCCGCCTGTACCAGAAGTTCCGGATTCCCGAGGGAGCGAACCGCCGGGTCCGGCTGGCCAACGAGGTTGTGGCGCTCGGGCTGGTGCGACCGCTGCCGCCGAGCGAGAAGGCCGGCCTGGCCGCCCGGCCTAGCCAGGACGGCCAGGGCACGCGGGCGGCGTGGGGCGCGTCGGCGGGCGTACCGCCGGTCCTGCCGTCGGTCCCCGCGCCGGCGCCTCCGGCACCATCGGAGGTCGGCGTCAGCCGACCGGCCGGCCGAACAGCCTGAGCGCCTGTCTCCTGGCGTCGTGCTCCAGCGTGCGCACGGCGCTGAAATGTTGCAGCCAGGTGTCCAGGTGGCTGAACGGCCAGAAGAACGGCGGGTGCGAGGCCGCGACCACGACCGCCGCGACGATCACCGCGGCGATCGCGATGAGCGCGGTCCCCGCCCGGATCGGGGTATCCGCGATCGCGTCGAAAAAGCTCCTGATCGGCTTGCGCGCACCGGCGGAACCCGGGCCCAGGCCGTAGAACAGCACCAGCACGCCGGCCCCGTAGGCCAGGGCCGCCGCGTAGCGGTGCGGCCCGGCGACGATCGTGATGATCGCCGCTACCGCGGCCGCGGCCAGCGCCAGCGGCGCGAGCAGCACGGACCGGACCGCCGACCAGGCCAGGGCGGGCGGGAAGGTCATCGCGGCCATCAGCGGGTCACTGGCCTTCGCGCCCCGGCGCGACCGCCGGCGGGACAGCCGGCCCGCGGTCTGGCTGCCCGCCCGCAGCCCTATCAGCACGGCGAGCGCGGCCAGCGTCCCCACGACCGGGAGAACCACGGCGATGGCGGCCGCGGCGGCGACCGAGGCCACCACCAGCAGCGGGCCTGCCGGGGACCGGGCCGCGCGGGCGCCCGCGGGCGCGCCCGGCGCCCGGGCGGACGGCGGCGGCCCGGCTGCTGCGGGCGGTCCTGCGCCGGACGGGCCGTACCGCACCGGGGGCAGCACGTCGGCGAAGTTGTCCGGGGGCCGCCCGGCGGCACCGTTGCCCGACGCGCGCACGCCGGCCCTTCCGGGCGGGTTTCCGTGCGGGTTTCCGGCGTCCACCGGCCACGGCCGGGTGGATGGCGGGGCCGCCGGGGCGCGCAGCGCGGGATCGGCCAGCGCGGCCGACGCCGGCCGGTCTGCCATGGTTCCCGGGGCGAAGGACGCGGGGGCCGCCGCGGCCGTCGCCCGGGCGGGGGCCAGCGAGGACGGGTCGAGCGCGGCGGTGCACCGGCACAACTCGGCCGTGTCGGGCCGGCGGGCCGGGTCGCGGGACAGCGCCTGTCCCACGATCGACAGCAGCGGGGCCGGGAAGCCGTCGAGGTCAGGCTGGCCGTTGATGATCCGGTAGAAGATCGTCTCGAAGGCGCCGGTGCCGAACGGGGGGCGGCCGGTGGCCGCGAACGCCACCGTGGCGCCCCAGGAGTGGACGTCGGACGCTGGGCCGCTCGGCTTCCCCTCGATCACCTCCGGAGCGAGGTACCCAGGCGTGCCCATGAACATCCCGGTCTGCGTGAGCCTGGTCGAGTCGGGCACGTGCGCGATCCCGAAGTCGATCACCACCGGCTCACCGTTTGTGATCATGACATTGCCCGGCTTGAGATCGCGGTGCACCACGCCCGCCGCGTGTACGGCGGCGAGCGCCAGGGCCAGCCCGGAAGCCAGCCGGGCCAGCTGCGGCCCGTTCAGCGGGCCGCCCTGGGTTACGATCTCCTCCAGCGTCCGGCCGCTGACGTACCTGGTCACGATGTACGGCGGATCGCTGGTCACGTCCGCGTCGAGGACCTCGGCCACGAACGGGCTGCGCACCCGGCGCATGGTCTCGACCTCCCGGGCCAGCCGGCGTCGCGCGTTCGGGTCGGCGGCGATCACCGGCCGCAGCGCTTTGACCGCCACCTGGCGCTGATTCGGGTCGGTGGCCAGGTAGACCACGCCCATGCCGCCCTCGCCGAGCCGCTCCAGCAGCCGGTAGGGCCCGAGCCTGTCCGTATGGTCCTGAGCTGTCATGGCGTCACTAGCCTACGGAGTTCCTGCGCACCGCTGCGGCCGCCGAGCGCACGACGGCGCGCGGGACGACCCGGGTCAGCGAGACCACCGACTTGTACTGCGCGCCCGGCACCGCGAGCACCCGGCCGGCTGCGACCGCGTCCAGCCCGGCCCTGGCCACCTGGTCCGCGTCCAGCCAGGCCAGGGCGGCCGGGCCGGCCGCCTCGCGGGCGGGCCCGTCGGTGCGGGTGAACCCGGGGCACAGCGCGGTCACGTGCACGCCGCGGCCCTTCACCTCGGCGGCCAGGCTCTCGCTGAACGAGGTGACGAACGCCTTGGTGGCCCCGTACGTGGCCGCGCCGGGAGAGGGGACGAATCCGGCGACCGATGACACGTTGAGCACGCCGCCGTGACCCCGGCGCAGCATGCCCGGCAGCGCCGCGTGCGTCAGCCGGACCACCGCCGTCACGTTGAGCCGGATCTGATCCTCGGCGCGGCCGGCCGGAACGTCCGCGAACCACCCGGACGCGCCGAAGCCGGCGTTGTTGACCAGCAGCTCGACCGGCCGGCCCGGGTCGGACAGCCGGGCCTCGGCGGCGGCCAGCCCGGCGGGAGAGGTCAGGTCGGCGGTCAGCACCTCGACACCGACCCGGTGCGCGCCGCGCAACTCGGCCGCCAGCGCCTCCAGCCGTCCGGTCCGGCGGGCCAGGATGACCAGGTCGCAGCCGTCGGCGGCGAGCCGCCGGGCCAGGCGCTCGCCGATGCCGCTCGACGCTCCGGTGACGAGCGCGGTCTGGTAGGCGTGATGCATGACACCCCTCGTGTTAGCGGCTGCGCTGTCCGGCCCCCGGCGCGTGCCCCGTGCTAACTTCCCGCGACCAGCCGGCGCAGGGCCCTGGCCGCCTCGGCGTTCTGCTCTGCGTGCGCGACCAGCGCCTTGGCCAGTTCCTCCGTCCACACCCCCATCGGTACCTGCTGACGTGATAGCACCACTCCGCGCACCTCGCTGCAGACCTCGGCTACCGGTGCCCCGCGCTGAAGCCCGAGCGTCATCACCCGGTCCCCGAGCCGGACCGTGATCTTGGATACCTGCCCGGGCCGGCCCCGCATCCGGTCGGACATGCTCCGGTCCCGGTCCACGGTAACGCAGTCGGGCGGGAGCGCGTCGCCCAGCGACTCGGTGAGCACGCGGGTGTAGATGGCGAGATCGGCGCTGTCCGCGCGGAGCGCGGCCGCGACCATGTCCAGCGACGGGCCGGCCGGCCCCTCTATTTCGGACATGAACCCTGACCACTCCTCATCGCCCGGCGAAGGTCGCCTTCCCCGGTCCATTCTCCACGAAGCTGCGCATTCCCGTGCGCTGGTCCTCGGTGGCGAACAGCGCGGCGAAGTTCAGCCGCTCTATCTCCAGCCCGGTGGGCAGGTCGACGTCCAGGCCGCTGTCGATGGCTTGCTTGGCGGCCCGCAGCGCCAGCGCGGGGCCGCGGGCGTACCGGGCCACGAGCGCCCGCGCGGCCTGGTACACCTCGGCGTCGGGGACGATCCGGTCGACCAGGCCGATGGCCAGCGCCTCCTCGGCGCCGACGAACCGGCCGGTGAACACGATGTCCTTGGCCCGGGCCGGGCCGATCAGCCGGGGCAGCCGCTGCGTGCCGCCCGCCCCCGGAATGATCCCGAGCAGGATCTCCGGCTGCCCGACCCGCGCGCTCTCGCCCATGACCCGGAAATCCGCGCACAGCGCGAGTTCCAGGCCGCCGCCCAGGGCGTAGCCGGTGATCGCGGCCACCACGGGCTTCGGGATCCTCGCGACCGCGGTGAACGCGTCCTGCAGCCGCCGGGTGTCGGCGGCCATCCGCCCGTAGCTCGCCTCGGCCATCTCCTTGATGTCGGCTCCGGCGGCAAACACCTTCTCGCCGCCGTAGATGACGCCCGCCCGGATGCCCTCGTCGGCGGTCAGCCGCGCCGCCGCCGCGGCGATCTCCTCCTGGACCGCAGTGTTCAGGGCGTTCATCGGCGGGCGGTCGAGGCGGATCGTGGCCACCGCGTCCTCGGTCTCGACGCGCACGAACTCGGCCATCGCGGCATCCTCCTTAGCGCAGGTCTCCGTTGGTCATTCCGGCCGGCGCGGTCGGCAGGGTGATCAGGCCCATCTCCGCCGGGACGGCGAGCAGCGGATGCCGGGGCAGCACCCGGACCGTGTAGCCGAACGGGCCCGGGCGCCCGAGCTCGGCCTCGCCGACGTAGCGCACGGCCGGCCCGCCCGCCGGGTCCGGGTCCAGCTCCAGGTCGGCGAAGGCCGGGGCGCTGATCTCGTCCTCGTCCCCGGCGGAGCCGTAGACCAGCTGGACCGTCACGTCGTCCGGTGACAGCTGGCCGAGGGCCACGGTGGCCCGGACCACCAGCCTGGCGCCGGGGCTCGGCTCGCCGTCGTCCGCCTCGACGTGCTCGATCGCCACGTCTGGCCAGGCCTTGGCCACCCGGTCCTTCCACGCCGCGAACTCGCGTGCCCCGGCGAAGCCGCCGCCGGAGGCCAGCACCTGCGAGGACCGTGCCGCCGGGAGGTACAGCGTGGTCACGTACTCCCGGACCATCCTGGTCGCCTGGGCCCAGGGCCCGAGCGTGCGCAGCGTGTGCGCCACCATCTCCAACCAGCGGCGCGGCAGGCCATCGGGGGCCCGGTCGTAGAACAGCGGCGCCACCGACTGGCCGAGCAGGTCGTAGAGCGCGGCGGCCTCCAGCTCGTCCCGGCGGTCCGGATCGGCGACCCCGTCGGCGGACGGGATGGCCCAGCCGTTGTTGCCGTCGAACCACTCGTCCCACCAGCCGTCCAGGATCGACAGGTTGAGCGCGCCGTTCAGGGCGGCTTTCATCCCCGAGGTGCCGCAGGCCTCCAGCGGGCGCAGCGGGTTGTTCAGCCAGACGTCACACCCCTGCACCATCGCGCGGGCCAGGGCCATGTCGTAGTCGGGCAGGAAGACGATGCGATGGCGCACCTTCGGGTCGTCGGCGAAGCGCACCATCTGCTGGATCATCAGCTTCCCGCCGTCGTCGGCCGGATGGGCCTTCCCGGCGATCACGATCTGCACCGGCCGCTCCGGGTCGAGCAGCAGCGCGGTAAGCCGGGCGGGGTCGTTCAGCATCATCGTCAGCCGTTTGTAGGACGGAACGCGGCGGGCGAAGCCGATCGTCAGCGCGTTCTCGTCGAGCACGTCCTCGATCCAGGTGAGCTCGGCGCCGGACGCCCCGCGCTGTGCCCAGGACGCGCGCAGCCGCTGCCGGGTCTGTTCCACCAGCCGGGCCCGCAGCAGGCCGCGGACCCGGAAGATCGCCGCCAGATCCGCCGCGGCCTGCTCCCAGGCGGCCTCATCCTCGGCAGGTTCGGCCGACGGGCCACCGCCCCCGGCCAGGCTCATGATCTCGGGGGCGACCCAGGTCGGCCCGTGCACCCCGTTGGTGACCGACCCGATCGGGACCTCCGCGGTATCGAAGCCCGGCCACAGCCCGGTGAACATCTGCCTGCTCACCTGGCCGTGCAGGCCGCTGACGCCGTTGACCCGCTGCGCCAGCCGCATACCCATGACGGCCATGTTGAACACCTCGGGGTCCCCGCCGGAGTAGGTCTCGGCGCCCAGCGCCAGCACCCGGTCGCACGGCAGCGCCGGGTCCGCGGCGTCGCCGAATTGCTTGGTCACCAGTTCCCGGCTGAACCGGTCGATCCCCGCGGGCACCGGGGTGTGGGTGGTGAACACCGTACCCGCCTGGCACATCTCGATCGCCTCGTCAAACGTCAGGCCCTGGCCTACGTACTCACGGATGCGCTCCAGGCCGAGAAAGCCCGCGTGGCCCTCGTTGGTGTGGAAGACCTCGGGCTCGGGGTGGCCGGTGACTGCGCAGAACGCCCGGACCGCGCGCACCCCGCCGATGCCCAGCAGCAGTTCCTGCCGGAGCCGGTGCTCGCTGCCGCCGCCGTACAGCCGGTCGGTGACCTCGCGCAGCGCCGGGTCGTTCTCCTCCACGAAGGAGTCGAGCAGCAGCAGCGGGACCCGGCCGATCTGCGCGATCCAGACCTGCGCGGCCACGACCGCGCCGCCGGCCAGGTCGACGGTCACCCTTACCGGTATCCCCTGGTCATCACGTAGCAAGGTCAGCGGCTGGCCGTTCGGGTCGCCCGCCGGGTAACGCTCGGTCTGCCAGCCCTCGGCCGACAGGGACTGGGTGAAGTAGCCGTGCCGGTAGAGCAGGCCCACGCCGATCAGGGGCACCCCGAGGTCGCTGCCGGCCTTCAGGTGATCGCCGGCCAGAATGCCCAAGCCGCCCGAGTACTGCGGCAGCGCCGCGGTGATCCCGTACTCGGGCGAGAAATACGCCACCGCCGGGGGCGCGCCGGCCAGGTCCGGGTCGGTCTGGTACCACCGCGGGCCGGTGGTGTACTCGCGCAGGTCGTCGACGGCGTCGCCGAGCCTGCGCAGGAACCGCCGGTCGGCGGCCAGTTCGGTCAGGCGCTCCGGCGGGACCTCGGCGAGCAGCGGGACCGGCTCGCGCCCGGCGCGCTCCCATCCGGCGGGGTCGATCGAGGCGAACAGGTCGAGGGTCTCGGCGTGCCATGACCAGCGCAGGTTGAGCATCAGCCCGCGCAGCGGCGCGAGCGGCTCGGGCAGCAGCGGCCGGATCGTGAACCGGCGGATAGCTCTCACCGGAGCGACCCTAATGGTTGTCTGGCGCGGATCGGACATCAACCGGTCCGCTTCTGCGGCCGACCGCATGAGCGCTGCGGCGGCGGGGTAGCTTCTCCTAGGTGATCGGCCGGATTCCGATAGTCGACGTGCAGCCCGTCGTAGCCCGCGGTGAGCGTCCCGCCCGGGCCGTTACCGGAGAGACCTTCGAGGTCAGTGCCACCGTCTTCCGCGAAGGCCATGAGATGCTCGGCACGGGCGTCGTGCTGCGCGGGCCGGACGGCCGCCGCCGCCCGGTGGTGCCGATGCGGGAGATCGCGGCGGGCGTCGACCGGTACGGCGCCGACGTGACCGTCACCTCGGAAGGCCTGTGGCACTTCGAGGTACTGGCCTGGGGGGACCCGCTGGCCCGGTGGCGGCATGACGCGGCCATCAAGGTGCCGCTCGGCCAGGATGTGGAACTCACCCTGGGCGACGGCGCGCTGCTGTTCGAGCGGGCCGCGGCGCAGGCTCAGCCCTCGCGGCCGTCCGGGATCTTCCCCAGGCAGGAGGCCGCGGCCGCGCGGGTCGTCCTGGCGGACCTGGCCAAGCTGCTGCGGGATCCTTCGGTCCCGGCCCTGGACCGCTTGGCCGCGGCCGACGCTGACGACGTCATCGCGATCACGGACGCGTTCCCGCTGCCGGACCTGCTCACCCGGTCGGCCCGGTACCCGGTGCTCGTGCACCGGGAGCGCGCGCTCTACGGCTCCTGGTACGAGTTCTTTCCCCGGTCGGAGGGAGCCGTGGTCGACGTCGGGCCGGGCCAGGCCCCGGAGTCGGGAACGCTGCGGGCCGCCGCGCGCCGGCTGGACGCCATCGCCCGGATGGGCTTCGACGTCGTCTACCTCCCGCCGATCCACCCGATCGGGACGACGGCCAGGAAGGGCCCTAACAACTCGCTGACCG
>Ga0318565_10000655_pt1 | contig 9979 bp, 10 predicted proteins | sample GRESIP066b5f21_FD_203501 | JGI IMG/M metagenome (GOLD analysis project Ga0318565, IMG submission 203501) | Tropical soil microbial communities from Luquillo Experimental Forest, Puerto Rico - GRE.SIPMG.066b5f21 | ecosystem: Environmental > Terrestrial > Soil > Tropical forest > Bulk soil...
CCACCCAGCAGGTCACGGCCAGCACGCCGGACGACGTGCCCCGGTGGGCAGCGAAAGCCCTGGCCGACATGCTGGCCGTGACCTGCTGGGTGGACCCGGGCGAGCAGGGCGGCCCGGTGACCGCCACCGTGAGTTTCTCTGGACGCCGGCTGGATGTCACCGGGAAACCCCGGCCGGGGGACACGTTCACGCAGGAAGAGACGATCGAGGGGATTGTTCCGGGCAGCGGGCCGGTGGCCGTCACCGCCGAAGTCCGCGACATCAACCCTGGTGACTGGCGGGTCAGCGCCCGGCCGGTGGCCCGGCCCGGCCAGAGCCTGCTCCAGCCCTATCCGCCGGACGGTCAGGCAGCCGGCGACCTGCGGGTGCCACCGCCACGGCGGGTGAGCATCCCGGCCGAACCGGGCGGCACCGTCCACACCACCCATCTGCTGCGCACCAAGGTGCCGGGGATCAGCCGTTACGTCTACCCGACGCTGGTGCCGCTGAGCGTGCTGGCTGGGCTGGGCCTGGAGGCGGCGCTGCTGATCACCGGGCACTATCCCGTGCTCCGCATGATGCTGTTCTCACTGGCCGCGGTGGCGGCCGGGGTGGCCGGCGGGAAAGCCTGGTACGTCGCCGTGCACCGGGGCCAGAAACGGGACGGCTGGTGTATCCAGGGATTTGTGGCCGGGGCCGCCATCGTCGTGGTGGTCGCGGCGCTGGTCGGGGTGGGCATTCCGGCCGGGGTGGTGCTGGCCGTGGCCGGGCCGGCGCTGCTGGTTGGCATGGGCATCGGCCGGCCCGCGTGCTTCTGGGCGGGCTGCTGTACCGGGCGGCCGACCACGTCCCGCTGGGGAATCTGGTCGTCGGACCGGCGGATGGGCTGCCGCCGGGCGCCCGCCCAGCTCACCGAGGCGCTGACCGCGCTGCTGATCGGGCTGGGCCTGCTCGCGTACGTGCTGGTCGCTGGGCTGCCGCAGTCCGGCCCGGCGGCCGCCGCCGGGCTGGCGGCCTACACCCTGGCCCGGCAGTTCATCCTGGGCATGCGGGGTGAGCCGCGGGTGTGGCGGCACGGCCGCGTGGTGACCGCCGTGATCGCGGCGATCGCGCTGGTCGTGAGCGTCGTCCTGCTCGTGCGCTGACCGTGAGCAGCGCCCTGCCCGGGCCCGGAGGGCACGTCCCGGCTGCTCACAAGAGCAGGCAGGCGGCCTGATGCCCACCGGCGGCGGCGGCCGGCTTCCGCCGCGCCGGGTCCGCGCTGGTGCATCGCCCCGCGGCGACCGGGCAGTGGGACTGGGGAGCTTTGCTGCTAGCCGGCCGGGACAGCGAGGTCAGTGGCGGTGGTGGTGCTGCATCCCCACCTGGTAGGCCTCGGCCAGCCAGCCCGTGAACTCCTCGTCCACGGCAGCCGGCGAGTCCAGCCGGAAGGTATGCACCACGTTGCGCGGCGAGAACACGTCGATCCGGCCGAACCGCGGGCTGTCGACCCGCCGGGCGAGCACGAGATGCCCGGTCAGCCAATTCTGCCGCGGCATGAAGGCGGCGAAACTCATCCGGGCGTGCAGGGCGATGCGCGTCTTCTCGGGCAGCACCTGGACCGGGCCGAAGCTGGCAGCCACGGCCAGCACCCGGTCGAAGGTGGCCCGGACCACCGGCGACCGCCGGGCGAAGTGCGCGTCCAGGCCGCGGAGCGGCGCGCAGGTGTGGACCTGGTTCCGGCTGGCGAACGTGCGCCCGCACCGGGGACAGGCCCACATCCGCGCGACCGGCAGGTCCGTGGGCCTTACCCGGCCCGGCTCAGCCCATCGCCTTCATCAGGCCCACGCGGTTGCCCGCCGGGTCGGTGAAGAAAGCGATGGTCGGCCCGTCCGGCACGTCCATCGGCGGGGTCACCATCGCGCCGCCGTGGGCACCCACCTCGTCCAGGGCGGCCTGGACATCCGGGACCGAGATGTAGAAGACGGTGTAGGGCTGGCCATCCGGGCTCGGCCCGACGCCACCGCTGATACCGCCTTCCGCGGCCGCCACCATCCCGTAGTTCATCGGATTGCTGGCGTCGATCTCCCAGCCGAACGTGTCGCGGTAGAAGCGCTGCAGCGCCGGCGCGTCGGGTCCGCTCACTTCGAACCACGCAACTGGATTTGGCATGGTCAGTCATCCCCTTCCGAGGTGCTGGACCGAGCAGTACCGGGCCACAGTACTCCCGCCCGGTGACATCGCCGGGAACGCAGTTGCGGGGCCTCCATAGCATGGGTACGGACCGGCCGAGCAGAGGGAGGCGGCGCACGGTGACGACACCGGCAAACGCGGGACGGACTGTGATCGTCACGGTTGATGACGACCCCGGCGTGTCCCGGGCGGTAGCCCGCGATCTGCGCCGCCGCTACGGCGAGGAATACCGGATCGTCCGGGCCGAATCCCCGGAGGCGGCCCTGGACGCGCTCAGCGAGATCAAGCTGCGAGGCGACCTGGTGGCGGTGATCCTGGCCGACTACCGGATGCCCGGCATGAACGGGATCGAGTTCCTGGAACGCGCCATGGACATCTGGCCCGCGGCACGGCGGGTGCTGCTGACCGCCTACGCCGACACCGATGCCGCCATCGACGCCATCAACGTGGTTGACCTCGACCACTACCTGCTCAAGCCGTGGGACCCACCCGAGGAGAAGCTGTACCCGGTCGTGGACTCGCTGCTTGACGCCTGGCGGCAGGCCGACTACCGGCCGGTGCCGGAAACCAAGATCGTTGGCCACCGCTGGTCGGCCCGGTCGGGGGCGGTCCGGGAGTTCCTCGCCCGCAATCAGGTGCCCTACCGCTGGTACTCCGCGGACGAGCCGGAGGGCGGCCGGCTGCTGGCCGCGGCCGGCCAGGACGGCGGGCGGCTGCCAGTGGTGATCACCCCGGACGGCGAGGCGCTGGTCGAGCCGGCCGATGCCGAGCTGGCCGCCCGGGTCGGGCTGGCCACCACCCCGTCCGGTGACTTCTACGACCTGGTGGTGATCGGCGGCGGGCCGGCTGGCCTGGGCGCCGCGGTGTACGGCGCGTCCGAAGGCCTGCGGACCGTGCTGGTGGAGCGCACCGCGACCGGTGGGCAGGCAGGCCAGAGTTCCCGGATCGAGAACTACCTGGGGTTCCCGGACGGGGTGTCCGGCGCGCAGCTGACCGACCGGGCCCGGCGGCAGGCGGCCAAGTTCGGTGCCGAGGTGCTCACCACCCGGGAGGCGACCGGGCTGGAGGTCAACGGCTCCGCCCGCACCGTCCGGTTCGCGGACGGGTCGGCCATCGGCGCGCACACCGTCATCCTGGCCACCGGAGTTTCCTACCGGCAGCTGGACGCCCCCGGGCTGGCCGAGCTGACCGGCCGCGGCGTGAGCTACGGGTCGTCCCTGACCGAGGCGGGCAGCTGCATCGGCCGCGACGTCTACATCGTCGGCGGGGCGAACTCGGCCGGCCAGGCCGCGGTCTACCTGTGCCAGCACGCCAAGTCGGTGACGCTCTGCGTCCGCGGCTCGTCACTGACCAGATCCATGTCGCACTACCTGATCCAGCAGGTCGAGGGCTATCCCAACATCAACGTCCGCACCTGCACCGAGGTGACCGCGGCACACGGCCACGAGCAGCTGGAGCAGCTGACGCTGCGGGACACCTCGACCGGGGTCACCGAGACGGTGGACGCCGGCTGGCTGTTCGTGTACATCGGCGCCGCGCCGCGGACCGACTGGCTGGACGATGTGGTCACCCGGGACAGCCGCGGCTTCATCGTGGCCGGGCCGGACCTGTTCGTTTCCGGCGAGCCAGGGGAGCGCCCCCGTGGCTGGACGCTGGACCGTCATCCTTACCACCTGGAGACCAGCGTGCCGGGCGTGTTCGCGGCCGGTGATGTCCGGGCCGAGTCGGCCAAGCGGGTGGCGTCCGCGGTCGGCGAGGGCGCGATGGCCGTCATGCTGGTGCACCGGTACCTGGAGAAGCTATGACCGAGCAGCCCGTGCCGCTGGCGTGCAGCCCAGCCGAGCTGCGCCGCCTGTTCCTGTTCGAGAAGCTGACCGACGAGCAGCTTGGCTGGCTGTGTGCCGAGGGCCGGGTCGAGTTCATCCCGCCCGGCCCGGTGTACACCGAAGGCGACCCCGCCAGCTGCTTCTACGTGCTGCTGGTCGGCACGCTGGTGCTCTACCGCCGGGTCGGGGCCGACGACGTGGAAACGAACCGGACGTCCGAGCCCGGGGTCTACGCCGGCGCCTTCACCGCGTACCTGCGGGACCGGGTGCCGCAGATCTACCTCACCTCCATGCGGGTCACCGAGCCGTCCCGGTTCTTCGTGCTGGACGCGGACAAGTTCGCGCAGATGATGGAGGACTGGTTCCCGCTGTCTGTCCACCTGCTGGAAGGCGCGTTCATCGGGGTGCAGACCACCCAGCGGATCGTCAACCAGCGGGAACGGCTGCTGGCCCTCGGCTCGCTGTCGGCCGGTCTCACCCATGAGCTGAACAACCCGGCGGCGGCCGCCGTCCGGGCCACGTCAGCGCTGCGGGAACGGGTGGCCGGCATGCGCCACAAGCTGGCCCTCATCGCCGAGGGCGGGCCGTTCGCGCCGGCCACCCTGGTCACCCTCATCCAGCTGCAGGAACGGGCGGTGGAACAGGTGGCGAAGGCCAGCCCGCTGAGCCCGATGGAGGCGGCTGACGCCGAGGACGCGGTCGCGGACTGGCTCGAGGCGCACGGCATCAGTGGCGGCTGGCAGCTCGCGCCCACCTTTGTCCAGGCAGGCCTGGATGCCGGCTGGCTGGATCAGGTTGCCCTCGCGCTGGCGGAGCCGGTGCTGGAGAGCGGGATCCGCTGGCTGAACTACACGATCGAGACCGAGTTGCTGATGAACGAGATCGAGGACTCGGCCACCCGGATCTCCTCCCTGGTCGGCGCGGCGAAACAGTACTCCCAGCTGGACCGGGCGCCCTACCGGGAGGTGGACGTGCACGAGCTGCTGGACAGCACGCTGGTGATGATGAGCCGCAAGATCGGTTCGGGCATCACCGTGGTCAAGGACTACGACCGCTCGCTGCCACCGGTGCCCGCCTACGCGGCCGAGCTGAACCAGGTGTGGACCAACCTCATCGACAACGCCGTGTTCGCCATGGACGGCACCGGCACGCTGACCATCCGCACCGGGCGTGCGGATGACGACCTGCTGGTCGAGATCGGTGACACCGGGCCCGGTATCCCAGACGACATCAAGGAGCGGATCTACGAGCCCTTCTTCACCACCAAGCCGGTTGGCGAGGGCACCGGGCTGGGGCTGGACATCTCGTGGCGGATCGTCGTCAACAAGCATCACGGGGACCTGCGGGCCGAGTCGGTCCCCGGCGACACCCGGTTCCAGGTCCGGCTGCCGCTCACCCCCTACGACAACACGCCTGAGGAGCCCAGATGACGGCCATGCCCGGCGTCGACCCGTCCGCACCGCCAAGCGGCACCGGCTGCGCGGAATGCGAGGCCAGCGGTGGCTGGTGGTTCCACCTGCGCCGGTGCGCCCAGTGCGGGCACATCGGCTGCTGCGACAGTTCCCCTGCGCAGCACGCCAAGGCGCACGCGGCGGCCGCTGGTCACCCGGTGATCCGTAGCTTCGAGCCGGGCGAGGACTGGTACTGGAGCTACCAGACCGGCGAGTTCTACGAGTCCGGCCCCGCCCTTGCCAGCCCGCTGCACCATCCACTCGGCCAGCCGACACCCGGCCCGGCGGGCCGGGTGCCCCGCGACTGGCAGATGCGCCTGCACTGAGCCGGCCGGCCCGCCGGCTCAGACGCCCCCGGCACCCGCGGATCCGCGGCCGGGCCGGCCGCTGGGCAGGCCGTGCACCATCTGCCGCACCAGCTCAGTCAGCTGCGGGTCAGCCACCAGGTACACCTGGTGGCGGCCCTCCCGCCGGGAGCGCACCAGCCCGGCCAGCTTCAGCTTGGCCAGGTGCTGGCTGACCGCCTGGACGGTGCCGCCGGTCAGCTCGGCAAGTGTTCCCACGTCCGCCTCTCCCTGCGCGAGCACCCAGATGATGTTCAGCCGTGTGGCGGAGGCCAGCAGGCCGAAGGTGGCCGCGGCGTGCTGGAGCACGTCAGGCGGCAGCCCCTGGCCACCGTGGGTGTCAGCCACGTGACGTTGTGCCACTCCATCCCTGGTCATGGGCCGGGTCCGGCGATCATGTGCCGCTCCGGCGGCTGGTCATCCCGCCCAGGTGAGTACGCGGGGTGCCCACCGGGTAATGCCAACACCAGACGCGCCGGCCAGCGGGTCTAGCAGCTAATTTGCGGAATTGCGCAACTATACTGCCACCGGCGGTGACGACGGGCCGGGGGAGGCCGGAGATGAGCGATTCGCCGCCCGCGAGCGGAGCGGGGGACCCCGCCCCGCCGGGGCAGCGCGGCACGGCGCGGAGGGGGCCGCGGCCGGCCCCGTGGCAGCAGACGGCCGGCCCGGGCCTGCCCCGGGAGCGCCGCCCGTTCGGGCCTGCCCAGCCCAAGCACTACGTCCGCCGGGCCATCGGCTGGGCCCTGGTGATCCTGCTCGCCGTGGTTATCGCGGGCGGGCTGAGCGGCTACCTGAAGTACCGCAGCGTGTGGAACAGCATCCACCGGATCACCATCACCGGCCTGGGCAGGCGGCCCCCTCAGTACAGCGGCGCAGAGAACATCCTGCTGTTCGGCTCGGACAGCCGGGCCGGGCTGACCCGGCGCCAGCAGCTCGCCTGGCACGTGGGGGCCAGCCAGGGTGAGACCAACACCGACACAGTCATGGTTGTGCACATTTCTCCCGGCCGGCACCAGGTCACCGTGCTGAGCATCCCGCGCGACACCATGGTTCCCTACTACGCCTGCCCGGCCGGCCACGGCTTGCCAGGACAGCAGCCCAGCTCCGGCTCTTATGAGCGGATCAACGCGGTGATGGCGGCGGGCGGCCCGCAGTGCCTGTGGAAGACCGTCGAGCAGCAGACCGGAATCCGCCTCGATCACTTCATCGAGCTGAGCTTCAGTGGTTTCGTGCACGTCATCAACGACCTCGGCGGGGTCAACGTGTGCGTGCCGTTCCCAGTGGACAACCCGATGTCGGGACTGCGGCTGACCGCCGGGATGCACCACATCAGCGGTGTCACCGCGCTGTCCTTCTGGCGCACCAGGGAGGACATCGGCCTGGGCTCGGACCTGCAGCGTATCCAGCGCGACCAGTTCCTGATGGCGCAGGTGGTCAAGGGTGTGCTGCACACCGGGATGCTGTCCAACCCGGTCCGGCTAGTTTCGGTGATCAGTGACGCGGCCCGGGCCATGACCACCGACACCGGGCTATCCCCGTCGGCCATGCTGCAGCTCGCGACCAGCCTGCACAGTGTGTCCAGCAAGGATGTGCAGTTCGTGACCGCGCCCAACGTGGCATACCCGCCCGACCCAGGCGCGGAGGTGGAACTTGCCCAGCCGCAGGCCAGCCGGGTCTTCGCGGCCATCGCCCACGACCTGGTCCAGCCGGTGGTGATACGCGCCGCGGCACCGGTCAGGAGACAGGGGCCGCCCCCGGTCCGCCCCCGGCACGTGCACGTCACCGTCCTGAACGGGGCTGGCGTTGCCGGGCGGGCGGGCCAGGTGGCCACCGCGCTGGCCCACCGCGGCTTCCGGATCATCAGCACCGGCGATGCGGCCCGTTTCAGCTACGCCAGTTCGGTGATCGAATACCGGTCGGCGGCCCAGTTGCCGGAGGTGAAGCTGCTCAGCAGCCAGCTCGCCGGGGTGCGGCTGGAACGGGTGCGCCGCCTGCCGCGGGGCCGCCTCGACCTGATCGTCGGCGCCAACTACACCGCCCTGGCCCCGTGGTCACCTCCTCATCATGCGGCAACCGGGAGCGCGGTGACCCGGCTGGCCGGTGCCTATGGCGGCATCCGGGCCAGTGCCTCGTGCCGCAGCGACGGATCGGCGTTCACCGGCCCGCTGAGCCCGTGACCAACCGCGCCCGCTGACGACCCGCCCCGGACGAACGCAGGTGGCGCGGGGCGGGTGAACATTCCGTGAAGAACGGTGCCCCGGCCTTGCCCGGTGACGGCGGCGGAACTTGAATGAGAGCGCGGCCATGGTGCCCATGTCGTCCGCGCGTTCCATCCTGAGCTGGCATGAACGCGCACCTGGAGGCGCGGAATGGGCACCCCGATCGCTCTGCTCGCAAATTCAACCGTCCGGTTCTCGCAGGGCTGGAACGCCCTCATCTACGTGCTTGTCTGGGCTGCTTGCATCGCCGGGATCGGCATCGTGCTGTGGGCCGCGCTGCGCTCCAAGCGCTGGCAGCGGTGGACCACCCAGGACCTCCTCATCGTGGCCGCACTCGGTGTGCTGCTGGAGGTCTATGACAACATCATCGGCGACCAGTTCGTCAAGCCGCTCCTGAACCCGATCCCTGGGGCCGAGTTCCTGCAGCTGCACGACCTGCCGTACATGTTCCTGCTGATGGTCGGGGTGGCGCTGGTCCGCAAACCCGGCTGTGTCACCGCCATGGTGTTCGTCAACTTCCTGCTCTCCCAGCTGCTGTTCGGCAGTGGCCACGGCATGCTGGACTGGACCGACGGCCTCACCCAGGGCATCTTCTGCGACGTGTACATCGTCGCCCGCGGCGGGCGGGTGTTCGGGCCCGGCGCGAGCCGGTGGTCGATGGTGATGGACGGGTTCCTCATCGGCGTGCTGCGCGGCGCCCCGAATGCACTGCTGACCGACTTGAGCTTCGACCCCTACCTGAACGCGACGTACTACACCTGGCTGCAGATGTGGAACGACACCTGGTCGAACGGGCTGTTCAACGGCATCGAAGCAGCTATCAGCGCGCCGCTGGCGCACCGGATCGCGGTGGCAGTGATGCCCTCCCTCGGCGCCAGGCGGGCAAGGGCCACCGGCACCGCGGACCCGTTCGCCGAACCTGAGGAGCAACCGGACCGGGAGGTCACTAGCGGCGGAGGCGTGACATGAAACGGGCCGCCTGGATCTTCACCGTGCTGTCGGTACTGCTGCTGGCCGACGGCCTGTGGATGGAACTGAGCCACTACCAGCCCGGTGACCAGAACACCTTCACCGGCAACCCGAACCTGATCCTTTCCGACGGCCAGGTGGTGCTGATCTCCGGCGGGTTCCTGCTGGCCGCCACCGTGGTGATGTGGGTGCTGGTGCTGCGCCGGGAGGCGCTGGCCCGGCAGGAGCGGTCCCGGCACGCCAGTCGTTCGGCAACGAAGGCATGACGGCTGGCCGTGACCGCCGGCGCTGGGCTGTCCGCACGGGATGTGTCGTTCGCTTACCAGGGCGCCGCCCGGGCATCGCTGCGGCATGTCGACCTGACGGTGACGCCGGGCGAGGTAGTGCTGATCACCGGCGCGTCGGGCTGCGGGAAGTCGACGCTGGCGCTGGCACTGGCCGGCCTCATCCCGTCCCGCGTGCATGGCGAGTTGCGCGGCCAGGTGAGCTTCGGCGACCGGGTGCTGAGCGGGCTGCCCCCGCACGAGGCTTCGCAGCTGGTCGGCCTGGTCTTCCAGAACCCCAACCAGCAGCTGATCAACCAGACCGTGCAGTCGGAGGTGGCGTTCGGGCCGGAGAACCTGGCGCTGCCGCAGCCGGAGATCGCAGCCCGGGTGGACTGGTGCCTGGAGGTCACCGGTATGGCCGGGATGCGGCAGAAGGCGGTGGTGACCCTGTCCGGCGGCCAGAAGCAGCGCACCGCGATCGCCGCCACGCTGGCCATGCGCCCCGCCATCCTGGTCCTTGATGAGCCGCTGTCCGACCGGATCCGGTCGGCGCGCAGGAGGTGCTGGCCACCCTGCGGCGGCTGGCTAGTGCGGGAGACACCGGCATCGTGGTCATCGAGCACCGGGTGGACGAGGTCGCACCGTGGGCAGACCGGGTGGTGCTGATGGACGACGGCCGGATCGTCCTCGACCAGCCGCCGCGCGATGCCTGGGCCGACGAGACCCCCTGGTCCCGGACCGGGGTCGCGG
>Ga0318565_10000668_pt1 | contig 9931 bp, 6 predicted proteins | sample GRESIP066b5f21_FD_203501 | JGI IMG/M metagenome (GOLD analysis project Ga0318565, IMG submission 203501) | Tropical soil microbial communities from Luquillo Experimental Forest, Puerto Rico - GRE.SIPMG.066b5f21 | ecosystem: Environmental > Terrestrial > Soil > Tropical forest > Bulk soil | place...
GCTGATCAGCGTGCGCTGCGCCGAGACCGGCGGGGAGCTGCTGGTGGACGATGCCGGCAGCTTCGAGCCCGGTCAGCGCGTGTGGATCTCGCTGCGGCCCGAGAAGGTGCGGCTCGGCAAGGAGCCGGCCAACGGTGCGCGCATCAACCAGCTGCGCGGCACCGTGTGGGAGCTCGGCTACCTCGGCAACCGTTCGACCTATCAGATCAAGACCACGAGCGGCAAGCTCGTCACCGTGTTTGCTCAGAACGAGCGCCGTACGTCGGAGGCGCTCATCGACTGGAACGACGAGGTATTCGTGAGCTGGAGCGCCGATGCCGCCGTGCTGCTGGAGACGTAGCACCTGACACGTTACCGGGGGAAGAGAACACTACTTGGGGGAAGACCATGAAGAATGCAATACGCTCCATCGCCTCCCTGATCTGTCCACCGCTCGCGGCGGTGTCCTTGCTGATCCTTCTACCGCACGCGGCGCACGCCGGCGATGCTGCGAGCCCGACGGGCGCTGCCGGCCCGGCCGCTCCGGCGGCACAGGAAGTGACCGGCGGCGGAGCCGGCCCCCGCGCCGAGGGGCTGCAGGAAGTGGTGGTCACCGCGACGCGACGCGAGGAAGAGCTGAGCAGGGTCCCGATCAGCGTCACGGCGATGACCCAGGCCGACCTGGATCAGAAGGGCATCAAGGACTTCCTCGACATCGCCCGCTTCACCCCGGGTGTGTCGATCGACAACTCCGCGACCAACGCGATCTCCATCCGGGGCATCTCATCCTCCGCGGGCGCCGGCACGACGGGCATCTACATCGACGACACGCCCATTCAGGTGCGCTCGGTGGGCTTCAACCCCGATGACGCGCTGCCGAAGACCTTCGACCTGCAGCGCGTCGAGATCCTGCGCGGGCCGCAGGGGACACTGTTCGGCGCTGGCGCCGAAGGCGGCGCGGTCCGCTACATTCTCACTCAGCCGAGCGCCACCACCGCGAGCTCCTACCTGCGGAGTGAGGTGTCCTACACCCAGTACGGTGCACCGAGCTATGAGCTCGGCATCGCGCGCGGCCAGCCGATCGTCGACGGCACGTTCGGCGTGCGCGCCAGTGTGTGGTACCGCGCGGACGGCGGCTGGATCGACCGCGTCGACCCGACGACGCGTGAGACCGTGGAGAAGAACATCAACCGCTCCGGCACGCTGCTCGCGCGGCTCGCGGCGGTCTGGCAGCCGACAGCGTCGTTGAGCGTGACGCCGAGCATCCTGTACCAGAATCTCAAGAAGCACGACGACTCGACTTACTGGCCGGCGTACTCCGACGCCGGTGCCGGACACTTCAACACGGCGACCCCGGAGCTCATCCCGAACTACGACGAGTACTACCTGCCGGCACTGAGGCTGCAGTGGGACCTCGGCAAGACCCAGATCATCGCGGACGCCTCCTATTTCCATCGCAAGCAGACCACGGCCTACCAGGGCACGGTGTACAACCTCAGCTATTACACGGCGGGTTCTACCGGCGCTTACTTCGGCCTCGCCTGCGTGCCGACACCGGCCGCCGTGAACACCTGCCCCGAGCCGGTTCCGCTGATCGACGGCAACGGCATGCATATCCCGTCAATGTTCGGTACCAGTTACGCGGCGCCCAACGTGATGTTGAACATGCAGGAGAACTACACCGGGGAGCTGCGCTGGCAGTCGATCGACAGCTCGGCGAGGCTCAGCTGGACGACGGGGGTGTTCTGGCAACTGGCGAAGCAGGGAAGTCTCGAGCAACTTTACGACCCGCAGATCAATGCGATGTACAACTACCTGTGGGGAAGCGACGCCATCAGCCTCTACTGTCCGCCGGGACCGCCCGGGGGACCTGCGACCTGTCCTGGACCACCGGACTTTCTGAATTCCTCCGCATCGCCGGGGTATTCGTGTCCGACCAACGCGGCGTATCCAGCGATTCCGGCCTGCGCCATCTACTACAACAACAACACGACTTTCGATCGCCAGATCGCCATCTACGGCGAGCTGAGCTACGCCTTCACCGAGTGGTTCCGTCTGACGGTCGGTGAGCGCTTCTCACATACGGAGTTCTCGCTCACTCATAACGCCGACGGCCTGGAGAACTTCGGTCCCTACAGCGGGATCCAGGAGATGCCCAACGAAGTTCGTGCGAGCCAGAAGGAGAATCCCAACACGCCGAAGGTCGTCGCCTCCTTCCAGGTCGACCCGAAGAACCTCTTCTACGCTTCCTATGCGAAGGGATTCCGCGTCGGTGGCGGCAACGCCCCGCTGCCGCCGTACTGCGGTCCAGATCTTGCCGCGGCAGGCTACCCGAACGGCGCGCCGCTCACCTACAGGTCCGACTCGACACAGAACTACGAGATCGGCTCGAAGAACACCATTGGGGAAAATCTGCGCATCGCGACCAGCCTTTATTACATCAAGTGGAACGACATCCAGCAGAATCTCTATGTCGCCGGCGCCTGCGGCCTGCAGTTCACCGACAACCTGGGTACGGCGGTCGCCTGGGGCGGAGACCTGCAGGCAGAGCTCGCCCTCGGTCAGTGGCGCATCGATTTTGCCACCGGCTATACGAGCGCGCGTTTCACGAAAAACTCGCCCGCCGATTGCGCGCCCTATTTGACCCCGGACACCACGCCAGCCGGGATCCCCTGCAAGGCCAGCAACGGCAATGCGATCTCCGGGCAGGCTGCGATCGATTACGCGCCGGGCACCACTCCACCGTTCACGGTGGCGCTCGGTGCGGAATACAGTTTCCGTCTCGCGGAGCACGATGCCTTCGCGCGCGCCGACTGGACCTACCAGGCTCGCAATCCATGGCTGTCGTACCTGCAGGACCCGCGCAACGCGGCCACCTACAACCCATTCACCTACACTCTGCCCTCGACCAGCTTCACTACCGTCCGCGCGGGCATGTACTTCGGCGAATGGCAGATCTCGCTGTTCGTCGACAACCTCTTCGGCTCGGCACGGGTGACGAACTATGCGCTCGGCCAGCCGACCGGCGCCCCGACGGTGCAGGAGAACGACTACACCTACCGGCCACGCACCATCGGGATCAACGCCAACTGGCACGTGGGTTCGGGGCACTGATGTCCGCGGTACCGCAGGCGACGAGCGCGACCGCCGAGCCGGTCTCCCCGGCGAGCGCGCACCGCTGCGCGCAGGTGGTCGGCGCTCAGCGCCCGGGTTACGCGCTCAGCCGCGAGTTCTACTGCGACCCGGAGCTCTTCGAGCGCGAGGTTCGGCAGCTGATCCTGCGGCACTGGCACTGCGTCGGCCACCACAGCCAGGTGCGCGAGCCCGGCGATTTCTTCACCACCAGCCTGTGCGGCGAGCCGCTCCTCGTGGTGCGCGGACAGGACCGCGAGGTGCGCGCGCTGCTGAATGTCTGTCGGCACCGCGGCTCGCGCGTCTGCACCCAGGGATCCGGGCACGCCCGCGGGGGCGTCTTCGTCTGCCCGTACCATGCCTGGAGCTACGGCCTCGACGGACGGCTGCGTGCGGCGCGCCACATGCCGGATGACTTCGATCGGGCGAGTCACGGGCTGAAGAGCGTGCATACGCGCGTGCTCGAGGGCCTGATCTTCGTGTCCTTCGCCGATACGCCGCTCGGTCTCGGGCACGTCGAAGCGGCGCTCGCGGGATCCGCGCGTCTCTACGGCTGGGCCCGGGCGAAGGTGGCTCATCGGGAGACCTACCCGGTGCGAGCCAACTGGAAGCTGGCGGTCGAGAACTACATGGAGTGCTATCACTGCGGCCCGGCGCACGAGGAGTACTCGCGCTTCCACCTCTATGCGCGGCCGGCGCCGCTCAATCGTGCAGCCGATGAGCGCGTGCGACGGCGCGCCGGCGCGCTCGGTGTAGCGATCGGGGAGGTCGATTACTGGGGTCTGAACGCGCGGCGCGGCGAGGAGGCGGCTGGCAGTGCGCGCTCCGCGCTCAGCGAAGGTGCCGTGACCGGCAGTGAGGACGGGCGGCCGCTCGCACCGCTGATGGGGCAATTCCCGGACTATGACGGCGGTGTCACCTTCTTCGATGTCGGACTCACCAGCGATTTCCTCGCCTATCCCGATCACGGGCTCATCTATCGCTTCATTCCGAACACCGTGCAGAGCACCGACATGGAGGTGATCTGGCTGGTGCGCGAGGATGCCCGTGCGGGCGTCGACTATGACCTCGAGCGGCTCACGTGGCTGTGGAAGGTCACGAGCCTCGCCGACAAACGCATCATCGAGCTGAACCAGCAGGGGGTGAACTCGCGCTTCTACGAGCCGGGACCCTACACGCCGATGGAGGAGCACGCGCAGCGCTTCGTGGAGTGGATCCTCAGCGAGTTGCAGTGAGACCGGCGGTAGCGGGCCGCGCCGGCCGCCCGCCACGAGGGACGCCGGTTACGTCCGGCTCAACTGCGCGCGCACCCAGTCCTGAAACTGCCGCACGGCGTATTCTTCGGGCATCAGCACGCCGGCGGTGTGGGGCAGGGCGTGCAGCCCGCGCTGGTTCAGCTCGCAGATCGCGGCATCCTCGCTCATCACGATGTCGGTGAATTCGATGGCGCTGCGGATGTCGCGCGAGCGATCCGCGAGCGTCTCGGGCAGGAACAGGAACTCGATGCTCAACTCGGTGAGCTCCGGGCCGAGCGGCCGAAGGCGGACGACGCGCACGTAGTCGATGTGCGCCGCGAGGAACATCGAGGGCAGGCAGGTGAGGTAGAAGTGCCCGGTCTTGCGTTCTTCGTCCGTGAGTTTCGGCAACAGCACCCCGACGGGCCGGCCGTCCATGGTCCAGGACTGTGCGCCGCGGCGCAGCCCGCCGGCATATTGCGGATCGTCATCATCGGCGTGGTCCCGCCAGCTCGGATCGTCGCGCTGCTCGAGCAGTGCCCGGCCGAATATCGGCACCAGCCGCGCGAGCCGCGGATGAACACCCGGGCAGTGCAGGCACTCGTTGTAATTCTCCCAGAAGACTTTCCAGTTGCACCGGATCGTCCTGGACGTGCGGTGGCCCACGACGAGCTTGCCGAGCTCCCAGTTGTCGAGCCGCTCGGGCGGCAGGTCGAGACTCGTGGCGAAGGGCGGCGGGTCGGCCGTCAGGGCCGCGAACACGAAGCCGTTCCACTCCATCGCCGGCAGAGGGTAGAGCGGGTAGTTGCCCGCGTCGAAGCCATCGCCCGGCTGGCGCGATGAAGCCTGCAGCAGCTCCCCGCGCAGGTTGTATCGCCAGGCGTGATAGGGACAAACGATGCCCGCGGCCGGGAACCGGCCCGCGGGGGTGCGGCACAGCGCCGCGCCGCGATGGCGGCAGGTGTTGTGGAACGCGCGCATCACGCGGTCCTCGCCGCGCACGACGAGGATCGACTGGTCGCCGATCCCGAGGGTGCGAAAGCTGCGTGCCTCCGCCACATCGCTCGAGCGGCAGACGTAGATCCAGTTCCGGTACCACACCTGGCTCAGCTCGCGCAGATACTGCGCCGGGTCGAAGTAGTCAGCGGCCGGCAGCGTCTCGACCGGAGTCGTCAATCCCAGGTAGCCGGGGTCTCGTCGGACCGGAGACGGGGTCGCACTCATCGCTGATACCCCCAATACAGTGCGCGCCGGGTGTGAGAGCGAGCCGGCGCCGCCGCCCTGATTGTAGCCGAGCCGAGGGTGCGCATCGCGCGCCAACGATGGTACCGTGGCGGCCGCATGCCACAAGGCAACACACCGGCGCCCGTGCAGCCGGAAGCGATTTCCCGCGCTGAGAAGCTGAATACCAGGGCTGCCGGGGTTGTCGGGCTCGCGGTGCTCTTGAGTCGCGTGCTTGGCCTCGCGCGCGAGCAGATCTTTGCGGCGCTCTTCGGCGGCGGACGGGTGATGGATGCCTTCACCATCGCCTTCCGCATCCCGAACCTGCTGCGCGACCTGTTCGCCGAGGGCGCGCTCTCGACCGCCTTCGTCACGGTCTTCGCCCGCACCGCCACGCTGCAGGATGGAGCCGCCGCCTGGCGGCTCGCCAACAAGGTGGCGACGCTCACCGTGGTGACGCTGAGCGCCATTACCATCGTCGGCATCGTGGTTGCGCCCTGGCTGGTGACGCTCCTTGCTCCCGGCTTCGATCCCGCCAAGGCGGCACTCACGGTGACCCTCACCAGGGTGATGTGGCCATTCATCCTGCTGGTGTCACTCGCGGCACTCGTCATGGGAATGCTGAATGCACGCAACGTGTTCGGCATGCCGGCGATGGCCTCGAGCTTCTTCAATCTCGGCTCGATCGTGGCCGGCGTCGTGCTCGGCTACTGGCTCGATCCGCACTTCGGACCGCGCGCCATCCTCGGACTCGCCATCGGCACGCTCATCGGCGGCGGCCTGCAGCTGCTCGTCCAGCTGCCGACGCTCGCCCGCGAGGGCTACCGTTTTCATCCCGACCTGCGCTGGCGCGACCCCGGAGTGAGCGCGATCCTGCGCCTGATGGGACCGTCGGTGGTCGCCGCGAGCACGACGCAGGTGAACGTGCTGGTGAACTCGGTGTTCGCCTCCGAGCTCGGCGACGGGCCGACCTTCTGGCTGACGGTGGCCTTCCGGCTCATGCAGCTGCCGCTCGGCGTCTTCGGCGTCGCACTCGGCACGGTGGCGTTGCCGCTGCTCGCGCGCATGGCGGCTACCGGCAACACCCACGTGTTCCGCAGCGAGCTGGCGCGCGGCATGCGACTCGCATTTCTCATGACCATTCCGGCGAGCGTCGGGCTCATCGTATTGGCTGACCCCATCATCTCGGTGCTCTATCAACACGGACGCTTCGGTGTCCACGAGACCGCGGAATCGGGCGGCGCGCTGCGCTTCTACGCCCTCGGCCTGAGCGGCTACGCCGGGCTCAAGGTGCTCGTCAACGCCTTCTACGCGCTCGACCGGCGCAAGACGCCGATGGTGGTGAGCTTCATCGCCGTGGGTCTCAACCTGCTGCTCAACTGGATCTTCACCCGCCAGCTCGGCTGGGGGCACCGCGGACTGGCGTTCTCCACCGCCTGCGTCGCGACCAGCAACTTCCTCATTCTTTATTTCCTCATGCGCGCCCAGCTCGGCCGGCTCGAGTCGCGTGCCATGATGGTGTTGCTCGTCAAAGTCGCGGTCGCCTCCGCGGCACTCTTCGCCGTCTCCTGGGCAGGGGCCCACTACCTGTTGGCGGACTGGCAGGTGCAGCCCTTCTGGCCGAAGAGCGCGCGCCTCATCCTGGTGATCTTCACCGCGGCGGCGGCCTTCTTCCTCTGCGCCAGCGCTCTCGGCATCGGCGAGGTGCGTGACATCACGGCGGCCTTGCGCCGGCGGCTGCGGCGCGCGGCGAGCGGCTGAAGTTGCCGGGGCACCCGCTAGGTGCGGGCGTCGGCGGCAAAGGCGAGGCAGGCGCTCAGCACCTGCCGGAGCACGGCGCGCATCGGTGCTGCGAAGGCATCCTCCCAGGGGCACGGCCAGTTGCTGACATCGACCTCGGCTTGCGGCTCGCGCAGGTAGCCGCGACAGGCGAGCTCCATCTGCACCGCATGCACCCCCTCCTGCCGACGACCGTAGTGACGCGTGGTGTAACCGCCCTTGAAGCGGCCGTTGGTGACGCGCGAGAAGGGACCGTGGTCGCAGAGCTGCTCGATGCGGGCGGTGAGCTCCGGGGCACAGCTGGTTCCCGCGAAGGTGCCGATGTTGAAATGGGGCAGCGTGCCGGTGAAGAGGCGCGGCACGGCCGAGCGGATCGAGTGGCAGTCGTACACCACGATGAGCGGGTGCAGCGCGCGCAGGCGCCCGATCTCGCCGGCGACGGCGCGGTGATAGGGCTCGAAGTATTCACTGCGGCGCGCGGCGATCTCCGGCGCCTGCGGTGCGCCGCCGGCGCGGTACAGCATCTCCCCGTCGAAGGTCGTGGTCGGACACAGCTCGGTGGTCGCCTGTCCCGGATACAGCGAGACGCCGGACGGGTCGCGATTGCAGTCGATGACCGTGCGCGACACGCTCGTGCGCACGACGCTCGCTCCCAGCTCGATCGCGAAGTCGTACAACCGGTCGATCCACCAGTCGGTGTCCTTGCGGGCGAGCCAGGCCGACACCAGCCGGGACTCGATCTCCGGGGCGATCTCCGTGCCGGTGTGCGGCATGCACAGCAAGAGCGGCGCCGCTCCCTGCTCCACCGTGAGCCAGGGTACCTGTGCGGCAGCGATCATGCGCTCTCTCTCCAAGGCTCTTGACTGCGCTGCTACCCCAATCTCGCCGATTTCAGACCGGCTCGATTGCGGTGCCCGCTTCGCGCTTCTTCTGCGAGCACCTGCACCAGAATGTGTTCTTCTGGGCATGCATCTCCCGCATCCACGCAAAGGTCCCGGTCGTCACGACCGGCGAGCTGACGCACACCCTGCGTCAGCAGATTCCGTGCGGCATTGATATCCCGATCGTGGCCGGTCCCGCACTGCGGGCATCTCCACTGCCTTTGATCGAGTCGCAACTCACCGAGTCTGAACCGGCACATCGAGCAGTGCTTGCTCGAGGCATACCACCGGTCCGCTTCTAAGAGCAGTGGGCCGTACCACTCACTCTTGTATCTGAGCTGCCGTCGCAGTTCGCCGAATGCGGCGTCCTGGATCGCGCGGGCACCTCGCCCACGCGCCAGACCCTTCACATTCAGGTCTTCAATCGCAATGACACTAAATTCCCTCACCAGACGCGTCGTCAAAGCATGCAGCGCGTACTGGCGTGCCTCGCGCACCCGCGCATGAGCGCGTGCGACTCGCACACGCTGCTTCTCACGCCGGTGACTCCCCTTCTGCCGCCGTGCGAGACAGCGCTGCTGCTGGCGCAGGTACCTCAGGCGTCGCTGATAGTGCCTGGGGTTGGGGATCTTCTCCCCCGTGGAGAGGGTCGCCAGGTGTGTGAGGCCGAGGTCTACCCCGACCAATTCACCCGTGCCTGTACGCAAGGGGCAGGGAAGCTCCGCGCAGAAGCTCACGTAGTACGCCCCGCTCGCATCCCGCGAAAGGCAAACCATGTCGGGGCGCTCGATCGCGGGAAGCTCTTCAGCGAGTTTCAAAACACCGAGCTTGGGGAGGCGCAGCACCCGGGAGCGCCAGGAGGCGCCCACGCCCTGAAACCGAAGGCTCTGGCGGCCGCGCTTGGGTTTGAAATGAGGATAGCGTGCGAGTCTCGCAAAGAAGCGGCTGAAAGCCCGGTCCTGATCCCGCAGGCACTGCGTCAAGGCAGTGGCCGGCACCTCGGCCAGCCACTCATGCCCTGCCGTGCGCTTCCACTGCGTCAGCCATCGCGAGAGATCATTGCCCGTGAGGGAGAGTCCACAGGTGCGGTATGCTTCCGAGCGAATCTCGAGCGCGGTGTTCCACAGCCAGCGCGTGGCTCCGAACCAGCGGTCAAGGAGCCGACGCTGCGCCCCATTAGGGTAAGCGCGCAGTCGATAGCTCCTCGTGATGAGGCTCATGCGTTGAATATAACATCAGAGCACTCGCGGATCGCAGCGCAGATGTCAACATTTGCCGCCGTACACTCTGCGCGCGCCGCCTCGTATCGAGCTGCGCGCAATGGCTCAAGCCGGCGGGGTCGGTCTCGTCCCTGAGACCTGTAATGTAACCCATGCCCAGCCTGTGGTTTGAATCGGCGCTGCTGCCTTCGGGTTGGGCGCGGGGCGTGCGCATTACCTCGAGCGACGGACGCATCGAGCGGGTGACCACCGACACGCCACCGCAGCCCCGCGATGAGCGCCACGCGATCGCGCTGCCCGGACTGCCGAACGTACACAGCCATGCATTCCAGCGGGGACTCGCCGGACTCACCGAGCGGCGCGCGGCGGGCACGGACAGCTTCTGGAGCTGGCGCGAGCTCATGTACCGCTTCCTCGAGCGCATGGGTCCCGAGCAGCTCGAGGCCATCAGCGCGCTGTGCTTCGCCGAGATGCTGGAAGCGGG
>Ga0318565_10000677_pt1 | contig 9901 bp, 10 predicted proteins | sample GRESIP066b5f21_FD_203501 | JGI IMG/M metagenome (GOLD analysis project Ga0318565, IMG submission 203501) | Tropical soil microbial communities from Luquillo Experimental Forest, Puerto Rico - GRE.SIPMG.066b5f21 | ecosystem: Environmental > Terrestrial > Soil > Tropical forest > Bulk soil...
CCTCCGGGACAGCCTGGCGGACCGGACCGGCGACGGCCCGCCCGATGTCTACAGCAGGCTGACCAAGCAGTACCACCCGATCATCACCAGGATCCGGGAGATGCCCAAGCCGGTGGTGAGCGCGGTGCACGGTGCCGCCGCGGGCATCGGGCTGTCCCTGGCGCTGGCCGGCGACCTGGTGGTCGCCGCGGAATCGGCGTTCTTCCTGCTCGCGTTCGTCAACATCGGCCTGGTCCCGGACGGCGGCTCCTCGGTGCTGGTGCCCTCGCGGGTGGGTTTCGCCCGGGCTGCCGAACTGGCGCTGCTCGGTGAGCGGCTGCCGGCCGCCCAGGCACTGGAGTGGGGCCTGATCAACCGGGTCTGGCCCGACGACGAGCTCGCCGCGCGTGCCGAGGAGCTGGTTGCCCGGCTTGCGGCGGGCCCGACCAGGTCCTACGCGGGCACCAAGCGCCAGCTCAACACCTGGCTCTACGGCCAGATGGCGGCCCAGCTGGAGCTGGAGGCCCGGATCCAGCAGGAGGCGGCAGGGTCGGCCGACTTCGTCGAGGGGGTCATGGCCTTCGGCGAGAAGCGCGCGCCCCGGTTCACCGGCGCCTAGCTACGGCCCCAGTCGCCGGCGCCGTACCGGAAGAGATGAGCTGCGCGGGGACTGGCGGCCGGAGCGGTCCTCTTAAGGGCTGCTGCGCCAATCGAAACGAGCCCGGACGGTTCGGCCAGCGGGGCTGGTGGCGACTCCCCATTCGGCCGCGAGCGCGCTGATGATGTCAAGCCCGCGGCCGCTGCATGGGTCGGGGGCCGGTGCCAGCCAGGGCCCGCCGTCGTCTTCGACCTCGATCCGAATGAAAGCGCCGGGGCGGCGCTCGATACGGACGGTGAAGGTTCCGCCGGGCCTGCGGGAGTTGCTGTGCACGACGGCGTTGGCCGCTAGCTCGGAGAGGCAGAGAATCACCTCGTCCGCAGCGGGGCACCCCGCCAGCAGGCCTTGGGCGTCGGCGCGGGCCTGGCGGATGTATTCCGGCCTGCCAGGGTAGGTGGCCCCGGAGGCAGACGGGTCCAGGAATTCGGCGGCTGAGGCAGGCATGTCGAGGAAGGCGGCGGCTGGCGTAGACATCGGGTTCTCTCAAGGTCGTATGGTCTCTCACTACACAGAGTTCGCGGCGATCACGCTGATACATGCCTGCCGGGTTGCAGCCGCGGCCGGGCCGGGGAACCTCGCGCTGCGCAGCGCCGCCATCAGGGCGTTCGTCTTCGTGATGGCCGCGGCGTGCGTGCTGATGCTCGCGGCGCTCGGATCGGTGGTAATCGCCGCCACCGGCGTGCTGCTCGACCTGCTCTCGGTGAGCGCCGCCTACGGCGTCATGACCGCGATCTTCCAGCACGGCTGGGGGCGGCGCTGGTGGGCACCAGGACTTCAAGCAGCTCGGGGTCGGCCTCGCGGTCGCCATCTTGCTGGACGCGACCTTGATCAGGGGGGTGCTCCTGCCGTCGGTGATGGCCCCGCTCGGTGACCGCAACTGGTACCTGCCGAGGTGGCTGCCCTGGATGCCGGGGATCACGCACCGCTCGACGGGCCGGTCCGCCCCGGCCGGACTGCCCAGCCCGGAAGCCGGCCAGGCCTGGCCGACGCACGCAGGCGCAAGGGGCTGACCGCGGGGAGCCGATCACGGCGAGCACGGCGGCACGGGCGGCCGGGCCGGTCACGGAGACGGCCCGGCCGCCTGGCCGGGTCATGGGCTGTGCCGGCAGCCAGCTGGCCTCGCCGCTGCGGTCGAGCGGGTGGCCATGGCCGGGTAATGAGGGAGCCAAGCGGCCGGAAGTGATCTTCCCGGAGCGCGCCTGGTTAGGTCAGATTCCCGCGACGCCCAAGTGCGGATGCAACAATCACCTGCGTAGCCGAGAAGGCCCGGGTAACCGATGATGATGCCAGATCATGCCGGCCCGCCCCCGCAGGCAGATCCGGTGGAACCGGCGCACGCCCCGCATGCCGAGCCTGGCGCCGCCGGGCCAGGCCTGGCTGCTGCCGCGCGCTCCGCCGATCAGCGGGCCCGCTGGCGCTCCCGGGTGCTGACGGCCGCCGCGCTGCTGCTGGTGGCCTTCGGGCTGTTCCTGTGCTACCTCACCGTGTCCCGGGCGGCACCGGTCACCTCCGACGGTGCGGGCAACGCGCTGCAGGCATGGAGCATGCTGCACGGGAACTGGCTATTGCACGGCTGGTGGCTATCGGACGTCTCGTTCTATACGACCGAACTGCCCGAGTACCTGCTCATCGAGATGGGGCGCGGTCTCACCCCCGACGTGGTGCACGTGGCGGCGGGGCTCACGTACACGCTGCTGGTCCTCGGCGCGGCCTGGCTGGCCAAAGGCCGGTCGACCGGCTGGGCCGCGATCGCCCGGATGCTGCTGGCTGGCGGCATCATGCTGGCCCCGCAGGCGGCTGCGGTGCCTGTGCTCATGCTCTCCCCCGATCACGTCGGCTCCGCCGTGCCAGTGCTGGCCGTGCTGCTGCTGCTGGATCGGGCACCGCCACGCTGGTGGGTACCCACGCTTACCGGGATCGTGCTGGCCGGTGCGCTGGTGGCGGACAAGGTGCTGATAGTCACGGCGGTGCTGCCGCTGCTGGTGATCAGCACCGGGCGCGTCTGCTCTGGCGTGGCCCACCGCCAGCCGCTGCGGTCCCGCTGGCTGGAACTCTCGCTCATCTGCGCCGCGGTCGCCGCCGTCGGGGTCTCCAATGGGATTCTCGCCCTCATCGCCGCCCATGGCGGATTCACGGTCTGGTCCGTCAGGGCCAGGCTGGCGCCGTGGCCGCAGGTGCTGACGCACCTCAAGGTGCTCCCGCACGGGCTGGCGCTGCTGTTCGGGGCGAGCACAACGAGCCACGCAGCGCTTGCCCGCGGCCTGGCGCTGCTGCATCTGGCCGGGGTGGGCCTGGCGATCTGGGGAGTCGGTGCCGCGCTCTGGCGGTTCCCGCGATTGAGTTTCGTCGACCAGCTGCTGGTGAGCGCGGTGCTGATCAACCTGCTCGCCTACCTCCTTCTCACCCCGGGCACCTTGCCGTACTCGGCCAGGGATTACAGCGCGGTGTTGCCACTGTCGGCCGCGCTGGCCGGGCGGATGGCGGGCAGATGGCTACTGTCGGCCCGGCTGGCGCCGGTGGCGGCCGCCGTCCTCGCGGGCTACGTCCTGAGCCTCGCGGCGGTCATGGTGGCACCCTCCGCGCCGCCGCCCAAGGATGCGCGCCTCGCCGATTGGCTGCTGGCCCACCACCTGGACTATGGCCTGGGAGCGTACGGGACTGGTAACGCCCTGACGTTGTATGCGGGCGGCCGGGTCCATGTCGTCGTGGTGGTGTTCCGCGGTGGCCGCTGTTATCCCCTCCAGTGGGAAGCGCAGGCGCCCGATTATGAGGCCCGGCTGCATGACGCGACCTTCATCGTGCAGACCATGCCTGCCGCCGCTATCCGCAGGGTCTTCGGCATCCCCGACCACGTCTACCACGTCGGTGCCACCAGAGTGCTGATCTGGCACAAGAACCTGCTGACGGACGTCCAGCCGATATCATCACGGCCCGGTCACGGCGCCGCCGGCCGCCACGCGTTGCCCGGCGGCCTATAAGCAGGGCGGAGAGCGCTTGGCCCAGCTCGGGTTCCCGGGTAAAGAATGTTGCCGGCGAGCCGGAGGAACCGGGCCCGGCCCGCGCCTTTAGATCTCGCCGAAGAGGCGGTCGCCGGCGTCCCCCAGGCCCGGCACGATGAAGCCGCGGTCGTTCAGCCGCTCGTCGAGCGCAGCCGTCACCACGCGGACCGGGACGGGGCCATCGCCGGGGAAGGCGGCCTCCAGGCGGGCGATGCCCTCGGGGGCCGCCAGCAGGCTGATCCCGGTCACGGTGCCGGCACCACGGTCGATCAGCATGCGGAACACGGTTTCCAGCGTGCCGCCGGTGGCCAGCATGGGGTCGAGCACGAAGACAGCCCGGCCGGACAGGTCGGCGGGCAGCCGGTTGGCGTAGATGCTGGCGACCAGGGACTCCTCGTCCCTGGCCAGTCCCACGAAGCCCACATCGGCGGTGGGCAGGAGCCGGGCCATGCCGTCGAGCATGCCGATGCCCGCCCGCAGCACCGGTACCACGAGGGGAACCGGCCTGGCCATCTTGACCCCGGTGGCGTCGGCCACCGGGGTGCGGACGGTGACCGGGCGCACCGGGACCTCGCGGGTCGCCTCGTAGGCGAGCAGGGTCACCAGCTCGTCGGTGAGCCGGCGGAACGTCGGGGCCTCGGTGGACTCGTCCCGCAGCACGGTGAGCTTGTGGGTGACCAGCGGATGATCGACAACCAGAGTTTGCATGACGGGTAGTTTCCCAGCCGGGTGGCCTCCCGCGTCCGGCTCACGCCGAAATCGGCTGCCGCGGACTGGCCGGCTCGCCGGACGGCCCGGCCGCGCCGGCGTCCCGGCGGCCGCGCGGCGGCGAGGCGAGAGCGGCGAGTCCCGCTAGGGCGCCGACCATCACCAGTACCACGGACAGGCCCTGGTGGAACGGCCCGGAGATCAGTTCCGGGAAGAACCGCCTGCCGGTGAGCACCCGCTGTTGCGCGGCGGACAGGGCGGACTGGGCGCCGTGGGACGCCAGCACGTGCTGCACCTCAGCGGGCCAGGTCGCCAGCCAGCCGCGCGATCCCGTCGGCCCAGCCAGAGACCTGTGCCAGCGGCAGGTACGCCGTCCCGCCCGCCGTGTGGTCCACCATCGGCGAGGCGACGAAACGCTCCCGGCCCTGGGCATCGATGAAGTACACCGCCGAGGTGTGGATGATGTCAGCGTTCGGCTTGGGTGCCTCGACCGCGATGTTGTAATCGCGCCACGCGGTATGCAGGGCAGGCACCGGGCCGGTGAAGAAATGCCAGCTCGGGATCGTGTTCAGCCGCTGCGCGTCGGAGAAGGTGGCCACGTCGGCCACCGCCGCGTGGTACTGATTCACGTTGATCGCAGCAAAGACGATCTTGCCCGCCTGCGCCCCCAGCTTGCGGTAGGCGTCGACGAACTCCTGCGACACGATCGGGCAGATGTCGGTGCAGTGCGGGTCCATGAACTCCAGCACCACGACCTTGCCGCGCAGGCTGGCCAGGCTCATCGTGTGGCCGCGCTGGTCGGTGAGGGTGAACCCGGGCGCCCGGGCACCGGGGATCGGGGAAAGCTGCATCAGGTTGGCGAGGCTGGTCGAGATGTCCTGCGGGATGCCCGACGGCCGCACGTTCGCGCCCGCGGTGGCGTTGTCCTCACGAGTGAGCACGTACGCCGCGAAGCCGCTCAGGACGATGAGCAGCACCGCGACCACGCCGAGGATGATCCACATCTGACGGCGGCGCGCGGACCGGCGCGCGCCGGCGCCCGCTTCGGTGGCCTCGGCTGCCGGGCCGGTGGCCGCCGGTTCGTGCTGCTTGCCTCCCGCGATCCGCACCCGAGCCTCCTGCGAAAGCCGGGCCATGCCCGTTCTCCTGCTATTGGCCGAGCATAACGCGGCCGGCCGCACCCGTCGTTCGCGTGCCACCGGCCGCCCCGGCTGACAGGTGTACCGGCGGGTACCGTACAAAGTCACCATGTCCTTGAAGTCATCCGACCTGTCCGGGCGCACCTTCCTGGTTACCGGGGCCAATACCGGGATCGGCCGCGCCACGGCCGGCGCCCTGGCCGACCGGGGCGGCAAGGTGTTCATGGCCTGCCGCTCGGCGGAGAAGGGCCGTGCTGCAGCGGCGGAGATCACCGCCGCCACCGGGAACGACGCGGTCTGCTTCGTCCCGCTGGACCTGGCCGACCTGGCCTCGGTCCGCAACTGCGCGGCCGGGTTCCTGGCCCGTGGGGAGCCGCTGCACGTACTGATCAGCAACGCGGGCGTGGGCGGGGCGCGGGGCCTCACCAAGGACGGCTTCGAGCTGGGGTTCGGCATCAACCATCTCGGGCACTTCGCGCTGACCATGGCGCTGCTTGACTGCCTGGCCGCCAGCGCGCCCGCCCGGGTGGTCACGGTCGCCAGCGACGCGCACTACCAGGCCAGCGGGATCGACTTCGAGGCGGTCCGCCGGCCCACGGCAAGCCGGACCGGGCTGCGCGAGTACGCCGTCTCCAAGCTGAGCAACGTGCTTTTTTCCGCCGAACTCGCGCGACGCACGCAGGGGAGCGGGATCACGACCTACGCGCTGCACCCGGGGGTGGTCGCCTCCGACATCTGGCGCCGGGTCCCGTGGCCGGTCCGCCCGCTCATGAAGATGCGGATGATCTCCACAGAGCAGGGCGCGGCGACCTCGCTGTACTGCGCCACCGCCCCGGAACTGGCCGAGGTCAGCGGCCGGTTCTACGACGACTGCCGGGAGCGGGCACCCAGCGCGGTCGCCACCCCGGAACTTGCCGGGGCGCTGTGGGAACACAGCGAGGCCTGGACCGCCGCCTGACCCCGCCGCGCCGCGCGCGGCCACACCGCCTGGCGACATTAGCTTCCGGCCGGCCCGTGAATCAGCTGCCGGGCTGCGCGTCCGGGGCGCCCTCGGTATAGGTGTAGGTGTAGGGGTTATGCAGCACCCGGGTCTCCGGGATCTCCGGGTGCATCCCCTCGGTCCAGGCCTCCGGGCCGAGCTGGCCTTGCAGGTACTCCACCGTCTGCTCGACCGCCCGCCGGGCCTTGGCCAGGTCCGCGCCGACGAGCCGGTGATCGTACTTCACCACCCGGCCGTTGACGACCACCGTGTGCACGTCGGCGCGCTGGGCCTGGAAGACGACGTGGCCGTACGGGTGGAGCAGCGGCACCATGGCCGGCGAGTCGTCGTTCTTGATGAGCACGACGTCGGCCTTCTTGCCGGGCTCCAGGCTGCCGGTCACCCCGTCCAGGCCCAGTGCGTGGGCCCCGCCGCGGGTGGCCCAGCTCACGACCTGCTCGGCGCGCAGTTTGTGGTGGGTCACGGTCTCGTCGCGGGCGTGCGCCTCCAGGTGCTCCCTGGCCCGGTCCGCGCTCAGCGTCGCGCGCATGGCCGAGAACAGGTCGCCGCTCCACCACACGCTGGTGTCCATGGACAGGGACACGGGTATGCCGTGCTGGCGCAGCTTCCACGTGGGCGGGTAACCCTGCCCGGCGCTGCACTCGCTCTCGGTGGACAGCGATGCCGAGCCGCCGGTGGCCGCGATCCGGTTGTAGGAGTCGGTGCTCAGGGTCGCGGCGTGCACATAGATCGTGCCCGGGGTCATGAAGCCGTGCTCGTGCATGAGCCGGATGCCGTCGTCGGTGGTGACCTTCCAGACCCCGGCGTGGGTGGTGACCGGCACGCCCAGTTCACGCGCCACCTCGAAGGCCGCCTTCTCCGGGAAGTCCGGGCTGGCCGGTGGGACGTCGAAGGCCATCTGAAAGCCGAGCATGTCGTCGCCGGCGCTGAAGTTCCTGCTGACAAAGTCACGGAACTCGGGGGTGGCCGACCACTCCCAGGGTGCTCCCTGGATGTTGCCGTACCCCAGGACGAACCGCCCGGGCACCTCTTTGAGCGCGGCCAGCGCAGCCTCGGCGTGATCCACCGTCTGCAGGTTGTGTGACCAGTCCACCGAGGTGGTGACGCCGGCGTCGACCGCCTCGATCGCCGACAGCAGGTTGCCGGCGTAGATGTCCTGGGGCCGGAAGGATTTGCCCCACTGCAGGTAGTTCCAGACGAAGTACTGGGTGAGCGTCCAGTCGGCGCCGTACCCGCGCATCGCGGTCTGCCACATGTGCCGGTGGGTGTCGATCATTCCGGGCATGACAATGCCGCCGGTCGCGTCGATCTCGACGGCGCCCGCGGGGGCCTCGAGGGCAGGGCCCACCGCGGCGATCCGCTCACCGGTAACCAGCACGTCCGCGCCGCGGAAGACGTGATGCCCTTCGTCCATGGTCAGCACGGTGGCGTTGCGGAACACCAGCGGTCGCCCGGGTACCAGATCTTCCGGCGCCGGACTGGGTGGGGTTGTCATCTCCTACCTCCGGTTCAGGCGGTGGTCATCCTAGGATCGGACAAGCGTCCGTAGAGCGGTCACGCCTAGCTTGACGGACCGCTGGCCTGTTCGCAGGCCGCTGTCCTAGGAGATCAGGAGCCGCCATGGCCACCGTCGCCGCGGTCATCGCATCCACCCATCACCCGTTCTACTACCGGGCAAGCACCGCGACCGGGGAGGACCGGCCGCCGTTCGCGGACGAGTGGGTCGCCAAGATCGAGGCGTTCCGGGAAACCCTCACCAGGGCCCGCCCGGACGTGCTGGTGATGGTCGGCTCGGATCACTTCCACCAGATCTGGCTGGACAACATGCCGCAGTTCCTCATCGGGAAGGCGCCGTACTACGACGGCAATTTCTACAACGAGGAGCGGGAGTTCGGCCTGCCGCGGATGTTCATGCCGGGGCACGAAGAACTGTCCGCTTACCTGCTGCGCGAGGGCATCGACGCCGGCTTCGACCTGGCGTTCAGCAATGAACTTCGCGTCGACCACAGCATCACCTGCCCGCTGATCACCCTGCGGCCAGCGGCGGACCTGCCGATCGTGCCCGTGTACACCAACATCTTCGCCCCGCCCATGCCGCGGCCGAAGCGGTTCGTGGAGCTGGGCAAGACGATCCGCCGGCTGGTCGAGGCCTGGCCGAGCGACCAGCGGGTGGCGATCATCGGCACCGGCCATCTCTCCCTGGAGCTTGGCGGGCCACGGCAGTTCGGCCCGCACGGGCCGGACCCCGAGTTCGACCGCAAGGCGGTCGGCTGGATCGCGTCGGCCGACCTGGGCTCGGCCCTGGCGGAGGTCAGCCTGGACAGCCTGTGGGAACCGGGCAACGCGACCCACGGCTTCATGGACTTCATGCTGATGATGGGCGTGGCGGGGGAGAACGCCAAGGCCGACTACGCCGACTCGCTGGACCTCTTCCACACCATGGAGGCCTACTTCACCTGGTACCCGAACGGGGTGGACGCGCCGTGAGCAAGTACCTGCTGAACAAGTTCCTGTACACCATCGACCGCGACCCGGAACTGGTCGAGCGTTACCGCGCCGACCCGCGCGGCACCGTGGCCTGGTGGGAGGCCGAGCGGGCCAACGTGATCCTCAACTGCCCCGCGGCCGAGTGCAGCACCTGGCTGACGTTCACCGACGCCGAACGGGAGGCCCTGGCCACCCACGACTACGTCACGCTGTTCGAGATGGGCGCGCACAACTTCCTGACGCTGACCCTGTTCATCGCGCTCTTCGAGCGCGACTACGCCGAGCCGCTGGCCTTCCAGCGGGAATACGCCGCCCGGCTCAGCCACTGGAGCGTGCCCTACCCCGACATCTCCACCTGACCCAGCTCCGCCGGGGGAATGGCTGTGGAGCTGGCTGCGGCGCAGGCAGCGCTGCCGGTTTCCGGATCAGGCCGTCAGGGCCAGGGCCAGCAGCACCATGGCCGAGGAAACCTCCACCAGGGCACCGAACACGTCGCCGGTCATTCCGCCGAGGCGGCGCACGGCGAGGCGGCGCAGCAGCCCCGCCGCGCACAGGCCGGCCAGCACCGCGATCACCGCACGCGCGGCCGGGTACCAGCCCCACGCGGCGGCGGTCGCGGCGGCCGCCGCGAGCAGCACGGCAACGGCCGTGATCCGCGCCCGCGCGCTCGTGGCCCCGGCCACCAGCGCGCCGAACCCGTCCGGCCGGGCCGCCGGGGATCCCGGGCCGGTCGCCAGCACCACGGCGGTCCGGCCGGTGACGGCGGCCACGGCCAGGGCGGCGGCGCCCGGCCACCCCGCCGTCACCGTTGCCAGGGCGGTGACCTGCACCAGGACCGTGAACAGCAGTGCCACGACGCCGAACGGCCCGACGTCGGACCGGCGCATGATCGCGAGGGCCTCGTCCCTGGGGCGGCGGCTGCCCAGCCCGT
>Ga0318565_10000678_pt1 | contig 9900 bp, 10 predicted proteins | sample GRESIP066b5f21_FD_203501 | JGI IMG/M metagenome (GOLD analysis project Ga0318565, IMG submission 203501) | Tropical soil microbial communities from Luquillo Experimental Forest, Puerto Rico - GRE.SIPMG.066b5f21 | ecosystem: Environmental > Terrestrial > Soil > Tropical forest > Bulk soil...
TCGCGCTGCCGTACGCGACCTGGATCGCCAGCGGAGTCCGCTAGCGTGCGCGCGCTCCGCCTCGGCGCCGCGGTCGCGCTCGCGGGCGCGCTCGGCTGCATGACCATCGATTCGCAGCGCGACCCGGGCTACCAGGGCCCGGCCGTGTACAGCGGGGTGCGCAAGGACATGGCGCTGATGAGCAGCGCCCTCAGCCCGGGCGACCTGATGTACGCGATCATGTTCGCCGGGGTGGATCTTCCGTTCTCGGCGATCGCCGACACGGTGCTGCTCCCGGTCACGATCGCGAAGGACGAGCGGCGCCAGGAGGAGCGCTCCGTCGATACCCAGACCGCCTCGGAGCGGCCCGGCCCGATCGCGGCGATCGCGGGCGAGGAGCCGCTCGCCACCGCCCAGCGTCTGTTCCAGACCTGCGCGAAGCTGCTGCACGCGCAGGACCCGCAGCTCGCCGACTGCTACAGCGTCGACGCCGACGTCGAGATCAACGGCGGCGCCTCGCTGCGCGGCAGCGAGTACAAGCAGACTCTGCGCGCGGGCATGGCCCGCGACGCCGCCGCGGGGCACCTGGTCGAGTGGCGGGAGCCGAGCTCCAGCGAGCCGTCGCGCTCGCCGCTGGTGCTGCGCGTCGGCCCGTGCTCCGACGGCGCGTGGCGGATCCTGAACGAGACCAGCATCGGCTGGGCGGCTCGGTGACTCCGCTCGAGGAGCTGGCGCGGCTGCTGGCCAAGCACGGCCACGCCGACGAGGCGCGCAACATGGCCTCGCTGTCGGCGCGCGAGGAGGCGCGCGTGGAGGGCGCGAAGTTCTGGAACGAGCTGGCGGCGCCCGACGTCTGGGGCGAGTCCGGCTCGATCGCCAGCGTGACACTGGGCGGTGTCGGTGCCCCGGAGAGCCCCGAGCTCGAGCGCGACCGCGGCGTGTTCCGCCGCTCGCTCTTCGCCGTGGCCCAGGAGCTGCGTCTGCGCGGCTTCGCGAGCGAGGGCTCCGAGCGCTGGCGCGTGCGCCTGCGCTAGGGCGCCGCGCTCGCCTGCTCCTTGGCCCAGCGGTAGTCGGCCTTGCCCGAGGGCGAGCGGACGATCTCGTCCCGGAACAGGAAGGCCTTCGGCAGCTTGTAGCGCGCGATGTGCTTCTCGCACTCGCCGAGCAGCTCGCGCTCGCCCACGTCCGCGCCGGGGCGCAGCCGCACGATCGCCACGACCTCGTTGCCCCAGCGCTCGCTGGGCCGTCCGCACACCACCGCATCGAGCACCGCGGGGTGCGACTTCAGCGCGTGCTCGACCTCCTCGGCGAAGATCTTCTCGCCACCCGAGTTGATCGTGACCGAATCGCGCCCCAGCAGCTCGAGGATCCCGTCGGGCCGCAGCCGCGCGCGGTCGCCGGGAACCGAGTAGCGCACCCCGCCGATCACCGGGAAGGTGCGCTCGGTCTTGGCGCGGTCGCCGCAGTAGCCGAGCGGCACGCGCCCGGTCTGCGCGAACCAGCCGAGCTCGGTCTCCCCGGGCTGCGCCAGGCGGCCGAGGTCGTGCGAGAGTACGCACGCGCCCGGCCCCAGCGTGAAGGTGCCGGTGGACGCGCCCGAGGCCTGGGTGCTCACGTTCGAGGCCTGCGAGCCGGTCTCCGACGAGCCGACCGCGTCGACGATGGTCAGCTTCGGCAGCAGCTCCAGCAGCTCCTTCTTCAGCGCCGCGTTCAGCGCGGCGCCGCCGCTCACCAGCACGAACAGCGCCGCCAGGTCGTAGGACTGCTTGCGCAGCTGGTCGATCAGCGGCCGCGCGAAGGCGTCGCCCACGATCAAGAGCGCGTTCACCCGCTCGCGCTGCGCGGTCTGGAGCACGTCGTGCGGGTCGAGCCGGTCGGTGATGCCCTGGAACACCACGGTGTTGCCGGAGTGGAAGCCGTTGAACGACGCCCAGTGCGCGGCGCCGTGCATCAGCGGCGGAGTCGGCATCGTCTTCATGCCGCCGGCGCGCGCGCGCGCCGCGATCTCGTCGAGCGACTGCGGCTCGCCCGCGTTCGGCGCGCGGCCGCCCAGCGCGGCCACGTAGATGTCCGCCTGGCGCCACAGCACCCCCTTGGGCATGCCGGTGGTGCCGCCGGTGTACAGGATGTAGAGGTCGTCGGGCGACCAAGCGAGCTTCGGGCGTTCGGGCGACGCGCTCGCGAGCGCGGCCTCGTACTCGACCGCGCCGGGCAGGAGCGGGTGGCCGGACTCGTCGGCCACCTGGATCAGCACCTCGAGCTCGGGAAGCTGCGGGCGGATCCGCGCGAGCGTGGGCGCGAAGTGCGCGTGGTAGACGATCGCGCGGGCGTGCGCGTCGCGGAGCAGGTAGACCAGCTCCTCGTCGACGTAGCGGTAGTTCACGTTGAACGGCGCGGTGCGCGACTTGAACGCGCCGAGCATGCCCTCGATGTACTCGGGGCAGTTGAACATGTAGAGCGCGACGTGGTCCTGGCCCGACTCCCAGCCCGCGATCCGGCTGCGCTCGCGGCGAACGCCGAGCCCTCGGCCCGCGAGGAAGTTCGCCAGCCGGCGCGACCGCTCCGCGACCTGCGCGTAGCTCAGGCGCCGATCGCGCCAGACCAGCATCTCGCGGTCCGGAATCGCCGCCGCGACCGCCTCGTTGATCTCCGCCAGATTGAATTCCATGGCCGCCCCTCCGCGCGAGGCGCCATCGTGCACGAGCGGCTACCAGAAAGCGACTTGCACCCCCACGCCCATGGTGTGGCCGACGAACATGGGGAAGACCCGGAAGCGGTTCGGGTCGACGTCGTGCATCGCGTGCATGTGCAGCAGCAGCTCGGTCGTGCCCACGCCCAGCAGCGCCGAGCCCGCGATGTCGGAGAGCCAGTGCGCGTCCTTGCCCATGCGGCCGAGCCCGACGCTTCCCGCGGCGATGTAGGCCGGGATCGCCACGTACCACTTGTTGTCGCTGTACTCCGCGATGTCGGCGGCGAGCGCGAACGCCGGCGTGGTCGCGCCGGACACGAACGACGAGCCGTTGTCGAACCAGGCGTGGTGGCCCTTGTTCTGCAGCGGGCGGTCGCGCTGGAAGATCTCCTTGAGCGCGCTGGTGATGCCGCCGGAGACGGCCGTGCTGAGCAATCCCGTGAGTGCGAACTGCCGCGCGCGCGTGTCCTCGAGGAACAAGCCGTAGCCGTAGAGCACTCCCGTCGCGCCCCACAGTGCGACGTTGCCCCAGGACTCGAGGTGGCCGGCGTCCTTGTGCGAGATCTTCCTGAAGTTCGTGCGCGCGCCCTCGTCGAGCGAGTACGCGCTGAACCAGAACGCCGCCGAGCCCGCCGTCGTGTAGTAGAACCACGGGTCGGTGACGAGGTCCGGGATCTTGGTCGGCGACTTCACGACGTCGATGCCGTCCTGCACCAGGTTGTTGACCGACCATTTGAAGTCGGACACGAGCTCGCCCCCGAGCCGTGCCGGGTAGGACTTGGGCTCGGGCGGTGCGGGCTTCACCGTCGTGGCGCCGGTCTGCGGAGACCCCGCAGCGGGCGCTGGATCAGGCGGAGCCGCAGCCGGCTCGTCCGCGCGCAGCTCGGCCGCGTACAGCAGCACCAGCGCAGACGCCAGGATCGCGCCGGGTCGCAGGGGGGCCACGATGTGGAGATTAGTATCGGGTTTACAGGCGGTCGTGAAGCTCGAATTAGATCTCGCCGCGAGCTAAAGCTTGGGTGATGGCGGGGTCCGAGCGCATCGCTGGCCGCGCGACGGCAGAGGGGACGAAGCGCTTCGCCGAGCGCTTCGCCGCGCTGCCCGGGCACTTTCGCAGGCCCGATCGTTTGTGGCTCTCGTCACTGGGACTGGGCACGAAGCCCGGAGCGCCCGGCGGCGTCGACGACCTCTGCTACCGCTCGGCCGTCCCGCGCGCGCTCGAGCTCGGGGCGAACGTCTTCGACACCTCGATCTCGTATCGGCAGCAGACCAGCGAGCGCGCGCTCGGCCGCGCGCTCTCGCGCGCGTTCCGCGAGGGCGTCGCAGCGCGCGACGAGGTGTTCGTGGTCAGCAAGTGCGGCTACCTCTCGGCCGACGCGGAGAGCGTGATGGACGGCCGGCGCTATCTGTTGCGCACGTACGTCGAGTCGGGGCTGGTCGACCTCGCCGACGTGACCAACGGCGTGCACGTGCTCACGCCCCGCTTCGTCGCAGATCAGGTGGCGCGCAGCCGCGAGAACCTCGGGCTCGACACGATCGACCTGTACATGCTCGAGGATCCGGAGCTCCTGCTCGCCGCGCGCGGCCCGAGCGACTTCAAGAAGGAGCTCGCGGCGCTGTTCGAGACGCTCGAGGCGGCGGTCGCAGGCGGCGCGATCGCGAGCTACGGCCTGTCGACCTGGCACGGGCTGCTCGTGCCCTACGGCGAGCGCGGGCACCTGTCGATGTTCGAGCTGCTCGAGACCGCGATCGACGTGGGCGGTCCCGAGCACCACCTGCGCGGCGTCGCGCTGCCCTACAGCGTGGCGCTCGGCGAGGCCAAGGGTCTCGCGTCGCAGTTCGGACCGGAGGCGCGACCGGCCAACCTGTTCGAGACGCTGCGCGACACGGGCACCGCCGTGCTCACCGCCGCGCCGCTGGTGCACGGCCGCGCGGCGCGCGGCATGCCGCTGTTCTTCCGCCAGGCGTTCCCGGGCCTGGCGAGCGATGCGCAGCGCTGTCTGCAGTTCGCGCGCAGCACTCCCGGAGTCACGACGGCGCTGGTGTCGATGCGCAGCCCGGAGCACGTCGACGAGAACCTCGCGCTCGCCGCGCACGCGCCCGCGCCTGCCGAAGCGATCGACAAGCTGTTCGAGACGGCGCGCAAACGCGCGGCGCGCGCGTGATAGGCTCGGCGCATGGACCTCACGTACGCGCCGGCTGAAGAGGCGTTTCGCGCCCGCGTTCGCGCCTGGCTGGAGACCAACGCTCCACGGGCGCGCGGACCGCTCTCGCTCGACGAGGGCAAGGCGTGGCAGCGCAAGCTGCAGCAGGGCGGGTTCCTCGGCGCCGCCTGGCCGAAGGAGTACGGCGGCGCGGGACTGTCGGACATGGAGCAGGCGATCCTGAACGAGGAGCTCACGCGCGCCAAGGCGCCGGGAGTTCCCGGCCAGATGGGCATCTGGTGGGTCGGTCCCGCGATCATGAAGTTCGGCAGCGACGCGCAGAAGCAGCGCTTCGTGGCGCGCATCCTCTCGGGCGACGACATCTGGGCGACCGGCTACTCCGAGCCCGGCGCGGGCTCCGACATGTTCAACACGCAGACGCGCGCCGAGCGGCACGGCGACCACTACGTGGTGAACGGCCAGAAGATCTGGACCACGATCGCGCATCTCTCGAACTGGTACTTCTGCCTGGTGCGCGTGCCGGGCCTGGGCAGCTCGAAGTACGACGGGCTCACCGTGCTGTTGATGGAGATGGCCGCGCCGGGGATGGAGGTGAAGCCGATCACGCAGATCACCGGCGACTCCGAGTTCAACGAGGTGTTCATGACCGACGTGCGCGTGCCGGTCGAGAACCGGCTCGGCGCCGAGGGCGAGGGCTGGAAGATCATCTCGAACGCACTGGTGAACGAGCGCAACGGCATCGCCGGCGGCATGCGCCAGGACGAGGCGCTGCAGCGATTGATCGCCGCGGCGAAGCGGCGCGGCAAGACGGCCGACCCGAGCGTGCGCCAGAAGATCGCCGAGCTCGCGATCGCCTGCGCGATCTCGAGGTACTCCGGCTTCCGCGCCATGACCGACGGACTGCAGGGCCGCTTGAACCCGCACCTCTCCGCCGCGATGAAGCTCGCGGGCACCTCGCTCGCGCAGCAGATGTCGACGGCGCACCTGTCGCTGCTCGGCGCCTATGGGCAGCTGTACGAGAACCACCCCGCGGCCGCCGACGCCCGCGCCACCGCCCAGCGCTTCCTCGGCGACCGCGCCCAGACCATCGCCGGCGGCACCAGCGAGATCCAGAAGAACATCATCGCGGAGAGAATCCTGGGGCTTCCGCGAGCCTGAGCCGAGCGGGGCCCGGCGCGGCGAAGCCGCGCCACCCGCTTCTTCGCTCGGCTTCGCCTCGCTGCGCGCTCGCGCTTCCGCGCTCGCTTGCCTCTCCGCTTCTGGATTCCTCTCGATCGACGCGATGGCCTATGCGAGGCCGAGCGAAGGCCGCCCTGAGCGAGGCCGCAAGCGGCGCAGCCGCGCGCAGCGAGGCACAGCCGAGCGAAGTTGAATACGGGCGGGTACCTTGGGCCGCGCCTATGAGTGTGGGTGCAGCCGGAGCCAGGGACATCGGTGCGCGCGAATTCGTCGAGCGCATGACGCTGCCGGTGCTGCAGGCGGCCGCGGCGGTGCGCTGGCTGGAGGGGCGCGTCCGCAACCGGCCCAAGTCCGACGAGCAGACGCCCGAGAAGGCGGCGCTCACCGACGGCGACTGCGTCTCGCAGGAGATCCTGCTGGTCGCGCTGCGGGCGCACTTTCCCTGGGTCTCGGTGTTCGTGGAGGAGGACACGCCCACCGCGGAGGCCTTCGTCGCCAACCGCTCGGCGCAGACGGTGGTGATCGATCCGATCGACGGCACTGCGCGCTACCTGCGCGGCGACGGCCCCTACGCGATCCTGCTCGGGCTCGAGCGCGAGGGCGCGGTCGAGGCGGCGCTGGTGGCGGTGCCACAATTCGGTGTCGTGGCGCGGGCCACTCGCGGCGGCGGCGCCGAGCGGGCGGACCACGGCGGGCCGTTCGCGCCGGTGCGCGCCGAGCGCCGCGGGGCGCAGCTGCTGGTATCGCACGGTCTGCCGCAGGCAGTGCGCGCGCGCGCGAACGCTGCGCTGTGGAAGCCGGTCGTCGCCGCCGGCGCCGCGATCGGGGTCGCCCCGCTGCTCGATGGCGTGGGCGGCGGCGTGCGCATCGCCGCCGAGCCGCAGGGGCTGTCGCGGCGCGCGTGGATCGCGGGGCTGGTCACCTGCGAGGCCGGCGGCTGCGTCGAGACGCTCGAGGGCGAGCTCCCCGCGCGCTTCCAGCCCGGCGTGCGCGGGGCGCTGGTCGGCGCGAGCGCGCGCGACGTGCAGAAGCTGCGCGAGCTGGTGAGCTGACGGGTTGGGCGCGATCGAGGAGCCCGAGTCCGACCTCGCGCGCGAGATCTTCGCGCAGCCCGAGGTGCTGGCGCGCTTCCACGCGCGCGAGGGTGCACGCACCATCGACCTCGGCGCGCAGCTCGGGGCGCGCCGTCCAGCGGGAGTCCTGATCGCTGCGCGCGGCAGCTCCGATCACGCGGCGGTGTACGCGAAGTATGCGTTCGGCGCGCGCCTGGGGGTGCCGATCGCGCTGGCCGCGCCTTCGCTGATCACGCTGTACGAGCGCGCGCCGCGCTTCGACCGCTGGATCGCGCTGGGGATCTCGCAGTCGGGCGCGTCGCCCGACGTCGTGCGGGTGATTGCGGAAGCGCGCGAGCAGGGCACCACGACGGTGGCGATCACCGACCGGGCCGACTCGGCGCTGGCGCGCGCGGCCGAACACGTCGTGCCGCTGCGCATCGGGGGCGAGCGCGCGATCGCCGCGACCGGCTCGTTCACCACCACGCTCTTCGCGCTCGCGCACCTGGTCTCGGGCTGGAACGGCGAGGAGGACCCGGCGCTCGCGAGCGTGCCGGAGCTCGCGCTGCGGGCGCTCGCGGTCGAGGCGGCGGCCCGCTCGCTCGCCGACGCCGCGGCGCGGCACGCGGCCTGCGCGGTGGTGGGCCGAGGCTTCGGCTACCCGGTGGCGCTCGAGTGGGCGCTCAAGCTGAAGGAACTTGCCGGCGTGTTCGCCGAGCCCTTCTCCGCGGCGGACTACCGCCACGGGCCGATCGCGCTGGCGACGACCGGTGCGCCGGTGTTCGCGATCGAGCTCAAGGGCCCGGCCGCGCCCGACGTGCGCCGGCTGGCGGCCGACCTCCGCGACCGCGGCGCGCGGATCGTGCGCGTGGCCGCCGAGCCCGACGCAGATCTGTGTCTGCCGCCCGCGCCCGAGTGGCTGGCGCCGATCCCCGCGGCGATCGCGGGACAGCTGGTCGCGTTCTGGCTGGCGCGCGCCCGGGGCCGCGATCCCGACCGCCCGCCGGGGATCGCCAAGGTCACGCGTACGCTCTGATCAGGCGTTGAACGCGAGCCGCAGCCCGGCCCGCGGCCAGGGCAGCGAGACCAGCTTGCCGGTCGCCGACAGCGTCACGTAGGCGGTGCGCAGGTCGGGTCCGCCGAAGCAGACGTTGGTGGTGAGCGGGTCGGGCATCGGCACGTGCTCGATCTTGCCGCCGTCGGGCGAGATCACCGTGATGCCGCCGTTCACGATGGTCGCGACGCAGACGTTGCCCGCCGAGTCGACCGCGAGCGAGTCGAGCAGCTGCAAGCCCGGCAGCCCCGCGAGCAGGTGTCCCTGGTTCGGCGAGGTGTGCGGCGCGATCTCGCCGGGCGCGCGCAGGTCCCAGTAGAAGACGCGGCCGGTGTGCGTCTCGGCGACGTACACGCGGCGGCCGTCCGGGGACAGGCCGACGCCGTTCGGCGCGTCGAGCGGGTACACGACCTCGCGCAGCGTGCGCCCGTCGGGCCGCGCGTAGTAGAGGCCGCCCCGGTCGCGGTCGCGCAGCCGGGTCTTGCCGTGGTCGGTGAACCAGAAGCCGCCGGTCTCGTCGAACACCAGGTCGTTGGGGCCGCGCAGTGCGTTCGGGCCGCAGGCGGTGTAGAGCGTCTCGACCGCGCCCGTCGACAGGTCGACGCGCTGGATGCTTCCGCCCGAGTAGTCTGCGGGCTGGTTTCCCGGCAGCAGCAGCGGCCCGATCTCGTGCCACTCGAAGCCGCCGTTGTTGCACACGTACATCTTGCCGTCGGGCCCGATCGCGGCGCCGTTCGGGCCGCCGCCGGTCTTTGCCACCACCGACTTCTGTCCGTCGCGCGCGATCCGCGTGAGCGTTCCACGCTTGATCTCGACCACGATGACGCTGCCGTCGGCGAGCGCCACCGGCCCCTCGGGAAACTGCAGCCCGCTCGCGAGCTCCTTCATGTCCGCCATGGCGCGAGCCTGTCACGGCGCGCGGCGCGGAGGCAACAGTCGGCGGGTCGCGGCGCCGAAAGAATGGGCGAGACAGCGCGCGCCGGATAGGGCATGCTAACGCGCGTGGGGAGGGGGCCGGCCGAAAGCCGAGCCCCGCTCTGCGGAGCCTGATTCCCCCGAACCTCACGGAGAACAGGCTCTCGACCGGTTGCGCTGCGACCGGGATCGCTGCGACCCGGCCCCTGCGGCCGGCCGCTCGAGGGAGCGCACAGGCGTGAGTGACCAGGACAAGATCTCGACCAACGGCTCGGGCAACGACGGGCGGAGGGGCGGGTCGAACGGCTCGCATCGCGACTCCGGTCTGACCGCTCGGCAACAGCGCGCGCGCCACCAGGCCGCGCGCTACCGCCGCAAGGTGGAAGAGCGGCTGTTCGGCAAGAAGGCCGATCGCGGCCGGCTGCGCCTCGAAGAGCGGCTGCGCGAGGCCGACGGACAGGACAACCTGCTGCGCAGCTTCCGCGAGTACGTGAAATCGTACGGCATGCCCGCGGACGTCGGTCTCCTGCTGCGGCTGCTCGACCTCGAGAACGAGCGCGACGTGCTGCAGGTGACCGACGAGATCGACCGCGTCGCCGACGGGCTCTCGCCCGAGCAGAAGTCGCTCTTGCGCAGCCGGCTGCGCAACCTGGAGATGTCGACCGCCTCCGATTCCGTCGCGGACGCCGCGGCCACCCTGCTCGAACGGCTCTGACCGGCCGCCATGGCCACGCGGCCGTGGTGGATGACGGGCCTATTGGGTTTCTGCCTGTTCATGACCTTCGTCTACCTGCCGTTCGACCTGTTCTGGAAGCCGGTCGCGCGCGACCAGGAGGTCTGGCTCGGCTTCGTGCTCGAGGGCTGGGC